>JADMIO011189585.1_pt1 | contig 83593 bp, 71 predicted proteins | sample 8958161 | NCBI WGS metagenome assembly JADMIO01 (sample SAMN16585339, study PRJNA669376) | soil metagenome | isolation source: Crop rotation soil | place: USA: Cullars Rotation, Alabama | collected 2011 | reverse complement strand
CGACAACTTGTCCACGTGGAATTCTAAGCTTAGGATCCCAATGTGCTGGAAAGCATAGTAGACGCCGAAGCCCCCGCGTAGGACCGTCTCGCGCCCCGGAACTTGTCTCAGCTGATAAGCGACTCCGACGCGTGGCGCAAAGGCAGCGTAGAAAGTTCTATAGAAAGGCGTGTCAGGTGAACACAAGATCGCGGCCTGAATGTTTTCCGCGCCGCAAACGAGAACAGGTCTTAAACCGTTCGCGTCATGCGGGGCTGGGTTTAATTCCCACCTCAGACCCAGGTCTAAAGTCATCTTTTTCGAAAGTTTCCACGTATCCTGCCCATACGCGGAGAAGTTATCGAACACCGGGTGAACTTCCCGGGATGCTGAGATAGACCCATTTGATACGGTGCCGTTGATGACATTAGATTCCGTTCTGAACGTAAGAGCGACCTGATAAGCGGTTGGTCCATAAATGGGCGCCATACGCCGGTAATCAATTCCGAACTTAAACTGGTGGCTGCCTTTCAGAAGCGCTACATTATCAACGATATTGATTTGTCTCGATAAATTCGCTGCCTGATCTCCCAGACTGATGGGCAATGCACTTTCACCCGGTAGAGCGAAAGTAACTGAAGCTTGAGTTACCCCGGTTGGCGAGTACCCGGATAGAAGCACCGCCGGATCAACTGGAATTGCGCCCCCAAAATTATCCCGAATAAAATTGTTCCTGCCGCTGTTGCTGCTGTAATTCGCCTTAAACTCATTACTAAGCTTTGGAGTAATAAAAAACGTTGTCCCCAACGTCAGAGTGCGGGTCTTGAATACCCCCCCCGCAAGAGCCGCCAGCACTCTATTTTTATTATTGGAGGGCGATTCGTTGTACCTGCCGAAGATCGTAAGCTTACTGCCCACCGTGTGGTCAATGCGGATACTGGTCGCGTCAAGCGCCTTGGGGGCGGAGTAACTCATTTGAAAAGGCGCTATGCCAGAGGGCACCGAAACACCGTTCACGATCCGAGTTGTCTCCGGTCCGGTCGGTAGCGGAAAAGCGTTTAGAATGGGTTGCAGCGCCGGCGCAGCGACCTGTCGTAGTCTGAGGGACGGTATTAAAAAGTTGGCGACTACCGGCAGACGCAGGCGTTGTCCTTCATAGGAAAAGAAGAAGAATGTGCTGTTGCGACCGCTCCAAAAGGGCTTATCGCCCTCGCCGAATCGTGGCAGCATCAGGGGACCGCTAAAGGTTCCGCCGAATTGGTTCTGCCGCAGGGGTGAGCGGGGCTGCTTTGTAATTCCTTGTGCGATTTGTTGCGATGTCAATGGTCGAGAGTTAGTAAACCAATTGTTGGCATCAAAGACCTCGTTACGCAAATAATCGAAAGCAGTGGCGTGAAAATCATTCGTTCCCGAGCGCGTCGCAAGTTGTATTTGTCCGCCGGGCTGGCGACCGAATTCGGCTGAATAGGTGGAAGTCTGAATTTTGAACTCCTGCAAAGCGTCTACAGAAACTAAACTGTTCGTGCTGCCGAAAGCGGAAAGCCCGGGCAACGCGCCGCCGGCCTGCATACTGAAACTCTGCCCGGCTGGAGAAATATCGGTTCCGATGTTGGCGCTGACGCCGTCAACAGTAAAATAATTCGCGTTATTCCTTTGTCCGTTGATGCTAAATTGTCCCGGCGAAATGTCCGTGTTGGCGACTGTCGAGACCACACCCGGCGTGAGTAGAATCAGCGACTGGAAACTGCGCCCGTTGAGCGGCAGATTCCCGACAAACGTCCGGTCAATAGTCGTGCTAACGGACGGGGATGTGTCTACGAGCGTCTCATCCGGACGAACTTCGACCGTGTCCGTGACCGCGCCGACCTTTAGCTGTACCTGAACGGCTTTTTGATCGCCGACGTTGAGGACGATGTTTGTTAGCTGGATGCGAGTAAAGCCCTGGCGCTCGAAAAGTAATGTGTAGTTTCCCGGCGGTAGAAGAGGGACCGTAAACCAGCCGGAATCGTTGGTCGTGGCGGCGCGTTCGAGCCCCGTGGCGGGATTGGTGATCGTTACACGCACGCCGGGAACGACGGCTCCCTGCTGGTCTTCGACGGTGCCGCTCAGAGTGGCGTCGCTGGATTGCGCCGGAGCCGGAGCCGCACAAATTAATATCAGAAATAAACAGGCGAATATAATTTGCGGGATTACCGCTTCGGATTTGGGACAAACGTCGGATTTACACATTTTGTTTTCCTCTTCTTTTAGGTTTTTTGCCCGTTGGCTGCGCGAAAGATCGAATAAGAAATTTTTCCCCTTCTGTGCCTGTCCCTTAGTTTTCCGTGATTAAGAGTTTTGAACCACGAAATAAGGTGAACAGGCCGAACCGGAAGGAGTCACCCCGCCGGCAACCGGGGTAGTAGCTTACCCGCATTTCAAATGAGGGCTGTCTTTCGCCACGAATCAACGCGAAAGGACGCGACGGGTCTTTTCGCGATTATTCGCATGATTCGCGACGAAAATTCCCCTTTTCAAAACTTTTGCAGTTCGGCGGAGAGACTCGCCATCTGCGCGAGGCTCCGCCAAAGCTGAACCGTGCGGACGGGCGCAGATTCCTTTCCGCCGGTGATCGCGAACGATTGGCTGACCTGTGCGTCGCAAGCTGCGGCAAGCCCGAACAGCCGCTGGGCTGCCGGCGCCGCGTCGGACGCGTCTTTGACGTCCGCCGACCCACCTCCGCCCTGAGACCCCGGGAATAGCGGTGCCAGCTGCGAGCTCAGCTGGCGCACGTCGCCGGCGACGGCGCGGGCGCGCGAGCGGACGAGGGCTTTCCACTCTTCTTTTTTACCGGGCTCGAGCCTTTCGACCTCGGCGGGCGTGAAGCGCTCGGCGATCTGCTTTAACGCGAGTGCGTTGCGGCGCAGGGAGCGCGACGTCGCCGTGACCGTGCCCGCGAACGCGCGCATTTCCTGGTCCATGTTTTCCGGGGCGACGCCACGTTTCGCGAGCAGCGCGCGGAGTTCCGCCGCGACCGGCATCGACTGGTCCGTGTCAAAGGCGTGGCTCTCCGTGCTCACCGTGACGTTCGACGACTTCGCGGCAGCTTTCCGCCGTGCCGCCTCCTCAGCGGTTTTAATCTCGATCAAGACCCCGCGCCCGGCACGCACCGACGCGAGCGCTGCGACGATCTCGGTTTTCCGCCCGGCAGAGTCAACAACCCCCGAAATCTTCAGCTGCCCCTGAGGGGTCCGCGACACGCTGATTTGCTCGCCCGAAAGCGCATTGACCGAATCGAGCAGCTTAAACACCTCGACCTCGGTTTCCAGCGTAGCGCCTCGGGTGCCCGCCGGGGAGTTGGTCGCGTTGGCGGCGTTTATAGCGGTGTTTAAATTTGTATCGGCTCCCGGCGTGATTTCGCCGGTCAGCTCGACCGTCGGCTTGTCGACTTTCGTCGCGCCCCGGAGCAGATTGGCTTCGGGCAGGAAGATAAGCGGCGAGACGTCGGCGACCGGTTTCTGCTCGACGCGAATGTCCGTAAAACGGTATTCGCGGGTCTCCGTGCCGACGCGAAGCACGATCGTCTCGCCCGCGGGTTGCAGGCTCGTCCGTTCGAGCACCAGGGAGGCTAAAAGCAATTCGCCGGGCAGCTTATTAGTCGCGGGCGGCTGGTCGGCGTCGGCTTCTTTTTTATAGGTCAGGGCGAACGCGTTCGCGCTTTCTTCGAGTTTGAGCCTCGACAGGGCGCCCGCTTTTTCGACGACCGCCGCGAATTCCGCTGCGGACGGTTTCGTCTCGGCGACGCTCTCCGCCGCCGGGTCGTCGCCCGGAAGGACAGACCTGAGCTTTTCGCCGAGTTTGAAGACCTGCGACTGGCGACCCTCCGCGCGCCAAAAGCCCGCGACCATATTTTCTTTTTCGTCGAAGACGCGGCGCGCCGAGGCGTCCCGCTTCTCCCAGTCGTCGACCCGGCGGCGCGACTTTAAGCCGCCGTTCGACCATTCCTCTATCTTGTAGGTGCGGTGGACCGCGAGTTCGGGGTCGGCGGCAAGTGCGGTTTCGTTTTTCGCGGCGCTCGCAAGTAGATCGCCGGCGGTGAGCGGCGGTTTTTCGACGGGTCTCGTCAGATACAAATACCCGGCGACCGCAGTTACGATCAGGACGCCGCACACGGCGGTTATCTTCGTGGGCTCGAGGCAGTATCCTAACCCCTTGAAAAGCGATTTAAGTCCGAGCCTGGCGCTCCATTTAGTTTCTTTGCGTGCCGGCGTCGCCGGCAGAGATGGCAGGGCGGTTTTGTCATTAGCCGTCGCCTCGGGCACGTCCGTCGTTTCGGCTGCCGCCTCGATCGCGAGAGCCGGGTCGTGGTAGGTGACCTGCAGCGCCGGGAACGCCCCGGCGAAATTAAGGTGAGCGTCGATCGTACGCCCAGCGCTTAATTCCACACGGGCAAACTGTCTGCCTTCGCCTGCCGGGGGCGGCTCGACGTTGAGCATCAGGAGCCGCAAGCCCTGGTCGCTGAAGACCTCGACGAAGCCGAGGGTTTCCGCCGCGTCGATGATCAAAGTCATCTCGCTATTTCCCGAGACCACCTTTTGAAAACCCTGGAGCTGACCGTTCACGGAAATGCAGAGTTCCTGCGGCTTGTGGTGGAAGTGCGCGTCCCTGCGCCTGATGAAAGAATCCAACATGTCCGGTCCTCCTGTACCCGCGCCGCCTTCGCCGCCACCGCCGCCTGACGAACCGCCTTTCTTTCCGGGGTCTTTTCCAAGTGTGTCGAGCGGATAACGGCTTGATAGGGGCGGAAGTCCGAGCAAGGAATTGACCTCTTCGAGACAGCGCCCGCAACTGACGATATGTGCGATCGTGCGGTGGTCAAGGCTGTTTTCTTCCGTCCCTTCCGGCGCGTATATCGCCTGCCGCATCGCCGTCGTCAGGCACTCGCCCTGGCGGGAATTAAAAATCTGCTCGCGAAGCTCCAATCGCAGGTCGTCGCCCATCGGGCTGACTACCGGCGCGGACGCCTTCGCTGTTTTTTGGTCGATAAACCCGAGACGATCGGGGTCCTCAAGATAAAGCTTCGCCTCGGCGCGCGCCTTCTGAAGTCTCTTTTCCACCGCCGAGCGGTTCGACCGCGTGACGGCGGCGATCTCCTCGGGGTAGTAGCCGTGGAAAAAGCGCAGGATGAGCACCGAGCCGGCTTTCGCGCTCTCCTTGCGCACGCACGCGTAGTGGCAGACCGCGCCGAGCTCGTCCCTGAGGCGGAGGCGGTCGCGGGGGTCAGACGCCCAAAAAGAAACGTCCGCCGTGTCGAACTCGACGACCGAAAGCGAGCGGACCGGCAGTCGAGTCGCCCGCCTGAGCTGCGACAGGTGCAGGTTCCGCATCAGTATGTATAAATAGCCTTCCAGATTTTGGATCGAATTAAGATCGGGTTTGCCGAGCGTGAATTGAATAAACGTGTCGTGGAGGAGGTCTTCGGCGTCTTGTCCGGACTCGGTAAAATGCGCCGCCCACCGCCGGAGCGTGTCGTAGTTCTCGACAAACAACTCGACGTGGGTCGGCCGGACTAAACTCAACGCCAGTTTTTTAGGCTTATTCAACATCCTCTACCCGTCCCCGGCGGCTGCCCTTAGAAATTAGTGTGTTCACAGAATTGTAATACCCTTCCTGTATATAAAGACGTTCGCCGGGACTCTTAACAGACGCGGGAGACGTAAAAAAAAATTTTTCGGGTTTTTTTGGTGACGGCGCGGGAAATAACGGCGGTTCCGCAGGTGGAATAAATTACTCAAACCAATGTTGCGCCGAGGACACCACCGGCGAGTTATTGCGTTTTTAATCAGCCGAATGCGGTATGAATGGAATCAAGGCATTGCGGCAATAAGGAGTGCGGATACATGTGTGCAAGGAGATCACCCCTAATTCTTCTCGCATTCGAATACGATCGCGTGAGTCTGACGCCCAAAAACTGACATCCATCATGACGTATTCGACCACCGACATTGCGCGAAACATCGTCCGCGTCGCCCTGCGGACCTGCGACAAATGCGAGTTGCACATCAGTACGTACAGATAACTTTCGAGATTTTGTATCTGATCGAGATCCGGCCGGGCGATCGTGAAGTGTATGAAAAGGTCGTGCAAAAGATTTTCGGCGCGATGCAGCCGCGCTCAGAGATCCGTTCAAAGTCCGTCGAACTGTTCACAGAGCTCTTTGAGACATTCCCCCGGCATGAAAAAAATCAGTTCTACCCGTCAAATATCTAACACTACTCGGGCAACTTCAATTCTTCTTTGATGGAAGATGCTGCCATGCTGTGTCCCGTCGGAACGGCAATATTCCTCGATTTTCGATTTTAATTACCCTTCGCGACACGACCAGTAACTTCGACTTCGACTTTATATCTCGACGACAGATCGGCGTCCAGTGGTAAAGTGAACTTGGATTTTCTTAGTAAGATCCGCATCGAGCAACATTCTCACTTGCCCTTTATTCTCTCCGACCTTTCAGCGATTGTTTGTTTCATTCCCGGGAATAGCGCAACCTTAGTCTACGATCCACAAATTGGACTCGGCTCCGAAACAATCCATCAGTTTTCGAATTTCTAGATATAGTCCGATTTACTACTGTTTATTTGGTCAACACTTTGCCAAACACCTGGAATTGAACTGCTGGGAACCTGGTATAAATGCCCTTATGATTTGCTTGCGGACCTTCCTGCTCACGAACACGAAGACTAAATGGTTTACAACCCGTCTTTTGTCCGGGCTTCAAATTTTTGTTCGTGAGAAAAGACGTAAATTCCCAAATCGCTCCTTTACCGGTTAAGCAATTGTCCGCGTTCAGCACCTCAGCGCTATCCGGTTCAAGCGAGACAACCCGCGCCACGATCGGACCGGCAAGCGTTTCGTCGGACATGTTCACAAGGCAGGCCTTATAGGAAAGCGCCCCAGTCACGTTGTTATACTCCTGACCGCTGAACTCGAAGGTCAACTTTCGCGTAATATCCTCCAAACCATTAAGTTCAGGTACGTTCCCTTGTTTTGGTCGCCCGTTAATTTTGATGGGTGCCGTCCAAACTTGTCCGATGCCGGTTCGATTGTCGATCCATAACGCGTGGAACATGCCATCAGGAGTAGTCGAGAGACCGGCGGTATCACCACCTATGCCGTATGACCGACTCCTGAAGGGAATAATGGTCAGCGTCTTTCCCGGATACTCGTAATCCGCTCCGCCTCGGCTACGAAGCTCAACCGCTGAGGGTGCTTTTTGATTAGAAAACACTGCTCCCGGGATCTTCATACTAGGCTCAAAAGATTCCCCTCCGTCAAATGACGCGGCGAAACGGACCTGCCAATCCAGATTATTGGTGCTGTCGCGCCGATCATACCACATCACACCGACCACGCCTTTTCGGTTTACCGCAACCGTTCCCATGAAGTTTTTGGGAGCCTGTTGGCTGTCAGTAAGCTCAAGATCGTCGTCGACCGTTACCGGCGTCGACCACGAGTTTCCTTTGTCGGAAGAATAAGAGAGCAATATCCGAGACCGTCCGGAGCGAGTCGCACTCCAAACGGCATAAACACGATCGTGATACTGTCCGCTGCTCTGATCTACAGCGAAAAACGGCAGATTCTGTTCGGATCCTTTTTCACCGACCGTTATTGCTTTTGAAAACGTACGACCGCCGTTCTCGCTTTTGAATACTTGCAGAAGATTCGGTTGATTTCCACGCGGAGAACTTGTAAATGGAGCGAGGTAGGTTCCGTCAGAAAGAACGACCCCATTTCCCTGGTATGTATTCACGTGGTCCGGTAAAGGCGTGAAAATCCTCTCGGAGAAGCTCTTACCATTGTCATCGGATATAAAGATTTCCGTACCTCCGACGCTTTCGCCGTCAGTAGTCTGCATTTCTCGATAGCCGTGTATATATATCCGCCCTCGATACTTGCTGTTTGCACAGTCAACCGTTATATATTCGCGGTCGATATACGGCAGTACCGTCGGAGGAAGCCAGGTCTTGCCGCCATCCCTTGAACGATGGACAAGGGTCCTGTATTCAGAACGAGGACCGACTACTTTGAGTGACACTGAGTATGCTGAGCCGTCACAACCAAAAGCCGTCGTCGGGTCCCCTCCGTCTCCCTCAAGGACCAAGGTTGGACCCCACGACTTTCCACCGTCGAATGAAACGTAAGTAACGACGCTATAGTCTCCCTTATCCGGATCGAGGAACATTGAGGCTGCGAGCAGGTGGTTTGCATCGTTTGGATCCGTTGCCAGCACAACTTCGTTGTGCTCCCAACTCGAGCGTTGCGCACTGACTTGCACGGCGGGGCCAATATCGACATATTGTTGAGCCGATACAGTTCCGCCCAAAGCGATAACAATAAGTAAGAATATAACTGCTTTCATTTACTTTCGTCCTTTATCTTTTAGAATGCGTGCAAAAAATGATGGATGCTCTCAAGGGCAGCGCATCCATTCCATTTAAAATCGATCGCCAATAGGTAAAAGCTAGAAACTGATGCGCGCCGACAACTGGACCGAGCGAGGTCCTCCGAGTTGGTAAAGTGTGTTAAGCGCGCCTGTAGCCAGGCTGCCGTCACTCATAGCGTTTGATAGCGTCGCTTGGGGTTTACCGAAGAAAAAGTTTCCTGGAAACCAAGACACATTGAAATTGCCAAACATCGGGTGGTTGTCTATGTTGAAGACCTCGGCCGCGAGCTGAATATCAAGCTTCTCCCCAATCTTGATCTGACGCCTCAACGCCAGGTTGATCTGGTACATGCCCGGGCCTGTTATGGCGTTGCGTCCAAGCGATCCCTGCCGGGTGAGAAACTGCTCCGAACCGTCGGGTAGAAGCGGTGGCAATGCGAACGCTGCAACATTGATCTTACGTCCCCCCGGTACCGTGCTATCGCGGACCCAGATCGGAACGCCTGGGATCAGATCGGGACGAGCAGCAAATTGAGTCCCGTCGGCTAAATTAACGAACTCGCTGTCGGCTTGAATGTCCAAAGGGAAACCTGTTCTCGCGTAAAGAATGGGGTCGAGCGACCAACCGTTTAAGATTCCCTTCGCAACCTGGGCCAAAGTTCCTGAGCCCCGAAGCTTTGGAAGGTTATACGTCGCCGCGATCGAGAAAATATGACGGACGTCGAAATCGGCGTTCCCGCGATCGCTGGTGGCGATAAATGAGCCCCCGACGCCTGGCACCTCATTCGATACGTCATCGATGGCATGAGACCAAGTGTAGTTCGCGATCAACTGTAACCCATGCGAAAGTCGTCGCTGATATTGCATCTGGAGCCCGTGGTAGTTCGACGTCGGACCATTGTCGACAAAGAGCAACGTGCCGAAATTTGAGTTTGGACGAATGAATGTAAATGCATTTGGGTTGTTTAAGGTCAGAGTTGTCAGTTGCCTCCTTGCCTCTGACCCAACATAAGACACCGTAACGGTTTGGTCCTTGCCTATCGACTGTTGTACGGCCGCGCTCCACTGCAGCGTATAAGGAAGCTTGAGGTTTGGGTTCAGCGTATACAGCGAAACAAACTGTGATATTGGTAACGCTACTGGCGGAAACGGAGGCGGTCCGATAAGGTTACTTGGCAATGGGAACGGTATCGGAGGCTGTCCAAAAGATGTTCCACGCGTAGTCACACTGGCTGCGAATGGAAAGGACGAAAACCCCGCCAATGCAGAACCGCTGCCGAGGTCGTTGTAGACGCCAAAGCCGCCACGCAATACCGTCTCGCGTCCAGCCTTGGATCTCAGCATGTAAGCCCCGCCGACCCGCGGAGAAAAGCCGCCGTAAAAGGTCTTATAGAAAGGGGTACCAGCCGGAGCCAGGACCGCGTTTGAGACATTACCGCCTTGAATCCCGGTTATCATGACGGGCATTACTCCGTCCTTAACATGAGGGGGAGGGTTCAGCTCCCATCTCAGCCCCAGATCCAGTGTTAATCGATCGGACACTTTCCAAGTGTCCGCAGCGTAGAGTGACAGGTTATCGTAAATAGCTCGAACACGCACCTGCGCATTGCGGCTAAGGAAATCGGGGTTCCCGTTTAGGACAGCGTTTTGGGTATTGAACTGGATTCGTTGGTAATACGCAAAGGGCCCGAAAACTGGAGACAGCTTACGCCAATCAATGCCTACTTTAATCCTATGTTTTCCTTTGGTTATCGATAGATTATCTACAACGTTAAATTGGCGCTGGCTAGAGTCTGTCGAATCGCCAAGCTGAATGCCGACGAATCGACCTGAAAAGCTAAAATCGATCTCTCCTTGCTTCACTCCGGATCCCGAATAGCTGGAGGTCAAATCCGACAGATTGACCGGAATTGCCCCCCCAAAATCGTCCAGTATGGACGACGATCGGGAACTATTTTTGGTGTAGTTAATCCTGAAGTCATTAGTTAGTCTCAGTGAAAAAACAGACGTCGCCCCAAATGTAAGTGTCTGCGCGTGCGCGACAACGCCGTTGAGCCGGCTCAGATAGCTCGTGTTCCGCGTCAGACTATCCGACGGGGTGTAGCCGTATCGGCTGAACAGTGTCAGCTTATCGTTCACCGAATGGTCTAGGCGAATACTCCAGGCGTCCATGCTTGACGGGTTTGACCAGGACGTTTGGAATGGAGCGAAGCCGGATGGGGATCCGTTAAAAGTTGTTTCCGGACCCGTTGGCAGCGGCAGGGCATTAAGAAACGGCTGAATCGTTGCGGGCGCTGCATGACGGAGTCTCAAAGACGGCACCACCAAACCCGCTGACGGCACAACTGGCAGAAGAAGCCGCAGCCCCTCGTACGAGAAGAAGAAAAAGGTCTTGTTACGTCCGCTCCAGTAGGGCTTACCGCCCTCGCCAAAACGCGGTAGGAAAACGGGTCCGCTAAAGGTTCCTCCAAACTGGTTTTGCCTAAGCGCTGGCTTTCGGGCCGGCTTCGGGTTAAAGAAGTTTCTGGCGTCTAAGGCATCGTTTCGCAGGTAGTCAAAGACGGAACCATGGAACTGATTGCCGCCGGAACGGGTGACAAGCTGTACTTGCCCTCCGGGTTGGCGGCCAAATTCGGCAGAGTAGGTAGATGTTTGAATCTTGAACTCCTCAAGGGCGTCGACGGAGACCAAACTGGCAGTGGTGCCCACCGCAGTGAATCCAGGAAGCGCTCCGCCAGCTTGTTGACTGAAATAGTTAGCAGCGGAGGCTGAGCTAACTCCCGTATTTGCACTGACCCCGTCTACGGTGAAGTAGTTAGTATTCGTCCTCTGTCCGTTTACACTGAATTGGCCTGGAGTAGTCCCGGTCGATGCAACCGGCACGACCCCCGGAGTAAGAAGGATCAATGATTGAAAACTCCGTCCATTGAGCGGCATATTCTGAACAAAATTCCGATCAACCGTCGTCGCAACCGCCGGGGATGTATTAACAAGCGTTTCATCGGGTCGAACTTCAACGGTGGCGTTTACGTCGCCGACCTTCAGACCTATCTGTATCGCCTTTTGGTCGCCGACGTTGAGAATGACGTTGGGCACCTGAACGATGGTGAACCCATCGCGCTGGACTGTGAGTGTATACTGGCTTGGGGGAAGGAGCGGCAGTGTAAAATAACCGTCTTCGTTGGTGATAGTATTACGGCGGGCGCCGGTGGCGTTGTTGACAATCGTAATATTCGCTCCGGGAATCACGGCGTCTTTTTCGTCAGTGACCGTGCCGCTAAGCGTTGCCGTGGCCGTCTGTGCGACGATGCTTGCCGCAAACAAAACCATGAGGAGCAAGACGCCAAGCGCTCTCAACGCTCCGTATAAAAAACGCGGGTGTGAATTCAATGCGATGCTTTTCATGACCTTACTTTCTCCAGCTATTTTTAATTTTAGAAACAAATACTTTCCTACTCCCGGGGCGTGCATTGCCCGAAGCAAATGATCGAAACTTTTTTTTGATCGCCTTTATGGGCGGTTGAACTTTCAAAACCCCTGCCCGGCATCTCTGGCGGTACTGACTTTATTTCACTCTCTGCAGTGATGCGGCAAGATTTTCGGCGGCGGTCAAGGCACGCAGAAACTGCTGCGTCTTGATCGACGAATCTGCCGGACCTCCTGCCGAAATCGTAAACGCGGAACGGATCACGCGGTCGTTTGCCGCCGCTTCGTTAAACAGCCGCACCGCAGCTTGCTGAAGCTCCGCGTCAGTATCAATGGCGATATCTCCCCCACCGGAATTACCCGACGCTCCCTGAAAAAAAACCGCTTGAAGCTCCTGCCGCAATTTCCTGGTTTCCTGCTCGCATGTGCGCGCGTGGGCACGAATCACGGACAGCCACTTTGAGCGGGCTTCGGGGCTCATCGAAGCCAAGTCGTCATTCGAAAAGCGCCCCGCGAGTTTTTTTAGCGTCCCTGCAGTGCTCATTATTTGCCTCGAACGGTTTAGTATCTGAGCAGAGAAGCGGCGGACTGCTTCTTCGTCCGTGTTGCCCAGGTGTCTGGACACGTCGTCAAAAACGCCAATACGGCTCTTGTTGACCTCGATCCGCTCCACCGTCGTTGAACCTCCGCCGGTTTGTTTTTGTCGGGCGGCGGCTTCCGAGTACGTCTCGACTTTAATCAAAAGTGCCGGATTTTTTGCCACCGGTTCGAGTGCCCTTAAAACTTCGTTTTTCCGTTCTTTGCTGTCGACCAAACCCGTCACTTGAAGTTTCCCGTCCGAAGTGCGGGTGACGTTGGTTTGGTCGTCGATGTCGGCTCCCGCCTGGTTTAAGAGACGCAAAACTTCGACTTCCAAATCCGCAGTGGCAATTGCCGCCGGCTTTGTTGCCGGATCGGATGTAGTTGTTAACGACGGCGTAGAAGGATTTTCAAGCGCCTCTTTTTCCGTTTTCTGCGTGACAATCGTCGTTGCCGGAACGAGTAGCTCGAGGTCGGGCTCGAAAACGGACGGCGGCACCGTGCCGGGCGAGCGTTGTTCGAAGGCGGTTTCGACGAATCGATATTCGATTAACTCGTCGTCGGCGGCGTTAGGTCCCTTCGGTGCGCCCTGTGAGACGCGAACCAGTAAAGTTTGCTCCATCGGGTGAAGATCGGATTTGCTCAAAACCAAATCGGCTTTAATCAAGCCGGGAGCCGTGTGGTCTCGCCGCTCGTAGCTGACGAAATACCGGTTATCTTTATCCTCCAACTGAACGTCGTCGGTCTGACCGACTAACGCGGCAAAATCTTTGGCGGAGGGCGATAACTGCCAGACTGCGTCCGGGTTGTTTATTGCCAAGAGCTGATTGCTAACGACGGTTTGCGGTTCTTCGGCTGCGTTTTTGCGCGCCCCCGAAAGTTTTCGCTTTCGATAAACCGTACTAGCGCCGTTTGCGGTCGTAAATTCTCCGGCGACAAGACGCCCCTGATCGTCAAACAGGCGGCGGGCGGTCACGCCTTTTGCCGCGCTCTGCCAGATTTCAATACGCTGCCTGGAGCGCACTTCGCCGTTCCCCAGGTTGCGTTCTTCGAGACTGATTGTCCGGCGCAGGACCAGGTCTTGTCTTGCCGCCAGCGCCTGTTCCGAAGCCGTCGCCTGCCGGAGAATTTCCGGCGCCGAAGCCGTCGGGAGAGTGGTTGGAGAATTATTCCAGTTAAGATAGGCGATCCCCGCGACCAAGATGACGCTCGTTAAAACTACCGCGACGGTTTCGGGTTTCAGCCAGAACCCGAAGTTTGAGATTCCTTTCCACAAGTTTGCCAGAGATTTTAGAAGCGAAAAGAGGAAAGTAGTCAGGACGGTTTCAGAAGCCGGCGTTTCATCCCCGTCCAAATTTAGCGAAAGCAGAGGAGATGTTGTCGGTCGCCCTTCCGCCTTTGCTTCTTTTTTAACGCGCCCCCCGTCCGAATCTTGATTGGTATTGACGGCAACTTCGATTTCTTCGTCCCATAATTCTTCGACCGCGTGAAACGAAGGATCGAGGTAAACTACCTGAATGGTGGGCGACGGGCTCGTAAAGCGCAGGGTTAGCTCGAGGAGCCGGTCGTCGCTCAATTTCACGAGCGCTGTGCGCTCGCCGGGACCCGCTGGCGGTAATTCCTCTATGTTGTGAAGGAGCAGCCTGATTTTTTGCTCGCTGTAGACCTCCACAAAGCTTATTTGTTCGGCGCGCTCGACCACGAGATTCAATTCGCTTCTTTCGGCGGTGACCAGATGCGAGCCTAGGGCGTATCCGTTGACGGCGACGCACAATTCCTGTGGTTTGTGAACAAACGTGTCTTTGGCTTTCCGCCGCAATTTATTAAGAATTTTATCCGTCACCCCGCCTCCGGTTCCGCCGCCCTTGCCGCTCCCGCCGCCTTTGCCTTCGCCGTCCCCGCCTTTTTTGCGCGAATCCCGAACGAGCGTTTCGGTGGCGCTCCGCTCGGCGAGCCGCGGGAGTCCGAGCAGACCGTTCACGGCGTCGAGACAATCACGGCAGCTCACGATGTGCGCGAACTGCGGACAATTGATCGCGGACTGGGCGCCGCCGTTATAAAGGAATTCGAGTTCTTTTAAGCCGAAGCACTCGCCGCGTCGCGAGCGGAAGATCGTGTCCCGCAAGGTTTCCAAAAAATCCTCGGGTGTCTGTTTATGTTCGTTGTTCGAAATTTCCGGTGGTTCGCCCGGCATTTCCGTCCGGACGATAAATGCCAGCTTGCCCTTTTCTTCGAAACTCGCCCTGGCTTCCCCGCGGGCGAGTTTTAGCCATTTATCGACAGCCGCCCGCGGGCTCCTGGCGACCCGGGTGATCTCTTCCGGGTAATAGCCGTGAAAGAACCTCAAAATGAGCACGCTGGCGATTTTGGCAGTTTCTTTTCGCGCGCAGGCGTACTGGCAGACGCGCCTCAAATCGTCCTGGGCGGCGAGCTGGTCGCGCAAATCAATCGCCCCGAGCCCGATCTCCGCCGAGTCGTATTCGACGACCGGTAGCTGCACGAGGCGGTTGCGCCCGGCGCGGCGCTGGTGCGCGAGGTGAAGGTTTTTAAGCATTATGTAAAGATAACCGTCGAGATTCCCGATCGTCTGCGGGTCGATTACGTTTAACGTGAATTGAATAAACAGGTCATGTAGCAAGTCCTCCGCCAGCTCCCGGTCATGCCCAGTCAGCTGCAGAGCCCAGGAGAGCATCCGGTCGTAACGCTCTATAAAAAGCTCTTCGGCGGACTGCCCGGCTTTGACTCGGTCGAGTTTAAGGGGACGGATCATCTCGGTTTAAAAAAAGGTTGCCAAAATTTTACAAAAGTATGAAATAAAGTTCTTCTGATAGTAAAGAGTTTTAATCCGACCTTAATCTTCCCTGAGTCAGAAATAATTCTTTTTGAAAATGGGGCGGCGCGCGCAGGGACACGTCGAAAAACCGAAATTTTAGGTTTGTGGATGATGAAGTTGGAAAAAAGAAGGAGAATTAAAAGCGCATCTGCGGAATCATTCGGAACTGAAATTTGAATAATCCAAGGCTTTCGAAACCGAAATCCATAAAAATAAACCCGGAGCATTAATTCAAGGAAATCAGACTTTTTGTCAAAGGCGCGGCTGAGGCGAAGATTGTTCAGTTTCAAGACGCTTTTACTACATGTCACGAATAATCTTTACTTTGTCCCACCTTCTCAGAAGATTATTTTCCGCCTTCACACTTTTAAAACAAAGCCGATATTTATGAGAGTTTGGTCCTAAATGCCCTTATTCACAGCGGCGACTTTGCTCACGGGTAATTTTTTATTGTGATCCCGTCGCTTTTATAGACCTAGTCCCAAATACCTTGATTTGCATCTCCAGCACAGCTTTCTCACTTTCGCCAAACAGGTCATTAATCTTGTTGAATTTGACCCGGAGCCGCTGGGGGCGGGTTGTCGCACCAGGAGCGAGTCCTCCTTTAGGTATTAAATGCGAAAGGTTGAGAATGGTCCCGGGACGAACGGTTTGATTTCGTGTGAACGCAAGTTCCGGCGTCCCGAGATCTGATTCGAGCGTTAAAATCTTGATTTTGAACGGTACCAAAATCGTATCTTCCGAGGTGTTTAGAAACTGATATTCGAGCGACAGTGTTTTCTGGCGTCGGTTCCACTCTGAAGCCGTGTACTGGAGTTCGAGAGCAGACGTTACGTTCTGGAGGTGAGTAAATTCGGAGGTAACATTGCCTTTTACTGAAACTCGTGCTGTGTAAAGTTCAGACGCGCCGCTCCTGTTATCAATCCAGAATACGTGAAATGCGCCGTCAGCACTGGCGCACATCCCGGTATAATCGCCCGGCCAGTTATTCCATGAATAGTAGCTTCGGGGCGACGGGAGTACTCGAACGTCGACTGATTCGGTTTTCTTTGGCGTTGCGCGGCGACCTCCCCCGGATACTACGGCGTTTGCCGCGAACTGAGGAGGGTGTTTAACCACGAAAGATTGCGTGGAGACCGGAACGCTAGGTAGCCAAGTTCCCCCGCCGTCGAGTGATGCCGTAAAGCGCAATCGATATTCACGGCTCTTAGAAAATTCGCGAAATTCGTACCAGCTAACGCCGACAATCCCATTTTTGTTTATCGCGATTTGTGGCATTAATCTCTCGTAAGCCGTATACCGGATTGAGTTCGAAACTTTTATGCGGACGGGGTCGGTCCAAGTCTTGCCGTTATCATCCGAATTAGAAACGAGGATCGAGCACGCGCCGCGATACTGACTACCCCACATTAAATATGCCCGCCCGTGAAATGGTCCGGCTGAGTGATCCGACGTCATCCCGGCTAGCCCCCCACATCCTCCTTGAAAGGGCGCGACCGAGACGGGCAGCCCGATGTGCTCGCCACCGTCCATACTTGCCGCCACTGCAATTGAGCGAGACAGGTTTTCTGTCCTGGGATTGAACCGATAAGGAAGTAATAGCGTGCCGTTCGGTAGGATGGTTCCCGGTCCTTCTTCTTTCGCGGAACCATCAGCCTTGGTTTCGGACGAACGAACCCAAGTACGACCGCCGTCCGAGGAGTAGATGAGCCATATTGTTGTCCCAGGTGTGTTGCCGTATAGATACATTCGTCCTCGGTAAGGGCTACCCGTACGATCGATCTTAAGGTCCCCGCGATCTAATTTGCTGAATTCGGCTAAAGGCTCCCATATTCTCCCCGCGTCGTTGGAGCGGTAAACGTGGGTAACGCGGTCGCCGCCCATTCTCCAGAATTCGTATTTTCGATAATCTAAATCACTTGGTTTGGTCTCATTCAGTGCAAGGGTTATGAAAAAGACTTGATTATTCAACCCAAAGGCACATGCCGGATCCCAGACGCCCTCAAACCGTGACGATTTATCCTCGTAGCCCAGTTTCCAGCTTTTTCCGCCATCAAACGAGACATAAGCCGCCGAAGATATCTGGTTCTCGGTTTGCGAAAAACGCATACTACAGACAATGAGTCGGTCGGGATCGTCCTGATGAGCATCGGCGACATATTCAGTATGCTCCAACCTCGGCTTTAACATACTGACCATCACGTTTTTCCCGACGGTGATATTTGCCTGACCTAAAACGTTGATGCTAAAACAGGAAAAGACGAAGACGAAAGCTGAAATGAGATGAAAGCAGTTTCTCGAATTTTTATGTTCCGTCATATTTGCCCGAGCAAAAATCACACTGTCAGATCGATTTGGAAAAGCCGGTTGAGTACTGCCCGCAACTCTTTCGTAGATACCCTCAAAAGGAAAGCCTAAGCGAGAACTGCATCGAACGGGGTCCTCCAATTTGATATAACGAGCTTAGACCGCCGTTACTTAGACTAGAGTTTAGAGTAGTCGTTGCTAAGCCGAAGGTGGAGGCAATTCTAACGTTGTTGTTATAGCCGCCGAATATCGGACGATTGAAAAGATTGAACGCCTCTGCTTTCAGCTGAAGATTCCACCTCTCGCCGAACTTAAACTGTCGCCGAAGTGCTAGATTAACTTGATAAAACCCCGGCGATCGCACAACGTTGCGACCTAGTGTCCCTTGGCGTGCAAAAAAAGTGGTAGAGCCTGGAATGGTTGGCGGTAAAAGAAACGCCGCCCGGTTTATTCGTCTCCCGCCAGGTGCCGCAGGATCATCCAGCCATATTGGCACACCCAAAACGAGGTCAGGACGGACGCTCACCGACGTGCCGTCGCTTCGCAACAGCGTTCCCGCTGACAGGTTTAATGGGAGACCAGTCTGCGCGAATACAATAGAGTCCAAAGACCAATCCTTGAAAAAGTAAGGGAGGAATGAGTTGAGGTTCGGGATGTTGTAAGTGACTCCGGCTTTAAAGTTGTGTCTCACGTCGAAGTCGGCGTTGCCGAGGTCCAGAACGCCGGTCTGAACCTCATTGGAAACCGAGTCGATAGCGTGAGACCACGTATAGCTCAAAACCGCCTGAAGCCCGCTGGAAAGTCTGCGCTGAAACTGTGCCTGAAGCGAATGGTAATCCGAGGATGGACCATTATTCGTGTAGTTTATTGGACCAAAATTCGGGTTTGGTCTCGGACCAGTGTTCGGGTTGCCTACGCGTTGGTTTATTGACTGCGTTGTCAACAGCTGGCGGGCGGCAGCCCCAACGTATGACACTGATAACGTCTGATTTGCCCCAATCGATTGCTCCAGTGCTAGATTCCACTGCAACGTATACGGCAATTTAAGGTTCGGGTCTATGGCAAAAAGCGTGCTCGTGATGGGCAAGGATACCGTCGGGAAGGGGGGCGGCACCGCGGTGGCTGGCGCGATCGGATATGGGACATTAAATTGGAAACTCGATGCGACGAAAGGTAGTCCTCCGAATCCGGCGGCGGCCTGCCCGTTACCGAGATCGTAGTAAACTCCAAAGCCGCCTCGCGCCACTAACTCCTTCCCCTTTTTTCCTCTTAATTGGTAAGCGATTCCGAGGCGAGGCGCGAAGGCGGTGTAAAAGGTTTTGAAAAACGGCGACCCTGGCTGAGCTAAGGTTGCCGCCGGCAGGTTCTCGACGCCTACTACTGTTACCGGCTTCAATCCGTTTGCGTCACGAGGAGCGGGATTCAACTCCCACCTCAATCCGAGGTCCACCGTCAGTCGCCGTGAGGGCTTCCACAGATCTTGCAGGTAGGTCGAAAAATTATCAAAAGACGGTTGTGAACCTTTATTTGCTTGAATCAGCAGTTGCGATACGGTGCCGCTTAAAATATCTGACTGGGAATTAAAGGTAGTCTCCTGGAAATATTCCACAGGTCCGTAGATCGGCGCCAGCCGGCGGTAGTCAATTCCAAGTTTTAGGTTGTGACTTCCCCTTACTAGCGAAACCGAATCGATTAGATTGAACTGCCTCTGATACGAATCTACGAAATTGCCGAGAGCGGGCGAAGTCAATCCAAAATCAGGAAAGACGTTTAATCTACCGACCGTACGACCGGTTCCGCTATATCCGGAGATCAGAAGCGCCGGATCGATTGGATTGGCGCCGCCGAAACTGTCCATCGTGGTTCTATTCCTTCCGCGATTGCTACTGTAGTTGAACCTAAACTCGTTAGTCAGTTTGGAAGTCAGCAACAAGGTTGAACCAAGCGTTAATGTGCGGGTAAGGATGTGCTCGCCGCTGAGTAACGCTAATGCCCGATTCAAACTACTCGAAGGGGCTTCATTGTATCTGCCGAAAAGGGTCGCTTTATCCGAAATCTTGTGATCGATTCGAATGCTCGTTGCGTCCAGGGATTTAGGACTGGAATAGCTGGCAACGAACGGGGCTAACCCTGTTGGACCATTAGCGTCCGTAGTTTCGGGTCCGGTCGGCACGGGAAATAAATTTAATAGAGTCTTCAAATCCGAGGGTGCTAGCGACCGTAGCCTCGAGGATGGCACCAACGTATTAATGGTTACGGGCAAGCGGAGTCGGAGCCCTTCATAGGAGAAAAAGAAAAATGTTTTATTCCGGCCGTTGTACCAGCCCGTACCGCCGTCGCCGAATCGAGGGAGAAAAAGCGGCCCGCTAAATGTTCCACCAAATTGGTTCTGTTTCAGCGGCGCCTTTTTTAAGCCAGCTCGATTGCTAAACCAATTGTTGGCGTCAAATGCTTCGTTACGCAGATACTCGAAGAGAGTGCCGTGGAACTGGTTATTACCGGAGCGAGTTACAATCTGCACTTGCCCGCCGGGCTCTCGACCGAATTCCGCAGAGTATGTCGAGGTCTGAATCTTAAACTCTTCCAGCGCGTCAACCGAAACAAGATTGTTTGTGCTGCCGATTGCGGAAAGTCCCGGCACGGACCCGGCTTGTTCTTGGCTAAATCGTGTGTTGGAACCACCGCTCGACGTGCTCACGCCAATGTTGGCGCTGACGCCATCCACGGTGAAATAATTGGCGTTGGTTCTTTGACCGTTTACACTAAACTGTCCTGGATTAGTATTTATGCTGGTTGGTGTCAAAACCACACCCGGCGTTAGTAGAATTAAGGACTGAAAGCTACGCCCATTTAGTGGAAGGTTTCCTACAAACGTCCGGTCAATAGTCGTCGTAACTGCCGGAGATGTATTAACCAGAATCTCATCCGGACGAACCTCGACGGTAGCGTTTACATCACCGACCTTCAGACCGATCTGTATCGCCTTTTGGTCGCCGACGTTAAGAATCACGCCGGGCACCTTGACGATGGTGAAGCCGTCGCGGCGGGCGGTAATCGTGTATGTTCCGGGCGGCAAGAGGGGCAAGGTGAACGAGCCGGACTCATTAGTGGTGGCGGTCCGTTCGAGCGACGTGGCGTCGTTTTGGAGGGTGATGACCACGCCCGGCACGACGGACGAGTTTGGGTCAATCACGGTCCCGTTCAAGGTGGCGGTGCTAGATTGTGCCGCGGATGGGATACAGCAGAATAATAGAAACAGACACGGAGTAAAAAGTCGGCTTAGAAGTTTGGACATCTTGTTTTTCCTCTCAAAATTGAAAATTGCGTATTTCCCGCCTTGTTTGGTTCGTCGCCTCGGCGACGGGTAAACGCAGCCGCCGGCTTTAACCCGCGGACATCCGTAAATAATCATTTAAGCGTCGCATGAGCCCCGCGATCTCATCTGGCGTTAGCCAATGACCTCGCCTTTCCGACCGCCTCGGCGAACGAGCGCCAGAAGTCCTGGCTTTTGACCGGGGCGCCGGAGGACGCTCCGGCGGTAAGTGCGAAAGAGCGACTTAAGCCTCGGTCGATCACGAGGCTCGCCTCGTAAAGTTCGCGGGCTCGCGCCTCGAGTTCGGCGTCACCGTTAATCGCGCCTCCACCGGAGGAACCGGCGGCAGCTTCGGGGAAAAACTGCTGCAGGTCGCGGCGCAGGGCTTCGGCTTCGCGGACGAGGGCTTCGGCGTGACCGTGGATGAGCGCCAGCCAGCGAGCCCGCTCATCGGGCGTCAGGGTTTTAAGATCAGCCTCGGAAAAACGCCCGCTCAACTGCTTCATAGCCAAGGCGTGCAACCGGACCTGCCGCGACCCGCTCAGGACGCGGTCGGCGAACCGGCGCGCCTCGTCCTCGGACAATTTCTTTCGCAGCTCGGCATAGACGGCGCTCATGCCTTCGGTCACCTCGACCTGTTCGACCGCGCCGGGGGTTTGCGTTCGGGGCGCGCGGCGTTTCATTTGCTGCTTGACGCGAGCCTCGGCTTCCTCCACAGTCTCTATCCGGACGCGGACAGCAGGATTGTTCTTGAACGATGCCAGGGCGTTCACCAGAGCCTGTTTGCGGGCGGGGGTCTCGACCAGCCCCGTGACCTGGAGCTTGCCGTCGCCGGAGCGGGAGACGTCTATTTGCTCGCCGGTGAAAGCCCCGGCGTTGTTAAGAGCCTCGACGACCTCGACCTCGAGCGCCGGCGTCGCGATGTCGGCGGCGGGGGACGAAGCCGCGTTGGTGTTAGCCGGAACGCTTAGGTTTGCGCCCGTAGGAACCTCGGGCGTCGAGCCGACTTCAGCCGGAACCGCCCTGGTCGGAAGTGCCGTGGAGGAGCCGGTCAGCTCCACGTTCGGCTCGAAAACCGCCGGGGCGACGGCGCTCGACGGGCGCCATTCGTAGGCGGACTCTGCCATGCGGAACTCCCGGGTCTCGCCGCCCGTCGTAATCGCAAACGTCTGCTCGACGGCGCGGAGGTCTTCCTTGGCGAGGACGATCGCGGCTTTTGTGACCCCGTCGCCACTCACCGCTCCCGGCGGCGTGTAACTGATCAGGTAATCGTGCTCGCGGGTCTCGACCTCTGCCTGGGACGTGTTTTTGACGAGCGCGGCGAATTCGCCGGCAGTCAGCGAGAGCTGCCACGCGTCGTCGAAACCGATGACCCGCTTTTCAGGCGGCGGCTGAAGTCGCGGCGCGGCTCCGCGCGTGTAAACGGTCTGGATGCCGTTTGACGAACGCCAGTCGCCCGCGGCGAGCCTGCCCTGTTCGTCGTAAAGACGCCGCGCCGTGATTCCCCGTTCGGAACTCTGCCAGACGTCGATGCGTTTGCGGGAAGCGATCTCGCCGCCGCGATACTCTTCGAGATCGATCGTGCGATGGAGAACGCGTTCCTTGCTCGCGAGCTGGGCGGATTCGTTGGCGGCGGATTTTGTCAGCAGTTCTGACGCCGAAACCTTTCCCGCAGGTCCGAATTGATATATCAGAAGCGCCGTGACGAGGAGCGCCGCGACCGCGGTCGTCAGCCGCAGGGGGCGGAACCAATTTCGCCACCCGGAGAAGATCGACTTAAGGCGCGATCGGTCGCTCTCAAAAGGCAAGGAAATAACGGGTCTTTCGGTCGTCTCAGGCGCGGCGGCGTCAGGCGTCTCGGTCAATTCGGGAACCGTAGCGAGGGCGGCGAGTTCCGGGTCGTTATACGTCACCCGCAGCGCCGGGAAGGATCCGCTGAAATTCAAATTGGCGTCCACGGTGCGTCCGCTGCTTAGGTTCACGCGGGCGGACTGGTTGCCGTCCCCGGCAGGCGGCGGCTCGACGTTCAGCATCAGCAGCCGCAGCCCCTGATCGCTGAAGACCTCGACGAAGCCGACGTTGTCGTTTTCCAGAATGAGTGTCAGCTCGCCCTTGCCCGAAACCACCTTTTGAAAGCCCTGGAGCTGCCCGTTGACGGAGATGCAGAGTTCCTGCGGTTCGTGGTAATAGTGCGCATCTCTGCGGCTTACAAATGTATCAAACACGTTCGACCCTCCTGAACCGCTGCTATCGCCGCCTGTTGTGCCACCGCCACCGCCGCTGCCGCCGGAGCGGTCGTCCGAACCGGGGTCGTTCCCGATCGTATCCAGCGGATACCGGCTCGAGAGCGGCGGGAGTCCGAGCAAAGAATTGACGTTTTCTAAACAGGATGGGCAGCTGACGATGTGCGCCAGGCGGCGACGCTCGAGCCCGTCGGCTTTCCCGGACTTGTAAAATTTGGCGATCTCTTGCTGGGGCGCGTGCTCGCCCCGGCAAGAGCTGAAGATTTGTCGGCGAAGTGCGCCCCGTAGATCGTCGCCCGAGGAGTCGCTAATTTCGAGCTTTGCGGTTGTGATATCCGTCTTATCGATAAAGGCGAGACGCTCGGGCTCTTCCAGGTAGAGCCGCGCCTCCGCACGGGCTCGACGCAGCCTTTCGTATACCCCGGCGCGCGTCGAGCACAGAATGCGGGCGATTTCTTCCGGGTAATAGCCGTGGAAAAACCGCAGGATCAGGAGCGAGCCGCCCTTAGAGCTTTCCTTCCGAATACACGCGAACCGGCAAACGGCGCCGAGCTCGTCACGCATCCGCATCCGGTCCCGCGGATCCGACGCCCAAAACCCGACGTCGACCGTGTCAAACTCGACCACCGACATTGACCGCGTCGGAACCCGCGTAAGCCGCCGCATCTGCGAAAAATGCAGGTTTCGCATCAACACGTATAGATATCCGTTGAGATTTTCGATGGATTCCAGACGGGGACGAGCCAGGGTGAATTGAACGTAAGCGTCGTGCAGCAGGTCGGACGCGAGCTCGGCGTCGTGCTCGGTCAGCTGCAGCGCCCATTTGCGGAGTTCGTCGTAAGACTGCGCAAATAAGTCCTCGTGTGACGACGGCACTTCTCTAAGTTCTACCTTTTTCGGGCTCTTTAGCATTTCTACTGCGCCCCGTTGCTCCCGGGAATCCCCCGCATGTTTTTGAAATATAGATTGTTTCTACTAATAAAGAGGCTGCGCGGTCACCAAATCACACACTTATGAAATAATTTTTTCTATTTAGTGCGGTGATAAACGGACGGACAGTGCGACCGAGCGGGTTAACATCTATCCTGCGCCGCATAAATACCATTATTTAGATCGCATCGGTTGGCTCGACAATCAAGTTCATTCGTTTTCGGCGTCATAAAATGCTATCGAGAAATTAAGACTTTCGACCGCCGGATACATTATCCTGGATATAATTCAAAAACTTCGCTTCCATTAAGGTGGCAGCTATCAAATAAAAACTTCCCTAATTGGGAGTATGCAAACGAACTCACCACATCTCGCTCGGAATGCGAACGCGCCAGAGCCAATGGTTAAAAGCCATTCGCTTTACCGACCAGCCCTTTCTTTTGAAAATTTCATAACTAATTTATTGCTGATACAGCTCAAACGTTTCATAGATTAAAATGTTATATGACAAAATATCCCGATAATAAATATAATTATTGAGGACAGGCTGATGAAAAATGTTGCTATTCTGATTTTTGATGAGGTCGAAGTACTTGATTTCTGCGGTCCCTTTGAAGTTTTTTCGGTCACGGGCAAGAGGGACGATTTGAATCCTTTTAATGTTTTTACTGTTGCCGAGGACAGTAAACCGGTCATCGCCCGTAATAATCTCAGCATTAATCCAGCCTATAATTTTTCTGAGTGTCCCGCCCCTGACATCTTGTTAATTCCCGGCGGATACGGGACTCGCAAAGAAATGCATAATCAACCGTTGTTGGATTGGATCAGACAGTCCGCAGAGAACGCCGAACTGCTGCTCTCAGTTTGCACAGGCGCCATATTACTGGCAAAGGCGGGTTTACTTAATGGTCTCAGAGCGACGACACACCATAAAGCAATTGAACTTTTAAGAGAGTCGGCTCCGGACACTACAGTACTAGAGTCCGAAAGAATAGTTGATAATGGGAAGATTATTCTTTCAGCCGGCATATCCGCAGGCATAGACATGTCGCTCTACGTGGTAGGGAAACTATTGGGAGAGCGGCAGGCAATCGAAACTGCGGCTTACATGGAATACGACTGGTCCCCACAAAAAAGCCAAACGGCGAGATAGTTTTGTCTTTTATTTTCATTGACATTTCTCCTTAAATATCCTTTAATCCTTACCAATTCAAGTTATATAGCAACCGACCATAATTGAATTACTAGGACATGAAGCTTATTAAAAGTTTCTTTGCTCCACTTGTGTTCAATTACGAGTCGGTTTTTATTTTGCAGGAATTTGTTTGAAAGGAGGCTTTATGGACGACTCTCAATTGGATGTCGGCGTATGTGCCATGCCCGGCGGCGACAGCCCCTCCGGGACGGGAACGGTTCGGGCGGGCGGAGTTTTTACCCGAGCTGGCTTAACGAACTATACCTGTTATGCCCCGGTGTTTGAGGGATCTTCCGCCTTTACCTGCCTGATTCGTGCGATCATAAGTCTTCTGCTTCTGTTAGCTCTGATCGTCGTGTTGATCTTCACTCTCGGAAGCAGGGCAGTCCTTTGTCAAATCTGGCAAATCCAATTCCGGCTGAAGTACTGCCGCAAGGGTAATACCGATCCAGCGATTCCTTTGGGTGATCCTTACGCGCAGCATGTTCACTCGTTCCGTATGCTCTACGGCAAAGGCAACGCGTGGGAACAGTGGATGCTGGCTAACAGGAACCGTTATCAGGGAGCCTTCGATCGGGCGTCCAATAAACCAAATTTATTGAACATGGCCTTCAGATACGACAGTACACCAATCGCCTACAATCCTCCCTGGACCAGCGAGGCGGAGCACATGCAGGCGCTGGAGACCATGGCGCGGCTTGTCTATGACGGCTATGATTTCCAGTTCAACTTCAACGGTAACACCGTCACTTCGTATGCCAACGCAATCGCCGGAATCCCGACGAACGCCTCGCACGCTTCCGGAAAAGATGTATTCCTATATTACGAGACGATTTTCAATCACGAGTTTGGGCACGTCATGGGACTACCGCACCATTACGACACCGTGCCTGACATCGGCACAGGTCAGCACATGCCGCCCGGGGAGAATAAATGTCTGATGGACAGAACCATCAGTCAATACTGTTCCGCCTGTAGGACGGCATTGTTCATCCCATTAGACGTGGACAATAGTGCTGCGATCCCGGCGGCAATGGACTTCATTCACAGCCGTTATCCCTACTGATAAAAGTCAGCCTTTCCAGTACGGCACGGTGACGAAAAAATACAAAGTCTATGCCCCAAGACCAAAAAGACAGAATCTTAACCGCCCAGGAAATATTTGAAATCTACCCGAACAGGTTTTCCTGCACAACGCCGTGGCGCCTAGATAAGGCGAATGAGCCCAAAGCATGTGGGCGTATCGGCAGGAAAACCCGTCTCTGGAGACAATCAACCATTGATAAATATTTAACTCGATTTGAGCAAGGTGTTTAATAATGATTGATGCGCGTCGGCAGACTTATTGGCGGTCGAGAAATAAGGTGGGGTCAAATTTAAAATGATAAAGAGCGGCTGTAAGGGCAGCTCTTTTCTTCTTTCTACCAGAAGTCAGTTAAAATAGTGACCCTTTTCGATAAAAAAACTGCGTTTATTAAAGAGTATTGATGTATTTTAACTTTTATGGATAATTCGAATAATCTCGGGAATTTGGTCGGCACTTACGATGAAAATAAAACAGCGACGACGACAAATCTGATCGTCGGCTTGGCGTGTCTGACTTTAACGCCGGTAATGATCATTTTTTTTCTCGGCGAAAAGGAAATCTCTTTTAATAAATTTCTCTTCGGTTTCGTCGCCTTCTTTACGGTGATCGGCGGTATAGGAGCAGTTTGGTCCTCCGTTAAGAACCGCGGCGGGCGCGTTCGGATTTACGAAAATGGTCTGGAGGTCGAAAAGCGGGGAAAAAGGCAAATCGCCTTATGGAACGAGATTACGGTGGTGATGGAAAAGGTCGAAAAGATATTTGTGAACAACCAATATATCTACGACCGTTACAGTTATGAAATTGAAAAAAAGGACGGCGAAACCTTTCAATTAAGCAATATGATTTCAAATATTAACGAGATCGGGATGCGCATCAAGGAAAAAACTTTTGAGAATCTGTATCCGCAGATCGTCGCAAAAATAAATGGCGGCGAACAGGTCGCGTTTGATTCGCTCACAGTTGACAAAAACGGATTGAGCGGTTTTCCGTGGGCTGAATTTTCTTCAGTTAAATTGAAAGAGGGCGTTATTGAAGTCAAAGACCGGACGGGCAAGGCAGTAATATCCGGCGCTTACGGCGCAACGCCGAACGCACATCTTTTAATAGCTTTATTGAGAGAAAAATTACCGCTCGAAGACTAAAAACTGCTGGCGGACCTTCAGCAGTTTTATTGGTGGTTGAGGAGTAAGCTATGAGAATCATTTTGATAGTAGTCAGCACAGCAATTTTAGGGCTAACGGCGTGCGTCCCTCCCCAACCCCAACAGAATACCGGCACAAACTCAAGTTTAAATTTAAAGAGCTCTCCCACCCCTTCTCAAGCCAGACAGGTCGAATTGCCTGCGGATGTTTCAGAAATAGTGACTTCCATTACACGGCTTATACAAGCCGGACAGAACATGCAGTCTGCCCGCACCGGCAACCTCAAAGAGTGCGGGGAACTGATGAGAAAGTACAGAAAGGAAATAGAGGCACTGGAGCCCAAAAGCGAAGCCCTACCCAAGCTCTATTCTACTTATTTACACCCGGCTGTAATTGAATTAAAAACTTGTACGAGTTGCTCTCCGAATGCATTTGAGGCTTGTATTAGAGCAAACACAAATCTTGCCGATTTAACTAACAGACTTTTAGAAAGATAAGTGCAGAAACTTTAAGAGCAAATCAAAACTTTTAATCTACCGGATGGCTCCCCTTTGTTTAATTTCCGGGCTATTCAAATTCGTTTCTTTTCATTAGCCGGCGGGAAGTAAAAAGACCCGTGAGTTTGCAGAGTTTCGAGGTCGAATTGTTTTCTCGCGCCGCATTTCAGGCAGCTCCGGTAGGCGGATTTCCCATGACCAAAGGGGCGGCTTAAATTTTCGTGCCAGCACCCGAAAAACTTCGCTGCCAGTCCGAGTTTTTTACCGAAATTATCTTGATCGGCAGTAACATTCTTTTTTCTCTTTAGAAGTGTCCGAAACTTGTTTTGAAACCTTGAGGTCGCCATATTTTTAACCCGTGTTGAGAACTAAAAGAGATCGATGAAATGAATAAATAGTGACTGAGAGTCAGTAATTGATTCTGCCACAAAATTTGTAAATTTGATACTGAAAAACCACCTCAGTTTTAGTTCAAAATTCGGTTCACATTGCCGTTCGATTTTCTTTTCCGTTTTCTCTTCATTCCCTATTCGATTTTTAGAAAAATTTCAGATAACTTTTAATTTTGCCTGAAATCCCGAAAGACGCTCAAACACAGGATATTTCAAACCGAAATATTTAACTTGAGGTTTATTTCAAATTGAAATACTATTGTCATGGAAAATTGATATGTGGATAGTCACCGAAAAGCGGCTTAGACAGTATTGGCAAATACACGCCGACGCGGAGGTGACGTTGCGGGAATGGATCAAGGTCGTTAACAACGTCACTTGGGAAAGTTTCAAGGAAACGAGGGAGACATTTGGCAGCGCGGATTTTCACAACGAATTTACGATCTTCAACGTGGGCGGGAACAATATTCGGATTATCGCCAAGGTCGAGTATTCCAAACATATGGTTTTCATAAAATACATTTTCTCGCAAGCCGATTACGATCGTCACGCAAACTGGTGCGACTGCGGGAAAAGAGGAAAAAGCAGGTAAGAAGTATGACCAAAGCTAAAACCACTAACAAAGCCGCCGGCAAAACCCTCGGCAGCGCATACAAAAAAAACCACGCGGACAAAGCGATCACTGGTCGTTTCCGGGATTCGAACGAACGGGCTGTGAGCCCCCCACGGCTCGCCAAAGGCACGGGGGCTTCCAAGATGCTGCGTCGCGCCGTAAAACCCCGTCCAGCCGCCCGCCCGCGCTTTGATTTCAGTTTTTATGCACAACTCCTGACCGAAGTCGTCCCGCGCGTCATAAATTCGCAGGAGGAATATGACCGCATCGAGGCGAAATTCGAAACCCTGTTCGACAAAGGGGACGCGCGCGCGCCGGAAGAGGACTCGCTTTTCGATCTGCTGGCAAATTTGCTTCTTGATTACGAAAAACGGACGCTCCCGCCGCTCGAGCCGTCGTCGCCGGCGGACACCTTAAAATTTTTGATGGAGCAGAACGGCTTGAATCAAACGGACATGGTCGAGTATTTCGGTTCCCAGGGGAACGTTTCGCAGGTTCTCGCCGGCAAACGCGCCATTAGCAAGGGAGCCGCCCGGAAACTCAGCGAACGTTTTAAAGTTTCTACCGACGTTTTTTTAATGTCCCTTTAGCGGTAAGTCACATTGGCGTAAGCTATTTTAGAAAAAAGAGTGAAACAATCAATTCACTCTTTTTCTGATTAATCGCCGTTTCTCGAATTTATTGAAGCAAAGCCATCAACCTAATTTCTTCGCGTCTTTTATCATTCCTTCTAGTCTGTCCAGTCCGAGCTTGATATTATCCTCCGACGGCCCGAAGGAAAATCGAACCCATGACTTAAAGTTAGAGATTAATCGGCGGAACGCTCCGGGAAGAACTTCATACAAAGATTGAAGGGACTTAATTTTTACAGGTGATTCAAGTGGCATTTAAGTTAAATAATTTACCACCCCCTTTGGAATTTTAATATCAAAGAACAATTCAAGTTAAATCTGTACCGTTATCCGGATGACTTATCTCATTAAAGTTTAAATGCATCTACTCAGCACTCGACTTGCGTAACCAATCGGTTACGTGTTAGATTAGTAACCAGTTAGTTACATATCCGACACAGAATTATGAAGCGAGACGTATTTCATGCCATCGCCGATCCGACACGCCGGGAGATCATCAATCTACTGGCACAGCAAAGTCTGAATCTAAACTCCGTCGCCGAGAACTTCCCTATTACCCGCCCGGCAATATCGAAGCACATCAAGGTATTAAGAGAGTCCGGTCTGGTGGCTATCAAGCAACAAGGGCGTGAGAGATTCTGCGAGGTTCAAGCGGAGAAATTAAAAGAAGTGGCAGCATGGGTCGAACAATACCGCGTCTTCTGGACGAAGAAGCTCGACGCGCTTGAGAATCTTTTAGCTAGCGACGCGAAACCCGCAAATAAGCCGAAACGAGGAAACAAACCGAAAGGGAGAAAATCGAAAAGGAAGGAACCGAAATGAAAGAGCAGATGAAACCCGAGCCCATTATCGTAGAGAGGATTTTTAATGCCCCGGTCGAAAGAGTCTGGCGAGCGATCACAGACCGGGACGAGATGAAAAAGTGGTATTTTGACATCGCGGAATTTAAGCCAGAGGTCGATTTTGAATTCCAATTTGAAGGCGGTGATGGAAATAAAACTTACCTGCACCTCTGCAAAATCACCGAGGTGGTGCCGGGCAAAAAGCTCACTCACAGTTGGCGGTATGACGGCTACGAGGGAATCTCCTTCGTCACGTTCGAATTGTTTGACGAGGGCGAGGGGCAGACGAGGCTAAAATTAACCCACGAAGGCTTGGAGACTTTTCCCGCTGACCCCGCGTTTGCGAAAGAAAATTTCGAGGCTGGCTGGACCGAGATCATCGGCACAAACCTGAAAACGTTTCTCGAAGGCTGACCTTTGAGGGATTAATATTTTATTTCCGGGATGTCTAATTTAAGCGCGCCGCTTCCCTTTCGCCAGCCGCCCTTTGGAGAACGGGCTGCGGTTAAATTACCATTTTCAACGCAGAGAGAGAGAGAGAGAGAGATCTATACAAAGCGGAGATTAGGAAGTAGAAGTTAATGTCAACGAGCCGAAAATCGAGGGAGGACTTTTCAACTTCTAATTTGAACGCAAAAGTCCTCCTCTGATATTGTTAACCGAATATTACTTCAGACAAGGTCTGTTCCAGGACTTGTCCGCCGCCAGGCGCGCTTCTTCGTTTTGTCCGGGTCCCGGCATGATCTTATCGGTCAGGCAAATTCCTTGATTGGTGATCTTGCTGACTGCCAAATAAGGCGTGATTTTTGCAGAAGTGTCCGCATTTTCCTGGGCATTGACCCGGACGATGAGAGCAACCGGAACGGTCTTTCCGTTAACCTGCTTAACGCGCCACTCGGCTTTCCCGCCTGGGTCCGAGAACGATCTGGTTATCAAATCGAGGAAGTTCAAATCAAATTCCTTTTTTCCCGGGCTGATCACAGTTATGTCAAAGCGCTCGTCATATAAGCCGACCAGCAGATCGTATCCTGCCACGCCGGGACAGCGCCTAACAAAGTCAAGGTGGGTCTCTTCGACACTCCGACATTTTTTGTTCAGATCCGTATAAACGCTTTTCAGCGCCTGCTCAGATGCGTTTTTCGTTTGGGCAAATATGGAGGCTGTTTGAAGCACTGCCAACGCGATTACAATAACTGGAATTAAAAGTCTGATCCTCATTTCGTTTCTCCTCATAAAAGTTCAAAAAATATTAAAAATTGTCCGACACTTTTCTTGCCCGAGTATTTTCTAAAGGATCCGGTAAATCTTTATCAATCACAAGAGATTTTCCGTATCCAGATCTTCAGGGATTGTAGGTAAATTCGTCCCGCCCGATAAATACTCCGTTCACATAAAATAAAACCGTCAAAGTGTCGCCCGTCATCGGCTTTCCCTGAAACTTAAACGGAAAATCGACCATTGCCCAATCATCGCCTTTACCCCTGGTTTTAGCCCTAAACACTTTTTTATCGGACGACCTCGCGACGAATAAAACGTTGTAAGTCCCAAGCGATCCCCATTTGTCGCGCACGCCGAGGGATGTTTTTTCCCGATCAATGATCTCCGGCACCGATGTCTGCCAGTTCGCATTTTTGACCGAAGCCCGATTTTTGGGGGAGTGACCGGCGCCGGGAACGTCAGCCAGGAAAAACTTCGGATTTCTTCGCGCTTTGGCGGACGCCATGAGTGAATTTCCGGATGCTTTGAATTGTTCATTTTCAGCCCTGCGATCGATCTGTGCTGAAATTGAATTGGAAAAAAGAAAGAAAAATAATATGACCCCAAGGTTCTTTGCGCCAATTAAGAATTTCATAAAATAAAACCTCTCAAAAATTTATCAAGCTAAAAATAAAAAACAATTTTCAGCTTGCTTATAATTCCTTTTCCCATTTGAAGTGACAATGGGGAATTCCACAGTCGGATATCCGGTACAACCACTGATGAATTCCGGAATATCCACTGATCGTATAAATGTTTGCGCCCAAAATCAGATGAGTTTTCTTTGGCTTCTGACATTTGCAGCAAAGCCGGATCAGATTCAAAATCAGCGTTCAAAAGTCCGTTGGATCGAGCGAAGATTTCGTCCATTCGCTCAAAGAATTCGGTGGGCGTTTCACGCGGGTAGATGATAAATTCGTGTTACTGCATCGGGCGGTTTAAAACTCCCGGCGAAAGATGTCTTTCCGCTATGCGCGACACTCTGCTCAAGTTTATCTACGACAACGCGGCGTCCGGGACCGACGTCGCGTTTAGTTACAAGCGCCGGTTAAGGCGCAGGCGCTGGACTTACGCCGGACTATCCGAGGGGTCTTTTCAGTTCGCGCGGGAGCTCGAGGAGCGAAATATCGGCAAAGGCGACCGCGTTCTTATCTGGGCGGAAAATTGCCCCGAATGGGTCGTCGCCTTTTACGGCTCCCTCCTGCGCGGCGCGATTCTTGTGCCGCTCGACGAACAGAGCGCGCCGGATTTTGTCGCCCGCGTTTCCGAAGAAACCGACCCGAAATTGCTACTTTACGGGACGCGAGTCGACGCCGCGGGTTTAAATTTGCCCCGGCTCTCGCTCGAAGATTTAAGCGAAACGATCGCGCATCACTCGAAGGAATCATATCCGGCGCAAAACATCTCCCGGAACGACACGGTCGAAATTGTTTTCACCTCCGGCACGACCTCGACGCCGAAAGGCGTGCAATTGACGCACGACAACATTCTGTCAAACGTCGAAGTCCTCGAAAGGGTCATTAAAAGATACCGCAAATGGGAATTCCTTGTTCACCCGATCAGAATTTTAAGTCTTCTGCCGCTCAGCCACGTTTTCGGTCAAGTGATGGGCATTTTTGTTCCGCCGCTGCTTACAGCCGAAGTCGTTTTTCTCAATCATTTGAACGCCTCGGAGATCACCCGGACGATCAGGCGCGAGCGCGTCTCGGTCGTGGCGGCGGTCCCGCGCCAGCTCGAAACACTGCGGCATAAGATCGAGCGCTGGTTTGAAGAAAAAGGAAAACTCGACGAGTTTCGCCGGCAACTGGAAGAAGCCCGGCACTGGAGCGCCTTGAAGAAGTGGTGGAAGTTCCGGCGCGTCCACCGCCTCTTCGGTCTGAAATTCTGGAGTTTTGTGACGGGCGGCTCGACTTTGCCGGCGTCGACCGAAGAGTTCTGGGGCAGACTCGGCTTTATGGTTGTGCAGGGTTACGGGATGACAGAGACCGCCGCCCTGGTGAGTCTTAATAATCCTTTCAGCGCCCAGCGCGGTTCGCTCGGTCAGGTCTTAGGTGGGCAGGAAGTAAAAATTGACGAGGGCGGCGAAATCCTGGTGCGGGGCAAAAACGTTTCCGCAGGGTATTGGGGGGAAGAAAAAGAGCCGGGCGGCGAGGACTGGCTGCGCACGGGCGACGAGGGCTGGCTCGACGAAAGCGGGAGGCTTTATTTTAAGGGGCGCAAAAAAGACGTGATCGTAACCAGCGCCGGTCTGAAAATATACCCCGAAGACCTGGAAGCCGCGCTCGACCGCCAGCCGGAGATCAGGGGAAGCGCCGTCGTCGGCGTTGACGGCGCCGACGGACCTGAAGCGGTCGCCGCGCTCATTTTGCGGGAAGGAAGTGACGCTACCCTGGCGGTCGCAAAAGCCAATAAATCGCTGGCGCCGTATCAACAAATCCGCCGCTGGTTCGTCTGGCCCGAGCCTGATTTCCCGCGCACCCCCACCCAGAAGATTCGCAAAACGGAAATCGCCCAAGTCATCCGGCAAAACTTAGGCGCGGGCGCCGGAGGAGGAGAAGGAGAAGACGCGACCAAACAGGAGTCACTATTGACCGATATTATCGCTAGTCTCGGCAAAGGAAAATCAGCAGGCGGGCGACTCGCGGCGGCGCGCTTGAGCGAAGACTTAAACCTCGACTCGCTCGCGCGCGTAGAACTCTTGAGCGCGGTCGAGGAGCGTTTTCAAATAGACCTCGACGAACGTGCATTTACGGAGGCGACAACGGTCGGCGACGTCGAGGAAATGATCCGAAGCCGGGGCGGGAAGATCACCCGCCTCCCGAAATTTTCTTATCCACGCTGGTCGCTCGGGTTTCCCGCCCGGTGGTTCCGGGTCGCTTTTTATTATTCGCTCATTTTGCCGATCACCCTGGTTTTATGCCGGGTTAAGGTGCGCGGGCTCGAGCACATAAGTGCGCTCGAAGCCCCCGTTATTTTCGCCTCAAACCACGTCACCCGCGTTGACCCGCCGATCATTATGTCGGCGTTGCCGCACCGTTTTCGCAGCCGGCTGGCGATCGCCATGGACGGGGAAATGCTCGAAGGCTATCGTCACCCTCCCGCGGGTACTCCCTGGCTGGCGAGGGTTCGCTTGTTTTTTCAATACTGGCTGGTCACCGCCCTGTTCAACGTTTTTCCTCTCCCGAGGCGGAGCGGGTTTCGCGAGAGCTTTAATTACGCCGGCGAGGCGATGGACGGCGGCTACAACGTCCTGATTTTCCCGGAAGGCGAAACGGCGAAAGAAGCGCGGCTGCAAAAATTCCAGTCCGGCGTTGGGGTGCTGGAAAGCGGGCTGGAAGCAGCGGTCGTGCCAATCTCTATCACCGGTCTTTACGAATTGAAGGCTGAGGGGCGCAGGTTTTTCGCCCGCCCCGGCTCGGTGACTATCGCCTTCGGGCAGCCGATTCCTTTCGATCCCGAAGAATCACCGGCGAAAATAGCCCAAAAATTGGAAGAACAAATCGCAAAGCTCCTCTTGACCAATGCCTAGGGCTTCAAGCATATTTCTAAATTGAATGCGCCCCAGTAAGCATGCCCGGCGAGCTAAAATACGGGTATTTGGGCTCAAAAAAGGTTTTTTTATCAAGAATAGCATCACGAATGTTTCCCGAACTTTCAGCCGAAAGGCGCTTTTCAAGGTTTCTTGCCAGACGCGCAAAAAATATAATGAAAGGTTTTGCCGAATTTTCTCATTACTAATACGAAGAGTCTTTTTAAGAAAGAAAAGTTGCGCGTTTGAATTTGTAACTTTCGCGAGACGCTTCCGTTAATCACAATACCCTTAATTTAAATTAAAAGAGAGAGAACCTATGTTTAAAACCCCCCTGTTAGGCTGCGCCCTGATGCTGGCTTCCGCTTTGACATTCGGTCAAACTTCGAGAACGATGAAACCCGCCCAACCGGGCGAGGTAGTCGCCGGCAAACCCGAATTCATTTCGTATTCCCAGGCATTTTCGCTGCTCGACGGCTTGTTCCAGGACGTCTCTGCCATGCAGGTGGCAGCGCTTTCGCTTTCGGCTAACAGCGCCAACGCCACCAACCTCGACGCCGTCATCCAGCAGTTCCAGGCAAACCTCCAGTTCAGTCAGACTCTCGGGATTCAAAACGCCACCGCCGCCCAGCAGAACGCCGCGTTTTCTTCAGCCGTGCGGCTTGAGTCCCAGCTCATCAGCCAGGAGTCTCAGCTCCAGAATTTGGCTTTCGAAAATCAGCAGCAGATTCAGCAGCTGCAGAAGGAGGCGGATGCGCTCCAGAATTCGCCGAACGAAGACGCAAAAGCCGCCGCCAAACAAAGTGTAGCCAACGCCGTCGCTAACTTAAACCTGATAAATTCCCAGATCAGCACCATCAAAGCACTGCGGGGAACACTGGCGGCGCCGACGACCTTCGCCGCGACCAACCCAACTCCGAGCGCTGTCCCTCTGCCGGCGCCAGTTTTTACGCCATCACAGCCCGGCGGTAAGGACTCTTTTGCGCCTTCATTTCCCGCCTCCAAGCAGATGGAAAATCAGGTCAACCTGCTGTGGGAGAGGCTGGCTTACTTGCTAAACACGTTAGCGCAGTCGGAAGCGCCCGGGCGGGTTTTCCTGGTCAAGTTCACGACCAGCATCATCGGCGGGCAGGGGAATAAAAAGATCCCGCTCTTAAGCACGCAGTATTCACTCAAATGCGCAACCGAAGACGGCAAGCCCCTGCCTGCGGACAATATGCCAATCGTGCTTGACCTGTTCCCGAGAATGTCCGCCGTCAATATCGCCGACCAGAAATACAAAGACACGCGGTTCGGGTTGGGGGCACTGCTGAGCTTTTTCAGCGTCGGCTTGAACGCTTCGTATAACCGCGAGCACCTCCGTATCACGCAGTCTCTCGGTCAATCAGCCTACATTACGGGTTTCGGGATCCGGACCGACTCTTTCGGGTGGGTTTTCGGACCGACCTTGGGTGAAGACACGCCGGCTCCCGGGACGCGGACGACCTACGCGCTCATCTCGGTTCCCGAAAGTTGCAGCGCCGCGACCGTAAAGCTAGAGCATTCGGTTTGGGACAAGCTACCCAACACCATTGTCGCCAGCGACAAAAAAGATTCTTATGGAAACCCGTTATACTCCGGGACGAGCCAAATACCGCTCGAATATACCAAGCCGGACCTGAAAAAACCGGCGGCGGGCGACTGTTCCGCCGGTGACTGCCTGAGTTCGATCTCTTACTCGCCCGTCGAATTCGAAGCCGGTAATTTCAACCCCGATAAGGTCACGGTCGACGTCATTTTAAAAAACAACCTGGATCGCGAGCAGATAGTCAGCGTCAATGGTGTCATCCTGAAAAGGGCGCGGGATTCTTTCGCAAGGGCGACTCCCGGCATCGCCACGGGCGGCATTCTCCAGGCGACGGACACGACAGCCGGAACCTGGTTTCCGGTGACCGAAAAAGAATTGATCCTGACGCTCAACCCGGCGGCTTTCCAGGACAAATTCCCCCGTATCCTGCTCGAATCGCCAAAGGGAACGTTCGATTTTTCGGATCAGCTCAAGAACGGTGAAACTGTTTTCGTGAGCGGGCGCCAGTATGTCTGTCCCGCCGACAAAAGCGTCTCGTGTTTGTCGATCCTGCCAGCTTTGGGAAACGTCCGGGCAGCCTCCAAACCCATTGATGTTGCCAGGTGGGAGCAGCTTAACCCGGCTACATCCAAAACCGAATATCATTTCATGTTCAAACTTCGGGAGGAAGCGCGTGTTCAGCCTGCGAGCCCGACTAATTTTCCGAACGTGCAGTTGATCAACGACTCGGTCGCAGAGCCGTGGAGCACGCAAGCCCGCGTGACAGCCTTTTTAAAGGGGTCAGACAAGGCTTACGCGCTAAAGTGCGTCTCCGCCGGAGGGGCTTATCTGGACTGCGTCAATCCTCACGAGGAGAAAGTGCTCAATTCAAAATCGGAATTAACTTTCAGGGTTTTCGACGGGAGCTATTCAGGCGGCGCTATCAAAGGCGACGCCACAACGAAAGATTGTCTGGCGACGACCTGTAAGGAGCCGTTTATCTACGGCAAAGACCCTCTGCCCGCCTGGAACGGCAAGGACGGGTGGAACTACAACCTGAAGATGATCAACGTCGAAGATACTGACACTGTCCAACTATACGCCGCCGGTGCACCGTTCGCCTTCCAGGCGAAAACCGAATGCAATAACGGGATCAACCAGCCCTGTGACGTTGACTTCTTCCTGCCTAGAAAACAGTTTGGCTCCATCGGCGACCTGATGAGGCTGACAGTGCAGCGCGGGGGTGTCCCTGTCGGCAAAGTCTCCGAACTGGGCTTCCTTCGCACGACCATGTCGCCCTTCATCAAAGGCGATCCCAACGGCGACCAGACGCATTTGGTCGGAATCAACCTGGTTTTTCCCAAAGTCAGGATGATCGACAAGGGCAAAGCAAAAGATTTAACTTACAACTGCGCTTTGAGCGGCACCGACTGCACCTTAAATGCGGCGGCTTTTGGGGACGACGAGGGGTATTTGTATTTCGTGGACGACCAGAATAACTTGTTACAGTTTACTCTGCTGACCGATAAGGGGCTTCAAACGATGCCGCAGCACAACAAGCCCAAACCAACTCCAAAGCCGGGCTCTACACCTGAAAAAACTGCGGCGACGCCGGAAACGCCGAATTTAGAAATTTTGATCAAAAGAAATCTTATTCCCCGGGTGATTTCGAACACGATTAATTAGCTAAAATAGGACTTCGCTGAGGTCATAATTTAAGAATTGGCGGGCAACCGGGCGGTCGAGCTTTCTTAAGAAAGCTCGACCGCCCGGTTGCCCGCCAACAATTTTCCATTACTTAAATTTAGAGGATTCTTTTACCTTATGATTCCGATGAGGAGTTATCAAAAGAAATTTCTGTCGCTTATGTTACCAATAAGAAAGAGGCGACTGGTTTAGAAGACACAATTGAAATTGGATCCAGTAATAAAATGCCAATTAAACCGGACTACGCATCTATGGTAAATTGCTGCGTAATTCCTGTGCTCACAAATAGTTCACCAAACTATTTATATTTTCTTTATTTTTTTCTCGGAATCTGCATTTTAATAATATCGCTTCCTTTAACCACTTTCAGGTTTGTTTCATTTAAGATCTTTAAATTTAGAAGCCAATATACTGAAATCCTCAAAAAACAATCCCCTCATATTGGTCAAAAAAGTCCAAACACACCTTCAAATGAAAAAAAATTTAAGCAAGGCGACTTAGTTTTACTCTGCCCTGTCACCAAGAAACCCTTTAGTATAAGAAATTGGAGAAACCTTCGATGTACTAGTGGACTTGATCCTAAAAAAGTGCAGTACAACTGGTGTTACCAATACAACTTACCTGCATGGTTACGACGCATGCTTTACGAACTATCCTCTAAAAAAGAGGATGAAAAAACCGGCACTCGATGGTTGTGCAATTGTGCCGGAGATAAAGAAGGATACTAAGCATATGCCTTTTTTATGGTAATCAGACTAGGTTCTTAGCATTATCTTGGGCATAAATATAACTGACTCAGTTCAACCCAATTATTGAGAAACGTTGGGAGTCGGGACTTCGCTATTAAAACCTTCCAGAGCCCGCAGCTGAAAATTGATTCGTATTTCGGGACGGCGGATTTCGTCTAAAATTTGCAGCGCTTTTACCAGGTCAGTCCTCGCAAAATTCTTCACCGGCATGTTCCAGACCCGGATACGGATGTTATAACTGTTGAGCAGGTATTCGTCTTTCAGCGTCATTGAGCTCGCCTGATAAAAACTATCCACCTTCGCCGTAGAAGTGCTGATCTCATTCAGCTTTTTAATTATGATTTCGAGCATCCGAAAACCGATTTTCGGATCGACCAGAGCATAAGCGGCAGCCAATTGCCCGAATTTTCCGAAGTCGTCGGACGTGACGGGGATCGCCGGAATCAGTCGGCTTGCCTTCTCGAGTGCGGTGCGGGCGCGCTGATTTTCTTCCGGCGAGTCCGCGTGAATCTTAACGGCTAAATCTATCAATTGCGGGTAGCGCAATTTAACTCCCGCCTGCTCGATTAATTCGACCGCCCGTTCATAGTCCTTCTTTTCGGCTGCTTGACGGATCAACTTTAAATAAAGATCGTCATATAGATCGGATAACCTTTCGCTGGAGAAATGTCCGGCTAAAATTTGTTTAGCTCGGTCGATATCGCCGCCCGCGGCGCTCCGGTCAGCCGCCGTAACGTAAAACTGATCCCGCACGACGGGCGGGTATTTTTCCGCTTCGCCGAGTAAGCGGTCGACGCTTGCTGTATTTAAGATTTCCTGTATATCCGGGCTGAATGCGATTCTTCCAGCACCAAATATGGGGAGGGAACGAATAGAGGTGATCGATCTGTCATTCAACTGGGCGGCGCGCTCAGGTAAAAGCTGCAGCAGTATCAATCTGGCGGACGCGATATAGACGACCGCGGGCATTGAAGGCGAGACGGCATTCCTGATCAAAAAGTCAGCCTCTTTTTCAGCGAGCTGGCGGATAACTTGGTCGTCCGTCTGAAACCATCGACCAGATTTATTCTGTGGCAGCGAATCTGCCAAAAACTGACTCGCAAACATACTGGCATCCGGGTTGGAAGCGAAATCCGCTGCTAAGACCCGCGCAAGCAACCCGCGCAATATGGCGTTGGCTTCAAGCGGTCTTGTCTTGCCCAACAGTTTGAGCAAATTATAAGTGGTGGTTCCCACGAATGCCGGCGGATCGTTGTCGCGTTTGAAAATGCCGATCGCGCTTTCGGGGCTAGAATTAGCGATCTGATAGGCGAGCCGCTGCTCTATTTCGTTTTCCCGCAGAATCACATTCCTTTCCGCAGGCAGGTCTTCGCCGCCGCTGGTTTGGGCGACGAGTCGCGGGCTGAGCGGCGCACCCGCCAGGATATCATGCACCGCCTCGGGGCGACTTTTAAGAAACATCTCGAAAGCTAATCTCTCGTCGTCCTGAACGATCAAATGTAAGATATTCCAACGCGTGTCCGTGGCAAGAAACGAAGCGCTCGGGTATAGCCTGTTCCGGTCCGATTCGGCTTCCCTTTCGGCAATAATAAATTCAGCAATTGCCTGGTCAAACAACTCGCGGGCGCAAGTGGGGTCTATTTTCCAGTAGAGATGCCCGAGTCTTGAATAGACGAACGCCCTGTTTTCAGCCAGCTTTAAATTGCCGGCAGTATCTTTAGCAATTCTTTCGAGCCAGACTGTTTTTAGTGCAGTCGCTTTTACCTGCTCAGGAGTAATCTTTGCAGACATTTGAGAAGGATTTGTTTGCGACAAAGCGACCGATGATAAGAATAACGCTATGACGAGGTTCGTGATGCGCGCTGGAAGCATATTATCTAAACTCCTTTTAGATGAGACTGGAAGTTAAGAAAAATTAAAGCAGTAACGATCGAAAATAAAATGAAGGTATGGGGTATCTTACTCCAATTATCATAGTGCTCATTTCAAACGACTCAGCTAAATAAAATCTGAGGGTTTTTCTTGGCAATCGTGAGCAGTTTCAGCGCAGCGCCAGACGGCTCGCCGATCTCCTGCTCCCACGACTGGACCGTTTTGACCGAGATGTTCATCAATTTCGCAAACACGGCTTGCGAGCAGTTCAGGGATTCACGCAGCTTGACGATCTCGCTCGCAGGCATCCGCGCCGGCGGGTTCGGCAACAGGGGCGTTCGCATCTCGCGGCGTTTTCCCTGAGCATGCTCGAGTGCCTGCCTGGTTGACACCATCAATCTGTTAAATCTTTCTTTTTTCATTTATTGGGTCGAGATCGTCGTGCACGAATTAAGCAGGAATTTTAAGATGCCTGACTTCTTCGGTCAGCTCGGTTACATTAGCGTGGAGTTTAAAAATGTCCGCTCTGGTTTCGTGAACCTCGGCGGCGAGCTGGTCGAGTCTCGCACCATTAACCACAATACCGGTCCGGGGTATGATCTACCAGCCACTTTTTATTTCTCCTTCAGGCAAATTCAGATTCAAAGTGATGTAGCTTGCGCATTACCCTGAATCATTCGTCATAACCCTCTAGAAGAACCGCACACCCTTTTTTAAGTGGATTCACTTTAACTTATTTGTTACCCCGGGGCAAGAATTCTGAACATTTGCTATCAAAAGAGGTAAAGCGGATTTTTTTCGGTAAACTGAAAAGCGTCCCTTGTTTAGCAGCCCGGCTGGAAGGGTTCGAATCCATATCGTTAAATTAATGACGCGCTTAAATTGTTGATGTGTCCACACTTAGCCTCGTATAGAGTAGTTACCTTAACACTGTCGCCGCCGATAACAGATATAATGTTATTTTTCGGGGTTTTTGTTTAACTTGATTCATTAAGGACGGACGCATGTCGGAAAATAAATAAAGAAAGCGGGGATTTTGAATGCCCCGCTAATAAACTGATTTCGTTCAAAAAACCAATTGATTTAGTAAAAAAACAGTCGTTATCCATCCCTCTGTTACATCTCTTTGACGAAATATCGCGCAAATCGTTCCGCTAAAATAGGATTAGTGGAGTCTATATATAATACGGCATTACCCTTTCTGACTATCATGCCCTATTAAGCACTTTTAGGTTGGGTAATTAGGATGGAACCTGCAATGCCCGCAAGGCACACAGCCAAGCCGCCGTCAACACCGCCGCCCGCACCCAATTAAGCGTGACCCACTGGCGTGCTTTTTTCTCGATCCGTGCGGCGTCGGCAGTATCCGGAGTCGCGCTCATGAGCTCGATTATGGAAGGCACAAAATAAACGAATGTTATAACGACCATTATAAAGGAGGTCAGCGTCGCCGCTAAGAGCCACTTGCGATGCTCCCACGGTGTTTGCCAGCCTGAGACCAGAGCCGCAATAGAAAATAACCCGACCGCAGGCGTAATAAATATCCAGAATCTTTTACCCGCGTCCACTGCGAGCTGCGGGTTGGCTTTACGGAGCTCATTCCAATCCCAAATCGATTGCGGCGGCACACCCGACCATAAAGGTACAATCACCAGGGTCTCATAAATTCCCCCTCCCAGTTGGATGCTGAAGAATACTATAAAGAGCCACAGAAATATTTGTTCGACAGTTATTGATTGGAACATCTATTTTCTCCTTTTACTTCGTTTACGAAGTCCAGCTGCCTTATTTGTTTTTGACGACCGTGATCGTCACTTCAGCCGGATACTGTTTGGAATGGTGCACCGCGTTTTGGGCGACGACGCCCTTCGTTTCGTCATAGTTATTTCCGCCCGTGTTCAGATTACGATCGAAGCGCGGGAAGTTGCTGCTGGAAACTTCGATCCGGATCCGGTGCCCCGCGGCGAAATAATTGCTGGTCGTCATCGGCTGGAATTTCACTTTGTAAACCTGGTCCGCCTGCATCCAGACAAGCGGTTTATCGTACCCTTCGCGATAACGCATCCGCTGGATGGTTTCGTCCAGATTAAACGCCCTTCCCTGCTCGTCGACGTCGATCAATTTCACGGTAAAATCCGTGTCGCGGGCGTCCGATGATACGTAAAGCGTCACGTCGATCGAGCCCGTCAGCTCGACGCCTTCTTTTAATGGTTCAGTGCTGTAAACAAGAATGTCGGGGCGTTCTTCCATCTTGCGCTGGTCGAATGACCCGCCCGTGATCGCGTTCCCGGTGCAGCAGACGTTCCCGCCATAGGACGGAACGGGGTTCATCGGATCGTAAGTGAAACTGTCCGGCAGGTCCGCGGCGGGCGGCGCTGAAGCGAGCGCGCCGTCGCCGTTTAAAGTGTTCGCCTTTCCATTACTTGAAAGATAAAAAGTAACGGGACGTGCCCCGGCGGGCGGGAAAGAATCCGCCGACTGCCATTTGTTGCTTCCCATCGTAAAATACCTGACTTTCGGCATTTTCAAAATGTCGTTCTTTTCGCCTTTCAGAAAGTAATCAAACCAGCCGTAGGTCAGGGCGTTGTAATCGAGGCGGGCGTCGCCCATCGAGCGCTCGCCGACCACCGTATTTTCCGTGGCGCGCGTGTAACTGCAGTGCAGGGTCGGCGCGATGACGGCGTATTGCTTATCGGCAATGGCGGGATCGGCGGTCTTGCGGACGTGGTTGTAAGCCGCTAAGTTAGGACCGATCGAGACGTCGTACCACGACATGAACCAGAACCCCGGAATGTTAATCTTCATACTGTCGTGCCAGAGACCGCCCTTATACCACGCCGGGTCGTTGGGCGTTCTTTTGATCATTGCGCCGCCGGTCGGGACCGGCATCTGGTCGGCGAAAATCCCGCGCGGCGCATCGACCGCTTTTAAAATATCCATTTCCGGCAAATGGCGGAGAGCCTGCGACCAATCCACAGGCGGGGGCTGTTCGGCAAGATCAAAACGTTTTGAAGCGCGGATCAGATCCTCCTGAGAAGTCCCGGGCGGGAACATCGGGCGGACTTGATTTTGTTCGCCGTAGAGCCAGGCGATGAACAGCATCTGGACCGCTCCGCCGCGGTACCAGTTGCCCTGCTCGTAATAGGGTCCGACGCGCCCGATGCCGGCTCCGAAGCCCTGCACGATGAAGGTTGTAAAATTCGGATTGCCGAGCGCGGCGACCGCCGGCTGCCATTCGGCGGTCGAAGAACACCCGATCGTCCCGAGCTTTTGATTCGACCAGGCTTGAGAGGTCAGCCATTTGATGGCGTCGTCGCCGTCCGAAAGGGGAGCTCCTAAAATGTCGTAATTCCCTTCCGAGAAAAAATGCCCTCGCTCGTTCATCACGACATACGCGTAGCCCCGTTTGACGGCTTCGAGGATGGTCGTCATGTCGCGCGGCGCGCCGAGGCGCAGGTCCCAGAAGTTGAAATTGTAAGGAGTGCGGGAAAAAATAATCGGGTATTTTTTCGAGGCGTCTTTCGGGCGGTAAATGTCTGCCGCCATCCGCTTGCCGTCGCGCATCGGCACCATTACTTTGCGGTCGATGACGGCGACGTCTTCGAGTTCTTTTTCGATCTGGTTGCGCTTGGTGATCAATTCCTGGTCAGGCACCTGACGGTTTTGCGCGAAAGCGTTCAGTAAAAGGACGGCGAAAAGTGCCGCCACCAAAATAAATTTAGTTAAAATGTCTTTGCCTTTCATTGCTCTCCTTCTCGCGTCCGATAATAATTTTAACCACTATACTCAAATCGACTCGCGCAACAAACCCCAAATCCGCACCCCACTTCAACAACCAATCTAAGCCCGCTTCATCAAACCCGTCAGTGACCGTCCCAGCCGTCGCGGTAGCCGTTCTCGAAGCCTGCACGGAAATACCTTTGATATAACCTCTTATCGCCGAGGCGAGAGTTATACCCCTTGCTCGCGCTTTTATAGTCGCTCTCGCCAGCGAAGTCGAACCGCTCGTTACGACTGCGGTCGCTGCGCCCGGCTGCAACGCCCGCCTCATAACCGGTGTTGAGGGCGGTCTCCCGGAGCGGAGCCGAACCGCCCCAGTTATGCCTGCCGGAGTTGGGACCCCGCTTATTCTGCATGAACCCGTTCGCCGGCGCCGCCGCCAGCACCAGAGCGACCATCAACACGGCTGACGCTATCTTTAACCACCTTTTACGATTGCCCCTCATCTTAAATCTCCTTTCGCGCAATGATTAAGCGTAATTTTATATAACCAGCCCCCGGTATTTAAAAGACGCAAAATTTAAACAGAAATATAGAAAAAAACCGTAGCCTGGTATTTTTGCATTTATTGCTCACTCTACCCTGTTTATCTTCTCCGTTATGAAGCAAGGAATAAAATGGCACTCAATTTTAATCATAAAATGGCACATGCCTTATCTTTTTTCAATTAATTACGACTTCAAAAATCTTGTCAAGATAATAAAACAGGCGTATTATCCTGAGGAAAAAGACAGATTTAGTCGCTTTTCTGAACGAAAGAAAAAGGACTGCTCCCGCAGTTGATGATCTCCCGTCCGACAATTCTATGGAGGCAGACTAATCATGAGAATTAAGCTTTTCCACGCCGCGGCGCGCATTGCGGCACTTCTTCTGATTTCGGCGATCGGCGCCGCGGCTCAGGTCGTAGAGATCAGCGGCAAGGTGACGCTCAAAAAAGCGGACGGCACAGTTGTCCCCATCGAGGGCGCAGTCGTTGATATTTACCGCACGGACATCAAGAATAAGTTCCAGGTCACGACGGACGCGCGCGGGGTCTACGTGCGCCCAGGGCGGCCTTTTGTGGGCACCTATACGCTCGCGGTCAGCGCTCCGGGGGCGCGCCCCGACTACCGCGCGGGCGTTCGATTCGCGCAGCAGAGCGTCAACGACTTCGTCCTCGCGCCGGGCGACGGCTCGCGTCTGACGCTCGAACAGATCAGTGCGGTGGGAATCACGACGCCGAGCGCACCGGGCGCGCCGTCCGGGGAGTCGCCGGAGGCACAACGCGCGCGCGAGGAGCTGGAGAGGAAAACGAAAGCGGTCGCTGAAGATAATGCGAGAATTACCCGGGCTAACGAGATCGTCTCGCGCACCTTCAAAGCCGGCAACGAGGCGCTCGGCGCGGGGCGCGTCGAGGACGCCATCGCCCTGTACCGGGAAGGACTCGCCGCCCGCCCCGACGAGCCGTCACTTTTGACGAATTTGTCCGATGCGCTACGACAGCGCGGGGATAAACGCTTCAACGCTGCCCTCAATGATCAAAACTCCGAGAGCAGATCCGCGGGGACGGAGTCCGCTAAGAAGGACTGGTCGGAAGCCGCCCGCACGTCGCGGAAGGCGCTTGATGTCATCAAAGGCTCACCAGCGACTGACCCCGCCCGGCAGCAGATTTACGCGCAGAACAAACTCGCGGCGATTGCGACCTACGCCGTCGCCATGCGACGCGTGGCGACGAAAGTTGATCAGACGCAAGCCACCGCGGCGTGGCAAGCCTATCAGGATTACATCGCCGTCGAAACCGACCCCGCGCAGAAGGCAAAGCTCCGCGGCGAGGCGCTTCAGATGGTGTTCGACGCCGGTTCGATAGACTTAGCCATCGCCGAGGCGCGGAAAATTCTCGCCGCCGAACCAAGCCACGCGGACGCGAATCGCATCCTGGGTCTTGCGCTTTTCGCCTCCGGGGACAAGAAGAATTTCCAGGAGGCGGCTAATTACCTCCAGCGCTACGTCGACGCGGCGCCCGACACCGACCCGCTCAAGCAGTCAGCGAAGGAATCACTCGACTACATGAAGACCGCCGAGGGCATTAAACCGAAAATTTCGCAGGCGCCGCCGCAGCGCCGTCCGTAAGTCCGCCGCGCACGCTCGCCGGCGGCTCACGCTCGAAGCATAGCCCCCTTAACGAGCCGGAAAGCCATCGAACTTGACGCCGAACGCCCCTTGCGGAGGATTCTCTCTTGGAGGACCCGGCGTTCGCGAGAAAAAATTTTGCCGCGGGGGTGAACCGAAATCATCGACCCTAACCTGCAGACGCTTCCGGAAGACAGGCGGATTCTTTCGCGTTCGAATAACTCGGGCATTAACTCATATTCCCTAAAAATTATCGATCCATTTCAGATTAGTTTTGAAAGGGGTTTTTTCTAATGCTTTATAAAAACTCTCATCCGCGGTGACAAACTCACAAGATAAGGAAATGGCTAGAGCCAGATAAGTCCAATCATATACGGTCTGCCCTGTTGCCTCTGCGCCTGTGTAGGCTGATTTGATAATTCGCTTGTGCGGATGAATTGTCCACTTCTTCTTTGAAAAAGCGGTAACGATCCGCTCCCCTTCCGCCCGGGTTATTTCTCCGCGCCTGACCTTTTTCCAGATGATATTGGAAAATTCCGGCAAGATGAGCTCCGGCACGTGGAGCGCGTGCCGGCCCTTAAGCAGCCTTGTGGCTTCTTGTTCATAAATTTCAGGGACATACCATTTAACCGAAACACTGGCGTCAACCACATAATTCATCGGCTTCTGTCCTCGCGGAGCAACGCCGCGCTGTCAGAAAACGCGCGCCCGCGCAGCGACCTCTTGATCTTCGCCGCCGTTTCCTCGTCGGATAAAGACTCGTTCTCAACTGTCGAACGGAAAACCTGAATTAATTCGCTCTGCAGGGAATGACCGTTCTCCTTCGCGCGTTTTTTGAGCTTCGTCAAAATTCCCTCGTCAACATTTCTCACTAAAACATCAGGCATAGTAAAATCTCCTTGCTATCATAACGATAGCACAGCGTGTTTAATTCTTCCAGAGAATCATTCATTTCTTTTCTCTGAAATTCTTATATAAAGTTATAAAGTAAAATTAAATTGTGGAATCCGCGTTAATCGACGACTATACGCTGCAGCTGCAAACGAAACTGTATTTTACGGCTGAAAACTGAAAGCAGTAATTTCTAACACTTACGTCAGAGCAAGCCCGTCCTCGAACTTGTAATGATCAATCGTCAACTCAACCGGGCGACGACTTTTCCTTTGATGTAATCTCTAGTCACCGCCCCGTAATGCCGGCTGTCTTCGCTCTCTTCCGGGTTATCCCCGACCAGAAAATAATGCCCGCGTTCATTTATTCGTCCCACCCGTTTAACGACCTCGCTTTTTTGTTCGATCGGATGTCTGGCGATGACGATGTCGCCGACTTCGATGTTAACGGTTTCTCGGTCGACTAAAACGACTTCACCGTCTTTAAGGGTCGGATTCATTGATTTTCCCTCACAGACATATTTATGGCGAGAGCCCAGGAAAATCAGGGCTATTTCAAAAAAGCTGGCTTTGGGTAAGTCTTTCATTAATCATTTTTTAGGGAGTGAGGTCGTGCGTCTGATAATCATTTCCAAATCACAAAGAAAAACACAATCGACAAAATCGAGTCTCCTCACAACTTCCCTCCTTCAACTCGACTATTCTACTCCGGCTCCATTCATCTGCCGTAGAGTATCGCCGAGACCAATCCGGCATCCAACCGCACGCCTTTCATTCCAGGTTGATTCTCCGGAGGGGACTCCAAAGCGATAATCATTTCTTTATCAGTGCTCCGGATCAGTCTTACAGGCGCGGACTTCCTATTTTCTGCGAACCGCGCGCCAACGGCTTCGAGGAGCGACTGAGCAGCTGCGTCCTTCGCCACTAAAACGGCTTTCGTTCCCTTCCCTCCGCCCGATGTATCGGGAATCGTTTGATAAACATTTCGCCCGAAATAGACCAGATAAAAGGGCAAGAAAATCAAACACCAGATGAGCATCACCGCCAAAAGGATTCGGTCCTTTCTATTTTCCTCCGCCGCAATGCCGATCGGAAAAACAACTATCCCAGCGGTTATAAAAAAGCCGACCAAACCAGCAACAACCCAGCTCCAGGCAAAGTCTATTTCGAAGTACCAGAAAATGAACAGGACCGTCAAAAGACACGCCACGCCAGCGGCTATGAGCTGGGTCAATTTCTGCTCTACGCTAACATTAGTTTTGCTTTGCGACCCGTCGAACAGAGAGGACTCAAATCGAAAATAAAAATATATGAAAATCAGCAGACAGGTAAGAATGACCGGGAACAGCGACCAGAGCCCGGCAACGACGTAATCGAGCTGTAGGAGACCGAGCGAGTGATAGCCGTAGCGGCTGAGGTGAACATTGAGAACTACAATGCCAAATACGTAAGCAATTGCGACGAATGCCACAGCCAATTTAAGACTTCGTTCAATAAGGCTCGAGAATCTGCTGAAACCGTCTGGCTTTTCCGGCCCCTGCCGGGGCTCTACCATTGCTCTGAGGTCTTTTCTGGTAGTCATCTGCTTTTCCTCGCATCTGAAAATTACAAAATATCAGAGCCGCCACCGCCGCCTCCCCTCGCGCCCTATAATTTAATTCGATTTTTAGCGGTTTATTTTCGTTTTAGTGTAATTTCGGGATTAAAACAAAAACGGGAATAAAAAACAAACGCCTAAATTTTGTTCCCAACAGCGCTGCATTAGTTTTTTGCTTAATAAAAACCTCTTTGTGACAGTATTTTAACCGTCTCAAATAGCGCTGAAAGCTTCGTCTGATACTAGCCATAAAGTAGCATGAATTGCTGTTTGATGACATACAACAAATCTGAAGAAGAGCGCAGGGCAAAGACTTGGACGTTATCGGACGCAGGCGCGACTAGTATATTTAATTCCGGCGGTATTTGATGGGTTTTCGACTTGAGGTAAAACTTGAACTCTTCAACGGTAAATTTTCTGATGCACTATGAAACGCGAATCACATTGAAATTCTCAACTATTTAGTTCTGACTCCTACCGGTACTGAGTTTTGACTCCTACCAACATCTAGTTCTGACTCCCGCTTTTACTGAGTTTTGACTCCCTGTGGAAAATATTCGCGTCTTTTCCTTAAAGTTTTCCACAGATCGGAGCAAAAAATACTTAGTTTTGACTCCTACATTATATAGTTCTGGCTCCTATTGGCGGAAAAATTATCTAGTTCTGACTCCTACCATACTTAGTTTTGACTCCTACCAAGCAATTATTAATAGATTTTATGACAAAAGCGGACTATTCTCTTCCAATTTCTGGAGATATATTTTAGTTCTGACTCCTACCGGAAGTTTAGCAAACTACTGTAAATTAACCACTTAAGTAGCGTTTTTTCGGCGCTAACCTTCTTAACCCTTATTTAATCTATTTTTATTCTTGTTTTAACCGGCGTCGGACGCGCCAGCCAATCCAGAGGTCAGACGTGAAGATCTCCGTAAACACAAAAAAAATCCGGAAGTTAAGTCTTGGTAGGAGTCAAAACTAGATAATTATTGAATTGTAAATAAGTTACAGCTGTATTTACGACCAGGTCAGGAATCGGAATTTCCACTATATGTTGTATCGACCGCTTCCTTCAACCTCAATCTCAGGTAGTTCGCCTTCTTCACATCGCTGATAAAATCGAAATGAACCTGAAAGGATAGTCTATAATCAATTACTTTGACACGGGGGCTGGTTTGCCTGATTTCTTCTTTATAAAAATTAAGAACAGTGTTCGAATCCTTCAATTCTTCAACAGCCTTCTCGAAATCGCGAAGATTTTTACTCATCTGGCTATACTGCGTCAGACCGAAATCGCGAATCAAAGTCGACAGCAAGACAGTATATTTTTCAGTCAGACTTGCCTGGATAAAAAAATGCGAAAGCCGCTTGTGAAGCTTCCTGGCGATCGCGCTGCGATAACCCATCACTTTTTTGTAATTGATGAGCCGAAATTTTCTATCCTGGATCGAATTCGTAACGAGCGGCGAGAATCTAACAAAGGTCTGTGACTCTCCCCCTTCGCCCTTTATCCCCAGAGTTTCGATGGGACTGAAAATAAGACGAATATTACCGTCTTCGGAACTGAGCTCGATATTGGTTTTGGTAAGAACTTCCAGAGAATCGCGGATCTGGGTATATGAATAAGTGTGACCGCTGTCGCTCAATTCCTTTTGCAACTGGTAGAGCGTAAAACGAACGCTCGCCTGATCGTCAAGAAAAATCCCGCTCCCCTCGACCATTAACTTTCGCAGGCAGTCCTCGACAATCTCTTCACGCTGCGAAGGGTAATATTCGCGAACCACCCCGTCCTTATCTTCAATTCTCGCCGGGTCCAGCTTCATCCGGTACCGCACGCCGCGGCACTCGAAATCGCGTTCCAAGCGCGGCAAATAAGTGTCAGCCACGCGCGGGGCTTTGCCCAGAAATTCTTTCGGCAAAAAATCGTAGATCTCGACCGTATTCGAATACTGCTGGTTTTCCGGCTCCAGTATTTCAAAAAAGCTCAGCTGGACCGGGTGCTTTTGCTCGTAACGCTCAAAAGGCTTGACCTTTTCGCGCTTCCTGGCGATCCGCGCTTCGGCGCCGGATTTTGTCGATTTCTTGTCGTCTGAAGATTTGCCTTTTGCCATCGGAAGATATTTTTGATTTCGTTGAAAATCCTGAGTCTTGTTCTAAAACGGCACCAGTATAGCATAATCTCATTGGAACTGCCGCTGACAGGTCAACTCTAAACCGGTGAGTTTCGTCCCTAAAAAATAGCCTCCCATCCTCAGCGAATTTACGCGCTTGCGGCTCCAAACGCCCTCCGCAGCCTGCCGCTACCGCTAAATAGTTAGTTCTGACTCCTAACGGCACTCCCGAGAAAGGAATAAAAGTTTATTTCCCCGTCACGCTTTTCGATTTGAGAAGAGCTGAATAGCTCTGACCATCTAAATTTTGCAATTAAATTCCCGCTTACTTTATAATCCATCCACATTCAAAGACTATTCAGGAAGTTCTAAAAAATATTCTCGTTGTAAGCGAGATTAAATAATCAAATGATTTTTAGATATGAAACTTCACAATTTAATCATATTGATATTGGTTTCGAGTTGTTCGGTGTTCGGGCAGTCACGAACATGCCCTCTCACAATGAAAGATTCGCCCGGGCTGCGCGGCATAAAACTGGGAATGTCGCCCGAAGAAGTTTCCAAAGTCACCGGATTGACAATTGAACCCGTACCGTCCAAAACAAGAATTTATATAAAAAAAGAAGGCGACAAGTACATTGACGCCAATTCAGTAAGCGGCTCTAAATACGATGAAATCAGCAAAGAAAAAAATAAACGGGAAATTGATATAGGCGAGGAGCATTTCTTCTATTTTAGAAAAACGACCGACAAAAATCCTCCCCTTCCGGAGGTGGAAAATTTATCTTTGCATTTCTATAAAAACTCCCTTTATTTCTTCAGTATAGACTACACCACAAATTACAACTGGAAAGACATTGACGGATTCCTTTATGTAATATCCGACAAATTAAAGCTGCCGCGAGACGCCTGGGATGTTAACAGGAAACTTGCCAGTTTAGTCTGCGTCGACTTTTATATGACGGTCGTGCTGGTCGATAATTGGAGACCATACGAATCGTTGGTGAGCGTCGACACCCTCAAAGAAAAAAACGCCGAAGCCGTTCGGCGATTCATTGAGCAGGATAAGCAAAAGGGCGTCAGTGATTCAGAGAAGAAAAAAACTTCTAAACGGTAAAGTTTTTAATTTATTTATGAACGCCGGAGTATAAAAATGAAACCCTCCCTTTTAATTATATTGATACTGGTTTTAAGCTGGTCGGTATCAGGGCAATTGAATGATCCTCTTGTCTTAGGCAATCCGAGCAATGCCGCATCTGATTTGTCTCAATCGAATAATTATCTGGTGACTCACAACGGCTATGAGCTTTCCTACAATAAAGAGCGCGGAGCTGCGAATTGGGTAGCCTGGCATTTACAGAAATCCGATATTGGAAAAGCCGAAAGAACGGACGCTTTTGCTCCGGATACGACCCTGCCCACCGATTGGTGGATAAAGCCGTCCGATTATACCGGCTCCGGTTACGACAGAGGACACATGATTCCGTCGAAAGACAGAAGCTCATCCGAAGACATCAACCGCGTGACCTTCCTGATGAGCAATATGCAGCCGCAAGCACCGAAGCTAAACGAAAAGACCTGGAAATACCTGGAAGATTACACCAGAGAATTAGTCAGCAAAGGAAATGAGGCTTATGTTTACGCGGGATGTTACGGGAATAAAGGGAGAATCAAAGATAAAGTCACTATCCCGTCGAACTGTTTCAAAATAATCGTTGTCTTGCCGGAAGGCGATGATGATCTAAAAAGAATCAGTGTTTTGACCAGGGTCATAGCAGTAGATATGCCGAACGATGAATCGGTCAGCATCAGGTGGAGAACATACCTCACAACAGTCGATGAAATTGAAAGCAAAACCGGCTTTGATTTTCTCTCGAATGTTTCAAATTCCATTCAAGCTTATCTTGAATCTAAAAAGGACTCTGAGAGCGCAGAAACAGGTGGCAATGACCGGCAAACAGGAGATAAGGGCGCGCCTTCAGTAAACACGGATTCAAACGGCAGAAAGTATTATCTGGGGGCAAAAGGCGGCTGCTATTACCTGACGGCTTCGGGCAAAAAGTCTTATGTGGATAAAAAATACTGCTCCGACGAGGAGGCTCCGCCCGAACCCCCAAAAAAAATCGAACCCGAGCCTCCGACGATAACCGAATCCGGCGACAGAAAATACATCCGGGGACCCAAAGGCGGATGTTATTACATCAATGGTTCGGGTAAGAAAATCTATGTCGATAAATCTTTGTGTAATTAGAAAATAAATCGGGAGTATATAAATGAAAATAAGAGTAGAAACAACGGAACTCGATAAATTGATCACGAGCGAAGAACTGAAACACCTCGAAGACCTTCTCAACCCTGTGCCTTCTGCGGCGCCGGACACCGATGATGAAGTGCTCGAACTGGACGAGCAAGTAGACGAGGAAGATTAAAAAAGCCTCAAAAGGAGAAATTTAAATGAACCAATATGCACCTTGTCCGCAATGTGGAAGTCCGGCAGCCGAACGGATGAAATTTACCTGGTGGGGCGGAGTGATCGGACCGAAGATTCTAACGCACGTCAAATGTCTCAGATGCAACGCCAAATATAACGGCAAAACCGGCAAGGATAATACAACCAACATTATTATCTATTCGGTTGTCGCACTTGTCGCCGCATTGATTTTGATGTTCGCCCTATTTTTTGGCATTGGCATTTTTATCTATATGGCTAATGGGAGATAACCGTTCAGTAAACCGTGTCTCAAAAACGACCCTTTTTGAGACGGTTTCAATATGGGAAACTTTTCCAAAAGTCTTGCAACAGGTTCCACAAAAAAAGGGGATAAATTACGATTGAGGAGGTTAAACGAATGAAAGTTTTTATTGGGATTTCCTTGTTTTTATTTAGCTTGGGTTTATCAATATCTTCTAACTGTAGTTCACATAGTGAAAAGACAAACGCTTCTGCTGTTTCTGAGAGCGTCAAGAATTACGTCGAACTTTCGTCAAAGGGCGAATTTGATAAGCTCGCAGGTCTGATAGACACCGAATCGCAAACTAAGGTTTATGAAAGTAACCGACCGGATTCACTATCTCAAAGGAAGGAGGTTCTTGACGAACAGGATAGAGAATTGATTGGCAAAGAGTTCCCGGAATTTATATTTAAAAATAAATTCAAAATAAATAAGTTTCAGGAAGAAAGGGTGGACGCGACTCACGCCAAGGCGACCGTGATTTTTGAAAATGAAAATGGAATTGCCGCTATTGCCTGGGTCTTTTCACTCGTCCGGAGCGACAAGGGAGGAGACTGGAAAATATACGATATAGTTACCTTAGGTCAAGATAGGGCGCGATAATTTAAGCTTACGCGACTAACTTTAGGCTGACGATAGTTTTGTGAAAGCAAATAGCGAGCCTTTTCATTTGTTTCTAAAACGCCCGTTGGATAATTTGAAAACGTCTCATAAAGGACCCTTTTTGAGACGATTACTCACATAATCAATTTTTTGCATCAAAAGTTTAATGAAAATATTTATCAGAATTTTTTTGATTGGTTTCTTATCTGTTCCGGGCACACAATTTGCGGCTGGACAAAAAGAAAAATTAGAGGAAGATGAGCCGACTATTGTTCACAGAGGACACGTTACTGATAAAGAACGGCAATACAGTAAAATCTATCAGAAGAGCCAAAAGGTTAATCTCAGTGAGGTCATTAGATTAAACGAGCAAAGCGGATTTCAGGGGGTGATTGACAGAACTATTATCACCGAGCCAATGAATGTAAGAAGACTTTCCCCTTCGGTATTCCTAAAATTTTTGACATGTTCTTCGGATGCGATAGTTTTTGGTTCAACAACGAGTAAGACTGCCCACTTGACGGAAGACGAAAGCTGGGCTTACACGGAATACGGTTTCCTTGTCAAAGAGATTTTAAAAAACAACTCGAAATCCCCGATCGAAAAAGGAGCACAAATCGAGGTTACCCGCGAAGGAGGGTTGATTAGAACAGATAATCACGTTTTTCGATTCAGGAATGATGGAGTTCAACAATTAAAGAAAAATGGAGAGTATCTTTTATTCTTACGTTTCATACCTGAATCGAACGGTTATACCATCGCAAACAGATTCGGTGATTTTGCTTTGGAAAATGGTCGCTTCAACTCACTTTCAACAGTTCCGATCCCTAATCAAATTAAAGTTGAGAATGATTTACAAACATTGTTCAATAACATTTTAAATTCCCTCCATAGTGACTGTGGTTTATTCAGGTGAGGAACAAGACAATGATTTTGACTACTAGCAAGATTCAAAACTAGGTTCAGTACTTTTCAACTTTGACCTTTTTGATAATAAGGAAAAGCTTCGTAAAAACAATATCAAAAACGCCCCCTTATGAAACAATAAAAAACAAGCAAAAAGTGTCTCATAAGTTACCCTTTTTGGGACATTTTATTTGTTGGTGTAATTAAACTTAACCTTGATTTCAAGCTGATTGAGTTTTTCAAAAGTGTCTCATAAGTCGTCTCATAACCAAAATCCCAAAAGTCATCAACATTTCAGGGCTTTTGAGACAAATTTTTTCGAGCACTGTTTCGAGACAAAATCAATTGTTATCCCGAAACGGAAATTTAGTTAAATTCTATGCCGATTATTCGCCTCTGAGCGGCATTAGCACGTAGCGGTAACCTTCACGCTCGATCGGCAAAAACAACTCGAACGGCGAATTTCCGTCATTAAAACCGAGCGAAAAGGTAGGACTTCCCGCCTTCGAGACGACTTGCAGGAAATCTTGAACATAGCGGCTATTGAAGCGCAAGGAGTGAACATCCTGTGAGCCTGCCACGTTGAATGCGGCGAGCATCTCTTCCTGCGCCTCGCCTTCCGCTGTGTTCGATTTAAGAGTTAACTTGCCCGGCTCGATCTCCATCGTGACCGAATAATTACGGTCATCAGCAGTGAGAGTGACGCGCGCGAGCGAGCGTCGAAAGTCATCCGAGCTAATTTCAGCGGTGTAAGCCAGATTTTTGGGCAGAACCATCTCCCAATTCGGGAAAGCGCCGGTCAGATTCCGCGAAAAGAGGCAGTGATTGCCCGCTACAAAACAAAGTTGGTTCCCGGTGTCGCTGATTTCAATCACGCTTTCGACACCACATCGCCGGATTTCGCGGTCGAGCAAATCTTCGAGCTGCGAGAGCGCCTTTTTAGGCACAAGCAAATCAAGTTTCTGTCCGGTAGAATTAACAAGAGGGAATCGAGCGAAGCTGAGACGATGCCCGTCAGTCGCCACAAGCGTCAAACAATTTTCATCAACTAGCATTTTCGCGCCGCTGATGGTAAAACGGCTCTGCTCGGTCGTGAGAGCGAACGCCGTGCGGCGAATAGCCTCGCGCAAAATCACTGCCGGAACACAGACGCCCCCCTGTTTGTTCATCGGAACTTCCGGAAACTGCGAGCTTTCGACTGTTCCGAGCTTGTGCCGTCCTTTTTTGTAACGGATTTCAATTTGACCATTATTGTTTAATTGAAAATGAACGGGATCGTTCGGCAATTCCCTACTGATGTCGTAAAGCTTTCTGCCCTCGACAAGGATTGAGCCGCTCTGCAAAACGTCCGCCACCTGTAAAGAGCGCATCGTCACGTCCAAATCGGTTGCCGTGAGCGCCAATTCGCCCGACGCGTTTGTTTCCATTTTGATTTTGCTTAAAACCGGAATCGTGGCTTTGCGCTCGATGACCGGCGTCAAGAGTCCTAATTCTTCCTTGAGAAGCGAAGGGTTGATAATAAATTCCATATTTTTTTGATTTTGTATTAACGGTCATTGAAACAAGATGATTCGACCAATTCGTCTGGTCGCCGCCAGATCAATGACGCGCTGGTTGGCGCTTCCCGTCCAGGGTCCGGCGCCGGCGGCTAGCGACTCGACGTAAGCCCCGTCGATCAAAACGTCAATTTCGCCCAAAACCTCGCCGATTGCGGGCTCGCGCGCGGCTTTTTCCCGCAACGCGTCGAGCGTATAGCCGCTGTAACAAAGAATATGCGGGCAATTTTTCGAGCGCAGTTCCTTAACAAGGGCGAGAAGTCCGGAGCTTTGCGCGAACGGTTCGCCGCCCAAGATCGTGACTCCGTCGCGCTTGAATTTCGGATCGAGCAGAAGTTCGGCTAATCTCTTGACCGAAACAATCGCGCCCTCCTCTCTTGAGTGAAGCTGCGGAACCCAGCAACCTTTACATTTCAACGGGCAGAATTGAAATAACACCGAACTGCGCCTGCCTGGCCCTTCCGTCAAAGAATCGTGGTAAAAGCCCGCAATTCGAACGGTGACGTTTTGCTCGTCTTCAAAATTCAAAACGGGTGGTTCGATAATTTCGAGCGGACGAGCGCAGCCGATTTCTCGTCCTTCGCCCAAATGTTTTTTCAGATGCTCGACTGCCTCCGCGCTCAAATCCTGATTGTCCTCGACCAACATCGCGCCCCTTGAAAAGTCAACGATAAAAGTAATTTCAGGCATTTTGGCTCCCGTTTACTCGCCGCCTTTTGTTTTCACGACGGCTTCGGCAGCCAGAGCAGACGGCGTTTTGTTTTCGTAAACCGAAAGGCTGCGCTTGACGAATTCGGCACGGGATAACTCTTCGCCCGTTGCCTGCCGGCGAATCGCCTCGTGCAGTTTTTCCGAGAAAGAGGGCGACAGCGTCGTCACTCTGATTGCCTTGACGACGCCTGTCACGGCTTCGACTAAAATAATTTTGAGCAGAATGCGCTCTGCTGGATTTTCCGGCGGCGCAGGAATTCGCCGGTCTTCTTCCGACACGTTCCACCAGGAAAAGGCTGAATCGGACCACGGCAAGGCTTCGCCGAAACGATATAGCAGAAAAACAATTGAGTTTTCGCAGTAAAGCCCGAATTCGGCTTCTGACGCACGCACGGCTTCGATTTCCTTCGGATGCAGATTTTTCATCGAAAGAAGAAGTGTGTGGTCGCCCGATTGGTAGTTATATTCGACTGTCTCGGGCAACTCGTTCCTTCCTTCAAAAAGCGGTTTTCCAATAGCGACAATTTGCATAAATTTTCAAAGTTCAAAAGAAAACGCGCCGTCCGCCGGACTTGCGAGAGACGCGGAATTTTTTGTTTTTGGTTCGGAAAAATTATTTCCCCTTGATTTGCCGCTTAATTTGCGGCTGGTTGTGATATTCGCGCGTTTTCTCGTCGCGCGAGGGCTTTCCGAAGACTTTTTTGATCGCTTCTGCGCTTCTTTCGCAAGTGGGACCTTTGATACCCCTGATTTCAGTTTCCATCTCGCCCGTCTCGGCATTAATCTCGATTTCGATTTCCGGCATAAATTTTTCCTAAATCGTTACATTGGTTTTTGAAGATCTTTCGTTAAAGGGAATGTCAGCCACAAATTTTCAATATCTGATGCGGATCTTGATCGTCGAGCCCGTGCGCTCCTGGTGAAGAGTGCCGCGCAAATCGCGGGCGAGCTTTTCCGCCGATTTGAGGTTGTAGTTCGTTCGCAAATTAGTCAGGAATTTGCCCTGCATAATGTGGCGCTGATCGAACTCGCTGATGACGGGAACGTAACCATTTTCAGTTTTCCGAAAGCCCAAATCGTTCGACGCTGCGCCGATGTATTTGCGGCGGACAACGATCTGCGCGGTTTCCGCACGGCGGTCTCCCTGGTAGCCGTAAAGCGACAAACTTTCCCCTTCTTCGACTTCCGCATAGCCGCACTCGGCCAGGGCTTTTAACAGACAATCGCGGTCTTTGAACGCCGTGTCAGTAAACGTCATATATTTGGACATTTCTGGTTTCTCCATTTCTCTCGAAAAAATATCTTCAAAATCCGCTTTTTACTCACCGCTTTCTTTTTGTTTGTTTTTGAATTGCGCCCCAAGTTTGGAGTAAAATCCTCGTTCCAAACTCGGGGCGATTAATGAGCGTTTTACAATACATTGAAGAAACAAACCCGCCGGAAGTCCGCGAGCTTTTGATTGCCGCGCACCATTTTCTGCAGGAGAATTTGCCGCCTTTTGCCGGCTGCGCTATCAAGTGGCGAATTCCCTTTTACACTTTGCGCCGGAATTTTTGTTATTTGAATCGCCACAAAGATCACATCACGCTTGGCTTTCCGCACGGCTGGAAACTCGCCCCGCGCCCCGGCGTTCTATTGGACGAAAATGAGAAACTAAAGCAGATTCGTTATCTCGAAATTCGCTCCATCGAAGATTTATATTCGGAAACAGTGCAACAAATTTTGCATGAAGCGATTATGCTTGATGAAACATTTCCGAAGGCAACACGCAGATTCGGCAGTAAAAACATCCGGGCTTTTCACTAAAAATCCGGCGCATCATATTTCCAGGACTCGTGCGCTTGCATTGTTTGTCGTTTGCTGAACCGGCGCGGCGCGACTTCCTTTGATATTGTTTTTCGCCCACTCGCGGATTTCGTCAATTTTCGATTTCATCATCTCGGCAGTCGGGGTGATTGTGCCGATTGCCGCGACTACATCTTTAGTACAGGCGGCGCGATTGCCGTCAATAAAGGCTTCGAGAACGGCGTCTTTGACCGCGCCTTCGATTTCCGCGCCGGAAAACTGTTCGGCTTTTTCCGCTAAAACGTCCAGGTCGAAATCCTCAGGCTTCAGAGCGCGTTTAGAGAGGTGAACGCGAAAAATTTCCTGTCGGTCATCTTTGGTCGGCAAATCTACGAAATGAATGTAGGAAAAACGTCCGATGCGGAACTGCTCGGATTCCAAATCGCGCACGTCGTTAGCGGTGGCGAAAACCAGTACGTCGCGGTTGTCCTGCATCCAGTTCAAAAGATATGAAATCGTCCGCGCCGTTTCGCCGCCGTCCGTCTTATTCGACGACTTCATGCCCGAGACGGCTTTTTCAAACTCACTGATTCCCAGAATGCCTTTGACCGTCGTGGCAATCGAAAGAGCGCGTTTAATTGAAATTGATGCCTGCCCGATAACACCGCCGCCCTCGCCCATAATCGAGCCGAAATCGAGGTCGAGAAGCGCGCGATTGGTAATCGAAGAGGCGACCCGTTTGCATAAATCCTTGCCGCAACCCGGCAAGCCGACGAGCAAAATTCCTTTGCACGGCTCAACAAACCGCGCTTTTGCTTCGGGCGAAAAAGTGTGCGCCGCCTTTTTCAGAATTTCGCGCAAAGATTGATAACCGCCCAAAGAGTTTGCCGGTTCGGGATGAACGTAGGTGAGCGCTGAACTGCCGCGAATGACCTTTTTCTTTTCGTCCAGGATGATGGCGAGCGCGTCTTCTGTTAACCCCTGGCAGCGGATAGTCGCCTTGGCGATGACGTTTGAGATTTCGTCGTTCGTTAATCCCAGAAGTGCCTGCACGAGATTCCCGCGGGTTTCGCCCGCCACGCTCGTCGCAATTCCGTTTTTCTCGAATTTTTCAAGCTGAATGTCGAGCGCGTTAATGATTTCCTCTTCCTGCGGCAAATCAAGTTCGACCGACGAAACTTCCTTTTCGAGCGTCTTGATATCCGGGAAATTCGGACCGGCGAAAAGTACGGTCGCTTTCGTGATTTTCAGCTTCCACGCGACCTCTCGCAAAAGCCTGACCAGAATTGGGTCTTCCTGACCGTATGGCGCGATATAAGGCGCGAAATCGCACAGAAGAAAAATTCCGGTCTGCTGACCGGCAATGTATTCGAGCGCCGAAAGCGGGTCCTGCGTTTCGGGGATCGCTTTGGCTTCTTTCAAAGGAACGCCGCCCGCTTTTTCGTCAACGATTTTCACGATGCCGTTTGTGCGACTCCAGAAATAAAGCGGTTTTTCGCGGTGTTTTTCGAGCGTCACAAGTTCGAGTAAGATTTCTTTGAGACGTTCTTCCTCGTAGGTGCCCACGGCAAGCAATGTATAACGCGCCCGGATGAGCGTGTCGAGTTCTTCAAGGAGTTTCGCTTCGCTGGATTGATTTTTCATTTTTGGCGATAAATTAAAGAAAATTGATTTGACTTAAAATTCGAGCGCGTCGAGCCGGTCGAGATTCAAAACGCCGATTCGTTTTGAAGGTCGCTCGACCACTTCTTTCTCCGTCATTTGCTCGCCGCTTTCTTTTTCAACCGGCACAGTGGAAATCGATTCGGATTTGGCTGGCTTCTTAAAATCTAATATTTTGGCTGGCTGCTGCTCCGGAACCGGCACCGCTTTGAATGCCCCGAACTGTTTGAGCGTCGGACTATAATCGCAATTAAAAGTTTCGAGATACGGAGTCTTTCCGTGAAAAATCTTTTCCTGCCGTTTCGCCGCGTAACGTTTTTCGGCTAGAGAAAGTGACGAGCGTTCAACAATCGGCAAAACTCTTAATTTCGTCTCGCTCCGCCCGTGTTCGCTGATCGCGCTGTAGCTCCCATCTTCGTGGTCAACGATGAATAAATTAAATACTTTGTCGGAATTTATCTTCGGGTCGTAATGATAAAGAAAACATTTTTTTAGGATTGCCGGCATGATTACTCCACAAATAAACTGTGTTAGAGAGTGGCTTCTACGGTTTGGATACCGATGCTTTGTAATCCCAAAGCAAGAATGTTTAAGGCGGCATTCAAATCTCGGCAGATTTCAATACCGCAGTGCTGGCAACAATGTATGCGTTCGGATAAATCTTTTTTCACAGTCTCTCCGCACGCGGAACATCGCTGGCTGGTATTTCTCGGATTGATCGATTGACAGGTTTTACCAGCATTTTCAGCTTTGTAAATCGTAAATTCAATCAATCGTTTCCAAGCAACATCAGCAATACTTTTGGCGAAACAATGATTTTTCATCATTCCCGCTATGTCCAAATCTTCAAAGAAAATCTGGTCATACTTGTTGACAAGTTTACGAGACTCCTGGTGGGCAAAATTTTTTCGCCGATTTTTAATTCGAGAGTGAATAAGTGCAAAAATCTGACGCTTTTTGAAATATTCTTTCGTGCCCTTCTTCAACTTGCTTAAGTGACGTTGTGCTTTCGCTAGAAGTTTTTCATCATTCAGAAAAAAATTTTGGATTGTTGATTTTCGTTCCGTCACTTAAAACAGCAAAGAATTTAATTCCACAATCGATTCCAACTGTTTTACCTGTTTGCTCAAGAATGTCTTTGGTGGTTTCGACGGCAAAGGAAACAAACCATTTTCCGCAGGTATCACGCACAACCGTTAGAGTTTTAATTTTTCCTACTATCGCACCATGAAGTTTGATTTTGACTTTGCCGATTTTTGAAATTTTAATTTTTCCGTTTATTAGGCAGAATCCGCTTTGAGGAAATGTGAATGATTTGTATCTGGATTTTCCCTGAAAACGCGGGAAACCAGGGCGAGATGCGGCGGTTTTTATACGGCGGAAGAAATTATCAAAACTTGTTTCTACGCGTTTTAAAACATTCTGCAAAACTTGGCTGTGAATATCACGGTATTCTGCGTTGGTTTCTTTAATTTCAACCAATTGATTTGCTTGATCAGAGTATCTAAGACTGATGTGGTTGATTTTCCACGCCGCCCGTCGTTCATGTAGAGCGGCATTATAGAGTTCTCGGCATAACTCAAGAGTCTTTTGAAGCCGGGCAGTTTGAGTTTTGCTTGGATAAATACGGAATTTATAAGACTTGGTTATTATGGATTTATCCATTCTTCACGCTCTGATTTACTGCCCAGTTGTTTTTATTTAATTTTAACAAATGCCAATCTTCTGTTGGAGTGGAAAAAGACTGTTTCCTACCATCAGTTAAATGTTGTAAGCCGTCTTATAAATGCACTGACTACAGTTCAAGCGCGTCGAGTTGTTCGGTCTTTAAGAGCTTTCGGGCGCGTTTCGAGGTCGCGAGAATCACCGCGTCAACGGCTTCCTTCATCTCGGCGGTCGTGCGATTCTTCGCGCCGCGGCTGGCGATTTTATTTAATTCGGCGAGAACCGTTTCGACTTCGGCATCCTGCGTGAAATTCATCAGCTTGAACCAGCGATACATCTCGCGCGCTTTCTTTGCCGTACCGCCGGCGACGAACTTTGAGTCGTTCAATCGCTCCGCCATTTCTTTAGCAGCTTCGTAAATTGTGCCGTTGAGTTGGTCGAGACCTTCCTTGAGCGGCGAAAGCCCAGCCTCCACTTCCCTTTTCACCGCTTCGATTTTGATCTGCCGGATGCGTTCCTTTAATTCCTGCTCGCGTTTTTCGTCCTCAAAGACGGTTTTGACCTTGATTTCGGCAATGTCTTTTTTCGCCTGCATCTCGATGGCGATTTCGGTTTTCTCTTTTCGATTTTGTTCGGTTTCAAGCTCGAGGCGCGCCGCTTTTGTTTGCTCGGCACGCATTTCGGAACCCAAAAGTATGACTTTCGGGCGCATCTCGATTCTCATTCCGTCGCGAATAGCGGCGACGGTCGGAACCATCGCCATTGCCCTCATAACTGTGCTGTTTATAAACTCATCACGGTCAAACGGCTGGTCGCGTGCGGTAGCCGCCAGGCGCTCGGCGGATTCCGTCGCGAGCTGCCGGAACGTTCCGCGCAGGGTTTCGAGAATCTCGTCATAATTCTCAAAAACCTTAGCTTTCGCGCGGGCAAGGGTTTCGAGCGCCGCGGCGAATTCTTTTTCAAACGCTTCAAAAGCTGTGTAAGGAATCCAGCGATATTCGCTCGAGCCGAGGACTGTTTCGCACAGCGCGAAACGAAAACTGTAACGATCGAGCGCGTTATGAGCCTGCGACGCCGCCCGCAGCAAGGGCTTGCGGTAATCGTCCGGAAGGAGCCCGGTACGCGGCGGGCTCAAAGTTACTGCCTTGTCCTTCGGCAGCTCAATGCCCAGGGATTGCCAGTCGAGCTGGCGGCTCAGGACGGAAAATCCGGTCGCGTCGATGTTCAGAAAAATCCCCGCCTGTTCGAGCGCGGTCAGATCGAACGGCATCGTTTCTACTTCCGCCGCAGAAATTCCTAAATGCGCGGCTGCCGTTTCCTTTTTTTGTTCGAGCTTACTCAAAATCTCGGTCGCAAGATCTGCGGGCGCCGTGTTCACTAGTTTTTCCTCCGAACCCGCGTGGTTTTCTGGTGACTGTATCTGACCAGCAGCATTTCCCGACTCCCCGACCACCATCGCCCAAATGTCGGTTGCGAACTTTCCACCGTCAAAATCAGTGGCGTTCATTGATTGGTTCATAATTTTTTCTCCGTAAATCCCACTTCATTGCTTGCCGCTTTTTCATTTTTCTTAAATTCAAATTATTGATTCAACGATTTTCCTCCTCAAATAAATCATAAAGACTGCTCTCTCACGCCTTAAAACAGGCTTAGTTGTGCTGATGAATCCTCTGATTTAGAAGGAGTTGCTTTCTGCCGGAAGTTTTTCGCCGAAGCGGACTTGGGTTTAACTTGGTCCGCTTTCGGAGCATACGGTGTATCGCCAGTCGCTTGTGCGGAATAGGAAAGCCTTTTCTCCTCGTCTTGACGGGCGATGTAGCGCTCGGTTTCTTCTCTGTAAATGAGACAGGTTTGAACCGCCAGGATAGAGATCAGCCGCACTTTTAATTTCCCGTCTCTTGCGATTACCTCGCCCGGAAAACGCGTGATTTTTTCGATCTCCGAGGCGAGTTCTTCACACATTTTTTTGACCCGCCCGTTGCTCCCGGTCAAATTGACTCTTTCGGGCATCCTCGCGGCGAAATCGACCAGATAAAAAAGGGCACTTTCGAGCGCGCTCCTTTGGCGCAAAAGCAGATCGGTCTCGTATTCGCCTCCCGCTTTGAAAACTTCCTCGCCCGATTTTGACGCGCTCCAGCCGGCGGGCGGCAGAAGGGATTTTTCGCGCATTGCCTTGAGCAGCATTAGGCAGATTTCATCGCGCGCGAGCACCCGGTTTTCAAATTCCACTTGCCTTTCCTTTCCTTTCGGATTTTGCGTTCGACTTGTTTTTTGTCTGTTCGCGTTTCAAGACTTTTTCGATCTGTTCGGGCGTCGAGTAGCAAGAACGGCTAGCCCCGGATTCCAGGTCAAAATAGGTCGCGAAGCGTTTCAAGGTCTGGGTTAGAAGCAGTTCCGACAGCATTTCCGCCATTTCCACCGCCACCCGCTGGTTGACGTTAAGGCTCTGCTCGCCCAGGCGGATTCGCTCGGCGCAGGAGGAGGAGGTTATCGCATCGTTCGCTTGCGGGCTGCTGCCATTACCAGCATTTATATCGGCTTCGCGCAAAAGGTCAGGGTGCTGCAGGCTCGGCGCGGGCAGCAGGGAGAGGATCGGCGCCGATCCAGCCGCGTCTGAGATTTCTTTAACGCTCAGGCGGTTGCCGATTAAAACCTGCCCGGTGCACGAAGCGTTGCCGCCGTCAATCCACCAGAGGCGCGGCATGGATCTTTGATAGCCCTGCTCGTTGTAAATTTTGAGAGCTTCGTGCATCTCGCGCCGCGCCGGGTGGTTGTCGACGCAGCCGACCAGGACGGTCAGTTTGTTTGAGTTCGAAGCCCGCACGCTCCATTCATCGTTCTTATTCTCCAGAAGCGCCGGACTAAAGCCTTGATTGACGAAACCGGCTTCGATCCCCCACGCGCGAGCGAGGCGACCGGCGAGAGTTTCGGCTTTATGAGCGCCGATTTCGGCGAAGCAAAAATTACTGCGCGGAATGTTGCCCGTTTCCACGCGGTCCGGATCAACAATGATGACGGTTGTTTTTTTGCCCCGAAGATTAAGCTCGTAGGCGAGACGCGCGAGATTCATCGCCATAAAACTGCCCGTGCCGCCCGCGCCGATGAGCCAGAATTCGACCGTTTGATAATCGACCGGAAGCGTCAATTTGGCGTTCAGGTAGCTTAAGTCGATGGTCATAAAGTCTCGGTGAGATGTGAATCAATTACGATTCGATATTCGGCGGCAAGGAGTTGATCGTTAAAATCATCTGCGAAGTTTTGGCAGATTTCCGCGAGCATTTCCCTTTCCTGCTCGACCAGATCAGTTATGTTTTCAAGCGGCGCGCCCGCGATTGTTTTCGCCGGAATTTCCCAAAATGCATCGTAAACGCCGACGCGCAGGCGAATCATTGGTTTCGCCGAATGAATATCAACCAGTATTCCGAACAGGCGAAATTTCCCGCTTTCGTCCCGATTGTCCTGGCTGCTGAAATCAAAACAGCCGGGCGGGTGCGTGTGAATCTCCAGAACGGCATTTTGATAAGCCGGATCGTCGTCGCGCGCTAATGTGCTGCCAAAAGAACGGCTGCGGCTGACTTCACTCCAAAAATACCCGCCGTTTTCGTTATCCCGGCAAACCGCGTATAAATTTTCGGTGAAGCAGCCTGCGTCGGTTGATTCCTGCGCGTGAGCTAAAATCTCGACGAAAATATACGCGGGAATTTTTTCGACTAATTCGACGAAAGCCGCGCAGACAGCTAATTCGGGTATGCGGGCGGCGAAAGCCGAAAGCTCAACTGCGGCGGTCATCTCCCGGCGGCGGGCGCGTTTGAAAACGCCGTTCTGCGCGATGGCGATTTCGTAAAGAGGCGCCGCTACGGGCTGGTCTGGCGTGAAAAGAAATTTTCGCTCGACGAGTTGTGGTATGTTCATTTTGTTTAAAAACTTTTGGATAATTTCAGCGAACCGCCTGCCACAATTCGCCGACGGTATGATTGGTCTTGATCAAAGCGTTTTTCGGGAAAGTTTTTTTGCCGTCGAGCGTGAGTAGCAATTTACGCGCGTCGTCGGGGTGTGTGCGGCAGCGGTCCGCGGCGCGGTCGGCGTTAAACGGGCTGTCCAGAATAAGGCGCCAGACCGATTCGATGGTGTCAAGGCGGCATTCGGGCTTCTGGTTTGCGCCGAAACAAATCTCCCCCGACGAGTCCAGATTCGGAAACGGCGCGGCGCAGATCTTCGATTTTTGACTGATCGTTTCATCGAGCGTCGCCCACAAATAATATTTTTGTCCCAGACCGATGAGCACCAGCCCTGGCAGCGGAACTTCGAGTTCGAGAATTGAATCTCCTGCGCCCTTTCCTTCGCGCCCGCAAGGTGGGCGCGGGTCGGTGATGAAAATCCTGCGCCTTGCGGCGGGCAAACAGCTTAAAATTTTCTGCGTCTTCTTTTCCAGCGCGAACCGAATCACGTTCGTTTCAAGCCAGCCCGAGTCAAAAGCGTCTTTCGTCCGAAAGGCGCGCCCGATCTGCGAAGGCGTTAAAAACTTCGTTCTTTCGACCGCGCCCTCGCGCCAGTTGAGCTGGTAATGCCCTTCGAGAAAAAACAGCGCGGCTTTCGCTTCCGCCGGCGGCGCGAAGAAACTTTGATTTTTGAGTTCGCTCATAACGCTCCCGCGTGCCGCTTTAAAAAGCTAAAGCCGTTTCGGATTGGGTTTCGCGAGTCTCCAGAATGTTGATCAAAAGCCCCCGCTCACGCTTCTCTTTATCCGCCGCTTGTTTTTGCCGTTCGTTCATCGGCAGCCGCCCGGTGTTCCAAATCGTGATTAGTTCTTTGAAAGTCGAGCGCGCGCCACAGCGGGCGATGTCTTCGTCAATGCCGTCCATACTCGCAAAGTAATCTTTCACGCCCGCGTAATCCGCCTTTAACTTCTCCAAATTCTCCAAATTCCATTCGTAAAGTTCGAGCGGCTGGCAATACGTCGTGTCAATGAATGGATTGCCCGAATCGTGAAAGATAAACTCGATGAGATGGATAAAACGCCGGATTTTCGGGTTGTCGCACGCTTCACTTAGCGCGGAAAGAGGCGGCATTGAGTTTTCGATCGGCGGCAGAGACTTATATTCGACGTTGTAACTCGCCATCATTTCGGTCCAATTTTCGTGCTGTTCGTCGGTGTCCGTCCACAGAAAGGCGCAAATGGCGAATTGCAGGCACGGGCGAAAATGCTGCCACTCGTATTCGTCGCAGCAGAAATCGTAATTAACGGGTTCGATTGGGATGTGGTCGAAACGAAAGTCGGACCAGTCGAGCCACGAGCAAAGCGGAAAATAATGCTCGTTAATCAGCTCAATAAACTCGATCTCGCGCTCGGTGTGGCACTCGTTGTAACCGGACTCGCGAAAGCTGGCTTTGGACGCTCTCCACTGTTTCGGGAAAATCTTGCGATAAAGCCCGTAGAGCCGTTCGCGCTCCAATTCCGAGGCGATGTAGCCGACGGCGCCTGAAAGCGAGCCGCAGGCGGCTTTCCAGAGCAAATAAGCCATAGTTTTCGCCAGACTCCTGCGAAAATTTCTGCTTTTTCCATCGCTACTGCTCCGCCTGTTCCTGTTTTTTTCAATCAAACGGCGGGCGATCCGCGGAAGTTTGCGCCTCGTTCGAGTTTGGAAAGTTTCGAGTTGGCTCATCTCAAAATCCGACCGGAATTTTTTCCGGATGAAAACCGCCTTCCAAGCCCGCCAAATCCGCGAACTGTTTTTTCATTCGTTCGGAGTCCGTTTCAATCTCGCGCAAATACTCGCCGATGCGCTCGATGTCGGCGAGCGAGATTTGTGTAGCCTTGCCGCTTTCGCGCTCGAAGTAAAGGCTTTCGGCAAGTTCGTAAATTTGGTGGGCGGTTTCCGGCGCGCGGGCGAGCCGTCGCAACACTTTATCGGTTGCGTCCTGTTCGCGGCGGCTTATCTTAGTTTTGTTTCTCACGCTGGTTTACCGTTTTCCGCAAACGCCTTTATGCTCGGCGCGTTTCACAATCGAGACGATCAGCCGTCCTGTCGTCGCCGCAGTCTCGCGCGAGATGTTTGCGTTTCTGATTGACGGGTAATGCGGGCTTAACGCCGCCTTCAGCAGCTCGTCGTCTTTGGCGATCGCCGCATCGAGCGGAAACTCCTGCCCTTCGATCTTGATGAGTGCCGTTACTGCCTCGGTCGTCGTCACAGCCGCCGCCGGCTGGCTCGCCGCGTTTTCGTTTTCGGAAATTAAATTTTCGCTCATAATTTTTAGTTTTTTTTAGACTTGAAATAGTCAACGCTTCCATCAATTCGTGTCGCTATTGACGCAATGAAAGCATTCAAATCTACTTTGGCTTAGGCTAGATTCCGTATAAAATAGAGATGGTGAAAAGCTACAAATTCAAAATCAAAGTTTCTCGTGCTGTGGAGTACAAACTTGAACAGACTTTGAAACTTTGCCGCGAACTGTACAATTCTGCTCTGCAAGAAAGACGCGACGCATGGGAAATAAATCGGGTTTCGGTTAATTATCATACTCAACGCGCCCAACTGCCCGAAATAAAACTTATTCGCCCTGAAATTCGCGGCGTCTATTCGCAAATTCTGCAAGACGTTCTGCGCCGCATTTCGAAAACTTTTGACGCTTTTTTTCGCCGGATTCAATGTGGAGAAAAAGCGGGCTACCCGCGCTTTAAGAGTGAAAATCGCTATGTTAGTTTTTCTTATGTGCAGAGCGGATTCAAATTGGTTGGCAACCGGCTTGTCCTTTCCAAGATTGGTACAGTCAAACTGCACCTGAGCCGGCAAATCAAAGGCACAATCAAGAATTGCACGCTCAAGCGTGAAGTTTTCGGTTGGTTTGTTATTTTCGCGGTTGAAAATGAGCCGGAAAAACTGCCGCACTGCGATAAAGCTGTCGGGATTGACATCGGACTCGAAAACTTTGCAACCTATACGGGCGACAAAGAGCCGACACCGAACCCGAGATTTTTTGAACGTTTGCAAAAAAAACTGCGAGTCAAACAGCGAATCGTTGCAAGACGAAAAAAAGGTTCTAACAGAAGAAGAAAAGCCGTTATCGCATTGAGAAAAGTCTATGAAAAAATACGAAACTGTCGAGATGACTTCAGTCATAAACTTTCCACAGAAATAGTTAGAGAACATGGATTGATTGCCGTGGAGAATTTGAACATCAAAGGGCTTGCCAGAGGTTTTTTGGCAAAACAAATTCTGGATGCTTCGTGGAGTACTTTCCTTTACAAATTGCAGTACAAAGCTGAAAATGCTGGACGCAATTTCCAGAAAGTTGACGCACGAAACACAAGCCAGACTTGCATTTGCGGCACGGCAGTTAGAAAGAAACTGTCTATTCGCTGGCATCGTTGTCCGAACTGCGGTTTGTCTGCTCATCGAGATTCTGTCTCTGCCCAAGTAATTCTTAGTCGGGTTGGGCTTAACCCGTCAGGAGCTAACGTGACTCAATAGGGTGAGCGTTTCCTGAGAATCCATTTTCAACCACAAGTTTGATATGGAGTGTCAAAAGAGGCTTTGTTGCACGTCATTCGCCGCACCCGGTCGATTAACCACCGTCGGCACCGGCGGGGATAAAGCGCCAGGATTGTTTTCTTTCGGTAATGCCGATTGCTGTTTTTCGGTTTCAACCCGGTTTGTTTCGGGCGTGTTCTCCCGCCCGCCGCTCGTCTTTTCGGCGTCCGCCTGGCTACTTGCGGCTTGGGTCGGCGCGGCGGCAGTTGCCTTCGTGACCACGGCGCCGCTTTTCGCGCGGTTAGTTTTCGACGCGCGAAGCTGCTCGATGTATTTAGCGGGCAATGATTGTTTGAATCGAGCCAGTTTATCCCGCACCAGATCAGCGATCTGCATCAAATCTTCGCCGTCCGCGATTTCGAGAAAATCAATTTCGGGCGGCAAATTGTGCGAGACGGCGCTGGCGATTACTTTTCGTCCTTTGGCGTCGCCGGAACGCGGCAGTAAAACCAAATTTAGATTTACCGTGCATTTGCCGAACTCGAACGGCTCCTTTTCGTTCGGCGTTTGTGTAGTCGTTTTGCCCCCGGTTGCCGCCACAGGATGAGGCTTACTTTTGACGTGAGGAGCGACGCCCGCCGCTACCGTTGCCTCTGTCTTTACGACGTCGGAATCCTGCGTCGCCGCGGCGGATTCGGTTTGCCCGGCAACATGGGCGATTTGATTCTCCAAATTCGATGCCTCGCCCGTGGCGTTTGATTGGTTTTCCGGTTTTGCCGTTTCGGCAGTGGTTTCGACCACGGATTGAGCGGCCGATTGCTCGATCTTTTCCGGCTCGCCCGCAACCAGCGCGTTGTTTTCCTGGGCGGATGAACCACCCGGCGGCTCATCCGTTTTGACGAAGCCCCAAAATTCGTCCTTTCCGCCTTCAACCGCCGGCGCGAATTCTTTCGACGAATTGGTTGCCGGAACTTCCGAAGCAGATTTTTCTTCCTGCGCGACACCCACGGGCTTCAACTCGCGGAATTGCTCGCCGAAATTTTCGACGAAAATCTGCCGAAGGCGCTGCCGCTCGGTCTCGCGCGTCACGTATTCGGCTTTCTCCCACAAATTGAGCGCTAGATTTTCGAGCGCACCGGGTTGTAGATTTTCCCTGACGACCGTTGCCGTGTGCCCGGCTAAACGGCGGGCGGTGTGTTTTAACGCTTCGACATTTTCCGCGTTTTCGAGATTTAGAAAGGAACCGGCTGTTAATGTTTGCATTGTTTTTTTTTGCGAAGAATCCTCCAAAATTTCGCTCGTCTGCCGACCGCTTTTTTTTCGCCCGCCTAGAGAACTTTGGATTTTATTTGATCGAGCCTTACAATTTCCGTGTTACGAAACATCTCACCGTCGGGAAGATGTGGTAAGATTAAGTAACAAGGATGACCGGGAAAGAAAAAATACTGGAGTTTGCCGGAAGGAAAAAGACGTTTCGGGCGGGCGAGATGCAGCGGGAAACTAATTTGCCGCGAACTTACCTTTCCCGCCTGGTCGAGACTGGCGCGCTCGAACGAATCGGCTACGGTCTTTACCGCCTTAACGACGATGATTTCACTCACGCGCAGAGCTGGGTCGAAGTCGCCGTCAAAGCCCCGAGGGGCGTTTTGTGCCTGCTTTCGGCACTCTCTTTTCACGAATTGACGACGCAGAATCCGTGTGACGTGTGGCTCGCCGTCCCGAGGAACGCGCACCGCCCGAAAATCGAAACCGTGCGTACGCGCATTTTCCGCTTCGCGCCGCGGGTTTACGAAGCCGGAATCGAAACGCACGTCTTCGACGGCGTCCAGGTCAAGGTTTACTCGGCGGCGAAAACCGTCGCCGACTGTTTTTATTACCGAAACCGGGTCGGGCTGGACGTGGCGATCGAGTCCCTGCGCGACGCATTTTATCAAAGAAAAGCGACGATAGATGAAATGCTCCGTTTCGCCGAAATTCGCAACGTCAAAAGCGCGATGTATCCGCATCTTTACGCCCTGAACGTATAATATTAATTTTAGGAATTTAAGTTTTTAACAAAAACATTCGTCCCTTAAGAGGACGTTTTTGTTCACTTTTTTTATAAATGCCCGAACAACAGAACATCGAATACAAACAAAGCTGGCACGACGATTATTTGAAGTGGATCTGCGGCTTCGCCAACGCGCACGGCGGGACCGTTTTCATCGGCAAGGACGATGCCGGCAAAACCGTCGGCGTCGCTGACTACAAAAAGCTGATGGACGATCTGCCGAATAAGATCCGGGACGTGCTGGGCATTATGGCGGAGGTCAATCTGCACGAAGACGGCGGTTTATATTTTATCGAAATCGTCACGCCGCCCTATTCGGTCCCGATTTCACTGCGCGGCAATTATTACTACCGCAGCGGCTCGACCAAACAGGAATTAAAAGGCAACGCGCTGATGGAATTTCTGCTGCGGAAATCCGGTAAAACCTGGGACGATGTCGTAGAGCCGCGCGCTTCCGTCGCCCATATTGACGAGAAAACGGTCGAGCGATTTAAGTCCGATGCAGCCAAAGCCGGACGGCTTCCGTCTGACGACGGCGAATTGTCGCTCGGTGCGTTTCTTGATAAGTTGCGCCTGAGGGAAAACGGACAATTAAAACGCGCCGCAATCGTCATTTTCGGCAAGGACCCGGGACGTTTTTACCCGAATCAAATTGTCAAAATCGGACGCTTCGGCGCGGAGGACGATGATTTAAAATTTCAGGAAGTCGTTGAGGGAAATTTACTTCACCTCCTGCGCGAAACCGTCTTTGAACTTAACCGCAAATTTTTCGTCAAACCGATTAGCTTTGAAGGTCTTCAGCGCATCGAAAAAGACGAATATCCGGTGGCGGCGGTCAGAGAAATTCTCTTGAACGCGCTCGTTCACCGCGATTATATGAGCAGTTTCATCCAGGTCAGAATATACGATGAAAAATTTTGGGTTTGGAATTCGGGAAAGCTGCCCGAAGACATCAGTATCGAATCTTTGCGCGGCGTTCATTCATCGCACCCGCGCAATCCCCTGATTGCCGACGTTTGCTTCAAAGGCGGCTATATTGATTCGTGGGGGCGCGGAACATTGAAAATTATCAACGCCTGCCGCGAAGCCGAACTGCCCGAGCCTTCAATTACTGAACAGTTTGGCGGGATGCTGGTTGAAATTTTTAAAAACCGCTTAATGCCGGAGCAGTTGAAGAAATTAGGTTTGAACGAAAGGCAAATTGGGGCAGTGAAATATGCCGCTGAACACGGCAAAATCACTAATCAGATTTATCAAGATTTGTTCGGCGTGGCGAGAATTACCGCGACCCGTGATTTGAAGGATTTGGTCGAAAAAGAAATTCTAATTTCCTCCGGCACGAAAGGCGCAGGTTCTAGTTACCGATTAGCGATTGCATCATAATTGCATCAATTGCATCATAATTGCATCATAATTGCATCAGATCAAAAATTTCAGAGTGGCGGCATTTTGCTTGTCTAAAATTATTGAATGTCTATAAAGCGTAGACATTCAATAATTTTAGACAAAAGACAGGTTATCAAAACAGCCGAACAAAATGATCAAAAATTAGTTTTTCGGGCTTCATCAAACACGCGGTCGAAATCTTTTTCGAGCTTAATCCATCTTTTTCGGTCAGCTTCAGCGTCATACGGCAACTCGCCGAGTTCTTCGTTAGGTTCAGGCGCGCCGAATTTCTTGTTTAATTGCGCTTCGATTTCTTTGAGGCGTTGTTCGTGCAGCCGGTCTTCCTCGCCGTCCTCGTACGGCTGATAAGTGTCGGGCGCGACCAATGAAGCGTCCTGCGGCGCGATTTCCGGTATAAAATCCGTGTTTTTCGGCGTGTTCATAATTGCTGTAGGTTTCGGCTCATCTCCATTTTATCAGCTATTCGCTGAACCAGATAACGCGAGATGCCGCAAGCCCGCGCCGCCCGGCGCATACTTTTGTCTTGCAGATGATGCCGAACGTAACTTTCCTTGACCCGCTCGATAATCGAGTCGAGACGCTCGTCCGGGTTGATTTCAAGAATCAAACGATTTGTTGCTTCACCGGCGGCGGCGAGACTTTCATCGTTTGGATCGGATCCGGAGAAGGTGGCGCCTTTTTCCGCGAGTAATGCTTGAACATCAGAGGCGGAAATAATGTCCGCGTCAAAATACTCAGTGGCGAGTTTCAAGACGAAATTCAGCAACTCGCGGAAATTGCCGGTCCAGGCATAATTTCCGAGCATCGCAAGCGCCAAAGGCTCAATTTGAAAACTGCTTTTGCGACCAAGGGTGACGCGCTCGCGTTCGAGCCCGGCGAGAACCAGTTCGCGAATTTTTTCTTTCTGCTCGCGGAGCGGGATCGTGTCGAGGCTCAGCACGTTGAGGCGGTAGAACAAGTCATGGCGAAATTCTCCGCGCTCGGTCATTTGCCTCAAATTCCTGGATGTGGCGGCGATGATTCGCAAATCTACGGGAGTCTCCCTAACAGCTCCGACACGGCGAATTCGTTTTTCTTCCACGGCTTTCAAGAGTTTTGCTTGCAGGCTCAATGAAAGCTCGCCCACTTCATCGAGAAATACCGTGCCGCCGCTCCCCGTTTCAAAAAGTCCGGCTTTTGCCTGGCTGGCGCCCGTAAACGCTCCCTTCTCGTAACCGAAAAGCTCGGCTTCGACGAGCTCTTCTTTAAGCGTCGCGCAGTTGAGGCTGACGAACGGTTTTGTGCGGCGCTGTGGGCTTTTGTCGTGAATCTGGCGGGCGATAGTCGTTTTTCCCGTGCCGCGCTCACCGGTCAGCAAAACGTGATGCCCCACGCGGGCGTAGCGTTCTATCTTCTGGTTTAACGCCGCAGCTTTCGCGTTGCCGGCCCGGCGTGGTGATTTTTCGGATACAGAATTGACGCAGCGCGCGTCTTGCAGAGATTCAACGCTTCTCTTCGAGTGAGTTTTGAAAAATTGTGTGTTCATAGGGCAGATGTAGCGCCCGGTATATTTACAAAACCCATGCCACTAGCGCTCCCTTTTTGCTAAATGACGGCAAACAAAACCGGATAAAAAATTTCGCTCATTGCAAACCGTTAATTCCGAAGCCCGAAACTGTCAACTGAAGTTGACAGAACTGTCAACCAAAAGTGTCAACTTTAGTTGACAGTAGTCGCTCCGGCGAAATTTCAATTTGTCTTGATTGACGCTCACTGCCTTCGCCGGAGCCCGCGCCGAAATAAATTTTGAGCAAAAGATACGCCGCGCGATGCCAGCACGGGACGCCTTCGTAAAACGCCTGACACAGCCCGGATTGGTCCATGCGGCGGCAAGCGGATTCGTTCGCCTCGTAAAACCGGCAGCCCATCTCTTTTGTTTTTTCCTTCGGGACGGAAACGATCAAAAGGCGCTCCGGCTGCCACGCAAAATATGGTTGTTCGATTAAACTCCTCAGAGCTTTATCAAAGGCGCGCGTCCACCTTTTTTTCAAATGCGCGCTCATATCTTGTTTTTTGATTCCTTCGATGATGAGCGCAAACGCGGCTTCGAGCTGCTCGATGTCAATATTCAGCATTTGTTTTTTGAGATTTGAGATAAAGCGCAAGAAACTAATCGCCCGTCAGCGAATCGCTGAGGCTCACCAGGGCAAGTTGTTCCGGGTCCGGCTCGATCAACCATTCGCGCACGTCAATTGGCGCGAGTTCAGCGGTGACCGTTTCAACAGGCGGCGCGTTGCTTGATGCGTCCGTTTTTTCATTTTGAGCTTGATCAACGAAATTCATCCCGGAAACGGGCGGGTATTGCGACACGAGTTTTTGCAACAGCCCGACCGCTTCCGACACGTTTTGCGGCAAGAGATATCGCTCGCGGCTGTTTTGCGTGATGCTCACAAGTCCGAGAGAGCGAAATTTTTTCGGATGCGTCGCGCGAGCAGGCACGACTTCGACGTAAGTTTCGCCGAAAAATTTCGAGTTTTTCAGCCGAATGTTTTCGACAAGTTCACAGGACTCCTTGCCGTTGAGTACCGATTGAAAAATTTCTTCGGACGTTTCCGCCCGGTACCAGGCGCAGTCGAAAAGTCTGGTGATTTCCTTGACCGTTTGTTTCGGAACTTGCAAGCCGACGAGCCGCACGCCTTCGTCGGTCGTCGTGCGGACGATTTTGAACGACGCATCACGCACGTTTTTGATTTGCCGCCAAACAGGAAGCAGCGCGCCGCTCAGCAGAAAAACGTCTTTTTTCACGAACTGCGGAATGCGCTCGACCTCCCCATCCCACCAGTCTTTTACTTTTGCTTTCGGGACGAGCCGGTAACGGGCTTCGAGTTCCGACTCGTCCAGATAAAATTGATTTCTACCCGAAGGGCGGCTGATGGCGTAAGTTTGATAACTTAAGCCGGTTTCGGGGTCGGTGTGAATCAAGGAAGGGCGCGCTGCGACGTATTCCGCGCCCTCAGAGCCTATTTTCCGGTAAAAGTAGGCTTCTTCCCTGTCTAGCTCGTCAAAACGCGCCGGATTCGTCGGCACGATCGTTTCGAGTTCGTAGAGGTGCGTCGCCGCGCCAGTGACCTGGTCGCGGTGGATCTGTCGCGGCTCGCGCCGCGCTTTCACCGATTTCGCCTTGATGTCTTCCAGCCCCAGGTCGTATTTACCCGAAGCCTTCAGATGCTCGATGGTTTCCGTGTAGGTTTTGTAAAAATACTCGAACAGCGCGTTTTGACGATTAACTTCGAGCGAGAGCAGGCGGTTGAAAAATCGCACGATGTTTTGTTTTTCGCCGTCGGAAATCGCGAGTCCCCCCGATTCGCTTTTTACTAACAACCCCATATCGGAAAGAGCAACTTTCGCGTCATCGAGCCCAGGAATCTGAAAACCATTCAGAATGCGGTCATAGACGATTTTCAGGGCTGCACGTCCTTCTTTGGATTCAAGGTTGAATCGCTCCAGACCGCCGATTTGATTCGCCCGCCGGTCGCCTTTGTTGAGCGCGCCGGTGCTTGCCAGGCGGCGGGCGATCGAGGTCGAAAAGCGTTTCTCGCCGCCGAGTTCCGTGTAAACCAGTAAATAAATCGGCGGAGTGGCTTGATTGCTGCGGTGCGAGCGACCAAAGTCCTGAAGTTGCTTGTCGGCTGACCATTTGAGTTCGGCGGCGATATGCTCGCGTCGCTGCCGGTTGACGGCGCGTTTGTCCGAATGGAGACTGTCGCCCGTCGCGGCGACTTCCGACATAATAGCGATGCGCTTGCGCCCTCCTTGAAAATTTTGAAGCTCGTGCAAGTTCGTCTGCCGCTGCGGAACTCCGGCAATGCCGCGCGGGCGATACGCCAAATCGCCGTTCGAGAGTTTGACGAGCCGGTTTTTCCTTCCGGTCATTTCAGCCACGTTTTCCGCGCCGAAGTGGTTGATGAGTTGATCGAGCGGGTGTTCCGGCAGTTGCAAAGTCAAGAGGCGGTCGAGCAGTTCCTGCTTCATTGCGAGAGCCGCTTTCGAGTGGATTTGCACGCCGTTTTCGCCCAACAGGGGCTCGTATTTCGTTTTCCCGGTTATCTCGTCCGTCACTTCCTGGTAAAGCGCGGTCGGAAAGCAATTTTCGATGAGCTTGAGAAGCGTCTCGCGCGGGCTGAAATCGAGATCGGAAATCGCTTCTTCCTCGTCCGCGACACGCGCCATTTGCCTGGTCAGACTGGCTTCGCCGGTGCTGGTAATGGAAACGATAATCGAATGCTGTTCGGAGAGAGAGCGTTCGATTTCGCGGATTAAGGTCGGAACTTTGAAAGCGGTGATAATCGCCTTTGAGCAGCGTTGATGCTCCGCCCAGAAATTGTTAACGACGTGGCGCCGCAGGAACTTTTCGCTGTTCGTGAGAGCGAGAGCTTTTTCGGTTTTCTGCAGAATCACTTGCCAGGCTCGCGCCATGTTGTCGTACATTTCGCGCTGGTACTCGGTTAAATAATGCACGACTTCGCGGTATTCGACCGCCAAGCCGGATTCCTCGTCCACGCCCATCGAGAGACTGCCGCAGAAATACCTGCCCATCGCTTTAAGATCGCGGGCGACCATCTCCATCGCGCCGACTCCGCCTTCTTCGATCTCCTGAGCAAATTCGGCGAAAGTCTCGAAAGCCGTCCCTTTTCCCCACAGCCCGAGGCGGGTCATATAGCCGAGATGCTTTACATCGGTCGCTGACGTAGCCGAAGAATAAACGACGCGATAATCCGGGAATTTTTCGGGGTCCTGGATCTCGACCACCGCCGCGCCGGTTTGCGTTCCGCCGGTGCCGCCCCGCTGGTGTCCTTCGTCGGCGAAGAAATTCTTTGCCCGGTGTCCTTCGTCGAAAATCAGCAGTCCTTCCGCGCCGAGCCACGTCGTCACCTGGTCAATCCGCCGGCGACCCTTTTTCGATTTCGCGATCAGGGATTGATAAGTGCAAAAAACTACCCCGCGCGAGAGCGTAATTTGTTCTTCCGGTTTGTAATCGTTAATGAGCTGTATCGGAATGCGTAAACCCAGCCTGCTCATTTCATCTTTCACGGCTTTGATTAAATCGAATTTGACGCTGAACCAAACCGTGCGCTTTCGCCCTGAAAACCAGTTGTCGAGGATAATGCCTAAGATAGTGCCGGTTTTACCGGCCCCGGTCCCGTCGCCGATGGAAATCGCGGCGCGAGCCCCGGAATTACCGGGCAAGTGCTGCGCGTGCGCCTGCCCGGCGTAAATGACCCGTTCGAGTTGGATTTCCGAGATTCCGCCGGTTTCAATCAGTCTTTTGGGGAGGCGCGGGCGATAGGTCGGGCGCGGCGGCACGATGTTCGCTAAGCCGGGCGTTTCGACTATTTTTCCGGGGTGCCTTGCCCCGCCCGTCAAATGACGACACTCGTAAAGATTTTCCTCCGCTTTGTGGATTTCTTCCTCGACCTCGGTGATTACGGGAGGATTCATGCCGTCTCCAGACGAAACATCTGTAAAGTTTACTGCGCGGGCGCCGGGATGGACGCCGCGTTCGGTTTGATTTTGATTCAACATTTTTTCTTTAATTGTTTTCGGGGGGCGCCACTTTCGCCCGATTGAAATTTTTGTTGCCCCCGGTCTTACGCCTTCTCCGTTAAAACCCCCGCTAACGAGAGCGCTTCTTCAAGGCTCCGGCAGTTTATGACAAAATCGTTTTTTGGCTTAGCAAGCGTTTTTGGATCGTCTTTTCTGAGGCAGAGGATCGATGTCTGGAGCGAAGTTCCGTATTTGTAGAAAGCGTCTTTCGGGAGATTGATCACCGCGCTCAAATCGTTGTTCGAGGCGATCTCGCCCAAAAATCTGCGCCCTTTGTCGGTCTCTGTCAGAGCGCCCGTGCCCAAAAGCGCGACGAGCCTGCCGCCCGGTTTAAGTCTGGAGAGCGCGGCACGGACGTGTCTGAAGCCGAAATTGGAATCGTTTGTTTTTGTCCTTCCGCCGCTGGAACTGAACGGCGGATTCATTAGCACCGCGTCAGGCATGATCTCCTGCGGCAAAAGGTCGTCCAGAAATTCCGCGTTAATTCCGGTCGGTGAATAACCCTGCAGCTCCAGTAGGTCGCGCCTTCTTGCCGACAGTTCGTTGAGGTGAAGCGGGCAGCAGCCCGCCATCTTCAGCCAGGTCGTTAGGGAGCCGGTTCCCGCCGACGGCTCCAGGGCAAATTCGTCTTTCGAGGGGCTTAAGATCTTCGCCATCAGGAATGCCAATGCGGGCGGGGTGCTGTATTGCTGAAGACGCTGCTGGTCGCTGCTGCGCCAGCTTTCCGTCGGAATCCTGCTTTCCAAGTTTTTCAGGCGGTCGAGTGTTTTGGAATCTTCGGCGCTGTCGCCGACAGCCTTAAGACAGTAATTGCCTGCAATATAATGATTGACCGCGACCTCCAGGATCTCGTGCGCGAGATGAGTGTCGTTTGCTTCCGATACGAGTCTGATTCCCTGCTTTTGACATATTTCGAGTAGGTCAAGATTTGATATTTTCTTTTCGGCACGAAGCCGCGCGGATAACTCCAGGATCGCCGCCTCGATTTTATTTTTTTCAAACATTGCCCGTTTACTCGCCGCTTTTTTTCCTTTTTAGAACTGACGTTAGTTATTTCAGATGATGTTCAGATGATGCTCAGAATAAATAATAGAAATGATGTGCTAATGATAGTAATGCAAATACTATTGATAAAGGAGATAGTAAAAGATATCGAATTGTTAAAGTAAAACTTGAAGTATTCGGGCATTTAGTTTATAAATATCAGGCGAGATTAGAGGAGTTCTATGAATAACGGTTCGGCAAAAGTCATAATGATCGGAGTTTTCAAGGGCGGCGTCGGAAAAACGACGACCGCTATCAATCTCGGGCACGCCCTGGCGCTGCAGAAGAAAAATGTTTTGATTATCGACCTCGACCCGCAGGCGAACGCGACGCGCGGACTGGGCTACGAGGTGGGAGAGCTAACGCCGACCGTCTACACGGTCATGAAGGGCATCAGCCGGGCACAGGAAAGCATCGGGAAGGTTCGCGAGAATTTATATCTGCTGCCCTCGAACCGGACGACCGCGCTGCTCGAAACCGAGCTTGCCGGCGAGGTCGGGCGCGAGAAAGCGCTGTCGCGGGCGATGAAAGGCGTCGACGGTTTCGACTACATTATCCTCGACTGCGGACCCGGCTCGACGATCGTCAACGTCAACGGTTTGGTTTACGCGACCGACGTTTTGATGCCCATCGAGATCGGAGTCGATTCGGTCGAAGGCGTCGACGATTTCATTAAGGCGAAAGAAGCGATTTGTCAGAAACTGGAGATCGACACCCGCCTGATGGGAGCCGTTATGACCAAGGTCGACCGGCGCCTGACCCTCACAGAAACGATTCTTTCGCACTGCGAAACGTCTTTCGAGGGCAAATTCTTCGCTCAGATCAGGACCGACACGAATCTGGGGCACGCCCGCGGGCACCGGCAGACTATTTTTGATTACGACCGCCGGAGCCGGGCGGCGCAAGACTACGCGAAAATGGCGACAGACGTTGTTAAATGGTTCAGGAAGGGGAAAGCACATGCCAATTAAAAAGGGAAGCGGCAAAAAGGGCGGATTTTCGCTTGCGCCGATCACGCTGTCGGAACCGATCAAAGCGACGGACGGTTTTACAAATCTGGTCGAAAGCCCTGCTTCGGGAAAAGAAGCACCGCCACAGGCGGAAGCGCTTGGGGCGCAGGGAAGCGCCGCGGACGAAAGCGGCGGCGGGGAGAGTGAAAGCCTGAACACGGTAGCCGGGACCGTAAAATCCAGGACGAACAAAGAGACGGCGGCGAGCCGATCCCGGCAGCTGAAATCCATTCTCACAGGAAATGAGGCGTCCGCGTCATCGTCGGCTGAGACCGCTCCTCCGGCGGGAAATAAGAAATACGATCTTTTAGAAAAAAAAGAAGAATACGTTTCATCCTTCTCGGCAGCGTCTGAACCGGGGCAGTTTAGCCTCAGCGAAGCCGAGCTTTTGCGAATACTCGACGCAGACAGTCCCGACGAGATTTACGAACTGACGGACGTTCTGCGGGCGAGTTCGCTGAAGCTCTACGCGACCCTGGTCAGGCTTGCCGACTCGCGCGGTCGAGCGCGGGTTAAAAACCACGAACTGATGTCAAAATCCGGCATAAAAGGCATTGCGACCCTCTACAAACAGGAACGCTGGCTGATGGATTTGAAATTGATCGAAAAAAAAGCGAAACCCGGACCACACGACGGGAGCAGTTACGTCGTTCATAAACTGGAACGACTGCCGCTTCCTGCTGAAATTTACGATAAATTCCGGGAGTACCTGTCGGGCTTTAGACAGGGGAATTAATCTTCCGGCGAAAATAAACCGGAAGGAAGCTCTATCGGGTATTTTCATATCCTTCGTTAACCTTCTGCCGAAAATATCTGTCCTGCATGTCCCCAGCGCCGGGTCGTAAGTCTTCGCATTAATTGCTAATCAAGGATTTAGACGTTTTTCGAGTGAATTATCGTTAAACCTTTTACATTCTTGAAGATAGGCGAATAAATAGGGCTGGAAGAATTCTCGCCTCATTCGCTGAACTTTTGCCGAAATCGCTTATTTGGCGCGCCTTCTACTAAATCGGCGTTTCTTTTGCAAAAAAGAATCAAGCCATTAATAAATAAAACCCGGGGTTTTATTGGCTTAAATCCCCGAAATCTGTCCCCGAGCAATTCAAAAATGAGCCATTTTTAGCCGCGCGATTTTATGTCGCACGTGAAAAATTTCGGGAAATACCCCGGAAACTAGGCGATTTCGAGGCAAGATGTCTTTCTTTCAAGATGGCATTTGAGGTAATTACGTTTAAGTCAAATACTCGTTTCTGTTGTATAATAATTTTATTGTGATTTTGAGCTGTTTTTCCTGGGTTTTCGAGGAAAATGAGCTTAGATTTAAGCCAAAATTAGATTCTGTTTCCGTTTTCTTTCTCTATGGCTACTCCCGGCAATCAAAATTTAGTCGTAATTCCTCCGGGGGCACTAGCTTCCGAGAAATTCAACATCAAAGTTATTACTCCTTTCTTCGAACGCTCGGTCTCGGAAGAGACACGCCGCGCGTATAAAAGAGTCTCTAAAGAATTCTTCGCCTTTTTTAATTTCAAGCACCCTTCGGAAATTACCCACGCCCACGTCCAGCGTTGGCGGGATCATTTAATTTCCCAAAAAAAGAGTGACGCGACCGTCAGGTTAAAACTCTCGGTCGTCCGCTCGATGTTTGATTACCTGAAGATCGCCGGCATCGTGCGGAACAACCCGGCTTTAACAAAGCTCGTCCGCCCGCCGGCGCAGTCCGAAGACCTCAGGGGCAGGGCACTGACGAGCAAGGAGGTCAGCCACCTTTTATACGGTCCCGCTTTCCAGCACAGTGGGATCCGAAGCTTGGAATTCACGTGACTTGAAGTCGCGG
>JADMIO012763198.1_pt1 | contig 83603 bp, 76 predicted proteins | sample 8958161 | NCBI WGS metagenome assembly JADMIO01 (sample SAMN16585339, study PRJNA669376) | soil metagenome | isolation source: Crop rotation soil | place: USA: Cullars Rotation, Alabama | collected 2011 | reverse complement strand
CGCGACAACTTGTCCACGTGGAATTCTAAGCTTAGGATCCCAATGTGCTGGAAAGGCCATGAACGACCTGGTGCGGCCCGCCATGTATGACGCGCATCACGATATCGCCGCGGTGGCGGAACCCGCTGTGGGTTCCCCGCGTCCAAAATACGATGTTGTGGGCCCGATCTGCGAAACTTCGGATTTGTTTGCCGCCGACCGGCCCTTACCGGAGCTGAAAAGCGGCGATCTTGTGGCCATTCTGTCGGCGGGCGCCTATGGCGCGGTAATGGCCAGCGATTACAATGCCCGTCCTGCCGCGTGCGAAGTCTTGGTATCGGGCGAACAATGGGGCATCGTAAGACCTCGGGAGACCTATGCCGACCTCATCGCCAAGGACCGCATTCCAGACTGGCTGGCATGATCCGCTGAGCAGCCGGATCGCGCGGACCCGCGCGGTTCTGGCAATCGAGCGTGTGCTGCCGCGGCTTTGGCCGGCGGCCGGTTTCATCGGCCTGTATTTCGCCTTGGCGCTGGCCGGAGCCTTCGCTTTTGTGCCATGGCCGCTGCAAGCCTTGATCCTTGCCGCCACCATCACAGCAAGCGCGCTTGCGCTGGCGGAAGGCTTTTCAGATTTCGTCTGGCCGCGCAGCCTGGATGCGGAGCGGCGGCTGGAGCGTGACAGCGGATTGGTGCACCGCCCGGTTTCCGAACGCCATGACGTGCTGGTGGGCAATGATCCCTTCGCGCAGGAATTATGGGCGCTGCACCGGACGCGCACTTTACCGGGCAAATTCCGCTTCACCCTACCCAAGGCCGATATCGCCGCGCGCGATCCGCAAGGGCTGCGCTGGTATCTGCTGATCGCCTTGGCGGTGAGCCTTGTCTTGGCGCGCAACGATTTCGGAGCGCGGCTGATAAGCGCTTTCGACAGCGGTGCGGGTGCCGCCGCCACCTTGGATGCCTGGGTCGATCCACCGCCCTATACCGGCCTACCGCTGACATCCCTTCGTATCGGCGACACATCCGTAATACGGGTGCCGCAAGGATCGGTGTTGAATCTGCGGGTGCATGGCGCGCCGCGCCGCCCCGGCCTTGCGGCGGGCAACAATGCCGCGCCTCGCTTTACCGGCGAGGAGGGCGAGTACACCAGCAATGTCATCCTCTCCAGCAATGCGCGCGTACGGGTGCAGGTCGGCGGCCATGCCATCGGCAAATGGAACATCCAGGCGGTTGTCGATACGGCACCGGCGATTGCCCTGACCGCCAAACCATCCGCCACCGAGCAGCTCGCCACCCAATTTTCCTTCAAGGGCAACGACGATTACGGCATCGCCAATGTTCATGCCGTTCTGACGCCGCTCAAAACCGCAAAAGGCGTTGGCGGCCATGGCAAACCACTGGTGACGGATTTGCCGCTGCCAGAGTCCGCAGCCAAACATGTGGAGCAGAACAGCTATGTCGATCTCACCAGCCATCCTTATGCCGGATTGATGGTGGAAGGCCGGCTGGAAGCCCGCGACGCCATCGGCCAAAAAGGCGTGAGCGCGCCGTTTCAATTCCGCTTGCCGGCACGCGTTTTCACCGATCCGCTGGCACGCGCGCTGATTGAACAGCGCCAGCATCTGGCGACGTCCGATGCCGCCGGACGGCATATCGTGCTTTTGACCTTGGATGCGCTGACCATCGATCCGGAACGGTTCTACGAAGGTAAGAACGATATCTTTCTCGCTCTGCGCAGCGCCGTGAATGGTGTGAAGAACGCCAAGAAAGAACCGGACATTGTCCGCGTCGAAGATATTTTGTGGCAAACCGCGCTGAAGCTGGAGCGCAGCGGCCTGTTGTCGGCGGCGGAAGAGCTGCGCAAGCTGCAAATGATGATCACCCAGGCGCTGATGTCGGGTGCGCCGCAGGAGGTGATCGACGAACTGCTCAAACGCTATAACGAAGCGATGAAACGCTATGCCGATGCGCTGGCGGCCAATCCGCCGCCCGCCGGGCAAGAACCCTTCTCGCCCGACGCAAAGACGCTGGGCATGAACGATATCCAGACCATGATGGATATGATCCGGAAATTGTCGGAAGCGGGAGAACGTGAAAAGGCCGCGCGGTTGCTGGCGGCGCTGCAATCCATGCTGGAAAATATGCGCATGAGCCAAGGCCAGAACGGCCAGAGCGCACAGAACAAGGCGTTGAACGAAAAGCTTCAGAAATACGGCAATCTGATGGGCAAGCAGCGCGCCTTGCTGGACAAGACCTTCCGCCAGCAACAAGGCCAAGCCGACCCCAAGGATGGCGGCACGCAAGGCTTGCAAAAGCAACAGCAAGAGCTGGAAAAGGAATTGCAAGATTCTCTGAAGGGTCTGGACGGCAAATCGGCGCAGAAACTGCGCGAAGCCGGCAAAGCGATGGGCGACGCGCAAAGCGCCTTGGGGCGCAAAGATCTGTCCAATGCTGGCAGTTCCCAGAACCAGGCGCTGGATGCCTTGCGCCAAGGCGCGCAAGCGCTGGCTGACCAAGCCGAGCAAGGCACCGGAAAAATGGGCGGCGGGCGCGAAGATCCGCTGGGCCGCAGCAACTCACAACTGGGGCAATCCGGCGTCAAGATTCCCGGCGCGGCCGATCTCGCCCGTGCCCGCCAGATTTTGGAAGAGTTGCGCCGCCGCGCCGCGCAGATGAACCGGCCGCAGCAGGAACGCGACTATATCGACCGGCTGCTTAAGGCGTTTTAACTCGGCACTTTGCCGATATAGGGCAATCCCCGATAATGTCCCGCATCGTCCATGCCGTAGCCGATGACAAAATCATTGCCCACCGGAAAGCCGACATAGTCCGCTTTGGCAACGGCATCTTTGCGCTGCTTGTCCAGTATCACCGCCACCTGAACGCTGGCCGCGCCTGCCGCCTGAATCAACGATACGGCCTTGGCAATGGTGCGCCCCGCATCCAACACGCCATCGATCACCAGAACATGACGGCCCGCAATTTGTTCGGAAGGCCCGGCGATCATGGAAATCGCGCTGGCGACGCGCTTATCGCCATAAGAGCGCAGCCAGATCATCTCCACATCCATAGCCACGCCTTCCCAGGCCAGCGCCCGGATCAGATCGGCGGCAAAGACAAAACCTCCCACCAGCACGGGCATCGCCACATTGGGAACCAAAGAAGCAGACGCGATCTGTCGCGCCATTGCTCGTACGCGTTCTTGAATCTGTTCGGCGGTGAAAAGAACGTCCGGCGCCATTAGGGCCTGCTCAATGATCTTCTTTAGGAAAGGACACTTCCAAGGTGGTCGCGGCGGAAGGCGGGCTGGCCAGCCGTGTCAAAAAAGGCGCCGATTGGCCTGGCGCCAGAACCGTAACGCTGGGTTTGAAAGTCCAGCGGTAAAGCTCGCGCTTATTGTCGTCGCTGAGGGTGACACGAACTGTTTGGGGCACCGGCAATTGCCGCGAACTGGTGTTGACGATTTCGCCCGATACCGCCAGCACGATCTGGCCGTCTTCGGCTTCGCGGCGATAATTCACCTTGTGAAAATCCAATCCGCTGGTGTTCACGGCAAGGCCCAGACTGTTATAGACCCCGGCGGATTGGGGCCAGATGCTGGCGATATGCTGACGGTATTTCACCGCCGCGAAAGCGATCAAAAGCACGACCACAAAAAGCCCGGCCCAGCCCGCCACGATTGCAAGCTTGGGACCCAAAGGCGCACGGGGCTCCGGCGGAGCGGCAGGCGGCGCGAAGGCGCGGGCCGGCGAAAAGCTTGCTTCCACAGGCTCCGAAACCGCGATGTCGGGTTCAGGCTCACTGGCCGGGATGGATGGCTCCGGCGCGGGCTCGGGCCCCTCGCCGGATTGATGCCAGCTGTGACCGCATTTGGCGCATCGCACGGTGCGGCCTGCGGCCGGAAATTTGGACCCGTCGACCGTATAGCGCGTGTCGCAAGAGGTGCAGGTGAGAATCATGCCCGGTCCATGAAAGATCAGCGAAAATAGGGGCCGGAAAGGTTGACCGCAAGCGGCGCGAAAATCCGCTTTTGTCGGGGCCCTGCTGCGATTGTGACGCTATTTTCCTACCAAAATATGAGTATGTTCAAACCCGATGGTTCGCTTCGAAAATGTCGGCATGCGCTATGGCTCGGGACCCGAGGTTCTGCGCGATATCAGCTTCGCGCTGGAACCGGGGTCTTTCACCTTCCTGACCGGCCTGTCGGGGGCGGGCAAGACCACGCTGCTCAAGCTGATCTATATCGCCGAACCGCCCAGCCGCGGCCTGATCACCTTATTCGGCACCGAACTTGCCACTGCGCGCCGCCGCGACCTACCTGGCTTGCGCCGGCGCATCGGCGTGGTGTTTCAGGATTTCCGTCTGCTGAATCACCTTTCGGCTTTCGACAATGTCGCGCTGCCGCTGAGGCTTGCGGGCAAAAGGGTGAGCGATTTCTCCCATGACGTGCGCGAGCTTTTGTCCTGGGTTGGGCTGGGTGACCGGATGCAGGCAAAGCCTCCTACCCTCTCGGGTGGTGAACAACAGCGCGTCGCCATCGCCCGCGCCGTAGTGGCGCGCCCCGATTTGCTGATCGCCGACGAACCCACCGGCAATGTCGATCCGGAAATGGGCGCGCGCCTGATCCGGCTGATCGCCGAACTCAACCGGCTGGGCACCACCGTTCTGATTGCAACCCATGACCGCGCCCTGATCGAGGCGACGCGGGCGCGCGAAATACGGTTGGTCGAAGGCCGGCTGGTGGAACTTCGGACGGCGCTATGAGAGACGAACTATGAGCGAGCGCGCCACCTATATTCTGCCCCGCGATAAAGGCGCGGCGCCTTTGGACTTTGTGATCGCCGTGATGGCCTTCCTGGCGGCGCTGGCTTTGGGCGCGTCGCTGGTGGCGACACGCGCCGCCCATGGCTGGCAAAGCGGTTTGGCGGATCGCGTCACTGTGCAAGTGATGCCGCCGGAACAGGGCGATCCGCGTGCCAGCCTGGATAGCGAAACCAAAGCCGTTTTGTCGGTACTAAACGCAACACCGGGCATCGCCCATGCCAATCTTTTGTCGGATGCGGAGATCAATGCCTTGGTCGAACCCTGGATCGGCAAGGACGGCGCGGTATCGGGGATTCCATTGCCACGGCTTATCGACGCGACAATCGTGCCGGGCGAAGAGATGGATGTGGCGGCGCTGGCGAAAAGACTGAAAGCGGCCGCGCCACATGCCAGCGTCGACGATCATCGCCGCTGGATTGCGCGCCTTCGCGGCGTGGCGGATGCGGTGCGCTATTCGGCTTACGGTATCTTGCTATTGATCGCGGGCGCCACGGCGGCGGCGGTTTCTTTCGCCACCCGCGCCGGTTTGGAAGCCCATCACGAAATGGTGGCGCTGCTCCATCAGATGGGAGCGCTGCCCAGCTTTATCGCCCGCGCCGTGGAATGGCATTATTTCATCTCGGCGCTGATGGCGGCAGCCTTGGGAACGGTATTCGCGGCGCTGCTGTTCCTGGCGGCAGGCGGACTGGAAGTGTTCGGCCTGGAAGCGGTGCCTTTTCTGCCGCCCATTTCACTGAAATGGATCGAAATCCCCTGGCTGATTGCGGTGCCCGTCGCCACCTCGCTGATCGCCTGGGCCACGGCGCGTATCTCAGTCCTGTCGGTCGTAAAGGCGATCTATTAGACGGCTTGAGCGCGGCAAAAGCTGTTTGCTATTCTCCGTTACTGTTTTGGGCGCGACCAACCGGAGCCGTGATTTGCGGGTCTTTCTCAGCGTAATTGTTCTGGTGCTAGTCGGCTACGGGCTGGGTTTTGTGCTGTTCGTCAGCAGCCTTCCCGTCCCGCCCGCTAACCCGCCACAAAATACTTTGATGGCGGATGGAATCGTCGCCTTGACCGGCGGCGATGAGCGCCTGGATACGGCCGTGGCGCTGTTGGAACACGGCGCGGGCAAAAGGTTGCTGATCAGTGGCGTCAGTCAAACAACCACCAAGGAAACCGTGGGCAAAATGTCGGATGGGGGGCCGCGTTTCGCCTGCTGCGCCGATATCGGCTATGCCGAGGACACCCATGGCAATGCCGAAGAGGCCGCCACCTGGGCGCGGGAGCATCATTTCAACAGTCTGTTGATCGTCACTGGCCGCTATCACATGCCGCGCACCATGCGGGAATTCTCCGCGCTTCTGCCGGACAAATCGCTGACCGCGTATCCGGTCGACCAAAGCCGCATTGACCTGGGCGGCTGGTGGCGGCATCCGCGCACCGCGCAGCTTTTACACCGCGAATATGTCAAATACCTCGCCAGTCTGGTGACGACACGGCTGGCCCAATGATCCTTTGGTTGCGCTCGGCGCTGTTCATGCTGTGGTTTCTCGGGATCACCATCATCTTGTCGCTGCTTTTCCTGCCCGTGCTGATCTTACCGCGCAGCGCCACAGTATGGCTGGCGCGGCTGTGGGCGCGTGTCACCTTCTGGGGCTTGAAAGTCTTTGCCGGCATCGGCTTTGAAGTGCGCGGTACCCTGCCCAAGGGTCCAGTGCTGGTCGCAGCGAAGCATATGAGTATGTGGGATACGCTGGCGCTCTATTTGGTGCTGGACCAGCCGGCGATTGTGCTGAAGCGCGAATTGCTGCGCATTCCCCTTTATGGCTGGTTTGTTTGGAAGGCGACGGCCATCGCCATCGACCGCGCGGCGGGCGCCAGCGCTTTGCGCAAAATGTCCGCTTCGGCGCGCGCGGTGCTGAGCCAGGGGCGCCCGATTCTGATTTTTCCTGAAGGCACGCGCAAAAAGCCCGGCGCGCCGCCGGACTATAAACCCGGCGTCGCGGGTCTTTATGCGCTATCGGGTGTGACCTGCATTCCGGCGGCGCTGAATTCTGGCGTCTATTGGACCGGATTTCTCAAGCGGCCGGGCACCATCGTTTTGGAATTTCTGGAGCCGATTGCACCGGGGCTGAAGCGTGAAGTCTTTATGAATCTGCTGGAAAGCCGCATCGAGACCGCCACCCAAAAGCTTTTGCCATGACGGCATTAGCCAAGCGGCGCTGTGATAGCTGTACCGTCTGCTGCACCGAACTGAAGATTGAAACCCCGGAATTCCGTAAACCGGCCAACAAGACGTGCAAGCATCTTTGCACTACGGGCTGCGGCATTTACGAAAGCCGTCCGGCGGTGTGCCAGGAATTTCTTTGCGGCTGGCGCTTGTTTCCCGACCTGACGGACGATTGGCGGCCCGACCTGAGCGGTGTGTTGGTGATGCGCAAAGTACCGGCAGAACTGCCGCACGCCTGGCAAAAGGCAAGCTATGGCGTGGAGCTGGCGATCATCGGCGGGGAGAAGGCGGTCACGCGCCCGGGCTTGGCGGAATATGTTGCCGGCTTACTCGCCAAAAACATTCCCATCTTTCTGTCAGCGGCCTCGCCTTCCACATTGCTCAACGAGCATGTGGACCCGGTCATTTCCCTGCCGGCCCTGCGCCAAAAACTGATCCAGCTTTATGGGCTGCTGCATGCCGCGCGCTGGAAGCGGGGGAAACTTTTTATGCTGGTTCCCTTGTACCGTCTGCTGCTGGACCGGCAGCGGTTTCTTGTACGAAAATAACTATATAAATCAAATAGATAGATCTTCGCCGCGGGGGTGAAATACCTGCATGGGAAACCCATATTAGCCAGGCTTCCAGTCCTTCCTGGTGGAACGGATGGAGATATGATTGGTACCAGAGAGATGAGCGATATTTCCCACCAGATCTGGGACATGAAGTACCGGCTTAAAGCGCCGGACGGCACGCCTGTCGACCGCGATGTGGCCGATAGTTGGACGCGTGTGGCCTGGGCTTTGGCGCAAGCAGAAGCGCCCCATCAACGGATCGGTCAAGCGCAAGCATTCGCTCGCGCCCTGCTGGACCATAAATTTCTTCCCGCCGGACGGATATTGGCAGGCGCCGGCACCGGACGCAGCGTCACGCTGTTCAACTGTTTTGTGATGGGCACTTTGGAAGATTCCATGGACGGAATCTTTTCCGGTCTGCGCGAAGCGGCGCTGACGCTGCAACAAGGCGGCGGCATCGGTTACGATTTTTCCACGCTGCGGCCCAAGGGTGCGGCGGTTGCGGGCGTGGGCGCTGATGCATCTGGCCCAGTGTCCTTCATGGACGTGTGGGACGCGATGTGCCGCACCATCATGAGCGCCGGCGCGCGGCGCGGCGCGATGATGGCGACTTTGCGGGTCGATCATCCCGACATTGAGGATTTCATCACCGCCAAACGCATACCGGGACGGCTATCGAACTTTAATCTATCGGTTCTGGTCAGCGACGCTTTCATGGCGGCGGTAAAGGCGGATGCGGAATGGCCGCTGGTGTTCGGTGGCAAGAATTATCGCACCGTACGGGCGAAGACGCTGTGGGAAACCATCATGCGCTCGACCTATGATTATGCCGAACCGGGCGTGATCTTCATCGATCGTATCAACCAGCAAAACAACCTGGCCTATTGCGAGAGCATCGCTGCTACCAACCCCTGTGGCGAACAACCCTTGCCGCCTTATGGCGCTTGTTTGCTGGGCTCGATCAATCTGGCCAAACTGGTGCGCCGCCCCTTCGAAGCTGATGCGGCTTTGGATTTGGCGGAGTTGGAACGCCTGGTCACCACCGCTGTGCGGATGATGGACAATGCCATCGACGTGTCGCGCTTTCCGCTAGAAGCCCAGGCGCAGGAGGCACAGGCCAAGCGCCGTATCGGTTTGGGCGTTACCGGACTGGCGGATGCCCTAATCTTTTGCCGGGTCAAATATGGTTCGCCCCGCAGTCTGGAACTGATCAGCGAATGGCTGAAAACCCTCAGCCAGGCGGCCTATCGCGCCAGCATCGCATTGGCCAGGGAAAAAGGCGCTTTCCCGCTCTATGACGCCGATGCGTATCTGGCGCGGCCGCATATCCAAGCCCTGCCGCCGGATATCTTTCAGGCGCTGGCAGCCCACGGCATCCGCAATTCTCTGCTCACCTCCATCGCGCCCACGGGGACCATCTCGCTGTTCGCCGACAACGTCTCCAGCGGCATCGAGCCGGTCTTCGCCTTCAGCTATCAGCGCAAGGTCCTGCAGCCCAATGGCGGCAAGCGCGAGGAAACAGTCAGCGACTATGCGGTTCGCGTGTTTCAGCAGAAGTTCGGCGCCGATGCCGCCTTGCCGGATTATTTCGTCAATGCCCAAACCCTGTCGCCGTCCGACCATTTGGCGGTGCAGGCGGCGAGCCAACCCTTTATCGACAGCGCTATTTCTAAGACCATCAACGTCCCCGAGGCGATTTCCTTCGAGGATTTCAGCCATGTCTATCTGGAAGCCTATGAACAGGGCTGCAAGGGCTGCACCACCTATCGCCTCAATGCGGTGACCGGTTCGGTCCTATCGGTGGAAGAACCCAGAGCGGCAGCGCCCATTGAGCCCGAACTGCCTTTACCCGCGCCCGAACCCAGAGAGCCCGGAGCCAAAGTGTCAGCGCCGCGCTTTCCGGAGGAAAAAGGTGGCGTCGTTTACATGACGCGCCCATTGGATCGCCCTGATGCGCTGATGGGCCGGACCTATAAGATCAAATGGCTGGATAGCGATCACGCTTTTTACATCACCATCAACGATATCGAGAAGGACGGGCGGCGGCGGCCCTTCGAACTCTTCGTCAATTCCAAAAATATGGAGGCCTATGCTTGGGCACTGGCGCTGACCCGCATGATCTCGGCGGTGTTTCGGCGCGGCGGGGATGTCTCCTTTGTGGTCGATGAGCTGAAAGTGATCTTCGATCCGCGCGGCGGACAATGGATGAGCGGCCGTTATGTGCCGTCCCTGCTGGCGGCATTCGGCGAGGTGATCGAGCGGCATATGATCGAAATCGGTTTCCTGACGCCGCGCCAATCCGGCATTGTTCCGGAAGTGCCCATGGAAGGGGCCCGCGCCCGTCATTGTCCGCGCTGCGGCGATGCCAGTTTCGTCAAGCTGGAAGGCTGCGATTCCTGCTTGTCTTGCGGCTATTCGAAATGTAGCTAGAAGACGTGTTGAAATATTCCAGCCGCTTCTGGCTCTACGCCCCCACCGGACTATTCGTCATCGTGGCTGCCGCCGTGATGGTCAACTGGTGGACGGCTGCCGGCGCTTTCGAAAAGAAACTCACGGCGCTGAAAGGCCATGAGGCGATTCCGGGCGTCACGCTGAATTGGGATTCGGTTCAGGTCGGCGGCTTTCCCTTCCGCCTAGACGCAAGCTTTCAAAATCTCACCATCGCGGGCGCCGGCGCGCACGGACCCTCGTCCTGGCGCAGCGAAAAATTCGCCATGCATGGCCTGGCCTATGGCCGCAGCCAGGACGTCTATGAAGCGACGGGGCGGCAACAATTGACTTGGACGGACGAGAATGCCCGTAGCCATGCCACCTCGTTTCAATCGGGCAGCATGCGCGGCAGCACTATTCTGGATGCGCAAGGGCTTCGCCGCTTTGACTTGGATATCGCCAGCTTGGCCTTACCAGACTTCGCCCTGGCGCGATTCCAATTCCACATGCGGCGCGATCCCAACGGCGACAGCTTGGATTTGATGGTCAGCACCGACAGGTTTAAGGCCGGGAGCAAAAAGCCGGAACATCTCCAGCTTTACGCGACTTTGGAAAAAAGCGAGCCGTTGATGCCGCTATTGCGCGGAGAGATTTCATGGCCCGACGCTGTTCAACGTTGGCGCGCCGCAGGCGGAAGCGAAAAACTGCCCAATGATGCCCCAGCAGCCTTGGTCGAATTGCTGAGACCGCTCTACTAACGCCGGGATTTGGCGCGGCGCGCCGGTTTCTTGACCTTGCTTTTCTTTTTGACCGCCGCAGCTTTCTTGGGCGCCTTTTTCTTGGGCTTGGCGCGTTTTTTCTCTGCCACCGGCTCTGGCGCCACATAAAGTTGAAACGGCAAGCGGCCGAAATTGGGCGCCGCCGTATCCTGGCCGATATCGATAATGGCGCGCCGAATGGCGCGGGTGCGGGTGAAGCGGTCGAACAAAGCCGGGCCGTCGCCATTGCGCACCGCGCGCTGCAACTGACTCAAATCCTCATTGAAACGACCCAAGACTTCCAGCACCGCATCGCGATTGTTCAAGAACACGTCGCGCCACATGGTCGGATCGCTGGCGGCGATACGCGTGAAATCGCGAAAGCCGCTGGCGGAGTATTTGATGACTTCGCCCTCGGTCACTTTTTCCAGATCATGGGCGGTGCCCACGATATTGTAGGCGATTAGATGCGGCAGATGGGATGTGATCGCCAACACCAAGTCATGATGGCCGCTGTCCATCACATCAACCTGACTGCCCAACCCCAGCCAAAAATCCTTCAGCCGGTCCACGGCGCGCAGATCGCTGCCCGGCACCGGCGTCAGAATTGCCCAACGGCCATCGAACAGGCTGGCAAAGCCCGCTTCCGGTCCGGAGAATTCGGTGCCGGCAACAGGATGGGCGGGAATAAAATGCACGCCTTTGGGCACATGCGGGCCGACATCGCGGACCACCGCGCCTTTAACCGAACCGACATCGGAAAGAATCGCGCCTTGCATCAAATGCGGCGCGATCGCCTTGGCGATGCCTTTATAGGCACCGACTGGGGCGCACAGGATCACCAGCTCCGCATCCCTCACCGCCTCGGCGATATCGGAATATAGCGTGTCGCAAAAGCCGATGGCGCGGGCCCGTTCCAGCACGTCGGCGCTGGCATCATGCCCGGCGATCTCATTGGCCAGATGGCCCCGGCGCGCCGCATGGGCGATGGACGAGCCGATCAGGCCCAATCCCACAATGGCGATCTTCTTCATTGGCCCCATCTATGCCGCCATGAATTGCTGGAGCAGCGACACCGCCAGCCTGTTCTGTTCCTCGGTGCCCACCGTCATCCGCAGGCAATTGGGCAGCCCGTAACTGGCCACTCCCCGTAGTATAATGCCGTTCCGCGAAAGAAAAGCGTCGGCCTTACCGGCGGTCTTTTCACCGTCGGGCGGAAAATGGATCAGGACAAAATTGGCCGCGCTGTCATCGACACGAAGGCCGGTTTTGCGGATTTCCGCCGTGACCCAAGGCAGCCATTGGCTGTTGTGCTTCACAGCGGCCCAGAAATGGTCGCGGTCCCGCACCGCCACTGCTCCCACCCGCTGCTGAAGGGTCGAGGTATTGAACGGACCCCGGATACGGTTGAGCACATCGCAGATGGCGGCGGGCGCATACACCCAGCCCAGCCTCAAGCCCGCCAAGCCGTAAAGCTTGGAGAAGGTGCGGGTCATCACCACATTGTCGTTGTGCGTGACCAGCTCGATCCCGGCTTCGTAATCCTTCGCGGTGACATATTCGGCATAGGCCGAGTCGATCACCAGCAACACATTCTTCGGGATTCCGGCATGCAGCCGCGCCATCTCCTCGCGATTCAGCATCGAACCGGTAGGGTTGTTGGGATTGGCGATATAGACCATGCGGGTCTTGGGCGTGATCGCCGCCAGCATGGCATCGACGTCCACCTTGATGGCGCTGTTGGTGGTTCTTTCCGGCACCATCACCGGCGTGGCGCTATTCGCGCGGGTGATAATCTCATAGACGAGGAAAGCATGACGGCTGAGGACCGCCTCATCGCCGGGCTGGAGATAGGCATTGGCCAAAAGAGTCAGCAGCGGGCCCGAACCCTCGCCGCCCGCCACGATCCGATCCGGATTAAGGCCGTGCACTTCACCGATCGCTTCGCGCAACAGACGCGCACTGCCGTCAGGGTAAAGCTGCAGGTCGTGAGCCGAGGCTAAGAGGGCCTCCACCGCCTTGGGGCTGGGACCGATGGGTGATTCATTGGCGGACAACTTGATCGGGTTTTCTACCCCAGGCACGGCGGCGCGCCCGCCGACATAGAGCGAAACTTCAAGGATTCCAGGCTTGGGCGAAGGCGTCATAAGAAAGCTCAAAAAGGGCGTTAGGCGTGGTCCATAGCGGCAGCGTATGGACGACCGCCCCGTTAAAAGGGCGGTATTGATAGGGCGGGACCGGCTCAAAAGCAAAGCAGGGCTGCCATTCGTTGACTTCAGGGGAGGCCGGCCTTAGCTACGACTCTTCAAGGATTTAGGATGGCTCTTTCGTGACTGAGGCCCCTCGTTTCCTGCGCCCTGTGACCGCGCCTTCCGCCGATGTCGGCATGGCGGTCAGCTTTGACGCGCCCTTGAAGCTGGACTGCGGCCGGGAGCTTGCGCCCTTCACCGTCGCCTACATGACCTATGGCAAGCTTAATGCCGCCAAGAGCAACGCCATCCTGATCTGCCATGCCCTGACCGGTGACCAGTTCGTGGCGTCCGACCATCCCATCACCGGCAAGTCAGGCTGGTGGACCACCATGATCGGCCCCGGCAAGCCGATCGATACCGACCGCTTCTTTGTGATCTGCGCCAATGTGCTGGGCGGCTGCATGGGCTCGACCGGCCCGGCTGAGATCGATCCGGCGACGGGCAAACCATACGGTCTGAATTTCCCCCTGGTCACGATCCGCGACATGGTGCGGGCGCAGAAGCGGCTGGTCGAGCATCTGGGCATCGAAAAATTGCTGGCGGTGATCGGCGGTTCGATGGGCGGCATGCAGGCGCTGCAATGGGCGGCTTCCTATCCGGAAAGCTTGCGCGCGGTGATGCCCATCGCCTGCGCCGCGCGCCACTCCGCGCAGAACATCGCGTTCCATGAAGTGGGACGCCAGGCGATCATGGCCGATCCCGATTGGAAAGGCGGTGAATATCAACTCCACGGCACCAGCCCTTCGAAAGGCTTGGCGGTGGCGCGCATGGCTGCGCACATCACCTATGTTTCGGAGACGGCGCTGCAGCGCAAGTTCGGCCGCAATCTGCAAAACCGCGAGGCGCTGTCTTTTCAGTTCACGCCGGATTTCCAGATTGAATCTTATCTGCATCACCAGGGCGCGACTTTTGTCGACCGCTTCGACGCCAATTCCTATCTCTACATCACCCGGGCGATGGACTATTTCGATCTGGCCGAGGAGCATGGCGGGCAATTGTCCGATGTCTTCCGGCTGAATTCGGCGCGCTTCTGCATCATTGCCTTCACCAGCGACTGGCTGTTTCCGCCGGTGGAAAATAAGCGCATCGCCCACGCCCTGAACGCGGTGGCGGCGCAAGTGAGCTTTGTCGAAATCAAAAGCGACAAAGGCCATGACGCCTTCCTGCTGGACGAGCCGGAGATGTTCGCCACGGTGCGCGGCTTTCTCAACCATGCGGCCCAAGATTTAGGATGAAGCATTAGGTATGAGCACCGTTGAAGCTTCTTTGGCTTTGCGTCCCGACCTGGCGGCCATTGCCGCGATGATCCGTCCCGGCGCGCGGGTGCTGGATGTCGGCTGCGGCGACGGCGCGCTGCTGGAGCATCTCAAATCCAAGAATGTCGATGGCCGCGGCATCGAGATTTCCCAGGCCAATGTGAATGCCTGCGTGACGCGCGGCTTGGCGGTGGTGCAAGGCGATGCCGATAGCGATTTGGTGGATTATCCCGCTCAAGTGTTCGATGCGGTAATCCTGTCCCAGACCATTCAAGCGACGGAAAAGCCCCGCGTGGTGCTGGAGCATCTGCTGCGCATCGGGCGGCGCACCGCGATTTCACTGCCCAATTTCGGCTATTGGAAAGTGCGCGCCTCGCTGCTCACCGGCGGGCGCATGCCGCGCACCCAGGCGTTGGACTATTCCTGGTGGGCAACACCCAATATCCATCTTTGCACCTTGGCGGATTTCGTCGACCTGACGCGCGAATGCGGCGCCACCATTGTCGAGGCCCATGCCCTCAACAATAACGGCACCACTTCGGTGATGAATCCCAAAACCCTGACGCACGGCTTCTTCGGTCCCAACCTGTTCGCGCAGGGCGGCGTGTTTTTGCTTAAGAAGAGCTAGCCGTCGGTTTGAGCGCGATGGCCGCGGCGCGTTGCGGCAAGCCAGGTGTGACGCCGGCATAAAGCGACTTGGCGGCTTCCACCACATGCACACCGCCAATGCCGGGAAACAGCCGGTTGCCCATTTTCTCCCATCCCGTGCCGGTATTCGTGACGCTTTCGAACGGCGGCGCATAAAGCGCGCGCGACCAGCGTGTCGATTCGAACTGTCCATCGGCTAGCAGAGCTTCCAGCTCCATCTTCGAAAAGGGGCGGCCATGGCCGAAAGGCGATTTCTGCACCTGCGCCCACAGACTGGCGCGATTGGGCGCCACCAGCAGAATGCGGCCTTCGGGCGCGAGCACCCGCCAGAGTTGGCGCAAAAGCGCGCGCAAACTCTCGGACGATTCCAACCCATGCACGATCAGGATGCGATCAAAGAACATGTCGGGAAAGGGCAGCGCATCTTCCTCGCACAAAAGCGTGGCATTCTTGTCTTCAGGCCAGCTGAAGTTTTCGCCCCCGCGTCCCAGCGGATTGGGCAAGGCGGCGATGGTGCGCTCGGTGCCCGCAAAGCCGCGCAGATAGGGAATGGCAAAGCCATAGCCCAAAAGCCGGTAGTTGCGCAGATTGGGCCATACACGCTGGATCTCGGTCAGGATCGCGCGCCGCGCCAGTCGGCCCAGCGGCGTGTGATAAAAAGCGGTCAGGTCGCGAACATCCTGCGGCATGGTGAGAGATTAGGGCGCAAACGCGTTTGTTCAAAGGCGCAGCTTTGCTAACCTTGCCGTTCAAGGAGATCTTATGACCAGCCAGATCGAAATCGTGCCCTGCCTGTCGGACAATTACGCCTATCTGATCAAGTCCGGGGACCAATGTGCGGTGGTGGACCCGTCCGAACCGGGGCCGGTGCGCGCCGCTTTGGCCCGGACGGGCTGGAAGCTGACCCATATCCTCAACACCCATCACCATCTGGATCACTGCGGCGGCAATCTGGCTCTGAAAGCGGAGACCGGGGCCCAGATCGTCGGGCCCGGCAAGGATGCCGCCCGCATTCCCGGTTTGGATGTGGGGGTGGATGAAGCCAGCGGTTGGGCGTTTGACGGGCGCAAAGTGCAGGTGCTGGAAGTCCCGGCCCACACCAAAGGCGCTATCACCTTTGTGATCGACGGCAATGCCTTTACCGGCGACACGCTGTTCACTTTGGGCTGCGGACGGTTGTTCGAAGGCGATCCGCAAATGATGTGGAACAGCCTGTCCAAGCTGATGACCTTGCCCGACGACACCCGCGTCTATTGCGGCCATGAATATACCCAGAGCAATGGGCGTTTCGCGCTGACTCTGGAGCCCGGCAACGCGGCGCTAAAAGCGCGGATGGAGACGGTGATTGCCGCGCGTCAAGCGGGCCAGCCGACCGTGCCGTCCACCATGGGGCTGGAAAAAAAGACCAATCCGTTTCTGCGCCCTAATTCGGCGGAGATACGCAAGTCGCTGGGGATGGAAAAGGCGGACGATGTCGCCGTGTTCGGCGAGATCAGGGCCCGGAAAGATAAGTTTTGATTACTTGTTTTTCTCAGACTCATCGCTGCCAAACGGCGCGGTCACAACATCGGCCGTGGTGTTAACAGCGGTGGCGCCGACGCCGACCACGACGTGGGCCGCGCCATAGGCCATGCAGCCATACAGAAGAATGGTCATGGCGGCGAAGGCTGCGGCGGTGACAGGTGAAGGTGAGACTGGTTTCATAAGTTCCAAAGGGATTTGACAGCGGCATAGCTTAGCGGCCCAATGGTCAAAATTCGCTAACCATAAAGAGGCGTGATGCCCAAAGCCCATAAATCGCAAGCTCTGTTCGTCACCCGGCTGTATCAGGGTCGCATCGCCGTAGCGCGCGATCTGGAAAAAACCTGCCTTGGCATTGCCGCTGACGACACGGCGGGCCAGCGCTGGTCGCGCCAGCATAACTATGGCGGCTATACGTCTTATGCCTCGCTCAATGATCTGACCAGGCGCGCCAGCCTGTTCGCCGATCTGGACCGCGCCATCGCCAAACACGTCACGGCCTTCGCGCGCGAACTGCAATTCGAGACAGCGGGGCGCAAGCTGATACTGGACAGTCTTTGGATCAATGTGATGGAAAAAGGCGCGGTCCACACGCCGCATATCCATCCTCATGCTGTGATCAGCGGCACCTATTATGTCACCGTGCCGCCCAAGTCGGGCGCGATCCGTTTCGAAGACCCGCGCCTGCCCATGATGATGGCGGCGCCCGCCAAAAAGTCCAATGCGCGGCCCGAAAACCGCAGCTTTGTCGATGTCACGCCCAAGCCGGGCATGTTGCTGTTATGGGAAAGCTGGCTGCGCCATGGGGTAGAGCCCAATGGGGCGCGGGGGCGGCGTATTTCGGTGAGTTTTAATTACAGGTCGTCGCCATGACAATTTTCTTACGATGGCTACTTACCTTCACATTCATTGTCAGCTTCTCGGCGTCGGCTTGGTGTCATGATCTGACGGGGCTGTGGACTTTGAAGATTGAGAATCGAAGCCATCGCATCGTCACCACTCTCACCATCGAGTTTACAAACCAAAAAGCGCTATCCTGTATGAGTGGAGATTGGATGCGCGTGACTGTAGTGTCGGCAACCACAGAGGATGCCAACTTCTATCCCGCATCGGAGCCGTTATCGTTCAGCATTGAAAACAACCAGTTGACCATCGGGCGCAATGAAATTTGCGATGCGTATGCCATGCTGAGCGGCGCACTCAATGATAAAGCTATTCACGGTGAGTATTATGGCTTAAATCTTGGAGGAACTGTGCCGCTGGGCTTCTTCACTCTGAGGCGGAAGCAATAAGCGCAACGTGTCCTTCGATTTGGGCTACATTGACATAACAACAATAAAGGGAGGGCGTCATGAACATCTTCACCGGTTCAATAGAAATCCAAATGCTGTGCTGGAGTGTGGTGCTGGGATTGGCGCAGCTTGTCATCGCCACCACCCTGGCGACCCGCGATCAAGGTCTGGCCTATAACCTTAGCGGGCGCGATACCGCGCCACCGCCGGTCACCGCTCTAACGGCACGCTTTCAGCGCGCCTTCGGCAATTTCCGCGAGACTTTCGTTTATTTCGCCGTGGCGGTGCTGGTGGTGACGGCGCTGGGCAAAAACACCCCGCACTCGGCGCTGGGCGCGCAGATTTATTTCTGGTCGCGGCTGATCTATGTGCCGGTCTATGCGGCGGGCGTCCCCGTGGTGCGCACACTGGTCTGGGCCGCCTCGATTTTCGGCCTGGTGACAGTGCTGCTGGCGGCTGCCGCTTAAGCGTGCCGCCGCCGGATGAGGGCATCCAGCTTGCCGGGCAGCTTGGAAACGAAATGCTCCCGGTCCCAGGCGATCTTGGCTTGCGCAAAAATCTCTTCCTGTACTTCGCGCGGCAGATGCGGCCAGGCGGCAATCACCGCCGAGCCCAGCCGGCGCACCAAGCATTCCTCCTCGGCTGGATACTTGAACGACTTGTCTTCCACGAACGCCATGCGCGGGCCTCTTACGAATTGATTGAGAACGGTTCGGGAGCAGAGGGGAACTCTGTCCGCGTCGAACAAAAAGGGGAGCGCCAAGCTCAACCCAGTCCAAAACCTAAACCGGGCCGCTACCACAGCGCAAGATGGAGCCAAGTATCTCGGTCAGCGCTAGGGATTTTGTGGCGGGAGCAGGGTTGCCTAGCGACAGCGTAGTGGCAACGCGCGGAGCGTGCGTACAGCACGTGAGCACGCGCGACGCACTCATGCCGCAAAAGACCAGCGCTGACTAGCGGCCTTTTTTCTGGCGGTCCTTGCGGGCCTGATACTTCGCGTCGCGCGCCGCCTTTTGCTCGGCGAGGAGTCGCACCAGTTTTTCGCCTTCTTCGCGCTTCTTGGCTTCGGCGGCGAGCTTGGCTTCTTCCTCTTCCCGCTTCTTCTGTTCTTCGGCCTCACGCTTGGCGCGTTCGGCGGCTTCCGCGGCCAGGCGTTTTTCCTCGGCCCGCTTGGCCGCGCGCTCGTCGCGCGCCGCCGCAATAGCCGCGCGTTCCTTGGCGCGCTCCTCGGCGGTGGCCTTGGCGGCTTCGGCGCGGGCCTTGACCTTGGCCAGCATTTCGGCGCGCGCCTTGGCGGCGGTATCCAAACGGTTGGAGAATTTTTCGTTGTCTAGGCGAGGGGGCATGTTTGGCGGTCTTCTCAGGTTTCCAGGATACGCAGATTGGGCGCCAGCGGGCGATTGTTGCCGTCCACCAGCAGGACGCGGGGCGAAAAGCTCTTGGCTTCCGCCTCTTCCATGCGGGCGTAAGCGACAATGATGACGAGATCGCCCTTTTGGGCGAGGCGGGCGGCGGCGCCATTGATGCCGATAGTGCCCGAACCGGCGGCGGCCGGAATGGCATAGGTGGTGAAACGCTCGCCATTGTTGATGTTGAGCACATCGACCTGCTCGTGCGGCAAGATGCCGGAACGTTCCAGCAGCGCGGCATCGACCGAAATCGAGCCTTCATAATGAAGGTCGCATTGAGTCACCGTGGCGCGGTGAATCTTGGCTTTGAGCAGGGTAAGCAGCATCAGTTATCCAGGAAGCTTCTGAGCTTCCGGCTCCGGCTAGGATGCTTGAGCTTGCGCAGCGCCTTGGCTTCGATCTGGCGGATACGCTCGCGGGTGACGCTGAACTGCTGGCCGACTTCTTCCAACGTATGGTCGGTATTCATGCCGATACCAAAGCGCATGCGCAGCACGCGCTCTTCGCGCGGGGTGAGCGTCGCCAGCACGCGCGTGGTGGTCTCGCGCAAATTGGCCTGAATGGCGGCATCGATGGGCAAGACCACATTGGGGTCCTGGATGAAATCGCCCAGATGGCTGTCTTCCTCGTCGCCGATCGGCGTTTCAAGGCTGATCGGCTCCTTGGCGATCTTGAGGACCTTGCGGACCTTTTCCAGCGGCATCGCCAGGCGTTCGGCCAGCTCTTCCGGCGTGGGCTCACGGCCGATCTCATGCAGCATCTGGCGGGACGTGCGCACCAGCTTGTTGATGGTTTCGATCATGTGCACCGGGATACGGATGGTGCGCGCCTGATCGGCGATGGAACGGGTGATGGCCTGACGAATCCACCAGGTCGCATAGGTGCTGAACTTATAGCCCCGGCGGTATTCGAACTTATCGACCGCCTTCATCAACCCGATATTGCCTTCCTGGATGAGGTCCAGGAATTGCAGACCGCGATTGGTGTATTTCTTGGCGATGGAGATAACCAGGCGCAGGTTCGCCTCGATCATTTCCTTCTTGGCGACGCCGGATTCGCGTTCGCCCTTTTGCACCGTCTGAACGTTACGGCGGAATTCCGAAACCGACTGACGGGTTTCCTGCGCCAGCTGCTGAATCTCGTCGCGCAGCGATTTGATCTTGTCGCGCTCGTCGGTGACGAATTCATGCCAGCCAAGGCCGGTCAGACGGCCGACGCGGCGCGCCCAGTTGGGGTCCAGCTCATTGCCGAAATACTGTTTGAGGAATTCGGCGCGATCCACGCCATGACTTTCGGCCAGACGCAGCAGCTTGCCTTCCAGGCCCACCAGACGGCGATTGATGCCGTACATCTGGTCGACCAGGGCTTCGATACGGTTGTTGTTGAGCTTGAGCGACTTGACCAGATCCATGGTCTCGTTGCGCAGCTTCTTGAAGCGGCGTTCCTGACCGGTGGACAGTTCGTCCGACGCCAGGGCGGCTTCAACCGAAGCGTCCTGCAGCTTGCCCAACTTTTTATAGAGACCGGCAATGGCGTCCAACGACGCCAAGACCTGCGGCTTCAGCGCCGCTTCCATGGCGGACAGAGGCAGATTGCCTTCATCGTCGAAATCGTCGACGTCATCGGCGGCGGGCGTCTCGCCACCTTCACCGTCCTGCGGACCACCTTCGGCCGCGGGGGGCTTGGGCGCGGGCGGCGGAGGGGGCGGCGGCGGCACCGGCTTTTTGAATTCGGGAACCGGCGGGGCGCCGTTCATCGGCGGCGGATTCAGCGGCTGGCCATCGGGGCCGACCGGCGGGGGAACATTGGCAGGCTGACCATCGGGACCGGCGCCATACATGGCTTCCAGGTCGATGATGTCGCGCAGCAGAACCTTGCCTTCATTGAGTTCGTCGCGCCAAACCGTCAGCGCTTCAAACGTTAGCGGGCTTTCGCACAAAGCGCCGATCATCAATTCGCGGCCGGCCTCGATACGCTTGGCGATGGCGATTTCGCCTTCGCGGCTGAGCAACTCGACGCTGCCCATTTCGCGCAGATACATGCGCACGGGATCGTCGGTGCGGTCATATTGATCGCCGGACTTGGCGGTGGTCGCGAGCGCTTTGCTTCCGCCCTCGGCAGGGACCAGTGCGCCGCCCTCTTCGCCTTCTTCGGCTTCTTCGCTCTCGATGACATTGATGCCCATCTCATTGAGCATCGCCATCGTGTCTTCGATCTGTTCGGACGACGTCTTGTCCGAAGGCAGAACCTTGTTCAGTTCGTCATAGGTGACGTAGCCGCGCGCCTTGGCCTTGGCGATCATCTTGCGGACGCCGACATCCGACATGTCGAGCAACGGCGAATCCGCATCGCCCGGCGTTTCATTTTCGCCCGGCTTTTTGGGCGCGATTTTGCTGCCCGGCTTGGCCTGCGGCACGACAGCGGCGGCTTCACCCTTTTTGGGATCGGCCTTAGCCTGTTTCGCGGCAACCTTGGCTTTGAGTTTTTCTTCTTTCGCCAAAGCGGCGAGCTGCGCCTTGGTCAACTTCTCGACCTTGGCGGGCTTGGACTTGGCATGACTCTGGGCATGAACAGCGGCCGTCTTTGCCGCCGGCTTTACGGGTTTGCCCGGCTTAACCTTCGCTTTGACCGGCGCGTGCTTGGCGGGCGCTTTTTTAGCGGGCGCCGACTTGGAAGCGGCGGCTTTCGCTGCCGGCTTTTTGATGGGCTTTGCCGGTTTTTTAGAGTGGGACGCTTTGCTCACTGATCTTCTACCTAACTATGACCCGCGCCCGCCGTCGGGCCGTTGGAAGCGCTCTTTGCGGCGTTCCAACAGACGCCGCGCATCGTCCCGGTGCCCTGACAATTCGCGCAGATCAGCCATCGCGCGCTGAAAACTGGCGAGCGGGTCTTCGACCGCAGTCCCGGCAAAACGCGCCAGCAAATCGGCCATTCCCTTACGCGTGAAGTGGGCTTGAACCCCAGCTTTTTCAAGGCTGGAGCCGGAGGCGGCGAGGTTTAGAAGTTCGCGCCGCAGCCTGTCAAGCGACGGATCGGCGAGATCCAGACCGGCAAGGGATTCTGCCTCTACGGGTATGATTTCCGGAGACTCAACCATAAGTTGTCCAAGTTCTAACTCCTTGGCCTGGCGGGCTCCTGCCTGGCCGGACCGGACCAAGGCGCTGGATTGGACGCTGGCCGAGACCGACTCTGGGCTTCCCGGGGCCGGGCGCGGCCGGAAGTCGCCCCGCCCACCCTGGACCGGCGAGCGGACCGAATAGCGGGACGGCCCCCGCGCGGCAGGGGCTTGCCGCTTTTTGAAACTCTCAAAAATCAACTGCTCGAAATCCCGGCGGTAATAGTCGGCCACCTTGGCGTCGCCAATACGCGCAACGATTTCCTTCAAACTGTGTTCCAAACCGGCGCGGCGTTCGGGGGTCGAAAAATCCTTGCCCTCGGTTTCGGTGCGCCACAAAAGCCGCGATAGCGGCAGCGCGGCCTCCAACAAAACCGACATTGCGCCCGCGCCGTTATGGGCGATGTAGCTGTCAGGATCCTCGCCGTTCGGCAAGAAAGCAAAGCGCAACGAATAGCCCGCCTTCAAATGCGGCAGCGCCAGATGGGCCGCGCGATACGCGGCCTTCATGCCTGCCGCATCACCATCAAAAGCCAGGATCGGCTCGGGCGCGGTGCGCCACAACAAATGCAATTGGTCCTCGGTCAGAGCAGTGCCCAGCGGCGCCACGCTATGGGCGAAACCGGCGCGCACTAGCGCTATGACATCCATATAACCTTCGGCCACCAGAATGGTGCCTGCCTTGATGGCGGTGGCGCGCGCGGTGGCAAAATTGTAAAGCTGCGTCCCCTTGGAAAATAGCGTGGTTTCGCCGGTATTGATGTATTTGGGCTTGGCATCGGCTTCCAAGGCGCGCGCGCCGAAAGCGACCACACGCCCGCGCCCATCGCCAATGGCGAACATCACACGGTTGAAAAAGAAATCCCGCATCGGGCGGCCATCTTCGGCCGGTTTGGCCAGTCCCGCCGCGATAATGTCGTCCTGCGTGATATTATGGCTCGTGAGATGCTGGATCAGCGCATTGCTGGTTGACGGTGCATAGCCCAAACGAAACTGTTTGGCAGCGGCGCCATCCAATCCGCGCCCTTTAAGATAATCGCGCGCCTCGCGCCCGCATGCTTCGAACAATTGCGCTTCATAAAATTTGGCGGCGAGCTCCACCACATCGTAAAGCGATTTGCGCTTCTGTTGGCGCTCCTCGTCCTCTGGCGACCATTTGGGCAATTCGACACCGGCTTCCGCCGCCAGTTTTTCCACCGCTTCCGGAAAAGATAAGCCTTCCGTCTCGATCAGCCATTTGAAAGCGTCGCCGCCTTTGCCGCAGCCGAAACATTTGTAGAGCTTGCGTTCATTTTCGACCTTGAAGCTGGGGGACTTTTCCTGATGGAAGGGGCAGCAGCCCCACATCACCCGGCCCTTACGGACCAGTTTGACGCGGCGGCCCACAAGCTGGACGAGATCCGTCCGGCCCCTGATTTCCTCCAGCAGTCCCTCGCCATAGCGCATGGAACCATTCTAGGCGCAAATAGCCCGGTTTTGCGCGGCTTTTTGCCCCTTTTGTGACCGGGGCAGGTCTATGTCCCTGTGTATGATTTCTTTAACCCCGGCCGCTATCATCGGGGCGGAAAATTGTGCGGCATCCGGCATGAAAGCCAAGTTCCCCTTTGATTCCAACGCCGATCCCCGATGGGAGCTTTTGGAAGCCGCGCGCCAAAGGCTGGCGGCCGCGCCCTCCCAGGAAAAAGTCATCGAGATCATCCGCAACATCGCCCGCGCCGTGGTTTCGGCCGATGGGGTCACGTTTGTGCTGCGCGAATACAATCATTGTCACTATGTCGAAGAAGACGCCATTGCGCCGCTGTGGAAAGGGAAAAAGTTCCCCATGGCAAGCTGCATTTCCGGCTGGGCAATGATCAACAACAAAACAGCGGTGATTGCGGATGTATTCGCCGATGACCGCATCCCGCACGATGTTTATCGCAAGACCTTTGTGAAGAGCATGGTGATGGCGCCGGTGGGATTTGGCACGCCTATCGCGGCCATCGGCGCTTATTGGCGCGACAAGCCGGTCATAACCGAACAAGAAGTCACCGCAGTGGAAGCTATTGCCAGAATGGTCGGCGAGGCTTTGGCGCGCGTCCAACAAGCCGCTTAAAAGGCGCCTACTTCCCGCTCAAGGCATCCTTGATTGCCGCGCTGGCTTTGCTGAAGTCCATCTGACCGGCATAGCGTTCTTTCAACACCGCCATCACCTTGCCCATGTCCTTGATCGAAGCCGCACCGGTTTCGGAGATGACTTTTTGGAGCGCATCCTTCATCGCCGCCTCATCCATCTGGGCGGGCATGAAGGACCGGATGATGGCGATTTCCTCGCGCTCGCCCGCCGCCAATTCGGGACGGTTGCCGGAATCATAGGCGGTAGCGGATTCCTCGCGCTGCTTAATCATCTTGGCCAGCAAAGTGAGGATTTCGTCGTCACCCAACAGATCGCGGTTGGTTTCGCTGCGCGCGGCGATATCGCGGTCCTTCAACGCCGCCAGCATCAGGCGCACCGTGGCCAGCCGCTTGGCATCCTTGGCCTTCATGGCTTCTTTCATGGCGTCGTTGAGCTGGGCGCGCAGGGACATGGGATTCTCTCTTGGAAAAGACGCGGCGGAACCTAGCGGGAATCGGTGGATAAAACCAACCCGTTGAAATATCAAGATAAGTTCTGGTTGACGCGCACGCCTCGTCTACCTATTTTCGCGCAAATTCGAGGCTCCCCATGACCGACGCATCTTCCGCCCGCTCCGCATCCGCGGAGCCTGTATTTTCGCGCGGCGGATTGATGTTGGCGGACGGCACGTTTTTCGAAGGCACGGGCTTTGGCGCAGTGGGCGCGGCGGTGGGTGAGGTTTGTTTCAACACCGCCATGACCGGCTATCAGGAAATTCTCAGTGATCCTTCCTATGCCGGCCAGATTGTCGCTTTCACTTTTCCGCATATCGGCATCGTCGGCACCAATGCGGAAGACATTGAAACTGTGACGCCGGCGGTGCGCGGACTGATCGTACGCGCCGACGCCGAGCACCCGTCCAACTACCGCAGTCTGCTGGCGCTGGATGGCTGGCTGAAGAAGCACAATATTCCGGCGATCGCCGGGATCGACACCCGCGCCCTCACCGCGCTGATCCGCGAAAAAGGCATGCCGCATGGCGCGGTTGTCAATCTGGGTGACAGCGAACTGGATCGCGACGCTCTGATCAAACAAGCCAAGGGCTTTGCGGGACTAGAAGGACTGGATCTCGCCAAGGACGTGACCGCCGGTCAGACCAGCAAATGGAATGAAACGCCGTGGGTTTGGGACGAAGGCTATAAGACCGAAGCCCAGCCGTCCTTCCGCGTGACGGTCATCGATTACGGCGTGAAGCGGAATATCCTGCGGTTGTTGGCAGGCCTGGGCGCCGACATCACCGTGGTGCCGGCCAATGCCAGCACCGAAGAGGTGATGCGTCACAAGCCGCATGGCGTGTTGTTGTCCAACGGCCCCGGCGATCCCGCCGCGACGGGTCAGTATGCCATTCCCACCATTCAGGGCGTGATACAGACGGGCACGCCGGTGTTTGGCATCTGTCTGGGCCATCAGATGCTGGGCCTGGCCTTGGGCGCAAAAACCAAAAAGATGGCGCAAGGCCATCATGGCGCCAATCATCCGGTCAAGGATCTGACCACCGGCAAGGTAGAAATCGTATCGATGAATCACGGCTTCACCGTGGACCGCGACACGCTTCCTGCGGGCGTCACCGAGACGCATGTCTCGCTGTTCGACGACACCAATTGCGGCATCGCCGTCGAAGGCAAGGACGTGTTCAGCGTCCAATATCACCCGGAAGCGTCGCCGGGGCCGATGGACTCGCATTATCTGTTTGAGCGTTTCGCGGCAGCGGCGAAGAAGCGCGTTTAACTCCTCAGATCTATAGGCGCGAGAAATTTTGAGGCGTGAGCAGGAGCGCCTAGCGATGTGTACGAATAGTACATGAGCGACGGCGCGACGAACTCACGACGCTACCGCCCTCGCCCGCCGCGCGGGCTCGAAGCGGGGCAAGCTTTTCTAAGCTCGCTCTGCTCGCCAAGAAAAGCTAAGCCAAATAACCGCGCCTTAGCTGTCGCCATTGCCGTCGGAGGCAGACCAGCCTTTAAGGTCTCCTGTCGGCGGCATGCCGATGACATTGAAGCCGGCATCGACGAAATGAATTTCGCCGGTCACCCCACCCGCCAGGTCGCTCAGCAAATATAACGCCGCGCCGCCGACATGATTGAGGTCGACAGTCCTTTTGAGCGGGGAATGGCTTTTGTTCCACTTGAACACCATACGGGCATCGCCCACCGCCGCGCCTGCCAGGGTACGCATCGGCCCGGCCGAGATCGCATTGACGCGAATATTATCCTTGCCCAGATCGGCGGCGAGATACCGCACCGACGCTTCCAGCGCCGCTTTGGCGATACCCATCACATTGTAATTGGGCATCACGCGTTGCGCGCCCAGATACGTCAGGGTCACCAGACTGCCGCCCTTGGACATAAGCTTCGCCGCGCGCTGCGCCACGGCGGTGAAGGAATAACAGGAAATATCCAGGCTTCTGGCAAAGTTGGCGCGCGATGTGTCGACATAGCGGCCCTTCAATTCGTCGCGGTCGGAAAAAGCCAGACTGTGAACCAGAAAATCGATCCCCCCCCATTCCTTTTGCAAAGTCGCAAAAACAACGTCCAACTGCTCATCGCTTTCGACATCGGCGGGCATCACCAAATTCGATCCGATGGACGCGGCCAACGGCCCTAGCCGCTTTTTCTGGGCATCGCCCTGATAGGTGAAGGCGATCTCGGCGCCGTGGTTCGCGAGCATCTGCGCGATCCCCCAGGCGATGGAATGGTCGTTGGCGACACCCATCACCAGACCGCGCTTGCCCGCCATCAATCCGGCTCTGGCTTCATTCATAATGTGATCCCGGGGTGTTTTCTGTTCCATCTGGGACATCACTTCTCGTAGCGCTGGAAGACCAGCGAAGCGTTGGTGCCGCCAAAGCCGAAGCTGTTGGATAAAGCGACATTGATATTGGCGTTGTCGATACGGCGGCGCACGATATTGGCGCCTTCCACCGCGGGATCCAGATCGACGATATTGGCGCTCTCGCAGATGAAATTGTTCTGCATCATCAGCAAGGTGTAGATTGCCTCGTGCACGCCGGCCGCGCCCTGGCTGTGGCCGGTGAGCGATTTGGTGGCGCTGATGGCGGGTATCTTGGTCCCGAACACCGTCTTGATCGCGTTGATTTCCGGCACATCGCCCACGGGCGTCGAAGTGGCGTGCGGGTTGATGTAATCGACCGGCGCCTTCACATTTTCCAGCGCCATCTGCATGCAGCGCACCGCGCCTTCGCCAGAAGGAGCCACCATGTCGGCGCCGTCAGCCGTGGCGCCATAACCAACCATTTCGGCATAGATCTTGGCGCCGCGCGCTTTGGCGTGTTCCAGTTCTTCCAGCACCAAAATGCCGCCACCGCCGGAAATCACAAAACCATCGCGGTTCGCGTCATAGGCGCGGCTGGCATTTTCCGGCGAGGCATTGAATTTGGACGACATCGCGCCCATGGCGTCGAACAATTCACTCAGGGTCCAATCCAGCTCTTCGCCGCCGCCGGCGAACATCATGTCCTGCTTGCCCCACTGGATCAGCTCAAAGGCATTGCCAAGGCAATTGGCGGAAGTCGAGCAGGCGCTGGAGATGGAATAGTTATAGCCCTTGGTCTTGAACCAGGTCGAAAGATTGGCGCTGACGGTGGACGACATCGCCTTGGGCACCGCGAAAGGACCGATCCGCTTAGGCGAACTGTTCTGGCGGGTAATATCAGCGGCAGCGACAATCGCTTTGGTGCTGGGCCCACCCGATCCGACGATCAAGCCGGTGCGGGGATTGGATATGTCTTTTTCTTCCAGCTTGGCGTCGGCGATCGCCTGATTCATCGCCACCCAGCAATAGCCCGCGCCATCGCCTTGAAACCGGCGGGCGCGGCGGTCCACCACTTCGTCGAGATTGATCTTGAGCGAGCCATGCACCTGAGAGCGGAAGCCCAGACGGATATAATCTTCCGCCGCGACAATGCCGGAGCGCGCGTTGCGCAGCGATTCAGTAACCTCACCGGCATTGTTGCCGATCGAAGACACAATGCCGAGGCCTGTGACGACCACTCTTCTCATAGGAACCTCAGTTCGGCATCAAGCGGAAGCGGGTGCTGTGCCGCTTTGCGCCAAAGCGGCGGCGGCGTCGGTGAAGAGCCCGACCTTCAAGCCCTTGGCCTCATAAACCACCTTGCCATCCACTTTCATGATGCCGTCGGCAATGCCCAAAACCAGCTTGCGCATGATGACGCGCTTGAAGTTGACAATGTATGTGATCTTTTTCGCGGTGGGCAGCACCATGCCGGTGAACTTCACTTCATCCACGCCCAGGGCGCGGCCGCGGCCGAGCCCGCCCATCCAACCGAGAAAGAATCCCACCATCTGCCATAGGGCATCCAGCCCCAGACATCCGGGCATCACCGGATCGCCCTCGAAATGGCATTTGAAGAACCACAGATCGGGATGGATATCGAATTCGGCCACCACTTCGCCTTTGCCGGATTCACCACCATCTTCGGTGATGGAGGTAATGCGGTCGAACATCAGCATGGGCGGCAGCGGCAACTGGGGATTGCCAGGGCCGAACAGTTCGCCCCGGGCACAAGCCATAAGGCCCTGAAGGTCGAAGGAGGATTTACGCAAGGGTTGATCCACTTTGTTGTTCTTCCTTGAAAACTTTGGCGTTTCCCGAAAGGTTCCCTACCCCAAAAGAGACAAGGGAGCCATCGTGAAACCGGTGGCTTGCTTAGAAAGGTTCTAACGTATATCTTTGTCAGTCTAGCAGGGTTGTATTGCCCCTTACAGGCGGTTCACCTTCGCCCAAAGACTTCTATTGGATCAAATGCATGGCCAAAACCTCTCGTAGCGCCAAGAATTTGACCGTCCAGACCACGGCGCGGTTGCGGCAGTATGGCCTGCGGCCTACGCGCCAGCGGGTGGAACTTGCCAGCCTGTTATTCGATGACTGCGACCGGCATGTCACGGCCGAAAGTCTGCATGACGAAATCACCAGGTCGGGCGTCAAGGTTTCGCTCGCCACCGTCTACAACACCCTGCACCAGTTCACCCAGGCAGGCCTGCTGCGTCAGGTGATCGTGGATGCCGCCCGTAGCTATTTCGACACCAATACCGGCGATCACCAGCATTTTTTCCTCGAAAAGGAAGGCATGTTGATCGACATTCCGGGCGAGGCGATTTCGATCGCCGGTGTCCCGACCCCGCCTCCTGGCCTGGCAGTGGACCGGGTGGACGTGGTGGTTCGGGTGAAGCGCGCTTAAAAACGCTCCGCGCCGCGCAAGGTCCAAAAGGGCCGAGTTGAGAGTCATTCTCACAGATTAGAATCATTCTAAACTGTTGACAGACGCCGTCCGCAAGGACAGTGTTGGGTTCAGGAGCGTCCGTGAGAGCGGGAGCGACTGAAAAATTCTTTGACCCCGCAGGAGGCCCGATGCCCGCACTGAAGAACACCAAGACTTGGGAAAATCTCAAAGAGGCTTTCGCCGGTGAAAGCCAGGCGAACCGCCGCTACCTCTATTTTGCACAGAAGGCCGACGTCGAAGGTCATAACGATGTCGCCGCTGTATTCCGCTCTACCGCGGAAGGCGAAACCGGCCATGCCCACGGCCATCTCGAGTATCTGGAAGAAGTGGGCGACCCGGCGACCGGCGAACCCATCGGCGCCACCGACGCCAATCTGAAGGCTTCCATCGCGGGCGAGACCCACGAATATACCGACATGTATCCCGGCATGGCCAAGACGGCGCGTTCCGAAGGCTTTGACGAAATCGCCGATTGGTTCGAGACCCTTGCCAAGGCGGAAAAGTCGCATGCCGGCCGCTTCCAGAAAGCCCTCGATACTCTCGGTAAGTAATTTTTTACGCGTGAATTGAATATGGCCGCGCGGAGCAATTTGCGCGGCCATACTTTTCTGGGACGATGGAATGACCGGCGAAGGCAGCCTAGACGCACCCACCCGCGAGATCATCAAGTGGCAGGACCCGGACTTTGCCGATGAGGCCAAGCTGGACGCGGAAATGCGCCGGGTGTTCGACATCTGCCATGGCTGCCGCCGCTGCTTCAATCTCTGCGATTCCTTTCCCCGCCTGTTCGACCTGATCGACAACAGCCCCAAGGAAGATGTCGAGCATCTGGCGAGCGAAGATTTCAAGCCGGTGGTCGATGCCTGCACGCTTTGCGACATGTGCTTCATGACCAAATGCCCTTACGTGCCGCCGCATCCTTTCATGCTGGATTTCCCGCATCTGATGCTGCGCCACCGCTTTGTCGAAGCCAAAAAGGGCAATACCGAATTCGTGCAGCGCCAGTTGGCGGAGATGGATCGCAACGGCACGGCGGCGCGCTTTGTCTCGCCGATCGTCAATTGGGCGTCGGACAGCAAGCCGATGCGCGCCGTGATGGAAAAGACTGCCGGCATCGACGCCAAAGCGCCGCTGCCGAAATTCCATGCCCGTACTTTTGTGAGCGCCGCCAAGCAGCAAGAAAACGAAGTCAACAAAGACGCGCCCGCTTTCGGCAAGCGCAAGGCCGCGCTCTACGCCACTTGTTTCGTCAATTACAACAAGCCCGTCACCGGCATGGATGCCCGCGCCGTGCTCAATCACATCGGCGTGGAAACCAAAGTCGCCTATCCCGGGTGCTGCGGCATGCCGTTCCTGGAACAGGCCGAGCTTTCCCGCGTGGCGGAAAACGCCGCCAAGGTTTCCAAGGAATTGGTCAAGCTGATCGACCAGGGCTATGACATTGTCGCCCTCACCGCCTCCTGCGGCTTGATGCTGAAATTCGAATGGGCGCTGATCTGCCCCGACAATGCGGACGTGAAGCGGGTGCAAGAGCACGTCTTTGATATCGACGAATATGTGGTGGATGTCGCCAAGAAAGACGGTTTGCCGCCGGGCCTGAATCCGGTGCCCGAAGGCGTCACCGTACATCTGGCCTGTCACGCCCGTGCCCAGAATATGGGTCCGAAAGCGGCTGAAATGCTCAAGATGATCCCCGACACGCCGGTGGATGTGATCGAGCGTTGCTCCGGTCATGGCGGCACGTTCGGCGTCGTCAAGCCGACACATGATGTGGCGGTCAAGGTCGGTAAGCCGGTGTTCAAAGCGGCCAATGCCAAGCCGCGCGGTCATATTGTTTCGGATTGCCCGCTGGCTGCGGTGCATATCGTCGCGCACACCGATACGCCGGCGCGCGAACCCGAACATCCCATCCAGATCATGGCGCGCGCTTTTGGTTTGAAGGAGGACTGACATGTCCGAAGCCCAACGCAAGATAACGCAAGCCGACATTCTGGCTGCCGGCGAGTATGACCAGCAGCGCAAATCGTTGAAGGCCAACCTGATCCCGATAAAGAAGCTGCGCCGCATCGAGGTCGGCCCCTTCGCCACTTTCTATTTTGAGAATTACGCCACCATGTGGCTGCAGGTGCAGGAAATGCTGCGCATCGAAAAAGGCGGCGAAGAGCAAATTCCGGGCGAGTTGGCCGCCTACAACCCGCTGATTCCGCAAGGCGACGAATTGATTGCCACCATGATGCTGGAAATCGAAGACGCTGACCGCCGCAATGCGGTGCTGCTGACCTTGGGCGGTATCGAGGAAAGCGTGTTCCTGGAAGTCGGCGATGAAACCGTTCGCGCCACGCCGACCGAGTATGACGACCGCACCACCGCCGACGGCAAAACGTCATCGGTGCATTGGCTACGCTTCAAACTAAGCGTTGAGCAGATCGCGCGCTTCCGAGAAGGCAACGAACGCGTGGTGCTGGGCGTGTCACATCCCAATTATGGTCATATGGCGGTGCTGACTGCCGCGTCCCGCGCCGCGCTGGCCAAGGATTTCGCTTAAGCGGCCGGTCCGTTGCGCATGCTCGCTAAAGCCGGATCTGGCCGGAGAGAATTTCGGCATGGCGTTCGGGGGTCAGAGCCTCATAACGGCCGTTGGCCGAATTCAAAAAATACAAGGGATCGGAAATGGCGGAGGGATCAAACCCTTGACGCACCAAATCGACCTTGCGTTGCTTGAAAGTCGCCGTCACTTCGATCTGAGGCGAAAGCCTGAGAAAAATCGGTCTGGCATAAGGTGCGAGGCGGGCTTTCACCCGTGACGACAGATCGTCGAGACTGAAGTCAGCATCCGCCACCAATGCCGCCATGCCGGCGCGGCCGTCCAGACCCGGCACCGTCACGCCATAAACATTGGCGCCAAGCACACCGCGCACAGCGGCAAGAACTTCGCCGACTTCTCCCGTGGAGACATTCTCGCCTTTCCAACGAAATGTATCGCCAATCCGGTCGACGAAATAAAAATAGCCATGCGCGTCGCGCCGCATTAGATCACCGGTGCGGAACCACAGATCGCCGCGGCGGAAAACATCGCGCAGCATTTTTTTGTCGCTTTCGGCACGATTGGAATAACCTTCGAATTCGCGCCCCGCGCGCGTGGAAATTCCGCCCAACGCCTCGCCCACTTCATTGGGCCCGGATTCAATGCAAAGCCCGTCGGGCCCGCGCACTGGCATTTCCTTTTCCACATCGAAGCGGACAATGCGGCTTGGCAACAGCCATTCCAGATAGTCCGGTACCCGGCCAACGGCCCCCACCGTGCCGTCATAATTTAGCATCGAGACATTGCCTTCGGTGGCGCCATAAAATTCGACAATGCGGGGAATGGCGAAGCGTTCTTGGAATTGGCGCCAGATCTCGGGCCGCAGCCCATTGCCGGTGATGGCGCGTATCTTATGGCCTTGTTCCAGCGGCGAAGGCGCCGCGTTCAACAAATAGCGGCACAGTTCACCGATATATTCAAAAATCGTGGCGTCATATTTGTGTATGTCTTCCCAAAATTCATGCACCGAGAATTTGCGCTTCAGGATCAGCGCGCCACCAGAGAAAAACGCCATGCCGACAGCGCAAACACCACCGGTGGAATGATACAGCGGCAAAGGATCATAGATTCGGTCGTTTTCGCGGGGCCGCAGCGCGCCGACAAAGCCGCTCATCATGAACAGCATGCGCATATGGCTGAAATTCGCGGCCTTGGGCATGCCGGTGGTGCCGGATGTGTAGATGAAAAAGGCACGCTCCTTGAGCGTGACGCCGGCACGCGCGGCTTTGCCGGGAGATGCTTCGGAAGCCGCCGCCAGTGCGGCGGTAAGATTGCCGCCTTCGCCGTCCATCCAGGCCGCAGGCCGCGTCTCAAATGGCGCGGCGGCGAAATTCTGGGCCAGCTCCGCGCCTACAATGGCGTGCTTGGCGCCGGAAATGGACATGGAATGGGCCAGCGCCGCCCCACTCAGATTGGTGTTTATCAACGCCACCTGCGCGCCAACCTTGAACAGGCCAAGCCAGGCGCAGATGTAATCGGGGCGGTTTTCCATCAACAGCGCTACCACACTGCCGCGTCCAATCCCTTGGGCGGACGCCCAATGGGCATAGCGGTTGGCGCGGCGGTCCAACGCGGCATAGCTCATGCGCTGGTCGAGATAGAAGATGGCGATATTGCCGGGCCGCCGCCGCGCCTGGTCTTCGACAATATCGACGATACTGCGGGTGGAATTGGGCTTGACCCGGCGCAGCAGCCATAGAGTGCGCGCGATGCTGGAGAGGTAGATATACTCGCGCTTTATCGCTTGCGTCAGACTCAAAGCGTTTCTCCCGATTCGAGAGCTTGAGCCGCGCACCGGTTCTAATCAAGATGAGGGGATGGACGAAACACTGGACCTGCGCGGTCTGAAATGCCCTTTGCCGGCGCTGCTGACAAAGAAAGCATTGACGCGGCTTGCGCCTGGTGGCCGTTTGACGGTGGTCGCCGACGATCCGATGTCGGTAGTGGACATTCCGCATATGTGCCATGGCGAAGGTCACGCCGTTGAAAGCGTGACCTCGCGCGAAGGCTATAGCGAGTTCATCCTCAGAAAGGCCTAATGGGCGCGCCTAAGCGGGCTTGGGCGCGGCTTCTGGTCCAATCCTGTTGATCACCTCAGCAGCGTTCAGAGAACGCGGCTCCTTGGCAGCTTGATCCGGCGTCAACAGCACGATCTCGGCATAAGCGTCATAGTTGGTGCGCACCACCACATCGACCATCGGGTCATAGGGGAAACCCCAGCCGCCCCAATAACCGAAACCGCGCGGACGGCCAAAGAAAGGATCCGGCGGCCCATAAGGCACGGTCTGATAGCTGGTGTTGGTCCGGGTGTTACGGGTATCGAAGACGAAGCTCGAATAACCGGCCGCACGCGTTACCTCTGCGGCACGCAAAAGCAAAAAGCTCTCCACCGTCTCGCGCGGGGTCGCGATATTGCCGGTGAACGTCACACGGTAGCGGTTCTGGGTGATCGCGCGGTCGGTATAGCCGGTCTGCTGGCCTTCCAAGCGCGGCGCATAGGGGGAGGGCGTCATGCACCCCGCCAATAAGAAAGCCGCCAAAGTGAGAGGAAATACCCGGGCCAGCGGCCGGGCCAAATGATTATACCGAATCATAAAAACGCTCCTGTCCGTGCCCCTCACGGATCCTTATCTTAATATGGGAACGGTCCAGCCCAAATCCCAGTTCCAGCCTGGGGATTTTCACCCTTTTACCATTCCGGCAGATATCGCAGCGCCTTGATATTATGGGGCTTCCCCCCGAAAAGGCCGGTCATTTTGCACTGCACCCTCTTGCTAAAGCTGGCCGGGCAGGTGAAGTTCGCCCGTTTCCGGAGCCTATTTGCCGGGCACAGGCCCGAACCGGGCCAAAACGGCCGGTCCGCCGTTAACGTCTAAGAATAACAAGCCTTAAGTGGGGGCCTGAACGATCGCCATGCACGGTCTTTCCCAATTCCTTCAGTTTGCCCTCTGCATCGTCTTGGTCTGCGTCTGCACGCTTTCGGTTCAGCTCGCGGCTTTGGCTTGGGTGCGCGTCTTCCGCAAGCGCCCGCAATTGAAGTTGGCGGAATTGCCGGATGCGGAACTGCCGCACGTGCTGGTTCAACTGCCCGTCTGCAATGAAGGTCCACTGGCGATGCGGGTCGCCGCCAGCGCGGCGCGCATGGATTGGCCGCGCGACCGCCTCACCATTCAGCTGCTTGACGATGGCGACAGCGAGACCCATGCGCAATTGGCGGTCGATGTGCGCGCTCAGATTCCCCAGGATGTCAATTTTCATGTCCTGCGGCGCGGCGACCGCAAGGGTTTCAAGGCCGGCAATCTGGCTTATGGCCTTGCCCATTCCGATGCGCCTTTCGTAGCGGTGCTGGACGCCGATTTCGTACCGCCTGCCGATTTCTTGCGCCGGACTGTCCCGGTCCTGTTGGCCGATAGCGGTCTTGCCTTTGTGCAATCGCGCTGGGGCCATGCCAATCGCGGCGCCAACTGGCTGACGCGCGTGCAAGGTTTGCTGCTGGATGCGCATTTCTCGGTGGAACAAGAGGCCCGCTTCCGCGCCGAACTGCCTCTGTCTTTCAACGGCAGCGCCGGGGTGTGGAACCGCACCGCTATCGAACAGGGCGGCGGCTGGACTGGCGATACGCTGACCGAAGATCTGGATCTTTCCATGCGCTGCATGATGCAGGGCTGGCGCGGCGCGATGGTTTCCGACCTGGTGGTGCCGGGAGAATTGCCGCAGACCGCCGCGGCATGGAGAGCGCAACAAGCCCGCTGGACCAAAGGTCATGCGCAAGTGGCGCGCAAGCTTTTGCCCACTATCTGGTCCAGCGCCATGCCCTTCTGGAAAAAGGCGGCCATGTCGCTTCAGATGTGCCAATTTGCCTTTTATATGCTGGCTTTTTCCAGCGCCGCGATTTCGCTGACACTGATGGGCATGGCGCTGCCTGTTTATCACAGCGTGAACTGGTTGGGCCTTCTGGCTACCGCGCTCGGTATATTCTCTTCCATTGGCTATCTCTATCTGGGCCAACGCATGTTAGGCCGTGATGGTGAAAGCAGGCTGATCCCATCACTGCTGCTGGCGGTGGTTTTTCCGTCAGGCCTGATCCTGGCCAACACCCGCGCCACTTTTGAGGCCTTCTTCTCCACCCGCATGGATTTCAACCGCACCACTCGGGTGGGCGAGATTCAAAAAGGCGGCTGGCGCGGCGTTCCCGAACTGGTGGTGGGCGTGGTGTTGCCGGTTTTTGCATTCGCCGAGTCCAATTGGAGCGCGCTGTTCTTTTTCTTCGCCGTGTCCGGCCTGGTCTCGATCGGAACCATGGGCGCCATCGCGCCGCGCGCTGTGCGCCGGCCAGTGGCATCGGGCGAATAGACTTTCCCGGCGGCGCTGGTAAACACATTCTTAAAAAATCGCCGCGCATTTGAATCGCTAAAATTCAAACGATCCGTCTAACGCCACTTTGAACCACCTTCGCTAGCGTCGGCTTGGGACGGTGGATCAAGCATGCGGATATTCGCGAAATTGGCGGCGTTGGCGCTGTTGGCGCTCAGCCTGGAAGGCTGCGCCAGCAAGTTTATGGACTATGGTCCGCCACCCATGTCGATGCCGGCCGAGCGCCCGCAGGCCAGGATCGAAAGCGACAAGCTGCTGCAATGCGTGCCTTACGCGCGCGCCAATTCAGACATCAAGATTTTCGGCGACGCCTATACCTGGTGGGACCAGGCCGCGGGCAAATATGCGCGCGGCACATTGCCGGAACCGGGAACGGTGATGGTGCTGCACAATTATGCCGGTCCCAATCATGGTCATGTCGCGGTGGTGCGAGAGGTGATGGACGCCCGGCAAATTCGGGTGGACCATGCCAATTGGCTTAATGACGGTTCGATTTATCTGAACGATCCCGTCCAGGATGTCAGCCGCGACAATGACTGGTCGGTGGTGCGGGTGTTCAATCTCAAGACCGGCGCCTGGGGCGGCAGGCTTTATCCCGTTCAGGGATTTATCGGCGCGGCGCCTACAGACCGTCCCGTGGACAATCGGGATTTGGTCGCTGGCCGTGGCGGCTCCAATCGTGGCGCGACCGCGTTTATTGGTGAAATAAATTAACTGCCCCAGAGACTTAGGATAGTTCCTGCGCTATTCTGCCTCTCCCCACTGGGAGCTGCCGGGGACTGAGCATATGGTCCCGGCGCTTCAGCCCCCCAAGTTCCCAATGGGTGGTGCAAACCAAAGCGCAGGGCGGCGTTTTCTTCGCATGCAAAGTCGCATTCATCCGTGACCCCCCAACCGCTCGAACCAGGAGACGCACCGGAGCCATTGGCCCAAAGCCATGACCGCGATCCCTTGGCGGGCGCGGACAGCTATGGCGATGGCGACGCTTCCCGGCCCGCCAATGACCGGCGCAATCTGTTCGGCCTGATGCTGGGCGCCATGGGCGTGGTGTTCGGCGATATCGGCACGTCGCCGCTTTACGCTTTGAAAGCCATGGTTCTGGCCACCGAGGGCGGACTTCCCAATCACGTCGCGGTGATGGGCTCGCTCTCCATGATCTTCTGGGCGCTGATCCTGGTGGTGACCGTAAAGTATGTCCTGATCATCATGCGCGCCGACAATAACGGCGAAGGCGGCACCCTGGCGCTGGCGGCGCTGGCGCACCGTTCCCCAGGCATGACGCGCAGAATAAAATCCACCATCGGCATCGGCGCGATTGTCGGCCTGGCGCTATTTTTCGGCGACGGCATGCTCACCCCAGCCGTCACGGTTCTGTCCGCGGTGGAAGGCTTGAAAGTAGAAAGCCACGCTTTCGCTCATCTGGTTGTGCCGCTGACCTTGACCATCCTGGTCATTCTGTTCGCGATGCAGAGCCGCGGCACGCACAAAATCGGCCGGCTGTTCGGTCCGGTGATGGTGCTGTGGTTCCTTGCGCTCGCCGCATTCGGTGCTGCGTCTCTGATCCAAACGCCCGGCATCCTGGAAGCGATCAATCCCTATTACGCGCTGGTGATGTTCCTGCATGCACCCTGGGTGGCGTTCGTGTCTTTGGGTGCGGTGGTGCTGGCGGTGACTGGCTGCGAAGCGCTCTACGCCGATATGGGACATTTCGGCCGCAAGCCGATTCAGTATGCTTGGCTATTCGTGGCCCTGCCCGCACTGATGCTGAATTATTTCGGCCAGGGCGCGGCGTTGCTAAGACATCCCGAGGATGCGCCGATCGCCTTCTTCTCGGTCATTCCCTCTTGGGCCCATATGCCGATGGTGATCCTGGCGACCCTGGCCGCCATTATCGCAAGCCAGGCGGTGATCACCGGGGTCTTTTCCATGACGCAACAGGCGGTGCAGCTCGGCCAATTGCCGCGCATGGAAATCCGCCACACCAGCGCCACCGATTATGGCCAGATCTATGTGCCGCGCATGAATGCCTTCCTGGCGGTGGGCGTTGTGCTGATTGTGCTGATCTTCAAGAGCTCCGACGCTCTGACCGCCGCTTATGGCATCGCGGTGACCGGCGTCATGGTGATCGACACTTTCAATGCGGGGATCGTGGCGGGAAAACAATGGCGCTGGGCGCCGTGGCTGGTCATCGGCCTGTTCGGCGCCATGGGCATCAGCGATTTGATCTTTTTCATCGCCAACAGTCTGAAGATTCCGGAAGGCGGCTGGCTGCCTTTATTCATCGCCCTTTGCGCCTTCATCGGCATGGATACCTGGCGGCGCGGCCGCCGCGTCCATCTGGAAAAGGTGCGGTCGGAGTCGCTTCCGCTATCGCTTTTCCTGGAGCGCGCCGACAAAAGCACCACGCGTGTGGCCGGATTGGGCGTATTTCTCTCATCACGCACCGATGTGGTGCCGGGTGCGCTGCTGCACAATCTCAAGCACAACAAAGTGCTGCATGAGCGCGTTGTGATCGTGAATGTGATAGTCGAGGACACGCCCTTGGTCTCTCCCGCTCACCGTCTGGATGTGGAAAAGTTGGGCAAGGGCTTCTACACCGTGCGCATTCATCACGGCTTTTTCGAAACGCCCGATGTGCCGCAAGCCTTGCGTGACGCGCGCCGTTTCGGATTGGCGATGGATGTCGATACCGCCACGTTCTTCATTGGACGTGAGACATTGGTGCCAGCCGAACATTCCGAATTGGGCACCTTAAGAAATAGGCTCTACCGCGCTATCGCAGGTGCGGCATTATCACCCGCCCGCTTCTATCACCTTCCCACAAACCGGGTGGTAGAATTGGGGACTCAGATTGCGATCTGAGACCGGTGCATCCGCACCGGTAACATGAGACCTGACGGCGCCTTCTCACCGCCCGGCCTGCTTTAGAGCGAGGCTTTTTCCCATCATGAAACAGGATACCAAAGCGCCGTCTCGGCGCGGTCTTAAACGCGACTTGTTACTTACGCTTGGCGCCTTGGGCGTCGTGTTCGGCGACATCGGCACCAGCCCCCTTTACGCGCTGCGTATGTCGATCACCGCTGCGGGCGGCGCGCATCCTTCGCCTGCTGTGATCTTTGGCGTTCTGTCGCTCATTCTTTGGGCCCTGATCTTTGTGGTCACGGTCAAGTATGTCGGCTTCATCATGCGCGCCGACAATAATGGCGAAGGCGGTGTGATGGCGCTGGCGGCGCTGGCGCATCGCGCCCCGGTCTCGCGCGCGGCCAAGACCGCTATCGGCCTGGCCGCGCTGATGGGCTTGGCGCTATTTTACGGCGACGGCATGCTGACGCCGGTCGTATCCGTGCTGAGCGCATTGGAAGGATTGGGCGCGGAATCCGCCGCACTCAAGCCATTGGTTCTCCCAACCGCTTTGACCATCTTGGTCGGATTATTCCTGATTCAGCGCCGCGGCACCGAAAAGATCGGCAAGCTGTTTGGCCCGGTCATGCTGCTGTGGTTCATCGTTATCGGCGCGCTCGGCGTGCTGGCAATCTTGCAGCGGCCCGAAATTCTGTCCGCCGCCGACCCGCGCTATGCGTTTGCCCTGTTCGGCGCCGAACCATGGACGGCTTTTGTCGCTCTGGGCGCGGTGGTGCTCGCCGTCACGGGATGCGAAGCGCTCTATGCCGATATGGGCCATTTCGGCGCCAAGGCTATTCGCTGGGCTTGGCTTTACATCACCTTTCCCGCGCTGGTTTTGAATTACTTCGGCCAAGGCGCATACATGCTATCCCATCCGGACGCGGCGCCTTTTCTATTCTACGCGCTGGTGCCGGACTGGCTGCACTATCCCATGGTGGCGCTAGCCACCGTCGCAACGATCATTGCGTCACAGGCAGTGATTTCCGGCGTGTTCTCCATCACACAGCAAGCAGTGCAGTTGGGCCAATTGCCGCGCATGGAGATCCGCCACACCAGCGCCGCCGAAAGAGGGCAGATTTATGTGCCGCGCTCCAATGCCATGCTGGCTGTCGGTGTGGTGCTGATTCTGCTGATTTTCAAAACTTCCGACTCGCTGGCCACGGCTTATGGCATCGCGGTGACCGGCGTGATGGTGATCTCCACTGTCCTGGTGGCGGTGGTGGCGCGTTATCGCTGGAATTGGAGCCGGGCCGCGGTGATCGCGCTGTTCGGCGCATTGGGCCTTATCGACGCTACGTTTCTGGCGGCGAATGTTCTCAAGATTGTCGAGGGCGGCTGGCTGCCCTTGGCGGTGGCGGGCGCAACCTTTGTGGTGATGGACACCTGGCGGATTGGAAGGCGGACCCATCTGGACGCGATGCGCGACAATGCCTTGGCGCTGGACTTGTTTCTGGACCGCGCCGACAAATTCAACCAGCGCATCGCCGGTACCGCCGTGTTCTTATCACCTCGGCTTGATGTGGTGCCCAATCCGCTCTTGCATAGCATCAAGCATTACAAAGTCCTGCACGAGCGGGTGGTGATTTGCACCGTCGCGGTGGCCGATACCCCTCACGTCTCCAATGCCAAACGCGTGACGCTGGAAAAGCTGGGCAAAGGCTTTTTCGCGCTGCGTATTTCTTACGGGTTTTTCGAGACGCCCGATATTCCCAAGGCGCTGGGCCTGGCGCGCAGCCAGGGCCTGGCGCTGGAGCCAGACGCCACCACTTATTTCCTAGGACGTGAAACCTTGGTGCCCGGCGAAAAGCCCAGCATGAAAAGCTGGCGCGTGGCGCTGTATATGTGGCTGGCGTCGAATGCCCTATCGCCCGCGCGCTTCTATCATTTGCCGCCGGGACGCGTTGTCGAACTCGGCACGCAAGTCTCAATCTAAGATGTAGGCGAGCGCTTTAAGATAAGCGGATTCCGGCAACAGCGGATGCACCGGATGATCCGGCGCCGCGCCGGACTGGCGGATCAGAGCGCCTTGGCGATTGGCGCGCAACAGCCCTTGCGCGCATTCCTGCGCGAAACGTTCCGGCGGGATATTGTGGGAGCAAGACGCGATCATCATCATTCCGCCTGGGGCGGTGACATCTGCGGCCAGCCGCGCCAGCTTGCGATAGGCTTTGGCGCCGGGCTCCAGATCCTTTTTGGATTTCACAAAAGGCGGCGGATCGGTCAGCACAATGTCGAATGTCTCGCCCGCCGCTTTGAGCCGCTCAAGTTCTTCAAACACGTCAGCCTTGACGGGTTGGATCTTCACGCCATTGGCGCGGGCGCTTTCTTCGGCGATAGCCAGCGCGGGCGCCGAGGAATCCAGACACACGACTTCCTTGGCGCCGGCCTTGGCCGCCAAGATGCCGAAGCCGCCAGTATAGGAATAAGCATCCAGCACCGTCTTGCCTTTGGCCAAGGCGGCGACGAATGCGCGATTGTCGCGCTGGTCATAATACCAGCCGGTCTTTTGGCCTTCCGCCAGATCGGCGAAATAGCGCGCGCCATTTTCCTCGATCGCGATGCGCTGACCTTCACCCCTGACAGTCTTCACATAACTGTCTAGCCCTTCCAGGCTGCGCGACGGCGCGTCATTGCGTAGAATCACGGTCTTGGGTTTCAAGACGATCTCAATCGCCTGCAGCAAAGCCTCGGTCTGCCGTTCCATGCCCGCGGTGCCGATCTGAACCGCCAAGGTATCGTCGAAACGGTCGATCACCAGCCCGGGTAAAAAATCGCCTTCGGCATGGATCAGCCGATAGAAAGGCTTGTCATAAATCGCCGACCGAAAAGTCAGCGCCCGCTTCAGCCGAACGGAGAAAAAATCGCGGTCGATCGCCACATCGCAATCCTGCGACCATAGCCGGATAGCGATCAGGCTCTTGGGATTGAAATAGCCGGTTCCAAAGGCGCGCCCATCCTCGCCACGCACATTGACGACTGCGCCCGGTTGAAGCGCCTTGGCCGCTTCGTCCATGCGAATTTCGTTGGAAAAAATCCAGGGCGAACCGGCCCTGGCCCGCGCTCTGCCTTTGGGCAGGATAATGCTTTTTCTCGACATGGCTGAGACCTCTACAGCCCCCTTGCGCCGGGGTCCATGGCGTCCTTAGATGATCGTCAAATTACCCTTGGGAGAGCAGCATGGCCGTCGACGGCAAGTGGGAAATCGTCATCAATTCGCCCCTGGGGGCGCAAAAAGCCCAATTGGACATTGCGACCAATGGCAGCGCCCTGACCGGCACCCAGCAAGCCGCCCAAGGCTCGGGCCCGCTGGAAAATGGCAAGATCGACGGCAACGCTGTCAGCTGGTCAGCCAAGATCACCTCGCCTATGCCACTGACTTTGGACTTCGCCGGAACAGTGGAAGGCGACAAACTGTCCGGCAGCGTCAAGGCGGGCTCGTTCGGCTCCTTCCCCTTCACGGGCAACCGCACCGCCTGATACAATACGCATCGTCTTATTGGGGGCAGCCGGTGGGTCAATCGCGGCTGCCCTTTTCCTTTGGGAGCCCGATTTGAAGATTCACAAAGAAGGCTATCCGTTTATAGCAGGAGCGTCCGCGAGAGCGGGAGCGACCAAAAAAGGAAGCTTGCTGTGAAGATAGCCATTCACCGCGAGGGTTATCCGTTTATAGCGCTGTTCGCGGCGGTCAATCTGCTGGCTTTCTTGTTTGCCGCCTGGCTGGGATGGCTTTTGTTGCCCATCACACTCTGGTGCGTGGCGTTCTTTCGCGATCCCGAACGTCAAACATCGCAAGAGCCCGGCCTGATCATCTGTCCCGCCGACGGCAAGCTACTGCCGATCGTCGATGCCGTGCCGCCCGCCGAACTGGGCATGGGAGACCAGCCTCGCCCACGGCTTTCCATTTTCATGAACGTGTTCAATGTGCATGTGAATCGCAATCCGGTATCTGGCCACGTGATCGCTTTGGCTTACCGGGCAGGGAAATTTTTCAACGCCAGTTTCGACAAAGCCAGCATCCATAACGAGCGGATGTCGATCCGTTTGCGTCCGGACGGCGAAAGCGACGACAGCCGCGACCTTGCCGTGGTGCAGATCGCGGGCCTGGTGGCGCGGCGCATCGTCTGCGACCTGAAGCAAGGACAAGGGGTGCGCCGGGGTGATAGATTTGGCATAATCCGTTTCGGCAGCCGGGTTGACGTCTATCTGCCCCAGGGCACGGAGATTTTGGTCCAGCCCGGCATCACCACGCGGGCGGGCGAAACCGTTCTGGCTCGTTTTTCGCCGGCCCGTTTATCGTAAGAGGGATCGCTTGCAGGAGCCGGACAAAATTTCCCGCCGCAAACGTGCCCGCCAGATTGTCGCGGCACGGCTGGAGCGGCTTGAAGACCTTAGTGTCGGAAAACTGGTGCCGTCCTTCATCACCCTGTTGGCGCTGTGCTGCGGCATCACCGCCATACGGTTCGGACTGGCCGATCAATGGGCCACCGCCGTTACCTGCGTGATCGCCGCGATGATCTTCGACATGCTGGACGGCCGCGCCGCGCGCATGCTGGGCGCCGACAGCCGCTTCGGCGCGCAACTCGACAGCCTGGCCGATCTGGTGAGTTTCGGCGTCGCTCCCGGCATCATCATGTATATGTGGAGCCTGAAAGAAATGGGCAATGGCGGCTGGATCATCGCCCTGATCTTTTGCGCCTGCGCCGCGATCCGCCTTGCCCGCTTCAATGTCGAAAGCGTGCGCGATGAAGGCGCCACCAAGGGAAATCCCTATTTTACCGGCCTGCCCACGCCGGCGGCGGCTTGCATGGCGGTGTTGCCGCTGCTGATTTCTTTCCAGTGGAACGATCCACTCATCAAGCAGGCCTGGATTTCCAGCGTGGTGATGGGCATCACCGCGGCTCTGATGGTCAGCCGCCTGCCTACGCCTTCGATCAAATATATGAAGCTGCAACGCCAGCATCGCATACTGGCGGCGATTTGCTTTGCGGGACTGGCGGCCCTGCTGATCGCCTGGCCCTGGGCGACCATGACCATAGGTCTTTTGATCTATATCGCGTCCATTCCGTTCGCAATATACGCGCATCATCCACGCTACGCGACCAAGGAAGCGCCGTAACGCACGGCGACGGACCGCACCGTCATATGGCCAGGCGTAGCGCCCCGGATTGGCGGTGCGTCAAATCATGGACGAACCCAAGCTTCTCGATCGCCTTGGGCGATAACACAAACGGATAAAGATCGTTCAGCCCCATGCTGCGGTTCATGCTGTTGGTGGCGAACTCCACCGGCAGCCAGGCATCGATCAACCTGTCCAGATTGGTTTTGTAGGGATCAAAATCGATTGCCGCCGCCAGGGCTCCACGCGCCCGGCGCGGTTTCACTTTCAATCCGAAAGCGCCCGCGGTCTCCAGCGTATCGACAATATGAAGATAGTGCGCCCAGGTTTCGGCGAAGTCCTCCCAAGGATGCATGGCGGCATACATGCTGACGAAATTGTCCTGCCAATCGGCGGGAGCGCCTTCGTCATAATGACGTTTCAACGCTTCGCCATAATCTTGACGCTCATCGCCGAATAGGGCGCGGAATTTTTCCAACCATTCTTCGTCCGTCGCCACCAGCCGGTCCCAATAGTAATGACCGATCTCATGGCGAAAATGCCCCAGCAAAGTGCGATAGGGCTCACCCATTTCGCTGCGCACTTTTTCGCGAATGGCGTCGTCGGCTTCTTTCAAGGCAAGGGTGATCAGCCCCTTGTCATGGCCGGTCATGACGCCTTCGGCATGGGTTTCCGGCGGATCAGCCAAGAAATCAAACGCCAGACCGTGCTCGGGATTATCGGCGCGGTTCTCCCGAGGCAGGCCCAGCCGGATCAGGGAATAAAATAGCCGGTGCTTGGCGGTCTCGATCTTGCGCCACAACACGTCATTGCCTGGCACCGACAGGTCCGGGATGGTCCGGTTATGGCGGCAGGCTGCGCAAAAGCCGGTCTCATCATCGGCCGGGACCATCCAATTGCACATTCCGGCGTTGTAATTGCCGCAGAATTTATAGGCTTTGGCGGGGGCGGCCAGCGCCAGCCAACCATCCTGATCATCTGGCTCTATGGCAGAAATCTCATTTAAATCAGTGAGATAGCCTAAAGCCCGCCCACAATTTTCGCATCGAACATTCTCGAAATACAGGAGCTGGCCGCAGCCCTGACAGCTGAACAATTTCATGGAGAATTTACCGGGGGTTGTTGTGGAAACGCGGGTTTCCTGACCGCGTTCCCATAAATGGAACCCTGCGGCGTGGCGACCATAGCCCTCTCTTCGCAGTTGCGGCATAATTAGTTTTCAGGGGTTGTCCGATGAGCATCCAAGCCGCCCTCCGCCATGTCACCCGCTATCGCTATGACCGGCGAATCGGCTTGGGTCCCCAGACGATTCGCCTGCGCCCTGCCCCCCATACACGCGCCAAGGTGCTGGCCTATTCCCTGAAGATCGAGCCGGAAGACCATTTCCTCAATTGGCAACAAGACCCGCAGTCCAACTGGCTGGCGCGCGCGGTGTTCCCGGAAAAGACCGATCACTTCACCGTCAGTGTCGATCTGACCGTGGAAATGAATGTCATAAACCCGTTCGATTTTTTCCTGGAGCCGGACGCGGAACAATTCCCTTTCCGTTATTCCGCCGAACAGAAAGCCGAGCTTGAGCCCTATCTGGCAACCCTTAGCGGCGGCCCGGCCTTTGAACGTTATCTGGCCGGCATTTCGCGCGAGCCAAAACAAACCACAAGTTTTGTATTCGACCTCAATGCCCAACTGGCGCGCGACATCAGCTATCTGATCCGCATGGAGCCCGGCATTCAGTCGCCGGAAGACACGTTGTGCAAAGTATCCGGATCGTGCCGCGACAGCGCTTGGCTGTTGGTGCAATTGCTGCGCCATCTGGGTTTGGCGGCGCGCTTCGCCAGCGGCTATCTGATTCAATTAAAGCCGGACGTGAAATCCGTGGAAGGACCTTCGGGGCCAGAGAGCGATTTCACCGATCTGCATGCCTGGTGCGAAGTTTATCTGCCCGGTGCCGGCTGGGTGGGATTGGACCCGACCTCTGGACTGTTCGCGGGTGAAGGCCATATTCCGCTGGCTTGCGCCGCCAATCCAACTCAGGCCGCTCCCATATCTGGCGCCGTCGAGCCCGCCGAAGTCCTTTTCGATTTCGATATGAGTGTGACGCGGATCAAAGAACCGCCGCGCGTCACCAAACCATATAGCGACGAACAATGGGCCGAGATCGAAAGACTGGGCGATGCCGTCGATCAGGTTCTGAAAAATCACGATGTCCGCCTGACCATGGGCGGCGAGCCCACTTTCATATCCGACAAGGATCGTTCGGGTGCGGAATGGCACACCGCCGCGGTCGGTCCCACCAAGCGCAGTTTGGCCGACAAACTGATCCGCCGCTTACGGACGCGTTTTGCGCCGGGCGGACTGCTGCATTATGGCCAAGGCAAATGGTATCCGGGCGAATCTTTGCCGCGCTGGGCGTTCGCGCTTTACTGGCGCGCCGATGGCGTGCCGCTTTGGAAAAGTGCGGAGCGCATCGCGGCGGAAAGCAAAGACCACCAACCCAGCCTGACAGACGCGCAAGCGCTGATCGCCGCCATCGCGCAGAAATTGGGTTTGGAGGATTCCTATATCGTCCCCGCCTTCGAAGACTTCTGGCATCATCTGGCGCAAGAACGCCAACTCGCCGCCAATGTCGATCCGCGCGATTCCAAACTGGAAGATCCGGAATTGCGCGCGCGTCTGGCGCGGGTGTTTGAACGCGGCCTGAGCCGCGCCGTGGGATATATCTTGCCGGTGGAGAAAGGCCTAAAACACTGGGTCAGCGAGCATTGGACCACCCGCAGCGGCCACCTTTTTCTTCTGCCCGGCGATTCGGCGATTGGTTTCCGCTTGCCGCTTAATTCCTTGCCCTATGTGCCGCCCCAGGCACGCACCTTCGTGCCGCCGCCCGATCCTTTCGCGCCGCTGCCGCCGCTGGAGCCGCGTGACAAAAGCGGCCAAAGCTATACCAATGGGCATGACCGCCCGATGCCGCCGGCCGGTCCCTTCCGCGCCATCAATCGCGCGATCACCGAATTGGCAGGCGAGCCTGCGGTGCGCACCGCTTTGACGGTGGAGCCGCGTGACGGACGGCTATGCGTTTTCATGCCGCCCGCACCCACCGCGACCGACTATTTCACGCTTCTTTCGGCAGTAGAGGAAAGCGCCGAACGCTTGAATGTCGCCGTGCATATCGAAGGCTATCCACCGCCTTACGACCCGCGCATCAGTGTGATCAAAGTCACACCCGATCCCGGCGTGATCGAGGTCAATATCCATCCCGCCAAAAACTGGCGCGAACAGGTGGACATTACCAAAGCATTGTATGAAGAGGCCGCGGCTTGCCATCTTTCGACCGAGAAATTTTTGCTCGACGGCCGCCATACCGGAACCGGCGGCGGCAATCACATTGTGGTGGGTGCACAAAACCCCGTCGACAGCCCCTTTCTGCGCCGTCCGGATATGCTCAAAAGCATCATCGCTTATTGGCAGAACCATCCCAGCCTCTCCTATCTGTTTTCTGGGATGTTCATTGGGCCGACCAGTCAGGCGCCGCGCCTGGACGAAGCGCGGCACGATTCGCTTTACGAACTGGAAATCGCCTTCGACGAAATTCCGTCTCGCGCCGCTGCCAATATTCCGCCTTGGCTGGTGGACCGGGTGTTCCGCAACCTTTTGGCCGATTCCACCGGAAACGCCCATCGTACCGAAATCTGCATCGACAAGCTCTATTCGCCCGACGGTCCCACCGGCCGTTTGGGACTGGTGGAATTTCGCGGCTTTGAAATGCCGCCGCATGCCGAGATGAGCTTGGCGCAATCGCTTTTGTTGCGCGCCTTGATCGCGCGTTTCTGGCGCGAACCGTATCAATCCAATCTGGTGCGCTGGGGCACGGGACTGCATGACCGTTTCATGCTGCCGCATTTTGTCTGGAACGATCTTGCCGACGTGATCGCCGACATGAATGCCCATGGCTTTGCTTTTGAAGCGGAATGGTTCCGGCCGCATTGGGAATTCCGCTTCCCGAAAATCGGTTCGGTTCAATATGACGATGTCGGCCTGGAATTGCGCAGCGCACTGGAACCTTGGCATGTCATGGCGGAGGAAGGCACAGCGGGCGGCACGGTGCGCTTTGTCGATTCCTCGGTCGAACGGCTGGAAGTGAAAGTCACAGGGCTTACCCCAGGCCGCCACCGCGCTCTGGTGAATGGCAAGAGCCTGCCTTTGCGCACCACCGGCCAAAGCGAGGCGGTGGCGGGACTGCGCTTCAAAGCCTGGCAACCCGCCCATGGACTGCATCCCACCATCCCCGCGCATGGACCGCTGGTGATTGAGATCTGGGATAGCTGGCGCAAACGCAGCCTGGGCGGCTGCACCTATCATGTTGCCCATCCCGGCGGGCGCAATTTCGAGATCTTTCCTGTCAATGCCAATGAGGCAGAGGGCCGCCGGCTGGCCCGGTTCGAACCCTTCGGCTTTACCGGAGGAATGTTTGATGCCGCCAGGGAAGAAACCCATCCCGATTTCCCCTATACTTTGGACTTACGCCGGGGAGCTTGAGTCGTAGGTGTCGGAAGTCGCAGAATTCTCCGCTGCCTTTGACGAATTGCGCGATGGCGAAGGCCAGGTGCGCCCGCATTGGCGCGCCTTCACCCGCACCCTAGCCAATCTGTCACAAGAGGAATTCGAGCGCCGTCAGGCTTCGGCGCGCGCCACGGTTCAGGACAATGGCGTCACTTACAATGTCTATGACGACCGCAGCGGTCAGGCGCGACCCTGGCAGCTCGATATTGTGCCTTTCATCCTATCGCCACAGGATTGGCAGACCATCGAAGCGGCGGTGATTCAGCGCGCCATGCTGGCCGATCTTTTGTTGCGCGATATTTATGGCGCGCAGCGGCTGATCCGTGACGGCGTGCTGCCGCCGCATCTGGTCACCGGCCATCCGCAATTTCTGCGTCCGCTTTGCGGCACGCGACCCGCCCATGACGTGCATGTGCATCTATATTCCGCCGATTTGGCGCGCGGGCCCGACGGCGCCTGGAAAGTGATGGCCAGCCGCGTCGATGCGCCCGGCGGACTTGGCTATGCGCTGGAAAATCGTCTGGTCGTGTCGCAAACCTTTCCCGAAAGCTTCGGCGATATGCGGGTGGCGCGGCTGGCCGCCTTCTTCAACGCTTATAAAGAAAACGTGCTCAACCTGGGCGCATCACGGCGCGATCGCGCGGTGCTATTGACGCCAGGGCCCTATAACGAAGCCTATTTCGAGCATGTCTATCTCTCACATTATCTCGGCCTCACCTTGGTGCAGGGCGACGATCTGGCGGTGCGCAACGGCGAAGTGTTTCTGAAGACCCTGACAGGCTTGGAAAAAGTTTCCGTCATCTTCCGCCGGGTGGATTCCGATTTCTGCGATCCGCTGGAATTTCGCGGCGACAGCGCGCTGGGCGTGCCGGGTCTGGTGGAAGCGGTGCGATCGGGCGGCGTGGTGCTGGCCAATGCGCTGGGGGGCGGGGTGATCGAATCTCCCGCCATGGATGCCTATCTGCCCAATATCGCGCGCGCGCTGCTGGACGAAGATTTGAAGATTCCCGATATCGCCACCATCTGGTGCGGCACCGACTGGGGCCGCAAGGAAGCGCTGGCGCGGATGGACGGCGCGATCCTTCGCGACGCGTTTGATGCGCGACCGATATTTTCCAGAAATTCCAGCGCGCGGCTAGGCGCCGATCTGACGCAAGACGAACGTGCTTATTTCCTGCATCGGCTGAAGCAACGTGGCGCGGGCCTGGTGGTGCAAGAAGTTTCGCCGCTGGGCGTGGCGCCGGTATTCGAAAAAGGTAGCTTTGGCGCACGCCCGGTATCGCTGCGCGTTTTCGCGGCTTGGACGCCAAACGGCTGGATGGTGATGCCCGGCGGCCTGACCCGCGTCGCCGCCGACGACACGATGCGGGCGCTGTCAATGCAGTCGGGCGCTTCCAGCAAGGACGCCTGGGTGATTTCCACCGCGCCGGTAGACAATTTCAGCCTTTTGACCGGCGGCGGCCGCACCTTGGAGATCAAGCGTTACGGCGAATCCGCCCCCAGCCGCGCCATGGACAATCTGTTCTGGCTGGGCCGCTATGCCGAGCGCACCGAAAATTTCGTGCGCATTTTGCGCGCGGTAACGGCGCGGATCAGTGACGAACCAGCGGGCGCGCTGGAAGTGGCGCGCAAGCTGTTGATCCCTTTCAGCCAGGCCAGCGACACACCGATAGAAGAAATCGCCGATGCGGAAGCCCTGGACCGGGAGCTGCAACTTTTGATCTACAGCCCGCGCCATTCCCGGGGGCTGCAGAAACTCCTGACACGGGTGGAGCAAACCGGCTGGTCGGTGCGCGACCGCTTGTCCCTGGATACCTGGCGCACCATTCACACCCTGACCGCGAGCGAGCAATCGCCAGCGCTGGATGCCCCGTTCGAGGCCGCTGGCGCGCGTTTTTATCTGGATGCACTGGTGCGCCGCGCCGCCGCGTTGGCGGGATTGGCGGCGGAGAATATGACCCGCGGCCCCAACTGGCTGTTCCTGGATCTGGGCCGCCGCCTGGAACGGGCGCTACATCTGGCTTGGCTGGTGCGACAGTCCGTGGCTTTTCCCGATGCGCGCGAAACCGAGCATATGCGCATGCTGCTGGAGATCGCCGACAGCGCCATGACCTATCGCTCGCGCTATCTCAATGTTTTTCAGCTTGTGCCTTTTGTCGATCTACTGCTGTTGGATGAAAACAATCCGCGCTCCTGTGCTTTTCAACTGGCGGCGATAGAAAGCCATCTGCGCGAGCTGCCGCGCATCACTTTGGCCCAGCGCAGCGATGTGCCGCGCACCATTGCCCAGGAAATGCGAAGCGCCGCCGCCAATGCCAATCCGGCGCGGCTGGCGTTCTGCGAATCCGGCGCACGGCCCGGCTTGATCGAATTGACCGACACCATCACCACCAGCGCCATCGAATTGTCAGACGCCGTCGCCGATGCCTATTTCCAGCATGCCAGCCGCATCCGTACGGGCGGCGCATCCCTGGTGGAAGCCTAATGGAATATCTGGTCCGCCACCGCACCACCTATCGTTACTTGCAGGATGTTTCCCATTCCTGGCATTTGGCGCATCTGCGGCCCCGCGCCACGCCCTTGCAGGACGTGCATGACAGCAGCATCACGCTGAGCCTGGAACCGGCGACGCGCGTGGCGCGCGAGGATTATTTCCGCAACGCCTGCGAATGGTTTTCCATCGACCAACCACACACCCATCTGGAAGTGCTGGCGCAAAGCCGCGTTACGGTACAGCCCGCTCCGCAACGTACCTCGCGCGACAGCATCACCTGGGAAGACGTTCGGCGAAGGATGGAAAATCCCCGCGACGAAGAAGAACGCGATGCGGTTCAGTATCTTTTCGAGTCGCCCATGATAAAATTTGACGGCGACATCGCCGCTTATGGCGCGATCAGCTTTCCGCCGTCACGGCCCATCCTGGCGGGCGCGATGGAATTGATGCATCGCATCCATCAGGATTTCCGCTACGACACCACCGTCACCGATGTCACGACGCCGGTGGACCGGGTATTCGAAATTCGCGCCGGTGTCTGTCAGGATTTGGCCCATGCCGGCATCGCGGCCCTGCGTGCCGTCGGCCTGCCGGCGCGCTATGTCTCGGGCTATCTCTTGACCCAGCCACCGCCCGGCAAACCCCGGCTATTGGGCGCCGATGCCAGCCATGCCTGGTTTTCCGTCTGGGCCCCGCCTTTCGGTTGGGTCGATCTGGACCCGACCAACGATATTCCCGTGGGTGAAAGCCATGTCACTGCCGCTTGGGGCCGCGACTATGGCGATGTCGCGCCCGTGGCGGGAATCATCCTGGGCGGCCATGACCATGTGGTGGATGTGGGTGTTGACGTGATCCCCGTGGACCAAGCCCTACCCGAACTGCCCCATATTGCCCAAGTTGCTCCGCAAGAGCCGCCGCGATAATCAAGGCGCGGTTTCCTGGACTTTCCCATGACGGCCCCTTTGGTGATCCTGATAGCGCTTGGCGCCTTTGCGGCGACGATGACCGGCGGCCTGCTGGCGCTGAAACTCAAAGGCACGCTGCCGCTGGTGATGGGCTTTTCGGCGGGCGCGGTGATCGGCGTGGCTTTTTTCGATCTGGGGCCGGAGGCTCTGGATGCCGGGATCGGTCACTACACACCGCGCGTCCTGTTGAGTATCGCCGCATTGGGCTTTTTCTTTTATACGGCGCTGGACCGATTGGTCGCGCGGCATGATTGCGAAGGCCAAGCAAATCCAAACCGGGGTCTGCTGGGCGCGGCAAGTTTTTCCGCCCATAGCCTGCTGGATGGTTTCGCCATGGGCGTCGCCTTTCAAGCGAGCCACGAAATCGGACTTATAGTGGCCGCAGCGGTGCTGGCGCATGATTTCGCCGACGGCCTGAACACGGTGAATGTCGTGATGAAGAATGGCGGCACACGCCAATTCGCGCTGCGCTGGCTGGCGGTGGATGCCATAGCGCCCGTGCTGGGCGCCGGCTTGAGCTTGCTGCTTACGCCGGACCGTGGCGTGCTGGCGATTTTGCTGGCGCTGTTCTGCGGTTTCTTTTTGCATATCGGCGCCAGCGGTCTTTTGCCGGAAAGCCACCGCGCCTATCCCCGGTCCAGCACGACGATTGCGACCTTGCTGGGCGCGGCGTTTCTGTATGCCGTGACGACTTTAGTACGATAAGATTTGTCATTCCCGCGTAAGCGGGAATCCAACTTCAGCGCCATGGATGCCCGGCGGGCATGACAATTTATTTGATTTCCGTCAGCAGCGGCTTGCCCGCGAACTTCGCATCCAGATTGTCCAGCACTAGCTGGCTCATCGCGCGCCGCGTCTCATGCGTGGCGCTGCCGACATGCGGCGTCAACACCACATTGTCCATGGCGAACAATTCCGCAGGCACTTGCGGTTCGTGGAAGAACACATCCAGCCCCGCGCCGCCCAGCTTGCCGGATTTGAGCGCGTCCACCAGAGCATCTTCATCCACCACCGCGCCACGCGCGACATTCACCAGAATGCCGGTTGGGCCCAACGCTTCGATCACCGCCTTGCTGACGATTTTCAATGTCTGGGGTGTGGACGGAATGATCACCAGCAGGAAATCGCTGTTTTTGGCCAGTTCGACCAAGTCCGGATAGTGCTTGTAAGGCACGTCCGCCACCGCGCGGCGGGTGTGATAAGCGACCGTGTTGTTCATGGCTTCGGCGCGCTTGGCGATTTCCTTGCCGATGCGGCCCATGCCCAGAATACCGACGCGTTTGCCGCTGGCTTTTTGCGCCAGCGGATATTCGCCGCCTTTGGGCCATTGTCCGGCGCGCACATAGCGGTCGGACGCAACCAGACGGCGCGCCGTCATGATCATCAAGCCGATCGCCAAATCGGCGACATCGTCATTCAGCACATCGGGCGTGTTGGTGACCGGAATACCCTTGGAGCGCGCATACTCAACGGGAATGCCGTCATAGCCGACGCTGGCGGAAGAAATAATCTCCAGCTTGGGCATGCGGTCGATCATCTCTGGTGGCGGACCGGAATGACCGTTGGTCACGCAGCCGCGCACGATATCCGCAACCTTGTCGAAATCGGCCTTACCATGAAGACGATAACGCGCCGCCAGTTCCTTTTGGACCTCGGGACGCAACGGCACCAACTGCAACAGATCGATCATCAGGGAGCTTCCGCCATCGCTTTCATATTATCCAGCGCTTCCATGAAGCGCTTGGTGCGCCGTTCGCGATCGGCGATCTTGGCTTCGGTGGTGCCCAGCGGCGCCTGATCGTAGAACAGCGTGTAGACGATCTTGGTCTTTTGTCCGCGGTCCAGCGGCTCCACCGCCAAGGTTCCGTGATAGAGGATGGCCGAGGTCGCCTGGGTGTAGGTGTAGGAATAGGGCGTCGCCGCCACCATGACCTCGTTATTGTTGCCGTTCAGCAGCCGGTTGGTACCCACAGGCGTACCGGTGACGTTGCCGGTGATGGCGCAGGTAACTTTGAACCAGGTCTGGATGGCGCAATAAGGACCGATCTTGGCCCAAGTTTGGTCGGGCGTGCGATCAACCACCTTATCCAAAAGGATGGTGGCGTATTCCGCCGCGCTGGCGGGAACCGAGACCAACATCGCCGCCGCGATTGCTGCGTTTGCGAGAAAACGTATTCCCATGTGATCTCCCCCTTTGCTTTGCGAGCTCTTTAATCCCTGATAAAACGCTCACGGTCTGTGTGCAACTAGACATAAAGCACCAGACCCAGTTCAGGATGGCGAAAGGCCAGCCATGTTTCGCTTTCTCGTTCCGGCGTCGCTTTTTCTGCTGGCCCAGCTTACCGCGGTTCATGCCAAAGACTTGAGAGTCCTTACGGGGGCGGGCATGGCCGTGCCCGTGCGCGCCCTGGCGGCGCAATTCGGCGGGCGGGCCGGCAATCCTGTCACAGTCGTGAGCGACACCGCCGGCGGGGTGCAAAAGCGCGTTCTGGCCGGAGAAAAATTCGATCTGGTGATCGGCACCACCACGGTTCTGGACATATTGACCCGCGAAAACAAGGTTTCGGCACGCCATGCCGATCTGGCGCAAATGGTTGCGGGCATTTCCGCCAAGCTGGGCGCCGCCAAACCGCCTTTGTCCGATGGCAATCAAGTCAAAGCCACTTTGTTGGCGGCGAAAACCATCGCCTATGTCGATCCGGCTTCGGGCGGCATCACCGGGGTCTTTTTCCTTGGGCAGGCTGATAAGCTCGGGATCGGTCAAGCGGTGCGGACCAAGGCCGTGCTGAAACCCAATGGCGCAGGTGTGGCGGAAGCCGTGGCCCGCGGCGAAGCCCAGTATGGCGTCACCCTGATCAGTGAAATGTTGCCCAATAAAAATGTCACGGTCTGGCCGCTGCCGGACGATATCCAGATGAACACCATCTATACCGCCGCCGTCGCTACCAATGCCGAAAATGCAATGGACGCGGAAGCGCTGCTGAACGACCTTCGCGGACCGAAAGGCCGCGAAGCCAGCATTCAAGCCGGTCTAAAACCGGTTTCAAACTAGAACGACAGGGAGACGATCATGGACCGCCGCAAATTTTTCTCCGTCACGGGCGCAGGGGCAGCCGCAGTTGCCGCGGGTAATATTCCCGCCGCCGAAGCACAAAATAGCCGCCCGGCAAATCGCGCCGGCGGCAAGCTGCCGCCGTTGAAAGCCCGGCTAGGCCACCAGTTCGGCACCCTGACCGAAAAAAGCGCCGCCTGGGTCTCGCGCTTTGGCGTGGACGCCATCTGCACCAGCCCGGTGGTGACCGACCCCACGCGGCTTTATCCGACACCGGAAGAGATGCGTAAAATGCTGGACCTGGCGGACAAGTGGAAGCTTAAGGTTGAGATCGTGGACAGCGTATTGCTGACCTCTTCGCACATCGACCGGGAAAAGAATCCCGCCATCATGCTGGGGCAAAGCCCACAACGCGACCGCGATATCGAGTCTTTCCAAAACCATATCCGCACCTGCGCCGCCACCGGCATCAAGACCATCAAGTACAATATGTCCTTGCTGGGTGTGGTCCGCAGCGAACAAGTGCCGGGGCGCGGCGACACCGTGTATGAAAAGTGGAACGCCAAGGAAGCGCTTGCCAAGAATCCACCGCTGACCAAGGCCGGTGTGGTCAATGCCGACGCTTTTTGGGAGCGTATCGATTACTTCCTCAAGCGCGTGGTGCCGGTGGCCAATGAGAATAAGGTCCGCATCGCCTGTCACCCCCAGGATCCGGGCACGCCGCCGGAAGGCTATCAAGGCATCACCAATGTGCTGGGCACCATCGATGGCATGAAGAAGTTCATCACTTTGTATGAAAGCCCCTATCATGGCTTCAATTTCTGCCAGGGCACGGTGTCGGAAAATCTGGTCAATCCCAAAGAAGAGATTTTCGACGTCATCCGTTATTTCGGCAGCCGCAAGAAGATCTTCAATGTCCATTTCCGCAACATCAAAGGCGGCCGCAACAACTTCATCGCTGAAATTTTCCCCGATGACGGCGATATCGATTTCGTCAAGGCGCTCAAAGCCTATCGCGAAGTCGGTTATGAGGATTTGCTGATGCCCGACCATGCGCCCGCGGTACCGGGCCAGGCCGATGCCTCCCGCGAAAACTTCCCCTTCGAGTTCGGCTATATCCGCGGCTTGATCGACGCCGAAAAACATATCGTCTAAAATTTTATTATGTCGCACCAAGAGCGCCGTCTTATCGGACGGCGCTCTTTTTTTGCGCGGCCGTTCATCTAGATGAACCGCAGATGAACCTCAAATGAACGGAAGGCTGAACGAAGGTCTCAAATAGCACCAATGAAACCGGACTTTTCCGGCATGCGTGGATTTGTGCCGCGATTGTAAAGAACTCGTTTGCCGCTTTGCGCAGGCATTCTGGAAAAGCTCAAAGGCATGCCGCAGCCTGTCTGTATGAGCCCAGCGATGGTGCTGGGCTCTCGCCATCAGAGGGACCGCATGTTCAAAATTTCTTGCGCCACCATCGCTCTTATCGCCCTAGTCAATCCAGCCCTTGCCGCGGGATGCGCCACAGCAAAGGATGCCGCCGCCTTAAAAACGGCGGCGATGCAGCAGGAGTTGATGGTTGCCGCCTTTCAGTGTCGCGAAGCCAGCGCCTATAACGGCTTTGTCACGCTCTACCGCAGCGAATTGCAGTCATCGGACATGGCATTGAAATCATTTTTCGTCAGGCGCAGCGGTGATGAGACCGGTTATGACAGCTTCAAAACCAAAGCCGCCAATCTTTCGGCATTGGAGCAGGCCCGCCATTCCGATGCTTTCTGTGCCGATGCCCACGCGCTGTTCGCGGCGGTCCTAGCCCATAGAGGCAGTTTGGCTAGCTTTGTGGATTCTCTGACCGCTGGCTCCAACATTGGCGGCATCTGCGTTGAGCCCAGCTCCGCCCCTCAATTGGCCAGGGCGGATGTGCGCGCCTCAAACGCCGCGCAAGCCGATGCGGCTATATGGACCCACCGTGAAGATACACCTCCGCCAAGTTGGCGCAGTTATTCTGAACCGCCGCGCTATGGCCGGTATTCGCGCGACGGGCGTTAAGCAGCGACCATAAAATTTACTCCACCCGCTCAAGCTTGCCGATCAGCAGGATGTAGGACAGCGCGCCCATCACCGCAACGACAGCAATATAGATGAGGCCGGGTGCGAAATTGCCGTTGGCCGCCAGATAGCCAATGATCAAGGGCGTGGATATGCCCGATAGATTGGAGATGAAGTTGAAGGTGCCGCCGGTCAGCCCGATCAGGCGGCGCGGCGCGACATGGCTGATCAAAGACCAGCCGATACTGGCCATGCCATTGCCGAAAAAAGCCAGGCACATAAAAGCGATGACAAATTCGGGTTGATCGACAAAGTTGGCCCCGACGATGCTGGATGACAGCAGAAGCCCCAAAATAATCGGCAGCTTGCGCGCCATCTCCAGACTGCGCCCGCTGCGCAGCATGCGGTCGGAGGCAAAACCCGCCAACTGCGTGCCAATAAAGGCGGCAATAAAAGGCAGCGAGACATAAATACCGGACTTGATGATGCTGAGGTGCCGGAAGTCGACCAGATATTTGGGGAACCAAGTCAAGAAGAACCACTGGCAAGACGTCACCGCGAACTGACCGAAATAGACGCCCCATAGCTTGCGATATTTGAAGACCGTGCCCATGTCGGCCCAGCTGAATTTGCTTTGCTTGCTGGCGGGGGCAGAACCCAAATCGACCAGTCCACCGCCGCTTTCAATCAGCTCCAGTTCTGCTGCATTGGCGCGGCTTGTTTCCCTGGGCCCGCGATAACAGACCAACCAGACCAGGCCCCATAAAATGCCGCCGAAGCCGGTGGTGAAAAACACCGCCCGCCAACCGTCGGTCACCACCAGCCACAGCAGCAGAGGCTGCAAAAACGCCAAGCCGATGAATTGCCCGGAGACATAAAAGCCGATAGCGCCGGCGCGCTCGCGGTCCGGAAACCAGCTCGTCACCACCTGATTGTTGATCATATAGGACGGCGCTTCCAAGGCGCCGATCAGCAAGCGCACGGCGAACAAAGCGACGAAGCTGCCGATCACGCCCAGCAGGGCCGTGGCCAACGACCACAAGATCAGGATCGCGGGATAGAAGTAACGCGGCCGGATATGATCCACCAGCCATCCGCCGGGGATCTGGCAAAAGGCATAGGTCCAGCCGAAACCCGATAGAATCCAGCCCATTTGCACATTATTAAGCCCCAACTCTTTGCCCATTGCCGGAGCAGTGATGGAGATATTGCTGCGATCGAGATAGGTGATGACGACACTGACAAACAGCATCAACATGATCACATAGCGATGACGTGTCGGTTGGCCGGCAACAACAGGGGAAATATTTGTCATCTCACCACTCCGCGAAAGATCCATCTTGATGCCGCCAGACAGGTGGCCGCCAGCGATGGCCCACCGCCGCGCCGCGCATCACCGCCTCTTCATTGATCACAATGCCCAAACCCGGTCCGCCCGGTATCGCCACACTGCCCCCGGCATAGGCGAACACGGACGGATCGGCGATATAGTCCAATAGATCGTTGGACGTGTTGTAATGAATGCCCAAACTCTGTTCCTGGATCACGGCATTGTAGCAAACCGCATCGAGTTGCAGACAGGCCGCCAGCGCGATCGGTCCCAGCGGACAATGTAAAGCCAGCCCGACATCGTAACTTTCCGCCATGGCGGCGATCTTGCGGGTTTCGGTAATGCCGCCGGCATGGCTGGGATCGGGCTGAATAATGTCCACCAGCCCATCGTTCAGAACGGTCTTGAAATCCCAGCGCGAAAACAGCCTTTCGCCCAGGGCAATCGGCGTTGCGGTATGATTGGCAATTTCCCGCAACGCCTCGACATGCTCACTCAGCACAGGCTCTTCGATGAACATCAACCGGTAAGGATCAAGCTCTTTGGCCAATTGCTTAGCCATGGGCCGATGTAGACGGCCGTGAAAATCCACCGCAATGCCGAAATCCTGTCCCATCGCTTCACGCAACGCCGCGACCCGCGCGATAACCTGATCCAGCTTGGCGTGACTATCGAGAAAAGCCATCTCCTCGGTTGCCAGCATCTTGATGGCGGTGAACCCCTTCGCCGCGACGTCTTTCGCGCTTTTGACGATATCCTGCGGCCGGTCACCGCCAATCCAGCTATAGACGCGCATCTTTTGGCGCAGCGGCCCACCCAGAAGCGCATGCACCGGCTGGTTCAACACTTTACCTTTGATGTCCCATAGCGCCTGATCGATACCCGCCAGAGCGCTCATATGAATGGCGCCGCCCCGGTAAAAACCGCCGCGATACAAAACCGTCCAATGATCTTCGATGGCCCCCGGATCTTTGCCGATCAGATAATCCGAAAGCTCGGCGACGAGTGCGGCGACGGTCTCGGCGCGGCCCTCTACCACCGGCTCGCCCCAACCGCTGACACCTGCATCGGTTTCGATTTTGAGGAACAACCAACGCGGCGGCACCACAAAAGTGGTGAGCTTGGTGATCTTCATAAAGTTCCCCTGGCCGGCTTTTTCACGCCGTTTCACAGACTGTGACGGCCTTTAGCTTTCGGCGCAATCCTTACGCCGAAAGTCCTTATTTTTGGCCATCCGCTGAAGCGTCTGGCCGCATTTTTCGAAGGCCATCCGCGGGCGCGTCTGGCCGTGCAAGTTGTCGCAGCGGCAAGCCGCGCATCTTCTTAACCGTTGCGGCGCACTATATTCGCACCATGAACCAACCGCTTGAAATCGAGCTGAAAACCGCCGCTCTGCGAGGCCTGTTGGGGCGCTGCCCCTGTTGCGGCAAGGGCAAGCTGATGAAGAGCTATCTGAAGCCGGTAGAAAATTGCGCCGCTTGCGGCGAAAGCTTCGGCCAGATCCGCGCCGATGATGCAGCGCCTTGGCTGACGATCATCCTGGTGGGCCATATCTTCCTGCCCCTGGCTTTCATGGTGGACATGGATTGGATGCCGACCTGGGCCGTTGCAACCCTGTGGTCGGTTTGTTTTGCGGCGATCGCGCTCGCAATCTTGCCGCGCGCCAAATCCCTGTTCATCGCCATTTTGTGGCAGACGCGCGCCCCCGGTTATAAGCCGGTCGAATTGATCGATCCGGCCTGACTATCATTGCCGGGCGTTGGCGGGATTATTTTGGGCCGGTTTCTTTCAGATAGCTCGCGCTAAGCGTGCCCTTGTCTTTGGCGATGCCGAACAGGGTCGGATAAAATTGCAAAAAGGTCGTATCGCTGGCGCCGTGATCCTGATGACAGGAATAACAGCTTGCGCTTTGCGGCATCAACTTGCCGTCAGCCCTGCCGTCGGGTGAAACGAAAAACGCCCATTTGCCGGCAACACGCTCATCCTTGATATGGATTTCCAGATTCATCATTCCGGCCTGAAATTGTCCGGCCTTGGAAAGCGTGCCGGCGGATTCCGCCATGCGGTTTTCCTTGATCAATATGGTCTTGTCCGGCCAAGTCCCGGTCTGCAAGAACGCCTTATGGGCTTCGGGATTGACGAAGATGTTATCCAGCATGTGATGGCTGGGTGTCGCAGTGCTGCTGTAATTCAAATCCATACTCGATGTCAGGAACACCCATTCCCGGTAGTTGGAAGGGACCGGCATTGTGTCTTGGGCTTGAACCGCCGCTGCCGGCAAAAATACCGACAGGCCAAGTGCACATAGCAAACGCCGCATGGAACGCCCCGCTTAAAAAGCCGCGCTCCGATCTAACCGATTAATCCGGCTTGCCGCAATCATTGTCGCAGGCGCCCAGGCAATAGCAGCCATAATCATCCGCCCGGCTGGCGAGGAATTCCGACAGCGCATCCTTGAGCAATTGCTGGCGGGAAGCACCGGTCTTGATCGCCAGAATGCCCAGCCGCTCGAAATCATGCGGGGACATCCGGATAGAGCAGGATTTCTCCTTAGCGGGCGGCGGAGGCGACGGAGGCGGCGGCACCGATGCTTCCGCCATATGCTGGCGCCAGGGCAATGCGAATTTTTCGGGCGCCGGAGCGCCATTGGGCCACGGTTGTGCTTCGCCCTTACGCGCCAAAAGGCTGGACGTGATGGAGGCAAACTTGCTCATTTATGCCCCCAATGCAGATCGGTGGCGCGCCGCCCGAACACCCGCCTTTCATGTGCGCGCGGCTCCAGAATCAACCGTCGCTCCACGCTCGCCCGGCGCTCAGGACCCTCATAGATCGGAGCCGCGTCGATCATCGGCGGCGCGGCAAGCTCGGCAACAGCTTCCACGACGGCTTCTTCTGTCGCCGGGAGCAAAGAATTGATCGCCAAATGACCCAATTTGAAATCCGGCAACAGCGCCGGGTCATGCACAATGCGCGACAAGCGGTCCTGGATATACACCCATAGCTCGCTGATCTCCTTGGCCGACTGGGACTCCGGCACCACTTCGCCGACGGTACGTCCGTCGATCATACTGGCGGCGAAATCGGTCCGATGATGAATGGTGATTGGCGCCACGGTACCATGCTGCGACAAAGCAACGGCGGATTCGCCGGTAATACGGGCGCGCGCCGTGGCGGCATTGATGACAAAAATCACCGGCTTACCGTGACGTTCGGCAATGTCCACGGTTGCGCCAACCGCGCGTAAATCATGCGGGCTTGGGCGAGTGGGCACGATCACCAGGTCGGCGCGCGCCACCACTTGGGAAATCGATTGGGTAATGGCGGGCGGCGTATCGATCACCGCGATCTTGATGCCCATTTCGCGCAAGCCTGCCAGAGCCTGATCCAGATCGTGCAAACCCGCTTTGACGAACCGCGGCGCGGCGGCGGTGCGCGCATTCCACCAATGCGCCAGCGATCCTTGGGGATCGGTATCGATCAGCGCGATTTCGCCTGCCCCTGCCCGGCTGGCCTCCACCGCCAAATGACCGGAGAGGGTGGTTTTACCCGATCCGCCTTTTTGAGATGCTGCGACGATTGTGTACATGGCTTGTGCCCTGACGAGGAGATGGCAGCATGACAAATGGCCTGTTTCGCCCCTGTGAAACGGAGCCGCGCAATTTGTTTCGAATAAGACTGGAATTGCATGCGTTCGCGCGCCGGACAATTGCGGCAAATGCCGGAAACAAGCCCATAATTGGCCCCAAATGCGAATCTGACCTGACCATGTCGGCGTTGCGTCAAATGATACAAATTTAAGAAAAAGCTTTTGATCGGCCAATGGCATTCGGATCGGCCAACGGCTTCGCGATAGCGGTTCTAGATCCTGTCCTGCAGCACATGTAACTGGTCGGCTTGCCGTGCCATATCAGCCTTTCAAGGGTGGTTCTGCCTGCCTGTTGAACGGTAACAGCGGTAGCGAAGCGGATCGACGGACTAGAGCGATGCCAAATCGTTACTTGGCATTAAGCAAGAATTCCCAGCGAAACTGGCGGGTTAGCGCAAGTATATCAGTAAAATCGCATAGTTTTTTCGGACTTAACCGTCTCGCTACCACCGGTGATTTATCGTCGCTGTTCAAAATTGTGGCAGGGCGGCTCTGAAACACATTCAGTCCATACGTGCATTATTGAGTGTCATCACGCTGATGTTGGCGATGGCGCTGCTTTATTGCTTCGCGCGAAGCGCCATCGATGCTTACCATCGTAAGCAAGTGGCCACGCATATCTTGATGGTCGCCAATACGGCGCGAGATGTTCTGACCGCGAAAGAAGCGGAGCGCTTCGAACTTGGCTATACAAATCTTGCCTTGCAATTGCATGAGCCCGCATCTGTGGAACTGCGCAGACAGATAGCCGTCACGCATGAACGCGCCGAGCGGCTGCTGCAAAAACGGATACGCGAGATGCCGTGGCGGTCTTCACCACGGCTCGCCCCCCTGCATGCAAAAATTACGAAAATGCATGCCACCTATCAACGGCTATATCTCAGCATCACAGACGCCGTGCAAAAGCCGATCAATCAGCGGCCAAGCGATCTCTACGAAGAGTGGAGAAAAGTGACCACGGGTATCTCCCGGGCCTTTGACGAAGAAAACGAGACGCTGATCTCCGGTATCGCGGGCGGCGACCCTTTTGTAGACGAGCTGTTCGTCATAAACGACACCGCCTGGCATATCAGGGCCGATGCCGGCGGTGATCGCGGCAATATCCAAGGCCTTCTCATCAAAGGCACCCCGCCCAGCAAAGCGGAAACCGTGCTGATTGCCGAATTCACAGGCCGTCTCGATGCGCGCTGGTCCGTGGTCCAGGAAGATGCGACGTCGCGCGTTATACCGGACGAACTGAAACGCGCCATCGATAAAACCCAAAACGTCTATTTCAAAGACTTTCGCGCCGCGCGGTCCAGCATTCTGAACCAAATAGAGAACGGCACGGCATCGATGCATCCTGATGCCTGGCTGGCGCTTTCGAGCAAGGCGCTTCAAAGCATCATGGATATTTGCAGAACCTCGCTGGGCCTGATTGGCAATCATGCGACGGAATTGGCTGCGTCGGCGGGCCGGCAGTTTGTTATTGCGGTCAGTTTGATGATCGTCTCGATCATCATGGTCCTCATACTCGCGGTTTATGTCGTGCGCCGGGTTATATCGCCCCTGGGCCAGATCACCGCAGAAATGGAAGCGATCGCCACGGGCGACTATCAGCGCGAAATTCCCCACGGCGAGCGCGAAGACGAAATCGGTCAATTCGCCCGCGCCCTCACGATATTCCGAGACGGCGCGATGGAGCGCGAACGTCTGAAGGACGAGGTGATCGAAAATAGAAGCGCCAAGGAGACCGCCGAGGCATCCAACCGGCTCAAATCCGAGTTCCTGGCGAATATGAGCCACGAAATCCGCACGCCCATGAACGGCATACTGGGCATGACCAGCCTGTTGCTAGAAACAAAGTTGAACGAAGAGCAAACACGCTTTGCTTTCATCGTGCGCGAGTCCGCCGAGTGCTTGATGGGCATTCTCAATGACATTTTGGACATTTCAAAGCTTGAAGCGGGAAAGCTGGAAGTCGAAGTCATAGATTTCGATCTGGTGGCGATGGTGGAAAGCGCCACAGCCCTGATGACCTCCAAGGCGCGGGAAAAAAACATCGATCTGGCGATGTTCATCCAGCCCGAAGTCCAGGGCGTATATCGCGGCGACCCAACCCGCCTACGCCAAATCTTGCTCAACCTGCTCAGCAACGGAATCAAATTCACCGAGCAAGGCGGTGTCGCGCTGCAAGTAACGGTCAGCGCGGGCCAGACGCCGGATCCTGACGGCACGACACCCTTGTATTTTGAGGTACGCGATACCGGCATCGGCATGGCGGAAGAGGTGCGCGAACGGCTGTTCCACAAATTCAGCCAAGGCGATAGTTCGGTTACCCGCCGGTTCGGCGGAACGGGCCTGGGCCTGGCCATTTGCAAGCAATTGGTCGAACGCATGGGCGGGCAAATCGGCGTCAACAGCGTTGTGGGAGAAGGTTCGACCTTTTGGTTCACGATATCCCTGCCGCGCTCTTCCACGACCATGGTCGACCGGCAGGCCATGACGGATCATTTCAGGAACCTGCGCGCGATCGTCGTGGACGACATCAATCTCAACCTCGAGATCATGAAGCGGCAGCTTCAGTCGCTGGGGATTGAAGTCACGGCCACCAATGATTGCTTTGACGCCTTGGCCGAGATGCAACGCGCCGCCAATCGCGGACGCCCTTACGATATCGCCTTCTTGGATCACATGATGCCCGACCTTTCGGGTGAAAAACTCGCGGCGCGCATTCAAGCCCAACCGGCGATAGCGCAAGCCAAGATCATTATCGTGTCGTCTGGCGGCCGGGATTTGGTATCCCGTGACGAGGCAAGGTTGGACGCCATTCTCGAAAAGCCGATGCGTTATCAGGATCTGTTCGACAGCCTGATGAATATCTACGCGCCATGCTCAGAGGCCAAGGTGCGCGCGCCGCAAATCAAAGCCGGTGCGCTCAACGCAGAAAATCGTCCCGGCAAAGCGATGCGGATACTGCTGGCCGAGGACAACAAGATAAATCAGCAATATGCGATTGCCCTGCTTTCCAAAGCCGGACATTCCGTGACGGTTGCGGAAAACGGCTTGCAGGCCGTCGAGGCTGTGAAGCGCGCCGACTTCGATGTTGTCCTGATGGACATTCAAATGCCCGAGATGGACGGCGTTGCGGCCACCCAGCATATCCGCGGCCTTGCCACACCCAAAAACGCCGTGCCGATCTTCGCCATGACTGCCCATGCCATGCAGGGCGCGCGGGAAGAGTATCTGCGCGCAGGCATGGACGATTATGTTTCGAAGCCGTTTCAGCCCGCCGAGCTTTTCGCAAAGCTCAACATTGTCGCCACGGGCGTCGTGGCGGAAAATCGTTCGCAGGCCCAGAAAGAAAATAGCAATTGTGCGCCGCTGGACACAGAGACAACCGGACAATTGGCTGCCGTACTGGGCGCGGAGAGTATCGCGGACCTGATCTCAATCTATCTGGCCATGTTGGATGACACGCTGGACCAAATCGATCTGCGCCTCACCGAGGGCGATTTTTCAGCCCTGGCGAAAGTCGCCCATGGTCTTGTTAGTGCGTCCGGAAATTTGGGCGCCTTACGCACCAGCGAAATTGCTCGTACGCTTGAACAGTCATGCCCCAAGGGCAATCATGCGGAAATCGAGGCTTTGGTGGACAAGCTGAAGCAATCCAGTCAGGCATCGGCTGAAGCGTTGACGGCCTGGCAGAAAAGCTTGAAGACGCAGCCTCGCGCGCTCGAGCAAGCCTAACGGCTATAAAGTAACTTGTGCGGGACTTCCTGCCGCGCCCGGCCGAAGACGCTGTCGCGCGGCCAGGCTTGGCATTCGAACGCCCACGGATCGTGGGCGTTCGAATGGTGCCGCCTGCGTGACTCGAACACGCGACCCCGTCATTACGAATGACGTGCTCTACCGGCTGAGCTAAGGCGGCTACCGGCACCGTCCCCAAAAGGGACCGCGAAGGGCCGGAAACTACTGATCCCGGCCCCGCGCTGCAACGTCAAACCTGGCCGAAAAAGCGTTATTTCCCGCTTTCGCCGTAAGAAATCCGCCAGATTTTGCCCTTATTGGAGTCCGCGACATAGAGCGCGCCATCGGGGCCCACTGCCACGCCCACCGGGCGATAGGCGGCCTGCTTGATGTTTTTGTGCTCGGGCGTCGGACCGGCAAAGCCATCGGCGAAGGCAACCGGCTTACCCGCTTTGCCACCCGCAAAAGGCACGAACATTACATTATACCCATTATGGCCGGTCGCGAGCGGAACCGGATCGCTGCCACCATGCATGGCAAGGAAAGCGCCGCCGCGATACTGCTTCGGAAACTGGGCGCCGTTATAGAAAGTCATATCCAAGGTCGCGGGCCGCAGCGGAAAGAAAACCGCCACCGGTTTGGCGTACTTCTTGTCGCTCACCGGTGTCTTGCCGTCGCCGCCATATTCCGGCGCCGCCAGGCGGATTTTCCGCTTGGCATCCCAATAGGTGTAGGGCCAGCCCATATCGGTGCCCTTGGTGACGCGGAACATCTCATCGGGAATATTGTCGTCATCGGCTTGGCTGATGAATTCCGGCCAGCCTTTGGCGGTGCCGTCGCGGCCATGCCAGGTGGTGTAAAGATTGTCGCCTTCGCGCCAGGCTAAGGCGCTGGAATTGCGCACACCGGTGGCGAACCGTTCGCCATCGGCCAGCTTCTGCCCCGGTTTGCTGTCGTCAAACCGCCAGATGCCGCCGCGCGTTTCCAGCAGCGGGCATGGCTTAAGGCCGACAGGTTTGGCATCTTTGGGATTATTGGGATCGGGGCAATTGTTGATGCCGCCGCCGCCGTCGATTCCGACATAGAGGTTGCCCTTGCCGTCAAGAGCGATCGGGTGATTGGTGGCGGTCAAGCCTTCCACAATCGTCTCGGGTGCGGATTTGGGGGCCAGAAAATCGTCCAGCGGAATACGCACAATGCTGGTGCCGGTGGCGGCATAGAGATAATTTTTATAGACCTGAATGCCGGTGCCCTGCTCGATGCCCGCGATATGTTCGGTCTGCATCGGCTTATGATCGGAGCCCAGACGCAGCGCGATGATGCCGCCCGGAGGCGCGGTATTGCCGCGGCGGGTGGAGATGTAAATGTCGTGTCCGCGCAACGCCATATGCCGGATGGAGCCCAGATTTTCCGCCACCACGCTGGCGTGAAAACCCTTTGGCAAGACCAGCCCATCGGGCTCGTCCGCTTTTGCGGCCTGCGCCAATAGGGCGGGCGCGGCCGCCAAGAGTGCAAAAAAGGCGACAGAAAGCGTCCTGGTCATAAGTCCCCCATAGCAATTTTTGGTGTTTTTCTGCGGCAAACCTAGCCTGGGGGCCCTTCGGGCGCAACGCCGGTCCCGCTACCAGCGCCAGCCCAGATTGCCCATGCCTTCGACTATGGTGGTGCCCGCGCCGAGCTGGGTTTCTCCCTTAAATCCGAAGAACAAGCCCGATCTGTTTTGGACCTCGATGCTCGCGCCCAACAAGGCCGTGTCGCTTGCGGACCGAACACCCGTCACCAAAAAGTTCGCGCCCGGCAAGCTTTGAAAGCTGGCCTGGGTCAAGGGAAGATCGTCCAGCTGATGAGCCCATGCGGCGCGCAGAGCCGCCGTCAGCATTCCATTCTCGGTCTCATAGTCGCGCGAAAATCCGCTGCCCAACTCGGTGCGGCCCAACGTGCTGGAATGAGCGGCGACGGATAAGGCAAAAGTGGATGCGCCCGATATGGCGGTTTCTGTATAGGCAGGCGTGTCAAAACTGTCCGCTGCTACGGCGAAATAGGGCGCGAGCCGATACCGATTGTCCAGCGCCATACGCCAACCGGCTTCGAACCGGCCGCCATAATCGTCGGCATTCTGCTTACCTTGCAGCACATCGGTGCCCGAGACAGTGATCACCCGCTGCATCTCGATATGATGCGCGCCATAAGAAAAAGCCGCCGAGACATAAAGTGGGCCTAAGTCCTTGCGAGCCGAAATGCCCATCATAATGTCATCGCTTCTGCCAGTGCCGTTGCCGGACGAAAAATTCTGTCGCCCCACACCAACTGTCACACCTGCCGAGACGCCTTCATCCCATGCCATGTCGATGCCACCGATCAGGCCGAAATTGCTGGAGGACAGAGGTGCTGCGCCGCGAGCCGCATCGGCCGACAGGCCAACATGGCCGCCATAGGCCGCGCCCCACACGCGAGTCTCGCCCGCGCCCAATTGCGCGCGATGTGGCGCGTCCGCGCCACCAAAGGCGCTGCTGGTCGCGATAGCGCCACTGTCGCTTCCGCCTTGCAACGTCATGGTCAGAAAGGAAAGAGAGCCCTGCCCCACCGCATTGATGGTGTTTGGGCCGATCTGACCGGCGATTTGATCCAGCGCGCTATTCAGTGCGGGGCCGGAAAGACTGTAAAGTGTGCCCAATCCGCCTGCCGGTACATTGCCCGCAGTAACCGCCGCATCAATGGCGGAAACAAGTTTCTGCTGATTGACAGTGGGATTGCTCAGCAGCGGCGCAAGTGCGTTGGGAGAGAGAGTCAGATAGGCGTTAGTCGCATCATAACTGAGCCGACCCTTTAGACTTGCTGGTATTCCGGTCAATGACGCAAAAGTGCCGCTGACGCCTCCGGTAGTCGTGAGAATCGTAAAACGCTGACCGAAGGCAAAGCTGCCGGAACTAACACTGGCAGCGACGGTGCCATTGAGGCTAGCCGCGCCGCTAACGTTGGTACGGTCTGCGGCCATCGGAGACACTTCCACGTTGTAGATCGAGCCTGACGCCAAGGTCAGATTGCCGTTGACGGTCAAAGTGCCAATGGAATTTCCGGGCGCCAGCATGCCGCCGCTCTGGATAGTGGTGGCGCCCACCGTACCGGTGCCAGTCAGGATGGCGCCGCTTTGCACCGTCACTGAACTGGAGGGGATGGCGCCGGTGACATTCAAGGTGCCGGTGTTGACGATTGTGCCGCCAGTATAGGTGTTGACCCCACTGAGGGTTAGCGTTCCTGTACCCACCTTAACGAGGGACGCACTCGTACCGCCATTCAGTCCCCCATTAGCGATAGTGCCTGCAATCTCTGTCGAAAGATTGTTCCCGCCAATAGTGAGCTGATTGGCGCCAAGAAGTATTGTGCCGGTGCCTTCCAGCGAGCCGAATGAGATTTTTCTGTCGCCGTTTGGGCCCACCGTCAGCGAGAAATCCGCCACGCTGGTATTATTCATCACCAGACGCGCCTGGCCGCCAGTGCTGTTATCACGGAACGTCACAAAGCTATGACCGTTGCTTATAAGTGTGGCGTTTCCGGCGGTTGTGAAATCATAGAAATCGACTGAGCTGCCGTCCGTGCTTGTTATGACGGCATGATCTGCAGAGGCGGTATCGGGATTTAGAAAGCTTCCGAATGTGATGTTTCCATGGTTGGTGATGGTGGCAGTACCGGCACGGCTCGCACCAAAAAAATTGACCACAGAAAAGCTCTGGATAGTCGCGCTAGCGGCTGAGCTGGTATCTGCAAATAGTATCCCAGCGCTAACGTCCGCGAGTATGAGCGCATTTCCGGCCGTGCTGGCGTTGTAGAATGTTGGGTTCGCGAAAGTGATTCTCGGCGTCTGGTTGGAGTTATTGACAATTCCGGCGCCGGTAAACTGGAGACTGCCGTGGGACAGGAAACCGTAGAAATTGTATTCTGGAGAACCAGCGTCAAATTGAAACGTTCCTATGGTAGTGCTGCCTACAAAATCAATTACTGTCGAAGCAGAGTTGCGGAAGATCGCAGTTCCTGTCGGTACGGACGCAGTCGACCAGCTGGCGGCATCCGTGAAAACGCCGAAAGATGTACCATTCCCGACCCAAACGGCATCTTGAGCCTGGGTGTCGGTCGCAATGGCCGCTACAACAACTGCTGCCAGCGCGGCACGAATAAAAACTACGACCAATGACTGAAAATTACCCTGCATACCGTTGCCCAAGATATTTTTTTTAGAATAACAGGCGCGACCAAGGACCGATAGCTTGGCCAGAGTTTATGGACAACATGACAAACAATCAGTCAGATTTACCACGCGGATGGGCCTTGGCGTAGGTTTCCAGAAGCTGGCGGGTATCCATCGCGGTGTAAACTTGCGTGGTGGAAAGCGAGGCATGACCCAGCAATTCTTGCACACTGCGCAGATCGCCGCCGCCTTGCAAAATATGGGTGGCGAATGAATGACGCAGGGCATGCGGCGTGGCTTTTTCCGGTAATCCCAGCCGCCCGCGCAAACGTTGCATCAGACCTTGCGCCTCGCGCGGGCTCATCGCCTGGCCGCGCCGCGACAAAAACAATGGCGATGACGGCGCGCCGGTAAAAGGAATTTTTCCGGCATAGTCGCTCAGCGCCGTCGCCACCAGCGGCAAGACCGGAATGCTGCGCTCCTTGCGCCCCTTCCCGATCACGGTGAGCGTTTCACCCAACGGCACATCGCCGCGCTTTAGTCCCAGCGCTTCGGAAATGCGCAAGCCCGCGCCATACAAAAGCGTCAGCAACGCCGCATCGCGCGCACCCAGCCATTCGACATCATGCTCCCCCGCTTCGGTGATGGCGCGCGCTGCGTCCTCGACCGATAAAGGCCGCGGCAATCCGCGTCGCACGCGCGGGGTGCGGATCGAACGCGCGGCCGCGTTTTCCAGAATCTCTTCCTTAGCCAGGAATTTGTAAAAGCTTCGCACTGCCGCCAGCGCCCGCTGCACCCCACCGGGTCCCAGCCCTTCATTGCGGCGAAAGGTAATAAAGGCGCGGATGTCGGCTGGTGTCAGCTTGGCCAGCGCCTTTTGCGTCAGCGCACCGCCGATATGCCCTGCTTGAAATCCCAGAAACCGCGCAACATCGTCACCATAGGCGCGCAAGGTATGCGGCGAGGCGCGGCGTTCGTGTGCCAGCGCCGCCAGCCAAATCTTGCGCAGCGCGTCAGCCGAATTTTCCCGTTCTTTGGCTGACACGCTATTCCTTGCCCTCACCCTTTAATGGTGACGTTCGCCTTCTTGGCGTCGGCGACAAAGGCGGCCAGGCCCTTGTCGGTTAGGGGGTGGCTCAGCAGCTTCTTGAAAATGTCCGACGGCATGGTGCCGACATCAGCCCCGGCCAGAAGCGACTCGCGCACATGGCTGACGCTGCGGATCGAAGCCGCCAGGATTTCCGTCTTGAAGCCGTAATTGTCATAGACCGCGCGGATGTCACGGATCAGACCCATGCCGTCCTCGCCCGCGTCATCGACGCGGCCAATAAAGGGCGAAATGAAACTCGCGCCCGCCTTGGCCGCCATCCAGGCCTGCACCGGCGAGAAGCACAGCGTGACATTGACCATGGTGCCTTGCTTGGACAAAGCGGCGCACGCCTTCAGCCCGTCCCAGGTCAGCGGCACTTTCACGGCGATGTTCTTGGCGATCTTGGTCAAGACCGCGGCTTCCTTCATCATGCCGTCATAGTCGGTGGCCAGCACTTCACCGCTCACCGCGCCCGGCACGATGGCGCAAATTTCCTTCAGCGATTCGACATAGTCGCGCCCAGTCTTGGCGGCCAGCGAGGGATTGGTGGTGACGCCATCGACCAGGCCGCTGGCGGCATATTCGCGGATTTCCGCCACATCGGCGGTGTCGAGAAAGATTTTCATGGGCGGCAGACCTTTTTATTGACCTTGGGGTTTGGCGGCGCGAAGTGTAGCCCATGATCCGCCCTCGCTTAAACCCCACGCCGCCGCCGGAATTGCTGCAAAAGCCCGTGGTCGGCGTGCTGCTGCCGCTACCTTTGGCGGGGGCCTATGACTATAAGTTGCCGCCCGGGGTGAATGCGGCGCGCGGCGCACTGGTCGCCGCGCCTTTGGGGAACCGCGAAGTGCTGGGCGCGGTGTGGGGCAAGGCCGAGGGCACGGTCGGCGACAACCGGCTGAAAGTGGCCGAGCCGCTGGAAGGCGCGCCTGCTCTGCCGGCCAAATTGTGCGACTTCATCGATTGGGTGGCCGATTACACTTTGAACCCGCCGGGCGCGATCTTGGCCATGGCCTTGCGCAGCAAAAGCGCGTTCGAGCCCGAAGCGCGCCGGATCGCTTATGTGCGGGGAAGCGTGACCCCGCCGCGCATGTCGGCGGGCCGCGCCCGCGCCCTGGAAATCGCCAGTGACGGTTTGGCACGCGGCGTTACCGGCTTGGCGGAAGATGCCAATGTTTCATCCGCCGTGGTGCGCGGACTAATTCAGGCGGGCGCGCTAATCGCCACTGATTTGCCGGAATTCATGCCCTTCCCGCAAGCCGATGCGGATTTTGCCGCGCCGGTTTTGAGTGAAGATCAAGCGCGCGCCGCCGCCGCGCTGCGCGAAGCGGTCGAAGCGGAGAAATTTTCCGCCGCCTTGCTCGACGGCGTCACCGGTTCGGGAAAGACCGAAGTCTATTTCGAGGCGGTGGCGGCGGCGCTGAAGCAGAACAAGCAAGTGCTGATCCTGTTGCCGGAAATCGCGCTGACCGTGCAATTCCTGGAACGCTTCGCGGCGCGCTTCGGGGTGCGGCCCTGCGAATGGCATAGCGATCTATCGCAAAAGGAGCGCCGGCGCGCCTATCGCGCGGTGATGAATGGCGAAGCGCGGGTGGTGGTGGGCGCGCGCTCGTCGCTGTTCCTGCCCTTTTCCGAATTGGGTCTGGTGATCGTGGATGAAGAACACGAACAGGCTTTCAAGCAACAAGATGGCGCCATCTACCATGCCCGCGACATGGCGGTGGTGCGCGCCCGGATCGAAGATTGCCCGGTGATATTGGCCAGCGCCACGCCGTCGCTGGAGAGCTTCGTCAATGCGCAAGGCGGCCGCTATACCCATTTGAAACTGGATTCGCGGCATGGCATTGCCGAAATGCCTGTCGTGAAACTGATCGATCTGCGTCATGAAAGAGACGCGCCGGACGTGGAAAAGAAAGCGCAATGGCTGTCGCCGCCGCTGCGCGCCGCATTGGAAAAGGTACTGACGGCGGGCGAGCAGGCGATGCTGTTCTTGAACCGCCGGGGTTATGCGCCGCTGACCTTGTGCGAAGCCTGCGGTCACAAATTCACCTGCCCGCATTGTTCAGCCTGGCTGGTGGAACACAAGTATAAAAAGCGTCTGGCCTGCCATCAGTGCGGCTATGAATTGCCGATGCCGACGCAATGCCCGCAATGCAACGAGACCGGCACGCTTATTCCCTGCGGCCCCGGCGTGGAACGGGTGGCGGAAGAATTCGCGGCTTTCTTTCCCAATGCGCGTTACGCCATCGCTTCATCCGACACCATGCACGGCCCCGCCGAAACCCAGGCCGCCATTCGCGCCATGGGTAAGCGTGAGATTGACGTCTTGATCGGCACACAAATCGTCGCCAAGGGACATCATTTTCCGCAGCTCACTTTGGTGGGCGTGGTGGATGCCGATCTGGGCGGCAGCGACGGCGATTTGCGCGCCCGCGAGCGCACCTTCCAATTGCTCCATCAGGTATCGGGCCGCGCTGGCCGTGCGGAAAAGCCGGGGCTGGTGCTGCTGCAAACGCGCAATCCCGACGATCTGGTGATGCAGGCGCTGGCGAAGGGCGACCGCGACGGCTTCTATGAACAGGAGCGGCAATTTCGCGAAGCCAGCCAATCGCCGCCTTTTGGCCGGCTCGCGGCGCTGGTGATCAGTGGCTATGACGGCGATGCGGTTCGCGGCATCGCGCGGGCGTTGGGCAAGGCCGCGCCAAACGCGCGCGATGTGAAAGTTTGGGGCCCGACACCGGCTTTCTATGCCCTGTTGCGCGGCCAAACGCGCGAACGTCTGCTGGTTCAAGCCGCGCGCGGCGTGGATGTGCAGGCCTATCTCAAGGCCTGGCTGGCGCTGGTCAAAGTGCCTGCCGCCGTACGCGTCGCGGTGGATGTTGATCCGGTGAGCTTTTTCTAGCTTCGCTTAAACGTCTGAGTCCCAGTGAAGGCGAAGACAACTTCCATCTCATCATTACGCAACGGCCGCAGGCGATATTTCGTAAATCGTCCAGATGACCAGTGGGCTGCAAACAAGAGCTCTCGCTTGGTGATTTTCACGTCAAAAATTTCGGCCTCTTCACCATCCGATTGATCGAGGGCTCGCACGCTTACCTTGCCATTGCGGCTGGTGATGACCAGGGAAACATCGGTCGACCACTCATCGCTTGCGATCCAGCGACCGACGAATGGGACTACGGCGCTAGGCAACTTGCGGCCACGCTTTACCGATTTTCTGACCGGCTTTACGGGCATGCCTTAAAGCGTCCGCACATCCGTCAGACGACCAGTGATGGCGGCGGCCACTGCCATCGCGGGCGACACCAAGTGGGTACGTCCGCCACGGCCCTGGCGGCCTTCGAAATTGCGGTTGGAGGTGGAGGCGCAACGCTCGCCTTCCTTCAACTTGTCGGCATTCATCGCCAGGCACATGGAACAGCCCGGATCGCGCCATTCAAAGCCTGCATCCAGAAACACTTTATCCAAGCCTTCTTCCTCGGCCTGTTCTTTCACCAGGCCCGAGCCCGGCACCACGATCGCGTTCACACCGGGCGAAACCTTCTTACCCTTGGCGATGACGGCAGCGGCGCGCAAATCCTCGATACGGCCATTGGTGCAGGAGCCGATGAAAACGTGATCCACCTTGATGTCGGTGATCGGCATATTGGCGGTCAGCCCCATATAGGCCAGCGCGCGTTCCGCCGCCTCGCGCTTATGGGCATCGACCATCTTCGCGGGATCGGGCACCGTGGCGGTGATGGGCAGCGCCTGTTCCGGCGAGGTGCCCCAAGTCACCATCGGCACGATATCGCGTGCATCCAACACCACTTCGGCGTCGAACTTGGCGTCCGGATCGGACTGCAAGGTCTTCCAATACATCACGGCATTTTCCCACATCGCGCCCTTGGGCGCGCGGGGCTTGCCCTTCACATAATTCAAGGTGGTGTCGTCAACCGCGATCAAGCCCGCGCGCGCACCGCCTTCGATGGTGAGATTGCACAAGGTCATACGGCCTTCCATGGAAAGGCCGCGGATCGCTTCACCGGCATACTCGATGACATAGCCGGTGCCGCCGGCAGTGCCGATCTTGGCGATCACCGCCAGCGCGATGTCTTTCGCCGTCACGCCTTCCGGCAGTTTGCCGTTCACCGTCACGCGCATGTTCTTGGAAGGCTGCGCCCGCAAAGTCTGGGTCGCCAGCACATGTTCGACTTCCGATGTGCCGATGCCAAAAGCCAGCGAGCCGAACGCGCCGTGAGTCGATGTGTGGCTGTCGCCGCAGACGATGGTGGTGCCCGGCAAGGTCCAGCCCTGTTCCGGGCCGATGATATGCACGATGCCCTGGCGGATATCGTCCATGGGGAAATATTCGACGCCAAAATCCTTGGCGTTCTTTTCCAGGGTTTCGACCTGCAGCTTGGATTCCGGTTCGGTGATGCCCTTATCGCGATCCTTGGTCGGCACATTGTGATCGGCCACCGCCAAGGTCAGTTCCGGGCGGCGCACTTTGCGGCCCGTCATGCGCAGACCTTCAAAGGCCTGGGGGCTGGTCACTTCATGCACCAGATGGCGGTCGATATAGAGCACCGGCGTTTCGCCCGCGGGGGCGTCCACCAGATGCGCGTCCCAGATCTTGTCGTATAGCGTCTTGGCCATGTCGGTACTCTTTAGGGTCGGTCTCGAAGGCGGCTTACATATAAGCCAGGGGCAAAGAGTTCAACGCTGCGAAAAATACAGCACGGCCATGATGATAACGATGGCGATCGCTTGGGCTAACACCCTGATTCGCATGAGTTTATTCGACCAACTGCGGGCCGTGTCGCCGCCGCGCCAAAGCGTATAAAGGCCCAGGCACAGGACGATAAAGACAATCGCGACGGCCACGCCGACCAGGATCTTTCCCATGACCGGGTTTATCGACCTGTCAACGGCGACGCGCAAGGCGTCAGGTGAGCCGTATTAGGCAGGCTTGGGCGCGGTCTTGCCGCCGATCCAACCGGCTGCTTTTTGCCCCAGTTCACGGAACTTGCCCGAACATTCCTCCAACCGCATGCGCCATTCCCGGTCCGGCGTTTGTCCCGTGATGGTGGCAAAATAAACCTGCATCAGACACGCAATGGCGATGGGTTCCATCACCGCTTTCTTTAACGACCAGGCAAACAGGAAGGCGATCAGGAACACCCAGACGGAAGCAGCGCGCGGGAACAGCGCCAGCAATCCGGCGGCCGGACCGAGAAACAAAGCGAACAGTCCCAGTGTCGCCAACCAGATCAGCAAGGTCAGCCAGGCCGCGTTCTTTAGCATGTGACGGTAATTCTGCGCATACAGCACCAGCGCATCCTGCGCCGTGGCCCAGGGATTGACGGTGCGGCTGCGCATCAGATGGGCCAGGATGATCTCATCCACATAAGTCAGCGACATGCGTATCACCGCATTGATCAGTCTCATCAAGGTTTGCAGCGCGGGAATGGGCAGCAGCGCGGCCACGCCCTGTGTCAGACCGGCGATAACCGCGATCACGCCCTTGATCAACTGATCCACGCCGAACAGAACCGAGCTTTCGGTGAAATGCGCCTTCACGCTGGCGGCGCCGTAGGTGATTTGATTCTGTCCATCCGGCACGGACTTGCCGTCGAGCAATTCGACCAGCACCGCGATATGCGCCGCCTTGACCAGATAGAGCAGATATTCCCGCAGCAAATAGAGAATGGCGGTGGTGAGACCGAAACCGATCAACGCGCCCCAGAATGCGCCGCCTGCGGCCCCTTCGACACTGGCGACGCGGCCCAGCAGCCAACCAATGCCAGCGCCCATGCCCACCGCTACCAAATAAGACACAGAGATCGCGGCATAGACGAACAGCCGCAGCAAAATAAACGGCAAAGTCCGCAGCACCATGGTAACGGCGCGGCCGAAACTGAAGTCCCACATATCGCCCCCTTAAACTAGGCTAGAGCATCAATCTGCTCGTCGGTGAAATCGCCCGGCACGATGGTCACCGGAATCGCTTGCACCGCCGTTCCGAACATGGAGACCAGGGGCCCCGGACCTTCCTTGGCGGTGCCCGACGCCAGCACCAGAATGGAAATATCAGAATCTTCTTTCAGCAATTGGCTCAGGCATTCGGTGGTCAGACCATAGCGGATCACCAGTTCCGGCACGATGCCCGACAGATCATTCACGATCTTGGCCGCATCCAGCACCATGGTTTCGGCATCGGCATAGGCTTCATCGCGCATGATCTCTTCCACGCCGCGCCATTGCTGGAAATCCGGCAAGGTGGCGGGACACAGCAGGGTCACACGCCCGCCGGTGTGCTGGGCGCGGCGGGTGGCAAAACGCAAGGCCACGGCGCATTCCTTGGTCTTATCGATAACCACCAGGAATTTGCGCGGGCCACGTGGGGCAAGGCTGCTCATGGGCAAAGCTTACTGCAGCTTCCGCTTCAGGTCATAGAGGAGTTCCAACGCTTCCTTGGGCGACAGGGCGTCGGGCTCGATGGTCTTCAAGGCGTCTTCCACCTGGCTGGTCTTGGGCTTGGGCGCGGTCGCCCCAAACAAGGGCAGGTCGTCGATCTTGGCCAGCGGCTTATGGCCCTCGCGACCCTCTTCCAGCGCCTGCAGCACTTCTTCGGCTCTGGTGACCACCGCTTCCGGCAACCCCGCCAGCTTGGCGACATGAATGCCGTAAGACCGGTCGGCAACGCCCGGCACGACTTCATGCAGGAAGACGATGCTGTCATTCCATTCCCGCACTTTCATCGTGTAGGGCGCCATGGATTTCAGCCGCTCACACAAAGCCACCATCTCGTGATAGTGGGTGGCAAACAGCGCGCGGCTTTTGTTGCTCTCATGCAGATGCTCGGCGGCCGCCCAGGCAATCGCCAAACCGTCATACGTCGCGGTGCCCCGTCCGATCTCGTCCAAAATGACAAGGCTCTTGGGGGTTGCTTGATTGAGGATCGCGGCCGTCTCCACCATTTCCACCATGAAGGTGGATCGTCCCGCCGCCAGATCGTCGCCCGCGCCCACACGGCTGAAGAGGCGATCCACGATGCCGATATGCGCGGCTTCAGCGGGAACGAAACCGCCCATCTGGGCCAGAATGGCGATCAAGGCATTCTGGCGCAGGAAGGTGGATTTGCCCGCCATGTTGGGACCGGTGACCAGCCACAGCCGTCCTTTGGAATTGGCGGAAAGATCGCAATCATTGGGGACGAACGGTCCGGCATTGACGGATTGCAGCGCGGCTTCCACCACCGGATGACGCCCGCGCGTGATGTTAAACGAAAGGCCATTGTCCATTTTGGGCCGCACGTAGCGCGCCGCAATTGCGAGTTCACCCAAGGCCGCCGCCACATCCAGCACCGCCAGCGCATCGGCAATTGCCGACAGAGCCTCTCCATGCTCGAGCGCCAGCATGGTCATTTCATCGAACAAGCCGGTTTCCAGCGCCAGCGCGGCCTCGCCGCTTTCGGCAATGCGTGAAGCCAGGCTCGCCAATTCGTCGGTGGAAAAGCGCACCGCGCCCGCCATGGTTTGGCGATGGCGGAAGGTTTCCTTGTCCGCCATTAATTTATCGGCATGCTGCTGGGTGACTTCGATAAAATAGCCCAGCACACCATTATGCTTGATCTTGAGCTGGGAAACGCCGCTGGACTGGCGGTATTTGCCTTCCAGTCCGGCGATGATGCGGCGGGATTCGTCACGCAACGCCCGCAACTCGTCCAAAGGCGCATGCGCGCCGCTTTTGATAAAGCCACCGTCACGCGACAGATAGGGCGGTTCTTCCACCAGCAAAAATTCCAGCCGGTCGGAAAGCCGTGAAACCCCGGCGATATTCTGAGTCAGGATCGCGATGGCGTCCAACGCTTCGCCGCCAAGCGATTCCTTACGCAAGCTGTCGCGCAATCCGCGCGCCGCCTTCACGCCATCGCGCAGATTGGCAAGATCGCGCGGCCCGCCGCGCGCCACCGACAAACGCCCCAAGGCGCGGGCGATATCCGGCGCGGCACGCAAGGCCTCGCGCGCTTTGCGGCGCAGTTCGGAATCTTTGGCAAAAGCTTCCACCGCGTCATGACGGGCGCCGATTTGCTTCACATCGGTTAATGGCGCGGCCAGCCGCCCCGCCAACATGCGCGCGCCAGAGGCTGTTACGCTGCGGTCGATCTGCGCCAGCAGGGAGCCGCTGCGTTGACCGGAAAGGGTTTGCGTCAGTTCCAGGTTGCGCCGTGTGGCCGCATCGATGCCCATGAAATGCGACGGCGACACCTGCGCGATCCGTTGCAGCGCGACGCGTCGGCCTTTTTGCGTCAGTTCCAGATAGCCGACCAGCGCGCCCGCCGCCGACAGCTCGGCGCGGGAGAACGCGCCCAATCCGTCCAGCGACAGTATGTTGTAATGCGTCTTGAGCGCGCGCTCGCCGTGAGCGGAATCAAAACGGCTGCCGGGCAATGGCGACAACGCGATGCCCTGCGACTTGAACAGTGCGACAAAATCTTCTTGCGCCAGCAACACATCGGGGATCAGCAATTCGCGCGGGGCCAATCGCGCCAGTTCGGTGGCGATTTCTTCTCGCGACAATTGCGCGACGGAAAATTCGCCGGTCGACATATCTGCGCTGGCGAGCGCGAAATCGGCGCCGCTGCGTCCGAGTGCCGCCAGCAGATTGGACGCGCGCGCTTCCAAAAGTGCGTCTTCGGTCAAAGTGCCCGGTGTCACCAACCGCACCACTTCGCGCTTGACCACCGACTTGGAGCCGCGCTTCTTGGCTTCGGCGGGATCTTCCACCTGCTCGCACACCGCGACGCGATGGCCCTTGCGGATCAATTTTTCCAAATAGGATTCGGCGGCATGCACCGGCACCCCGCACATCGGGATGTCTTCGCCCAAATGTTTGCCGCGTTTGGTCAGCGCGATGTCCAACGCTTCCGCCGCCTTTGCTGCATCAGCGAAGAAAAGTTCGTAAAAATCGCCCATGCGATAAAACAGCAGATAGTCCGTGTGCGCTGCTTTCAACGCGAGATATTGCGCCATCATTGGGGTGGCGTCGCCAAACCCCAGCGCTTCCGCCGGCTGTATCCCCAAATCCATCTCGCTCATGCGGCGAGACCATAGCAGAGCAAACGCACCGTCTGCGTCACCGAAACTTGATGCAAGCGCCGCCCGGACGGTTATTCTGTGGAAAATTTAGAAAAACGACTTTCAGAACAGGTGCCAAATGTCCCGCCCGTCCTTCACCGACGACGAAGCCCTGGCATTCCATGCGGGCGACAAGCCGGGAAAGCTGGAAGTGGTGCCGACCAAGCCGATGGCGACCCAGCGCGATCTCAGCCTGGCTTATTCGCCGGGGGTGGCGGTGCCGGTGCTGCGCATCGCCGAAAATCCCGAACTCGCTTACGACTATACCGCCAAGGGTAATATGGTGGCCGTGATCTCCAACGGCACCGCCATCCTGGGTCTGGGCGATCTGGGTGCGCTGGCTTCCAAGCCGGTGATGGAAGGCAAATCTGTGCTGTTCAAGCGCTTTGCCGATGTGAATTCCATCGATCTGGAAATCGACACCAAAGATGTCGACGCCTTCATCAATGCGGTGCGCTATCTGGGTCCCACTTTCGGCGGCATCAATCTGGAAGATATCAAAGCGCCCGACTGTTTCATCATCGAGCAGAAATTGCGCGAGTTGATGGATATTCCGGTGTTTCATGACGACCAGCACGGCACTGCGATTATTTCCGCCGCAGGCGTGATCAACGCCGCCCATCTCACCAATCGCAAGCTGGAAGACTTGAAAGTGGTGTGCAATGGCGCCGGCGCCGCCGGCATCGCCTGTATCGAACTGCTAAAGTCGATGGGCGTGAAAAGCCAGAATGTGATCCTGTGCGACACCAAAGGCGTGGTCTATCGCGGCCGCACCGAAGGCATGAATCAATGGAAGTCCGCGCATGCGGTCGAGACCAAAGCCCGCAGCCTGAGTGACGCCATGCAAGGATGCGACGTGTTCCTGGGGCTTTCGGCCAAGGGCGCGCTGACGGCGGACATGGTGCGCAGCATGGCGGCCTCGCCCATCATTTTCGCCATGGCCAATCCCGATCCGGAGATTACGCCCGAAGACGCCAAGGCGGTGCGCGGCGATGTGATCGTCGCCACAGGACGCAGCGACTATCCCAACCAAGTCAACAATGTGTTGGGCTTTCCCTATATCTTCCGCGGCGCACTGGATGTGCGCGCCACCACCATCAATGAAGAGATGAAGATCGCCGCCGCCGAAGCCATCGCCGCCCTGGCGCGCGAGGATGTCCCCGACGAAGTGGCTACCGCCTATCGCGGCGCGCGCCCGGTTTATGGGCCGGAATACATCATCCCCTCGCCTTTCGATCCGCGCCTGATCTCCAAAGTCTCGGCGGCGGTCGCGGAAGCGGCGATGAAATCTGGTGTCGCCAAGAAGCAGATCGCCGATCTTGCCGCCTATCAATTTCAGCTTTCGGCCCGTCTTGATCCCTCCGCCGGACTGTTCCAGATGGTGACCAATGCGGTGCGCGCCAAGCCAAAACGCGTGGTGTTCGCGGAAGGTGAAGAGGATTCGGTGATCCGCGCGGCAGCCGCGTTCCAGAATTCCGGGATGGGGAAAGCAATTCTGGTTGGCCGCCCGGACGTGGTCAAACAAGGATTCCGCCGCGCCGGGATCGACGATAAACTGCTGGAAATCCGCGTTCCCCATTCCGCCGAGGACGCCGCCCCTTACACAGATGCGTTGTACAAGCGTATCCAGCGCCGGGGCGGCCTGCATCGCGACGCTGTGCGTATGGTGACCAACGATCGCAACATCTATGCCGCCTCCATGCTAAAGGCCGGCGATGCCGACGCTATGGTGACGGGCGTGACGCGCAACTATGCCAACGCCTTGGCCGATGTGCGCACGGTGCTGGACCCACCGGCGGGCCAGCGCCCCATCGGCATGCAGGTGATTTTCGCCAAGGGACGCGTGGTGCTGATCGCCGACACGTCCGTCACCGAGATGCCCACCGCCGATCAGTTGGCCGACATCGCCGAACAGGCGGCGGCAGCGGCCAAGCGTTTTGGGCTGACGCCGCGCGTGGCTTTGCTGGCTTCTTCCACTTTCGGTTTTCCCCGCAGCGAGCGCAGCGAACGCATCATCGAGGCGGTACAAATCCTGGAAAATCGTGGTGTGGATTTTGAGTATGACGGCGAAATGGCGATCGACACGGCGTTGGATAAGGACAAGCTGGCGCTTTATCCCTTCGCCCGTATCACCGACACGGCCAATGTTTTGATCATGCCAGCGATCCATTCGGCCTCTATCTCAACCAAGCTGTTGCAACAGATGGGCGGGGCCAGCGTGATGGGACCAATGCTTGTGGGGTTGGAGAAGTCGGTTCAGATCGCGCCTTTGGGCGCTAAGATGAGCGAAATCTATAATGCCGCTGTGATCGCGGCGTATGATATCAATCGCTAATGGTTTTGATGAATTTTCCGCGTCTTTCCGGCTTCATGGATCGCATCTGGGATGAAGACATCATCCCCATTCTGACGGACTATATTCGTATTCCTTGTAAGAGCCCGGACTTCGACAAGGACTGGGACGCAAACGGCCATATGGAACAAGCCGTGACGATGTTCGCGGATTGGGCGCGCGCCAAGCTCCAGCAATTTCCGGGTGCGTCCTTGGACGTGGTGCGTCTGAAAGGCCGCACGCCACTCATCCTGATCGAAATTCCCGGCCAGTCTTCCGGCACAGTCCTCATGTACGGACACCTCGACAAGCAGCCGGAAATGGTCGGTTGGGATAAGGACCACGGCCCGTGGGATCCTCTTTCCAGCACAGTGGGATCCGAAGCTTGGAATTCACGTGACTTGAAGTCGCGGC
>JADMIO010817113.1_pt1 | contig 83625 bp, 72 predicted proteins | sample 8958161 | NCBI WGS metagenome assembly JADMIO01 (sample SAMN16585339, study PRJNA669376) | soil metagenome | isolation source: Crop rotation soil | place: USA: Cullars Rotation, Alabama | collected 2011 | reverse complement strand
CTTTCCCAACGGATTCGTCCGCAAGCCGTACGTACTTGGCTTCGCGATCAGCCTCCGAATGAACGAGCACGGTCCGGATTCCGAGCTCGCGGCACGCGCGCTGAATGCGCAACGCGATCTCGCCGCGATTTGCGATTAAAATCTTTCCGAACAGCTGCTCCGGCTTGGTTACCACGATCGAGGAAGATATCGCATGTAGCCGGCGATACTCACGAAATCACGACGAGAGGTTGGCCGAATTCCACTGGTTGCCCGTTTTCGGCAAGCACCTGCTTCACGACGCCGGCCTTGTCGGCTTCAATTTCGTTCATGAGCTTCATCGCTTCGATAATGCAAAGCGTATCTCCGACTTGAACCGAGTCGCCGACTTCGACGAAAGGCTTGCCACCGGGTGAAGACGCCCGATAGAACGTCCCTACCATCGGGCTTTTGACGAAATGGCCCTCCGCTTCGATCGGGGCGGGTGCCGATTCGCTCACTGCCGCGGGCGCTACCGGAAGAGGTGCCTGCTGCACGGGTATGTGCATGGCCATGGGGGCGGCGGCCGCACCGGGAGCTACGGCTTTGGTGATTCGTACGCGTTCTTCACCTTCTTCGATTTCGAGCTCCGCGATGCCGGAACTTTCGACGAGCTCGATCAAGGTCTTTAATTTGCGCAAGTCCATTGCGGGACCCTCGGCTGTTTTGACCAGGGCGCGAGTTTGGCGCAGATCGGGGCAGATTGTCCAGTGTTCGCGCAAGATGCGCACAAACATGGGTGAACGGTCAAGACGGGAGCGCCCGACGCCGATCAGAACGCTGCCGCTTCGAATCCCCCGAACCGCACGATTGTTTTTTCGAGGGGTCGCGGACAAGCACGTAAAGGCGGTTCGGCGTAGGCGTGCTGATGCAACGAATCGGCCGCAAATGTCGACCGTTAGTCGATAATGCCCGAGCTTTACAGCAACTGGCCGACGATGGATCGCAATTTTTCGTCTTTGATAGGTCCGAGCTGCGTGTGGACGATTTGCCCGGAACGATCGAGGATAATGGTGAACGGCAGGGCGCCCACGCGATTGCCTAGTGTCTTGGAGAGCTCGAGGGCCCCGTAGCCGCCGATTAGCGCTGGATAGTTGAGCTTCAGTTCTTTGGCGAAGTCGGCGACTTTATCTTCCTTGTCGATGGCGATGCCGACGAATTGAACTCCGCGCTGCCCAAGGTCGCTCTGCGCTTTGATGAACTCGGGCATCTCTTCACGGCACGGTATGCACCAGGTCGCCCAGAAGTTGACGACGAGCACCTTCCCTTGCCACTGATCGAGCGCTTGATTCCGACCCTCCGTATCGGGCAGACTGACACCGAAAATGGCCTTGCCATTGGTGGGGGAGTGGTAGGCTTCGTCCACACCGAATCGCCAGCCGAGGACTAGCGCGGCGACCGCGACCGCGCCGAACACCGCCCAACGGATGGCGGACGACTTCATCTGACTCGCTTCAAGTGAGCGCTCACACTCAACCAAAGGGTCGTCGCACGCAGAGTATGGGTTCTCAGTTGAACCACTTCTTCTTCTCCGGCACCGCGCTGACCGGGGGGCCTGCGCGGGCACCCGGCGCTGGCAGGGTTAGGCTAACGGTCTGTACCTGGGGCGGGTAGCAGACACCCACGTCCGCGCAGCCCTGCGATTCGGCGCGAACAGTGACCTTTCCACCCGGCTCGACGGAGTGAAGCGGGAGCTTGACCGCCACTTCATGGCGATAAGTCTCCACCTTGCCGAAAAAGGCGTCTTCCTTGATCTTCCCGGGCGGCAGCGACGCACCGTCCGCAACGGCCGGCGGCGCGACGCTGAACTTGAGCTTCTCGCGGTAGAGATAGTAGCCATCGGCGATGGAAAAGCGGGCTTCGATGGTCTTGTCGTCAAGCGCCTGCGCGCTGAAGGCGAAAGCGCGCTCGGGCTCCAACAGCTTCGGATCGGCACCGGCATATGCCGCGGAGATTGTGGTCATCGAGCCCGCCAGGAAGAGGAGCGACAATGCTCGCCACTCCATTGGCAAGCGCTCGGCGCAGTGCCTAGGCATCCGAGCGAGTTTCGTCGGCGATCCAGTCGAGATACGCAGTGAGTCCATCGACAATGGGGACAACGATGATTTCGGGAAGTTCGTAAGGGTGACGAGCGCGAATGGCCGCCTCGAGCTCTGCGTAACGGTCCGTCGCCGTTTTAATGGTAACGGTCACTTCTTGTGCTGTTTCGATTTCGCCGCGCCAGTGATAAAGTGAATCTCCCGGCGCTCCCACATTCACGCAGGCAGCCAAGCGCGATTCGACAAGCGATCGCGCTAGCGCCTGTGCCGAAGCGCGATCGGGCAACTGGGTCAATACCAGGATCGCCACGCCGGCTAAGGAGTTCTCATGCGGTTCATCATGCTGGCGATTGTACTTGGTTTCCCTTTTATCGATCTTTATACGACCGTGCGCTTCGCCCGTTGGACCGGCATCCCTGTGTGGGCATGGCTTGCGGTGTCGGCGGTGGTCGGCATCTCGCTGTTGCGCAGCGAGCGCATCGCGTTTCGAGCGAACGTCGTCGCGGCCATGCATGGCGGCCAGCCGCTATTGCGCGGTCTCCTCGATAGCGGACGCAAAGTGCTGGCCGGCATGCTGCTCGTGCTGCCCGGCGTGCTGAGCGACCTGTTCGCGCTCGTGCTGCTGGCGTTGCCGTTGAATGTCGGCAGCGAGATCGGACCTCGCACGGTGACAGCAGGCCACGGGCCCAACACACGAAAGTCGATCGACGGCGAGTTTCGTCGCCTCGATTGAGCACCGTTACGTCCTCGATGACGCTGTCGCGTCCGCGCCGTCGCGTCGGTACGCGTGTCGCATCATTGCCAACCCGATCACGACCATCGGGAGCGACAACCATTGGCCCATCGTGAGGCCGAGTGCCAAGAAGCCCAGAAAACTATCGGGCTCGCGTGCGAATTCCACCACGAATCGACATAGGCCGTAACCCAGCAAAAAGAGCCCTGACGCCGCGCCGCGCGGCCGCGGATGACGCGTATAGATCCAGAGAACGGCGAACAAGAGGATCCCTTCGAGGCCGAACTCATAGAGTTGGGAAGGGTGACGCGGCGCCGGTCCCGCCGCCGGAAATATCATTCCCCACGGCACGTCGGTGACGCGTCCCCATAGCTCGCCGTTGATGAAGTTGCCGAGACGTCCGGCTGCAAGCCCCAGCGGTATCAGCGGCGCGACGAAGTCGGTCACCTCGAGCCAGCGCTTCCCACGCGAACGCGCGAAGAACACGAGCGCGACGAGTACGCCCAAAAAGCCGCCATGGAAGCTCATGCCGCCTTGCCATACCGATGCGATCTCGAGAGGATGCTCGAAGTAATACCCCGGCTTGTAGAAGAGCACATAGCCCAATCGGCCTCCCAAGATCACCCCGAAGACACCGTACAGCAGCATGTCGTCGATATCGCGCGCGCTCCAGGTCGAGGCACTGTGCTTTGCCCGATATTTGCCGAGCACCACGAACAATATGAAGCCGACGAGGTACATGAGCCCATACCAGCGAACCGCTAGAGGCCCGATGTGAATCGCGACGGGATCGAACTCTGGGTGGACCAGCATGCAGCGGAGAGGGGAGACGGAACGGCGTAGGCTAAAATCGCAATCATCGATTATACGAAACTCGGCATTCGTGCCCGCGGAAGTGCCCCACGCTCCGCCTAACGACGATCGATTCGAGGAGATCTGCATGGCAAACAATCGTCGCTCGAGACTCATCACCGAAGGCATCGCGCGATCGCCCAATCGCGCAATGCTGCGTGCTGTCGGCTTCGGCGACGGCGATTTCGACAAGCCGATCGTCGGCGTCGCGAACGGCCACAGCACGATGAATCCGTGCAACGCGGGCATTCAACCTCTCGTCGACCGCGCGATGGCAGCGCTCCATGACGTAGGCGCGATGCCGCAAGTATTCGGCGTACCGACCGTGACCGACGGCATCGGCATGGGCACCGAGGGCATGAAGTATTCGCTCGTCTCGCGCGAGGTGATCGCGGACGCGATCGAGACATCGGTCAACGGCCAATGCATGGACGGCGTGCTGGTCGTCGGCGGCTGCGACAAGAACATGCCGGCCGGCATGATCGCAATGGCGCGAATGAATGTTCCCGGTATTTTCGTTTACGCAGGCACGATCAAGCCCGGACACTGGAAAGGGCAAACGCTGACCATCGTGTCGCCCTTCGAAGCCGTGGGCGCGTTCACCGCGGGCAAGATGTCGCGCGAGGACTACGACGGCATCGAGCGCAATGCATGCCCCTCCGTCGGTGCGTGCGGAGGCATGTACACGGCGAACACGATGTCGTCGTCGTTCGAAGCGCTCGGGATGAGCCTCCTCGGCAGCTCGCAAATGGCCTCGCCCGATTCTGAAAAGGCGGACTCCGCCGCCGAGTCCGCCCGCGTTCTGTACTCGGCAATTGAGCGCGATCTCAAACCGCGCGACATCATCACGCGAAAGTCGATCGAGAACGCGATCGCGCTGGTGATGGCGACCGGGGGCTCGACCAATGCCGTGCTCCACTATCTTGCGATCGCCGCGGCGGCCGAAGTGCCATGGACGATCGACGACTTCGAGCGCATCCGGCAGCGCGTGCCGGTGCTTTGCGATCTGAAGCCCTCCGGCCGCTACGTCGCGGTCGATTTTCACAAGGCGGGCGGAGTTCCGGTGGTCCTCAAGATGTTGCTCGAGCACGATCTTCTCCATGGCGATTGCATGACGATCACGGGCCGCACGCTGGCCGAGGAGCTTGCGCCCGTTCCTGCCGAGCCTCGTTCCGATCAGGATGTGATCCACGCTTGGAACGATCCCCTATACGCGAAGGGACACCTCGCAATCCTCAGAGGCAACCTTGCACCCGAGGGATGCGTCGCGAAGATCACGGGCCTCAAGAATCCAGCGATCACGGGACCCGCTCGGGTGTTCGATTCGGAATCCGAAGTGATGGACGCCATCATGGCGCGCAAGATCGTCGCCGGCGATGTCGTCGTCATTCGCTACGAAGGCCCCAAAGGCGGACCTGGAATGCAGGAGATGCTGGCGCCGACGTCGGCGCTCGTCGGGCAGGGCCTCGGCGAATCGATCGGTCTCATCACCGACGGCCGCTTTTCCGGCGGAACATGGGGCATGGTGGTGGGGCACGTCGCTCCGGAAGCCTATGTGGGCGGCACGATTGCGCTCGTCGAAGAAGGCGATTCGATCACTATCGATGCGCATCGCCTTCTGATTCAGTTGAATGTCGACGACGAGACGCTCGCGCGCCGCCGCGCGGCATGGCATCCGCCCAAGCCGCGGCACACGCGTGGTCTGCTCGCGAAGTATCGCCGCTTGGTTTCGACGGCAAGCTTGGGCGCGATCACGGACAGCGGCGAATCGTAGCCGATCGAGAGGACCCCTCGGAACATCGATGCTGTACTGGCTCGCGCTTGCCGGCGCCATCGCGCTCGAGATCGCGGGTACGATGTCGATGAAGCTATCGCAAGGCTTTACGCGCCCGCTGCCATCGCTGCTGCTATTCGTGTTCTACGCATCGTCGTTCGCGCTCATGACGGTCGCGGTCAAGAAAATCGATATGAGCGTCTCCTACGCGATCTGGTCGGGCGTCGGCACGGCAACGATTGCATTGATCGGCGTCGCCTGGTTCCGCGAGTCGCTGACCGCGATTCAGATCGCGAGCATCGTCGCCATCATTGCCGGCGTCATCGGACTACGCGCCGGCGCAGCTTAACCAAAAGCTAGTTGCCGTAGACGAGGAGGGCAGGCGCACAATAACCTGTCTCGTCGACGCCCATTCGGAATCGCTCGCCACACCGCGCTGTTTACTTCGCCGCGTACCCCCGATTCCATCGTTAATGGAGATTTCTATGCCAGAGCTCATGCGCGCGCTCCGCGCTCTCCTCTTCGGTCTCGCAACGATAGCAATCGCCGGATGCACGGCATCGCTCAACACCGCCGGGTCGGGCACGGCCGTGAATGCGCCGATCTATCACGTCGGCGATCGATGGGTTTACCACGCCGAGGATGGTTATAGGCTCAAGACCGTCTGGGACGAGACGCACGAGATCACGGCCATCGGCCCCGATGGCATCACCGTGCGCATCACGCAGAAAGGCCCGTCGACCGACGTCTCCCGTACCGAGCAATGGACCGCTCCCGTGCTCGTGAAAGTCGGCGCGGTCTACAACAATCAAACGCGACGCTTCGCCACACCGCTCGAGCGCTTCAACTTCCCGCTGCTCGTGGGCAAGACGTGGAATCAACGCCCCGACAACTATAACGAGGCGACCAAGGTAACCGGCAGCATCAACTATTACGCCGACGTACAGGGCTGGGAGACGGTGACCACGCCCGCGGGCACCTATGAGGCCCTCAAGATCCACGTCTTGATGCGGCTCGACGACGAAGAATTCTGGCGTTGGCCCACCGAGTGCAACTATTCGGTTTGGTATTCGCCCATGGTGAGCGGCGTCGTCAAAGAAGAGAAGCGCGCACAGTATCGCGAGAAAGGCGACGAGATGAATGCGGCGGTATTCCGCACGCAATTCGCAACGCTGCAGCTCACCTCGTTCACACCCGGAAAATCCTGAGGATCTGCACGCGACGTCGAGCGCGAACGCCGCGCGTCGCCCGAACCGCCGACCCTATAAGCCGAGCCTTTGAAAGATCACCGATGTGAGCGACGCTTGGTTGAGCGTATAGAAATGAAGCCCCGGCGCTCCGCGCGATAGCAGCGAGTCTGCAAGATCCGTCACCACATCGAGGCCGAACGCACGGATCGACGCCGCATCGTCTCCGAATCCTCGGAGCTTTTCCCGGATCCAGCGCGGAATCTCGGCGCCGCAAGCGTCGGAGAAGCGCGCGAGCTTCGAGAAGCTCGAGATCGGCATGATGCCGGGGACGATGGGCACATCGATCGCCATCGCCTGGCAGGCATCGACGAAGTGCCAGTAGGCGTCGGCGTTGTAGAAGTATTGCGTGAGCGCAGAATTCGCGCCCGCATCGATCTTGCGCTTGAACGCCCTTAGATCCTCTTCGGGACTTCGCGCTTGCGGGTGATATTCAGGATAGGCGGCGACGTCGATGTGGAACCAATCGCCCGTTTCCTGACGGATGAACTGCACGAGCTCGTTCGCATAGCGAAAGTCGCCGCCGTCGACCGTGCCCGACGGCGTATCGCCGCGCAAGGCGACCAAATGCCGAATTCCGTTGTCGCGATAGGTACCGAGCACTTCGGAGATCGATGCGCGCGAGCCGCCGACACAGGAAAGGTGCGGCGCAGCTTCCATGCCCTCCGCGCGAAATTCGAGAACGGTTGCAAGCGTGCCTTCGCGCGTCGAGCCTCCGGCGCCGAACGTGACCGAACAGAACGCCGGCCTGAGCTGCGCAAGCTGGCGGCGCGTCACGCGTAGCTTCTCCATGCCTTCGGGCGTACGCGGCGGGAAGAACTCGAGGCTGAGGAGGCGCTGTTGCGTCATAGCGAGGCTCGTTTTCGGGAGGGGTCAGCTCGACTTGCGCGGCAACAGCGAGGACAGCAGCCACGAGATCAAGCTGTAGACGATCGCACCGAAGACGGCCGACCAGAAGCCCGCAACGTGAAAACCGTCGAGAAACGAGCCGACCCACCAGAAGAGAAGTCCATTGATCACGAAGATGAAGAGCCCGAGCGTGAGGAGCGTCGCCGGCAGCGTGAGCAAAACGAGGATCGGTCGAATGAGCGTGTTCACGAGGCCCAGCACGAGCGCCGCGATCAGCGCCGATGTGAAGGAATCGACCTTGATCCCGGAGAACACATACGGCAAGGCGAGCAATGCCAGCGCGTTGATCAGCCAGACGAGAAGTAGATGCATCACGAGCCTCGAAATCTAGAGGGACCTGTCAATACGCCCTAGTTGAAACAGTGAGCGGGATCATCGCGTGGAGCCGGCGCAGTACGGCTTGAGCGCGGCGTAGAGCGTTCGGCTCACCGGCGCCGCGATATCGCGCTCCTTCGCCATCCGTGCGACCGCCCCGGAAAGCCAAGGCGCTTCGAGGCGGTTGCCCGCATTGAGATCGTTTTGCATCGACGAGCGCATCTCCGGCGGCAGCTTGTCGGCGAACTCGAGTTGCTTCGCGACGAAATCGTCATCGAGCGCGATGCCGCGTGCGCGCCCGACGGTCCACGCCTCGCGCATCGCAGATTCGAACACGGCTCGTAGATCGGGATCAGAGCGCACGAAACCGATCGGCTGCCGCGCGACACTCGTCAATCCGGAGAATGCCGTCAGAAAAACGAACTTCTCCCATAACGCGCGTCGAATATCCGACGAGAGCTCGACGTCGATCCCCGACGCCTTGCAAGCGTCGAAGAGGGCTTGAGCACTGCGCTCCTGGGCGGCGGCCACAGGGCCGAAACGAAGTCTCGCCATCGTTCCGGTATGCGCGATGATCCCGGGCTCCGCGATCGTCGCTGCAATGTAAGCCACACCCCCCATTACCCGTTCCGCACCGACCACGGCACCGATACGTTCGATGCTCTCGACGCCGTTTTGAAACGGCACGACGACACCACCTTGCGCGACCAGCGGCGCGATGGCCTCGGCCGCGCTCTCGGTGTCCCATAGCTTGACGGCGAAAAAGACGACGTCGGACGGCGGCACGGCTGCCGGATCGTCGGTGACCATCGGATGCATGATCCGAACATCGCCGGTGGCGCTTCGGATTTCGAGGCCGCGCTCTCGCAGCGCTCCGAGATGGCGACCGCGCGCGACGAACGCCACGTCGTGACCGGCGAGCGCGAGCTTGGCTCCAAAAAAACCGCCCACGCCGCCCGCGCCCATCACAGCGATTCGCATGCGACCTCCAAACTCACTCGTGAACGAAACGTTCGCGGACATCGCGGCGCCTGCGCGACGCCGCGGCGGGGCGCCGGAAGCGGCGCCCGTGTCACGAATCAATAGCGATACGTATCGGGCTTGTAAGGACCTTCGTTCGCCACTCCGATATAGCGGGCTTGCTTGTCCGTGAGCGGCGTCAGCATCGCCCCCAATTTCGATAGCTGCAGCCGCGCAACTTTTTCATCGAGATGCTTGGGAAGCACGTATACCCCGACCGGATACTTTCCAGCCCGCGTCTTCGCGTCCGTCCAAAGCTCGATCTGCGCCATCACCTGATTCGCGAACGACGAGCTCATCACGTAGGACGGATGTCCGGTCGCGCAGCCGAGGTTAACGAGCCGTCCTTCGGCCAGCAAAATGATTCGCTTGCCGTCCGGAAAGATGATGTGATCGACCTGCGGCTTGATGTTGTCCCATTGATACGCTTTGAGCGACGCCACATCGATCTCGTTGTCGAAGTGGCCGATGTTGCACACGATCGCGTTGTTCTTCATCCGCTTCATGTGCTCGTGCGTGATCACGTCGATGTTGCCGGTGGCGGTGACGAAGATATCGGCCTTGTCCGCCGCATAATCAACGGTGACGACGCGGAAGCCTTCCATCGCGGCTTGCAGCGCGCAGATGGGATCGATTTCGGCTATCCATACTTGCGCCGACAGCGCGCGCAGTGCCTGCGCGCTGCCTTTGCCGACGTCGCCGTAGCCGGCCACGAGAGCGATCTTGCCGGCGACCATCACGTCGGTTGCGCGCTTGATGCCATCGACCAGCGATTCGCGGCAGCCGTACAGATTGTCGAACTTCGACTTCGTCACCGAGTCGTTGACGTTGATCGCCGGAAAGGCGAGGCGGCCCTCCTTGTGCATTTGATAGAGGCGCTTGACCCCCGTGGTCGTCTCTTCCGTCACACCCTTGATCGACGCCTTGATGCGCGAATAGAAATCAGGCGACTCGGAGAGGCGCTTCCGAATCGCCGCGTATAGCGCCGTTTCCTCTTCGCAGGTCGGATTCGCGATGCACGAGAGATCCGTCTCGGCCTTCGCACCCAGGTGGACGAGCAATGTCGCGTCGCCGCCGTCGTCGAGAATCATGTTCGGCCCCGTTTCGCCGCTGCCCGTTGCCGGCCACTCGAAGATGCGATGCGTGTAGTCCCAGTATTGCTCGAGCGTTTCGCCTTTGTGTGCGAACACCGGCGTGCCTCTGACCGCAATAGCCGACGCCGCGTGGTCCTGTGTCGAATAGATATTGCAGGAGGCCCAGCGAACTTCGGCGCCCAATGCCTGCAGCGTTTCGATCAGGACGGCCGTTTGGATCGTCATGTGCAGGCTGCCGGCGATGCGCGCGCCCGCAAGCGGTTTGACCGGCGCGAATTCTTCGCGGATCTGCATGAGGCCCGGCATTTCGGTCTCGGCGATCGCGATCTCTTTTCTGCCCCACTCGGCAAGGCTCAGGTCCGCCACCGCGAAGTCGGTGAAGCCTTTGATGTCCGTCACAGCATTCATGGTCGTCTCCATTGTTGGTGACCGCGTTGTGGGGTGAAGGTCGATCTGGCTCGTCACCCCGTGCGCAGGCACGGTTCAACGAGCGCAGTTGCGATGGATGGCCCGACGGATGAATCCGGGCATGACCCCGAGCCTGGCAAGACGAAGGCCGTCTTGTTGCAACGCTCCTCGGGGTAGGGTCGGGGATGTTACCCCAGAAGTCGATGGCCGTCATCAAGAAATTGCGATTCAGCGCATGCCTGTAGGCGACATTTCGCACACGCATCATGAGGAATCGCGCACGGCGATCGCCGCCACTTCCTCCCGCAGCATCGCGCTGACGAGGCTCGATTCGCGCTTGTAGAAGCCCTCGGTGTGAAAGGTCTCGTCGAGCTTGAAGAGCTCGTAATCGAGGTGATGGCAAAGCTCGTGGATGAGCGTCCTCAGGAATGTCTTGAAGGCCACGACGTCCTGTCGAGCGGCCGTTCTCATCCAGACGGTGATCCGAGCGCCGGTCCCTTCGTTGTCGGGCTCGTACAAGCCGTGGAGCTCCCCGTCGCCGTCGGCCGGGCGCCGTGCCCGCACGCGGGCGCGAATTCGCGGAACTCGAAAGCCCGTCGTCAGTGCATCGAGGAGCTCCTGCGAAGCGCGCTCCGTCGCGATTCGATTCTCGCTGGTGAGCGCGTGTCGCAACTTAGCCAAGCGCAACTGCGCCGCGAAACCGGACGGAAGAGCCAGCGTACGAATGCGGTCGCTCTCCCGGTAGATGCACTGCCTCGCTGCCGACAGCCGGTTGTAGTACGCAAAGGGCATCTGCGAAAGTTACACGGATTTTCGCGTCGAACGCCGGGCGAGGCGTGAGCGCGATCGTCGACGTCTCGAAGTCGGCGCAAACGACGAGGGCCGCATCGCGGCCCTCCGTTCGTATCGACGCGAAGCGTCGTTCGAAGCCTGAGCGTCAGGCTTTCTTGATCTTCTCGAGCATCTTGAAAATGCCTTTGGACGAGCCTACGAAAAGGCGCTTGTAGGCTTTGCCGAGGCATCGGCGCTCGAGAGTGTTCCGGCGGGTTCGGGTTCGTTCTGCCATAGGGATCTCCTTTCGATGGTTGGAATAGACCGGTTAGGATCAGTTTAGCAGTGCGTTAGGCTGGGACCGCATCGACGCCGGCTGCCGCCTTCAGCGCTTCCGCCTTGTCCGTCGCTTCCCATTGGAATTCGGGCTCGTCGCGCCCGAAATGCCCGTAGGCAGCGGTCTTTTGATAAATCGGCCGAAGGAGATTCAGCATGCGAATGATGCCTTTCGGGCGGAGATCGAAATGCTCATTGATGAGCTCGGCGATCTTCGCATCAGGAATCATGCCCGTTCCTTCCGTGTATACCGTGACGTTGATCGGACGAGCGACGCCGATCGCATACGAGAGCTGGACCTGGCATTGCGTGGCGAGGCCGGCCGCAACGATATTCTTGGCGACATAGCGGGCCGCATAAGCAGCCGAACGGTCGACCTTGGACGGATCCTTGCCGGAGAACGCGCCGCCGCCGTGCGGAGCCGCGCCGCCGTACGTATCGACAATGATCTTGCGGCCGGTGAGTCCCGCATCGCCGTGCGGGCCGCCGATCTCGAAACGCCCGGTAGGATTCACGAGATACTTGGTCCCCGACAGCATGTGCGGAGGAAGCACCGGCTTGATGATCTCGTCGATCACCGCTTCGGCGAGTTCGCCTTGCTTCTCGTTCATCGATGGATGATGTTGCGTCGAGAGCACGACGGTGTCGATGGCCACCGGCTTGCCGTTCACATAGCGAATCGTCACCTGCGATTTGGCATCCGGACGCAGCCACGGCAGACGACCGTCCTTCCGCACCTCGCTTTGGCGCTGAACCAAGCGGTGCGCGTAATAGATCGGAAATGGCATGAGCGACGGCGTTTCGTTGCACGCATAGCCGAACATCAAGCCCTGGTCTCCCGCGCCTTGGTTCAGATATTCGTCGGATGCATGATCGACGCCGCGCGCGATATCGGGCGATTGACGGCCGTAGCACACCATCACCGAGCAGCCATCGGCGTCGAAGCGAAGCTCGGGGTCGTTGTAGCCGATTTTGCGAATCGTGTCGCGAGCGATCTTGGCGTAGTCGTGCGAATGCCCGGTGGTGATCTCACCGCTCATGACGACGAGGCCCGTCGACACGAGCGTTTCGGCAGCGACTCGCCCCGTCGGATCTTGCTCTAGAATCGCGTCGAGCACCGCGTCGGAGATCTGGTCCGCAACCTTATCGGGGTGGCCTTCCGACACCGATTCCGACGTGAATAGGAAATCACTCATTGCCGTTCCCTCGCCAAAGTTGTTGGTGCGCCGAATGGGGGCAGCGTAGCGGGCGCCCTACGCGTCATCTTTTGCATCGAGCAAAGATCTCGATTTTAGCAGAATCCATGCCAATTTCAGGGCTGAGAACCGTTCAAGGATCCTCCACGACGGGACGGGCATGACCCTCGATCGCTCGATGGCCCTCCACGCTAGCGTGACGCCCCGCCCACTGATCCGTCGATGACCGCGCCCATTCTCGTTCCGACGCGCGACGCGATCCTCTGCGCTGTCGAGTGCCTCCGTGCCGGTCAACTGGTGGCATTTCCCACCGAGACCGTGTACGGGCTCGGCGCCGACGCGCGAAATCCCGCCGCGGTTCGTCGAATCTTCGCCGCAAAACGGCGGCCGGCGGACCATCCGGTTATCGTGCACCTCCACGAGATCGCGCAGCTGTCCGACTGGGCAAGTCATGTGCCTCCAGCAGCGAGCGCCCTCGCAGCGGCGTTCTGGCCTGGCCCGTTGACGCTCATCCTTGCTCGCCACACGGGCGTCTCGGACGCGGTCACCGGTGGGCAAGATCGCGTGGGTTTACGTATTCCGCGGCATCCCGTCGCACGCGAGCTTCTGGAGGCGTTCAGCGGCGGCATCGCGGCCCCGTCCGCGAATCGATTCGGGCGCATCTCTCCCACTACCGCACGCCATGTCGCGGACGACCTCGACAACGCCGTATCGATGATCCTGGATGGCGGCGCGTGCGACGTTGGAATCGAATCGACGATCGTCGCCTTCGACGGCGACGAACCGATGCTGCTGCGCCCCGGCGGCATCGGTGGTCATGAGTTGCGACGTGTGCTGGGGCGCGCTCCGCGTTTATCCAACGCGGATGCGCCGCGTGCGTCCGGCACGCTTGCATCGCACTATGCACCCAGGACGCCGGCGATGCTCGTCACGGCGGACGCGCTGCAAGCGGAGGTCGCACAGTTCACCGATCGAGACGAGGACATCGCGGTGCTCTCGCTGAGCGTCCGCAAGCCGGTCGATTTCGCAACGGTGTGGATCAATGCGTCCACCGACCCGCTCGCGTACGCGCACGATCTCTATGCGAATCTGCGGGCGCTCGATGCGGCGAACGCCGATGTCATCTTGATCGAATCGGTGCCCGACAGCGACGAGTGGTCGGCCATAGGCGACCGCCTTTCGCGGGCGACGCGCGGCGAGGATGACGATCGCGATTGAGCGCTCTGGACAAAAGAGTCATGGCTCACGGTGCACACGACCATTCGTCCATGCATCGCACACGGCCTTTCGGCCCACAAAAAGAGCCGGCTCCTGAGAGCCGGCCCTTGCGACGTGTGAGGAGCGCGCTCGAGAAACTCAGCGTGCCGCGGCGCGTCCCTGAACGAAGTCGACCTTCGGCATCGCGCCCGGATCGAAAGCGCCGCGCTTCGGCAGAAGTCCGCTCGCGAGCATGTTGTTGAGCAATTGATTGATGAGGAAATTGGCGTCCTCGGGCAGCAGATACCGCTTGTCGACGAGATCGTTCGCTTCGTTGATTGCGGTGAAGTAGTAGAGCCATAGGCTGCCGTAGCGCTCGGCGATCGAAAGCCGCGGATCGCCGCTCGCTTGACGATCGGCTCTCGTCTTGGCGAACGGTATGTAGCCGGCCGAAAGCGACGCTTCGCGTCCCATCAGCGGGCCGCTGGCGATCGGATTCCACGCGGTGTACGTACCGAGCGGCAGGCGAATCAACAGCGAGCGGACGCCCGAGAACTCGTTGCCGTCGACGTCCACTTTCGGTCCGAGCGTCGGGATCACTTGCTTGATCGGCGGAGGAACGTTCGAGATGACGCCGGAGCCGTCGTTGTAACGGAAGTCGGGACCGTAGTCATAGTCGTTCACCGCATTCATCACACCGTCGGGCTTGGGCGTATTGGGAATGTTCGGCCATCCCATCGCCGCCGACGACGGCGTAACCAGCGTGCCATCGGAGACGCGCGGATAAAGGCTCGGCGGCGGCTCGACGTTCTTGGTGACCCAGTCGATCATCGCTTGGTGCAGCGCGCGGTTCGTTTCCGTCTGCGGATTGGGATTGGCGGCGAGGCTGTTCGGATTGGTCGACGCCGTGCCGAGATTGAATCCGCCGTTGCCGCCACCGTGAGTCGTGCCGGGGTGGTAATAGCGTCGAACGTTTGCCGGCAGCGGAAGATCTTCGCCGCCCTTCGTTCCAGCGATGCCGACCGAGCCGCGGCTGTACCACATCTCGGGACCGCCGTAGGTCTCCATGATCTTGGGACAGGTGTTCGTCTGCGCGCAGCGATGCAAAAGACCCCATGACGCACGGCCGCGCGTCGTATCGGTGTAGTCGGACCACCACAGCGGTCCGTCCGCGCCCGGATCATAGAGCTCGGCGATATCGCCCGGCTGCGCGAAGCGGATGTTGAAGCTTCCCATCATGCCGGCGATGTTGGGGTTCATGCCGTCCCAAACGATCTTGCCGTTCTCGTCTTCGTTGAAGCCGTTGTTCAGCATGTGCTTCTGGAAACGCCCAGATTGCGAGTTGCCGAAACCGATGACCCATTGCGTCTTGTTCGCGATCGGATTCGCGGTGCCGACATCGTCCTTCGCCTGATAGCGGAAGAACGAGATCACGTCGCGCATCGCGGCGTTGCCGACGCCGAGGACGAACGGATCCTTCGCGGTATAGACGAGCTCGTAGAGCAAGTTGGGATCGAAGCCGCCCTTGACGCAGAGACGCGTCGCATCGGGCGTACCCGGGAACGGCACGGTGCGGCAATCGGCGAATGCGAAGTCGGTGCTCGCCAAAACCACGCGATTGATCTTCGCGCCGGCCGGCGTTTCTTTGGTCGCCGTGACCAGCGAAGCCTTCGTGGTGTCGAGGCTCGCCGGTGTACGGCCGAGACCGGGCAGCGATTGGGTGGTGGTGTTGACGCCGTTCGTTTGTCCGACCGCAACGAAGCGAGCCCATACCGGGCCGGTGACGCCGGTCGCGATGGGCACGTCGATACCGAGCGCCGTGGCCGGCTGCGAAGCGATCGGCTGATCGCCTTGCCATGCGCTGTTCAATACGATCTCGCCGCGCTGATAGACGAAGCCGTCGTTGTTTCTTGCGTACGGAACGGCGATGCCGCCGCGATTGGGCACGACGTAGAGCAATATGCCCGACGCCTTGCTGAGATCGAGCGGCTTGTGGATCGAGAATTGCGTCTTGTATTCGACTTTTCCGTTCGCATTCTTCGGTGCGGACTGGATGTCGGTGATCCCCGAATTGTGCCGATCAGCCGGATCGAGTTCGCCGTATGCGGTTCCTCTCAGCAGCTCATAGGCGCCAACGCTCCCGAAAAGCTGACCGTTCTGAACTGGAGTCGAGGAGTCGATCGTTATCTTGGTTATTCGGCCCTGAGCGGGACCAGCGATTGACAGCGTCAATGCCGCGATACTGGCGGCAATGGGTAAAACTCTGGACAAACGTCCTAGCTTTTGCATTGCGAAGACCCCTCCGTTTTGGACTTTTTGAAGCAATGATTTGAGCGACGGCGTAGAGCTAGATCGACACCGCGATGGAAGCGTCGGCGGAAACGTCGATGATCCATTGAGCTACGAATACCGTGCGTATCCACAATACGCTGCTTTAGTATAAAGTCAATCTGAGACCGTATACGGAAGACCACTGCCGATTACCTACGCACTCCACCCCGTTCGGGGGATGAGCCGTGTGAAATCACGGAGGGAAACGCTCTGTTTTAGTGCAAATCGTTACAGCGGGACGACACCGGCAAATTTTCCGCTGTAGTCGCAGGCGTCGGTGATGCTGTGACCCGCGATGCGGCCGGACCACACGCCCGGCCGCTTCTGCAATTCGAAGAACGATACGTTCCCCGCGTCTCCATCAGCGCACGTATAGCTGAGGCCCGCCGCGCCGACTTTGCCCGACTGCACGTAGGTGCCGGTGTAGGTGCACGCCGCGCGATGCCCGAAGCTGCCGGTGATCGTCATCGCGCTGCCGGAGTGATTGACCGTGATCGTGAAGAGATCTGCTTGCGCACGATTGTCGGCGGAATTGGAGCAGTTCGTCGTCGTCATATATACGCTGGTTGCGTACGTGCCCGTGTAGTTGTCGTTCCGCAGAAGCTCGCGCACGACGGATTTGTTGACGACGACGCCATCGACCGAATATTGGAGCGTTGCCGCGTCCGACGTCGTTCGTGCGAATGAAAGGGTGCCGACTTTGCTCGCAACCACCTGGGAGGAATTGAAGATTGCAGCGCCGAAATAGGGTCCCGTCGTTCGATATAAATCTCCCGTCCAAGTCGGACTGCTTCCGCTCTGCGACAACGTGGCGGTGTAGAAAGTCGGCTGGCCTACAGAGTCGTAGACGAATAGCGTCGCGAAGGTCGCATCGCCGCCAACGACGAGCTGCATTCCCCATCCCGATTCGGCCGGATTCCACCAAAGATCGCTCTGGTCCGTCGTATAGGCAGCCTGCGCGATCGCGAGCGAGGACAAGAGCGCGAGGCCCCACGCCAAGAGCGTGCGAAATGCGACGTTCGCGACGTGGGACCTCACGATGGATTTCGGCTACTGCGCCAGCAAGCTGCGAATCAATTCGGCATCGGGCATCACGAACCCGTCGTCGACGAAGGGCTCGAATCCGCGCGCGAAGGCACCGCGCTTGGGCAAGAGGCCGCTTGTCAGCATGTTGTTGAGAATCTGATTGAGGAGATAGTTGGCGTCTTCGGGCAGAAGATAGCGTTGCGCGACGAGATCGTTGGCCGCTCCGATCGCATTGTAGTAGTAAGCCCACAGATTGGGATACCGTTCTGCAATCGAGACCCGCGGATCCCCGCTCGCCTGCCGATCGGCCCTCGTCTTCGCGAACGGTATGTAGCCTGCAGCGAGGCTCGCCTCCTGGCCTTTCAGCACCCCGCTCGGATAAGGATTCCAGCTCGTGTAGGTGCCCAGCGGCATCTGAACGAGCAGCGTGCGAATGCCGGCGATTTCATTGCCGTCGGCGTCGACTTTGGGAACGAGCGTCGGGATCACTTGCTTCACGTTCGGCGGAACGATGTCCATCACGCCCGATTCGTCGTTATAGCGGAAGTTAGGTCCGAAATCGTAGTCGAGCAGCGAGTTGATCACGCCGTCCGGTTTAGGCGTATTGGGAATGTTGGGCCAGCCCATTGCGGCGGACGTGGCAGCGACGAGCGTCCCGTCCGACAGGCGCGGATAAACGCTTGCCGGCGGCTCGACGTTCTTTTGTACCCAATCGACCAACGCGATGTAGAGCGCACGCAGCGTCTCGCCCAATGGATTGGGATTGTTCGCAAGATTGTTCGGGTTGGTCGATGGCGTGCCGAGATTGAAGCCGCCGGGGCCGAGAGCGTGCGGCGTGCTCGCGATGTAGTAGCGGCGCACGTTGCTCGGCAACGGCAAATCGGCGGCGGCGCCGGTTCCGACGAGGCCCGGCGTGCCGCGGCTATACCAGTATTCGGGACCGCCGTAAGTTTCGAAGATCTTGGGACAGGTGCTCGTTTGCGCGCATCGATGGAGGATGCCCCACGCGGGACGGCCGCGCACGCTATCGGTGTAGTCGCTCCACCACAGAGGTCCATCGGCACCCGGCTCGTACAGATTCGCGATGTTGCCCGGAATCGCGAAGCGGATATTGAACTGCCCCATCTGCCCCGCCGCGTCGGCATCCACGCCGTCCCAGACCATGCGACCCACCTCGTCTTCGTTGAAGCCGAGATTGAGGTACGCCTTCAGGTATCGTCCCGACTGCGAAATGCCGTAGCCGATCGACTTCGTAACCTTTCCGGCGATCGGGTTCGCCGTACCCGCATCGTCGACGGCCGCATACCGGAAGAACGAGTTCACGTCGCGCATGGCGGCCATGCCGACGCCGAGCACCAGCGGATCCTTGGCGGTGTAAACGAGCTGGTACAGAAGATCGGGATCGAAGCCGTTCCTTAGGCATATGCGCGTTGCATCCGGCGTGCCGGGGAACGGCACCGTACGACAATCGGCGAAGGCCCAGTCGGTGCTCGCAAGCGTCACGACGCCACCGCTGACGCCGCTTTGCGTCTCACTGACTTTCGAGATCAGCGTCGCTTTGGTCGTATCGGTGGTCGCCGGTGCGCGGCCGAGCACGGCATTGTTGAGGATCGTTCCCGGGAGTGATTGCGTCGTCTGACGGACCGCCGGCGTGCCGGCGAGCGGAATGTTGACGAAGCGCGCGAACACCGGTCCGGTGATGGAGCTGCCGTCGGCCGCTTTGGCGGTGGGCACCGCAATCCATTCCTGAGCCGGCGTCGTCGCAGCTTGAGGCAGATCGCCTTGCCAGCCGCTCCATAGATACATGTGTCCGTCGCGATACAGAAGGCCGTCGCCGGGATCGCCCGCATTCTGCGGCGTGGATCCGCCGAGACCGGCGCTCACCAGGATGTGGTTGCCGCGATTGACCACTTCATACGTCATCACGCCGCTGGCCTTGGTCATGTCGATTGGCTTGTAGATCGTATAGCTGGCCTGATACTCGACGCGACCGTTCGGGTTGCGGGGGGCGAAGGCGATGTCGGTGATGAGATTGTTGCGCCGATCGTTGGGATCGAGCTCGCCGGACACCGTGCCTTTGATCTGCTCGTAGGCGCCGACGTTGCCGAACGTGCGTCCGCCGAACAGCGTCGTTTTCGAATCGACCGTGATCTTGGTCACGCGGGCATCGACGTTCAAAGCGAGGAGTACCGCGCTCCCCATGGCGACACACGCAATGCTGCGGATGGACGGGATCATGTTGCCTCCTAGGCTTGTTCGTTGGTTATGGCCTCCCCAGCGAAGGAGCGATCGAAGCTTCCGCGTAGAACGCTCGATCTCTTGGGTCCCTTGTTGCCGACGCGTCTTTCACGCCCGCGAATTGCGCGGACGCATCCAGCACGGAGGGTAGCGTCGGTTTGGACGGTAGCTCGCGCGATAGCTGAAGTCAACAAAGTGAAATCCGCTGGCGGCGATCGTTGTTTCCATGCCGCGTTGACGCATCAATGGGCGCGTGATCTCCAGCGGCTCGGCGAATAGCGCTCTCGTGCTGTTAGGATTGGAAGCGCCGTGTCCCAACTCTTTGAGAATGAGAATGGCCTCCGCCCGCACCCCCATCGTCGTCATCGCGCCCGACTCTTTCAAGGGATCATTGAGCGCGCCGCAGGTCTGCACGGCCATCGCTCGCGGATTGTGGCGCGCACGCAGCGACATCGATGTCCGCGAATGCCCGATGGCCGACGGCGGCGAAGGCACGCTAGACGCGATCCTTTCGCATGAGGGTGCGCGATACACGCGGAGTCTCACCGGAGCGGGCGGCGGCCGCCGGAGCGCCGCGTACGGCGTGATCGATGGACGCGAAGGATCGACCGCGATCATCGAGGCCGCTGAGGTCGTGGGCATTACCGACGCTGCCGGAATGTCCGTGCCGGTGGCTCACCGTTCGACGCAAGGCATGGGCGAGCTCATTCGCGCCCTCCTAGACGCCGGCATATGCCGATTCATGATCGGCCTGGGTGGAAGCAGCACGAACGACGGCGGCGCCGGAATGCTGGTTGCGCTCGGAATGCGGGTCTTCGATACCAATGGGGATGCGATTGTTCCGACGCCATCGAGTCTTTCCACCCTGGCTCGCATCGACTCGAGCGCGCTCGATCCTCGACTGGCTCGGACGACGATCACGATCATGTCCGACGTCAACAATCCGTTGTCTGGGCCGCAGGGAGCAACCGCGATCTTCGGTCCGCAGAAGGGTGTTGCCTCGAGCGACATCGCCGCAATCGACACTGCCGTCGCACGGTTCGCGGCGCACGCCGAGAGGGCGCTCGGCAGGCGCGTCGCGGACAATCCCGGCGCCGGGGCGGCCGGCGGCCTCGGATTCGCGCTGCAGTTGATCGGCGGAAAATTCCGATCGGGAGCGGAGGTGGTCGCCGACACGATCGGACTCGACGCCGCATTCCACGGCGCTGACTTCGCGATCACCGGGGAGGGCCGATCCGATGCGCAGACATTGCTGCGCAAAGCACCGTTCGTCGTGGCCGAGCGCGCTCGCAATGCGGGCGTTCCCATCGTGCTCTTGTCGGGTGCGATCGACGCGGCTGCGCTCCCGTCGCTGTCACGGGTGTATGCCGGCTCCTTCGCGCTGCCGAGCGGTCCGGTGACGCTCGAGGAATGCATCGCCAATGCCGATGCGCTGCTCGCCGACCGCGCGGAGCAAATCGCCCGATTGTTCTTTACCGCCGCCAGCCGCTAACGCTGAAAGGGTCATTCAGCGACGTGGGGAGGCGCTAAGCGGCCCGGTGCATCGCCGAGCACGAGCTCCAACGTGTCGTGGGGGTCGTGGTCGGCAAGGATCCGATCGACCCCTCCGAAGCTCGCAAAATGGCGGACGGGATGACCAAGCACCGGATCGTTCTCGACAAGCGCCGCAATCTCGGCGCTGGGCAATCGCGTAACCCGCGCAATCGCGGCCGGCGCCATCGCCACGACGCGCGAATCGCTCATCGCATACACATCGCTCGCCTGCAGCACGTTCGAGAAGAACGCCGCGCTATGTCCGGTATCGAACAGGAGGCCGCGCACGCGCGACCCTTGGTTGCGGAGCGTCGCGATTACCGCGGCGTGCTGCGCCAGATATTGCGAGATGCACAGCAGTTCGGCGTTCCGCGATGCTTCGTGCCCAAGCGCATCGCCCACGAGCAGAACCGTCTGTGCCGATGAGCTCGCGAGAGGAGCGACGTGCGCCAACAGTGCCGCATCGAGGTCGTGGGCTTCGCGCGGGCCGAAGGGCACAGAGCAATCGGGATACGCAAGCCACGCACGCCGATCCTTCATCCGGAACAGTCGTCCGGCGGCGTCGACCGGCTCGGCATTCGCGTAGAGCGGCGCGAGGCGCGCCGGAATCTCGGACGCTTCCGATGCATGATCGACGGTCCCTTCGCCGGCGGCCGCGAGGCGTGCCGCCAAACGCTGCTGCACATCATGGATCGAAGCGATCAACGGCTGCGACGCCGCAATCGACGTGACGATCCAATCGCGGATGCTAGCCGCATCGTCTCCGACGAGCTCGAGATGCCCTCGCGCTGACCTCGCCTCCGCGCCGAAGAGCGCGGCAACCGCGACGGCGTCGGTGGCGTCGACCTCGGATCGTCCGCGCGCCGTCTCGATCACCGCCGGCCCAGACAGGCCGAATCGCGTTCCTGGAATCAATGCGGTCCGCTCCGCGGCGCAAGCGAGCACTGAGGAGCCGCCGAACGTATCGGCGACGGAAATGCAGACGACGGGGACGCCGCTTGCCCGCAGATCGAGAAGCGCGGACAGCGCACGCGCCAGCGCGAGCTCGCCGGGATTCGCCTCGTGCAAGCGAACGCCGCCGGAGGCCGCCAGGATGAGGACGCCGCCGGGCCTTTCTCCGCGAGCATGGACAAGGACCCGAGTCAGCGCGCTGCCGTGATTCGCGCCGACGCTACCGCCGAGGAAGCGTTCGTCTTGCGCTGCGACGAGCAGCGGCACGCCGCCAACGCGCGCCCGGGCGATGAAGATGCCGTCGTCCGGCTGCGCAGCAATTCCCCAGCGCGCGAGATGCGATGATGGTCGCGGCGCATCGAATGCGGAATGCACCGATTGCACGGTTCCAAGATCGGCGATCGCCTCGACACGCGCGCGGGCGCCTCGCGATCTGATGAAATCAGAGTTCGACACGTGAGATCAACATCGTCGGCACGGAGGCCGCCGCAAACCGTGGCGCTCGCTATTGCGATCGATGAGCCCGCGATGCATCGCACATCCTCTTAGGGCGAAGAACGTTGCACACGAAATCGGAGGTCATGCAGTTGAATGCACTTGCCGCACTGCAGCTAGGCGACGGTCGTGGAAATCGCGTAACATGCTCAAAAATACATCGAGCCCAACTCGAGTATAGGGTGATGCGCAAGGCTTTCGATCGCGGAATCTCACGATGGCAGAGCCGGCGCAGATTGCTGACATTGTCCTTCGAGGGATTCTATATGACGCGAAATAGCTTCGGATCAGGCGCCACCGTGCCTGATCGATGGACGTTGCTTTCCCAACGACCTTCCACCCCGCGCAGCGCGATGCGTCAACCGGTCACGATTGCCGCCGCGATAGCGCTCTCCGCGGCTCTGCTGTTGCCGATCACGGCGGCCGCGTGGGAGCCCACCAAGCCTGTCGAGTTCGTCGTTCCCGCGGGCACCGGCGGCGGCGCCGATCAGATGGCCCGTTTCCTCCAAGGCGTCATCACCAAGAACAACCTGATGAAGCAGCCGATGATCGTCGTCAATAAATCCGGCGGCGCCGGCGCGGAAGGATTCCTCGCGATCAAGGAGGCGAAGGGTGATCCAAACAAGATCATCATCACCCTCTCCAATCTCTTCACGACGCCTCTCGCAACGGGTGTGCCTTTCAACTGGAAAGATCTGACGCCGGTGGCGATGCTTGCGCTCGATCAATTCATCCTTTGGGTGAATGTCGACACCCCCTACAAGACCGCCAAGGACTATCTCGATGCCGTGAAGGCGGGCGGGCCCAACAAGTTCAAGATGGGTGGCACGGGGTCGAAGCAAGAAGACCAGATCATCACGGTTGCGATCGAGAAAGCGACGGGCGCCAAGTTCACGTACGTGCCGTTCAAGGGCGGCGGCGACGTCGCGGTGCAGCTCGTGGGCAAGCACATCGACTCGACGGTCAACAATCCCATCGAGGCCGTGGCGCAGTGGCGCGCGGGCTCGCTGCGCCCCCTGTGCGTGTTCGACAACGATCGCATTCCCTACAAGACGAAGGTCACCGACACGATGTCGTGGAACGACATTCCAAGCTGCAAGCAAGCGGGAGTCGACGTCGACTATCTGATGCTCCGCGGCATCTTCATGCCGCCGGGGGTGACCAAGGACCAAGTCGATTTCTATGTCGACCTCTTCAAAAAGGTCCGGGAGACCCCGGACTGGAAGAAATTCATGGAGGAAGGCGCGTTCAACACGACGTTCATGTCGGGACCCGAATACGCCAAGTGGGTCGAGAATGCCGAAAACACGCACCGGCAACTCATGAAGGAAGCGGGCTTCCTCGCCACTCAATAACGTAACACGGCGCCGGCGCGTTCGACGCTGGCGCCATCTTCATCGTGCTGCGGAGTCGCGCAGCGTTTTCAACGATCGATGCGAGAGTTGGCATGAGCGATAACGAACGCTCCGCGGGGAGCGGTATATCGATGCAGCTGATGGAGCTGGTCGTGGCGGGGCTCCTGCTCGCCGTCGGCCTACTCGTCGTCTACGACAGCCATCGACTCGGCTCGAAGTGGGGAAGCGACGGACCGCAATCGGGATACTTCCCGTTCTATATCGGGCTTCTCCTGTGCCTTTCGAGCGGAGTCACGCTCGTGCAGGTCGCGCTCGCCGAAAAGAAGCGGCGGGCCGACGCCGGCGAGCCGCCCGACCTCTTCGTGGGATGGAGCGAGCTCAAGCTCGTAATGTCGGTTCTCGTGCCCGCGCTTATCTACGTGGTGGGCGTGCAGTTCATCGGCATCTATGTGGCCTCCACCGTGTACATCGCCCTCTTCATGCGGTGGCTCGGCAAGTACAGCTGGCTCAAGAGCGTCGTCATCGCGTTTGTCGTAAGTGCGACGATTTTCATCCTGTTCGAAATCTGGTTCAAGGTTCCTCTCTTCAAAGGCGCCTATGACCCGCTCTCGTTCCTGGGCTACTGAGAACAAATGTTGCGGCGATGAGTCGCGCGAGAATTCAAGTCGACAGCGTCGGGAGATAAATCCGTGATCGAAATGGCAGCGCTGTTCCACGGCTTCGCGGTCGTCGTAAGCCCGTTCAATCTGTTGCTGATGATGGTCGGCATCGTGCTCGGCGTCATCATCGGCGTGCTGCCGGGATTGGGCGGCGCCAACGGCGTCGCGATTCTCCTTCCGCTTACGTTCACGATGCCGCCGACATCGGCGATCATCATGTTGTCGTGCATCTACTGGGGAGCATTGTTCGGCGGCGCAATCACCTCCGTGCTCTTCAACATACCTGGGGAGCCGTGGTCGGTCGCGACGACCTTCGACGGATATCCGATGGCTCAGAAGGGGAAGGCGGGAGAAGCGTTGACCGCCGCGTTCACCTCGTCCTTCATCGGCGCGCTCGTCGCCGTGATCATGATCACGTTCCTGGCGCCGCTCGTCGCCAAGTTCGCGCTCAAGTTCGGACCGCCTGAATTTTTCTCGGTCTATCTGCTGACGTTCTGCAGCTTCATCGGCATGGGCAAAGGCTCGGCATGGAAAACGCTCGCGGCGATGATGCTCGGCTTCGCGCTCGCCGCCGTCGGCATGGACAACATCACCGGTCGCTTGCGGCTGACCTTCGGCTTTCCCGATCTCATGCGGGGCGTCGACTTCCTGATCGCCGTGATCGGCCTCTTCGGCATCGGCGAAATTCTTCTGTCGATGGAGGAAGGTCTGTCGTTCACCGGCAAGTCGGCGTCCATCAATCCCAAGGTCGTACTGGAAACGTGGCGCACGCTGCCGCGCTATTGGCTGACATCGATTCGCAGCTGCGTCATCGGCTGCTGGATGGGCATCACGCCGGGTGGCGCCACGCCCGCGTCGTTCATGAGCTATGGGGTGGCGAAGCGCGTATCGAAGAACGGCCACAAATTCGGCACCGGCGAGATCGAGGGCGTCGTCGCGCCGGAAACGGCCGCGCACGCCGCCGGCACGAGCGCGCTATTGCCGATGCTGGCACTCGGCATCCCCGGCTCGCCGACGGCCGCCGTCCTCTTGGGAGGCCTCCTGATCTGGGGCCTTCAGCCGGGACCGTTGCTCTTCGTCGAGCAGAAGGATTTCGTGTGGGGCCTCATCGCCAGCATGTACCTCGGCAACCTCGCCGGGCTCATCATCGTCCTGACATGCGTGCCGCTCTTCGCCGCTATCCTGCGCATTCCCTTCTCGATCATCGCCCCCGTCATCGTCGTGATTTGCGCGATCGGCGCCTATACGGTGCACAACGCGATGCTCGATATCTGGCTGATGATGATCTTCGGCATCATCGGTTACGTCTTCAAGAAGCTCGACTACCCGCTCGCGCCGCTCGTGCTCGCACTGGTGCTCGGCGATCGCGCCGAGGATTCGTTCCGCCAAGCGATGCTGATCGCTCAGGGCGATCTGTCCATCTTCTTCTCGAACGCGCTCGTCGGCACCATCACGGCTCTCGCGCTCGTGTTGCTGTTGTGGCCCCTCGTTTCGAAGGCGATCGGAACGCTACGGCGCAAGTAGCTGCGCTTCGCGATCCGCTTCAGCACCGGCGGATCCCGAGGCGCTTTCACCGTCGGTGCCGTAACCGCGCGTGGGCGCCTCGATGCCTCCCGCAGTCACTCGAACCGCGCAGTACTTGAACTCGGGAATCTTGCCGAACGGATCCAGCACCGGGTTGGTCAACAAATTCGCCGCGGCTTCGTAGTAGCAGAACGGAATGAAGACGGCGCCGCGCGGCGTGCCGTCGTCGGCTCGCGCTCGCAACGAGATCTCGCCCCGGCGCGACGCGACGGTGATCAACCCGTCGGGCGCGACCCCGAGCTCGGCAAGATCGACGGGATGCACAAGCACCACCGGCGTCGGCTCGATCGCGTCCAGCACATGGGTTCGACGCGTCATGCTGCCGGTATGCCAATGCTCGAGCTGCCGTCCCGTGATCAACACGTAGGGATAGTCCGTGTCGGGGCGCTCGGCGGCCGGAATCACCGCAGCCGGCACGAAGCGCGCCCTGCCTGACGCAGTTGGGAATTGCTCCGTGAAGACCACGCGATCGCCGGGATCGCCTTCTTTCTCGCACGGATACGTCACCGAATGCTCGCGCTCGAGGCGCTCCCACGTGATGCCGGCGATGGAGGGCATCGCTTTGCGCATCTCCGCGAACACCTCGCTCGGATGCGTGTAGTTCCAATCGAGCCCGAGACGCTTCGCGATCTCGACGATGATCCAAAGATCCTGCCGCGCATCGCCGGGCGGCGTCAGCGCTTGCCGCCCGAGTTGCACGAGACGATCGGTGTTGGTGAACGTCCCCGTCTTTTCGGGGAACGCCGACGCCGGAAGGATGACGTCCGCCAGATAAGCTGTCTCGGTCAAGAAAATATCCTGGACCACGAGCATCTCGAGCTCGGATAGCGCTTGCCGCGCATGCGCCACATCGGGGTCCGACATCGCGGGATTCTCGCCCATGATGTACATGCCGCGGATTGTTCCGGCATGGACCGCGTCCATGATCTCGACGACGGTCAAGCCGGCCTGGGGATCGAGCGTCTGTCCCCAGAGCGCCTCGAAATCCGTGCGGGCACGCGCGTTGTCGACGCGCTGATAGTCCGGCAGCATCATCGGAATGAGGCCCGCATCGCTCGCGCCCTGAACGTTGTTCTGGCCGCGCAGCGGATGAAGGCCCGTGCCCGGCCGTCCGACCTGACCTGTCATGAGACAAAGCGCGATCAAGCAGCGCGCGTTGTCCGTGCCGTGCACGTGCTGCGAGATTCCCATGCCCCACAGAATCATCGAGCCCTTCGACGTCGCGAACAGGCGCGCAACCTCCCGAATGGTGCCAGGCGGGATGCCGCATACCGTTGCCATCGCTTCGGGACTGTGCCCTGCGACGTTCTTGCGCAACTCCTCGTAGCCGCTCGTGCGGCTCGCGATAAAGCCCTCGGCGACCAGGCCCTCTTCGACGATGGTGTGCATCATCGCGTTGAGCAGCGCGACATCGGAGTCGGGCTTGATCTGCAAGAAATGCGTCGCGTGTCGGGCGAGCTCCGATCGGCGCGGTTCCGCGAGGATGAGCTTCGTTCCCCGTTTCGCCGCATTCTTGATCCAGGTCGCCGCGACCGGATGATTGACGACCGGATTGGCGCCGATCAAGAGCACGACCTCTGCCTGGAGCACATCCATGACGGGATTCGATACCGCACCCGAGCCGATGCCTTCCAACAGCGCGGCAACGCTCGACGCGTGGCAGAGGCGAGTGCAGTGGTCGACGTTGTTGGTGCCGAAGCCCGTGCGCACGAGCTTCTGGAAGAGATAAGCCTCTTCGTTCGAGCCCTTCGCGGAGCCGAAGCCCGAGAGCGCGGCGCCGCCGCGCTCGTCGCGGATCCGCCGCAGCGCATCGCCCGCCATGTCGAGCGCTTCCTCCCACGTCGCCTCTCGAAATGCGGACAGCGGATTGGCAGGGTCCATCACGAAGTCGGCCGACTTCGGCACGCCCGGCTTGCGGATGAGCGGCGTCGTCAGCCGTTGCGGGTGGTGCACGTAATCGAAACCGAAGCGGCCCTTGACGCAGAGGCGCTCGTGATTGGCAAGGCCATCGCGTCCCTCGACCCGCACGATCGTGTTGTCTTTGACGTGATAGGTGAGCTGACAGCCGACGCCGCAATATGGACACAGCGAAGGCACGGTGCGGTCGGGAACCGTAAGATAGGCCTCCTTGGCCGGCGCGAGCGCACCGGTCGGACACGCCTGTACGCATTCTCCGCAGGCGACGCACGTCGATGCACCCATCGGGTCGTCCAGGTCGAACACGATCTTCGAATAGCCGCCGCGAAATGCATAACCGATGACGTCGTTCACTTGCTCTTCGCGGCACGCGCGCACGCATCGCGTGCATTGGATGCACGCGTCGAGATTGACGGCCATTGCGGGATGCGACAGATCCTCGACAGGCTGCTCGCGCGGCTCGAATCGAGGCGTTCCGACATTGAACTCGCGGCGCCAATAGGCGAGCTCCGAATCGGGCTTGTAGACGCGATCGGGGACGTCGGCCACGAGCATCTCGATGACCAGCTTTTGCGCATGCAGCGCACGGGCATTGTTGCTCGACACTTCCATTCCCGGCGCCGGCATGCGGCAGCACGACGGTGCGAGCACGCGCTCACCCTTGATCTCGACCATGCACGCCCGGCAATTGCCGTCGGGTCGCATGCCGGGCTTATAGCAGAGATGAGGGATGTCGACGCCGTGGCGCTCCGCCGCCTGGATGATCGTCTCCTTCGGAGCGGCGGTGATTTCAACGCCGTTCAAGCGAAACGGGATCTGATCGATCATCATTTTTTCAATTCCTCGGGGAAATATCGAATCACCGTGGCGAATGGATTGGGCGCGGCCTGGCCGAGCCCGCAGATCGACGCATCGGCCATCGCCTGTCCAAGCTCGCCCAACAGCGGAATGTCCCAATTCTCTTTCGCCATCAGCGTCACCGCTTTTTCCGTGCCCACACGACACGGCGTGCACTGTCCGCAGGATTCGTCAGCGAAGAAGCGCATAAGGTTCAATGCCGCATCGCGAGCCCGATCGTGCTGCGACAAGATCACGACCGCCGCGGAGCCGATGAAGGCGCCATGAGGCTGCAGCGTGTCGAAGTCGAGGGCGACATCGCCGAGCGACGCCGGAAGAATTCCGCCGGATGCGCCGCCGGGCAGGTAGCCATAGAAATCGTGCCCGGGCGCCATGCCGCCGCAATATTCGTCGATCAGCTCGCGCACGCTGATGCCCGCCGGCGCGAGGTGGACGCCCGGATTCGCGACACGGCCCGACACCGAGAAAGAGCGCAATCCCTTGCGGCCTCGCCGACCTTGGCCGGCGAACCAGCTCGGGCCACGCTCCACGATATCGCGCACCCAGTAGAGCGTTTCCATGTTGTGCTCGAGCGTCGGGCGGCCGAACAGCCCGACTTGCGCTACGTAAGGCGGACGCAGCCGCGGCATCCCGCGCTTGCCCTCGATCGATTCGATCATCGCCGATTCTTCGCCGCAGATGTACGCGCCCGCACCACGGCGCAGGTGTATCGGCGGGAGCGGACACGGCGGATCGGCGGCGAGCGCCGCGATTTCCTGGGACAGGATCGCGCGGCATGCGGCATATTCGTCGCGGAGGTATACATAGATCTCCGCGACATCCACGGCCCAAGCGGCGATCAGCATGCCTTCCAGGAAGCGATGCGGATCGCGCTCCAGATAATGCCTGTCCTTGAACGTGCCCGGCTCGCCTTCGTCGATGTTGACCGCCATCAGTCGCGGAGCCGGTTCGCCACGGACGATGCGCCACTTGCGGCCCGTCGGAAAGCCCGCGCCCCCGAGCCCGCGCAGATTGGAATCTTCCAGTGCCGCGATGACGCCTTCGACCGGCCGCTCGCCGTTCCGGCATTGAAGCAACGTCTTGTAGCCGCCGTCTGCTCGATAGCGACCATAGTCGACATGCTCGGGCGGCACCGCTTCGACCGAGCCGGCCTTGATCGCATCGACAATGCGATCGACGGTAGCGCGATCGATCGGATTGCGCCCGACCACGGCAGCCGGCGCCTGTTCGCAACGACCAATGCACGGCGCGCCGATCACGCGGACGCCGCTGCCGCACGCGCTTTCGACGGCTGCGCGCAGCGCGGCGGCGCCGGCCATCTGGCACGACAGCGTTTCGCAGATGCGGACGGTCAAGGGCGGCGGCGGCTCGTCACCCTCTTTGATCACATCGAAGTGGTGGTAGAACGTCGCCACTTCGTAAACCTCGGTCATCGCGAGGCTGAGCTCGCTCGCGAGCGCGACGATGTGCGCCGCCGAGATGCATCCGTATCGATCCTGGATCCGATGCAAGAATTCGATCAGGAGATCGCGTCGTCTTGGGGAATCGCCCAACAAGCTGCGAATTTCGTCGAGCGCCAGCGGCTCGACGTGGCGACCCTTGGGCAAACCCCGGCCGCCGCGGCCCTTTTTGCGACCCAGCCCGGAAATATCGACAACAGACTCTGCAGTCATAGGCTCGCGCCGCTCAATCTAGAAAATCGCAATATTTTTCGACGTGCGCGGCAAGATCGAGCGAATGCTCGCGCACGAGGCGCTCTGCCAGCTCGGTATCGCGCCGTTCGAGCGCCTCGATGATCCGCATGTGGTCGACGATCGAGCGTTCGGCACGATCCCGTTGCGAGATGGTCATCCGCCGGATCGCGCGCACGTGAATGAAAAGGTTGTCGATCGTCTTGCCCATCAAGTGCGAGCCGGACAGACGAATGATGGCTTGGTGGAAGGCGATGTTCGCATCCGAATATTCGTGGATGTGCTCCCCGGGCGTCGTGCTCCGGAATTCATCGAAGAGCTGGCGCAGGCCGGCGATCTCGCCATCGGAGGCGTTCTGCGTCGCGAGCCTCGCCGCCATGCTCTCTAGCGCCGCCCACATCTCGATCATCTCGACGATCTGCTTCTTCGTCTTGCGCACGATGAAGACGCCGCGCCGCGGCAGCGTTCGCAGAAAGCCTTCCTGCTCCAGCAGCGTCATCGCCTCGCGGATCGGTGTGCGGCTTACGCCGAGCGCCTGCGACAAGCGTCGCTCGTCGAGGCGAATCTCGTCGCGTCGCTCATAGATGTCGGCCTCCATGATCGCTTGCTTCAAAGCACCATACGCCTGATCGCGAAAGCTCAAATTGACGTTGATGGGCTGCAGGACGAGCGGCGAGTCGTCATACGTGGCGTCCACAGTCGTGGCCATCGAGTTGCTCCCTTCAGTTTCCGCCGGCGGCGCGCCGCAACGGCGATGGGTCGCCGACGCCAAGACCGTGGTTCGCTGCCTCGACCTGCGCGCGCTGGCGAATCAAGGCGAGAATCGTGTCCGTGGTGGGCATGGGCAAACCGGTGATCCGCCCGAGCTCGGCGACGACTCCGACCAGCGCCTCCACTTCCATTGGGCGGCCATGCAGCGAATCCTGCAGCATCGACATCTTGTGCGCTCCGACGGCGCCGGCCGCGTCGAGCCGTCGTTCCACATCCACGCGGAGACGGAGTCCGAGGCGCTCACCGACCGCACGCGCTTCCATCATCATCGCACGGCAAATCGCTCTTGTGCCCGGATCCAGCGTGATGACGTCGAGCGTCGCATGCGTGAGTGCGCTGATCGGATTGACGCAGAGATTTCCCCAGAGCTTGAGCCAGATCTCATCCCGAATATCGTCGCGGATGGGCGCTTCGAGGCCTCCCGCCGCGAAGAGATCGCGCAGCTCCTCGATCCGCCGCGAATGCGAGCCGTCGGGCTCTCCTATCGGAAACTTGCGGCCGTGCTCGTGCCTTATGACGCCGGGCGCGATCATCTCGGTCGCGGGAAGCGTCACACAGCCGACGGCGCGGTGCCGCCCGAGGATGCGCAACTGCTTTCCATCGGGATCGATGCCCTTCAACCTGTTCAAGCCATTGAAACGCGTCTCGCCTGCGAAGAACCAATACGGCAAGCCGTTGCTCGCCGTTACGACCGACGTTCGGGGCCCGATCAGCGGCGCCATCGAATCGACCGCATCGGGTATCGAATGCGCCTTGAGCGCAATCACAATCCAATCTTGAGGACCGAGCTCGGCCGGATCGTCGGTGCAGGCGAGCCGTGCCGTGCGCTCCGCGCCGTCGATCAAAAGCCGCACGCCGCGCTCACGCATCGCGGCAAGATGCGGCCCGCGAGCGACGAGACTCACATGAGCTCCAGAGTCCGCCAATTGGACGCCGAGAAAACCGCCGATCGCACCGGCGCCAAAGATGCAAACCTTCAACCTTCCTCCTGTCCCGCTTGTGTGGCGGAGCGGGCTCTCCGGCCCGCTGGCAAAGCCGCCGCGGGAGATCCGCAGCCCATTCGCGCTACCGCTTGCGAACTATGCAATGCCGGGCAGGATCGGTGCGCTCCAACGCGGCGGACGGGAACCGAGAGAAATTCCAAACGCGTGCAGACTTGTTGATATACTACATATTAAATAAAAAATATTCCAACAAACATCCGAGGATCGTCGGCGCCCCAGGGAGGCGCCCGATGGGTTCTCTTGTAGCGCAAATTTAGGAGGAAGCCCAAATGGCTAACGCGACGCTAGCCGTGCCGAGCCGATCGATCCTTTCGTCTCCCTGGCTGCAACTGGTGATCGGCATCGTCTGCATGGTCATGATCGCTAACTTGCAGTACGGCTGGACGCTGTTCGTTCCCGAGATCCAAAAGAAATTCGGCTGGGATCGATCGCTGATTCAAGTCGCCTTCACGCTTTTCGTCCTGTTCGAGACCTGGCTCGTTCCCATCGAGGGCTGGTTCGTCGACAAGTACGGTCCGCGCGTCGTCGTGTTCATCGGCGGAATCATGTGCGGGATCGGCTGGGTGATGAACGCCTACGCGACGACGCTATCTGTCTACTACGTCGCGCAGATCATCGCCGGTATCGGAGCTGGCGGCGTATATGGCACCTGCATCGGCAATGCGCTCAAGTGGTTTCCGGACCGGCGTGGACTCGCCGCCGGGCTCACCGCCGCGGGATTCGGCGCGGGCTCGGCGCTGACGGTGATTCCGATTCAATCGATGATCAAGACGAGCGGCTTCCAGCAGACGTTTCTCAACTTCGGCATCGGTCAGGGCATCGTCGTCTGCGTTCTCGCGTTCGTGATGCTCGCACCGCGGCCCGGCGAAGTTCCCGTTGTCAACACGGGTGCGGTGTTCCAGAGCAAGCGCCAGTTCGCTCCGAACGAGATCATCGGCTCGACCAAGCTCTGGATCATCGGCAGCATCATCGCTCTGGTCGGCGGCCTCCTCATGTGGGGGATGGGCGCCACGTTCTACATTCCGCTCGCGCTCGCCATCCTGATCTTCGGCTACGGCGGCTACGTCGTCTGCACGCAAGGCCAGCCGATCTTCATGCTGATGTATTTCATGTTCGTAGCTGTCGGCGCCGGCGGTCTCATCGTCACTGCCAACCTCGCGCCGATCACACAGGATCTCAAGAATGGGACCGTTCCGGTGACACTGCTCGGATTGACGATGCCGGCGCTCACGTTCGCGCTGACGATCGACCGCGTGCTGAACGGTCTCACGCGACCGTTCTTCGGATGGGTATCGGATCAGATCGGCCGCGAGAACACAATGTTCATCGCATTCATGCTCGAGGGCATCGGTGTCTTCCTGCTCTACAAGCTCGGCGCCGATCCGGTGTGGTTCGTGATCTTGAGCGGCTGCGTCTTCTTCGCCTGGGGCGAGATCTACAGCCTCTTCCCGTCGACGTGCACGGACACGTTCGGGACCAAATTCGCCACGACCAACGCCGGCCTGCTGTACACGGCCAAAGGCACGGCAGCCCTGCTCGTTCCCTACGCGACCTCGGTGCAGAAGCACACCGGCAGCTGGGATCTCGTGTTCATCATCGCCGCGGGCGCCAACATTCTTGCTGCCGTGCTCGCGCTGCTTGTGCTGAAGCCGTGGCGGCGTAAAGTGGTGGCTGCGAATCAGTAGCCTCCAACAGCGCCGCGTCTTAGCAGGCGCCAAACCGCCGGACCGACGACACTGGGCCGGCAGACGACCAGAAAGGATGCTCGCATGAACGACGTCGCAGCCAAAACCCCGGAAAGAACCACCGCCGATTCCACGACGAACCCCGGCAATAGTGGCGATGTCAGCGCTCACGCGCAGGAGACCGACGGCTTTCAGCTCGTTATCGAGGCTCTGAAGCTCAACGGCATCGACACGATCTTCGGCCTTCCGGGCATCCCGATCACCGACCTCACGCGCCGCATGCAAAAAGAAGGTCTGCGCGTGATCTCGTTCCGCCACGAGCAGAACGCCGGCTACGCCGCGTCGATCGCCGGCTTCCTCACCCAGAAGCCGGGGATCTGCTTGACCGTATCCGCGCCGGGCTTCCTCAACGGCCTCACGGCGCTCGCGCACGCGACCACCAACTGCTTTCCGATGATTCTCATCAGCGGCTCGTCGGAGCGCGAGATCGTCGATTTGCAGCAGGGCGACTACGAGGAGATGGATCAGCTCGCGATCGCCAAGCCGCTTTGCAAGGCAGCGTTCCGCGTGCTGCACGCCGAAGATATCGGCGTCGGAATTGCGCGCGCGATCCGTGCGGCCGTGTCGGGCCGACCGGGCGGCGTTTATCTCGATTTGCCGGCGAAGCTCTTCCCGCAAGCGATCGACGCCGCAGCCGGCAAAGCTTCATTGATCAAGGTGGTCGACCCCGCGCCGCGCCAAATTCCGGCGCCCGACGCGGTCGACCGCGCCGTCGCTCTGCTAAAGGGCGCCAAGCGTCCGCTCATCATTCTCGGCAAGGGCGCGGCATACGCGCAGGCCGATGCCGATGTCCGCGCGCTGATCGAAAGGACTGGCATCCCGTACCTGCCGATGTCGATGGCCAAGGGCCTTCTGCCGGACACGCACGAGCTGTCGGCGTCCGCAGCGCGCTCGTACGTTCTGCCTGAAGCCGACGTTGTGATGCTGATCGGTGCGCGACTCAACTGGCTGCTCTCGCAAGGCAAGGGCAAGACCTGGGGGGGCGCCTCATCGAAGTCGTGGGGCGGCCAGCGCTTCATCCAGATCGACATCTCGCCTCAGGAAGCCGATAGCAACGTGCGAATCGAAGCGCCGGTGGTGGGCGACATCGCCTCGTGCGTCAAGCTCATGCTCGAGAAGATCGATGCCGGCTGGCCCAAGCCGCCGGCTGAATGGACCAACGCCATCGGCGAGCGCAAAAGCAAGAATGTCGCGAAGATGGCGGAGACCCTTGCGAAGAATCCTTCTCCGATGAGCTTCCAAAGCGCCCTCAATGTCGTGCGTGACATCGTCAAGGCCAACCCCGATGCGATGCTGGTCAACGAAGGCGCGAATGCGCTCGACTTCACGCGCAGCATCGTCGACATGTACAAGCCGCGCAAGCGCATCGACGTCGGCACTTGGGGCATCATGGGCATCGGTATGGGCTACTGCGTCGCCGCTGCCGCGGTCACCGGCCAGCAGGTGATCGCGATCGAAGGCGATAGCGCGTTCGGCTTCTCCGGCATGGAGACCGAGACGATCTGCCGCTACAACCTGCCGGTGTGCATCGTCATCATGAACAACAACGGCGTGTATCGGGGCGACGAGAAAAATCCCACCGGCGGCGCCGATCCTTCTCCGCTCGTCTTCGTCAAGGATGCGCGCTACGAGATGCTGATGGAAGCGTTCGGCGGCGTGGGTGCGCATGTCACCGCGCCCGATGAGCTGCGCCGGGCGATGGAAGAAGCGATCCGCTCGCGTCGGCCGACATTGATCAACGCCGTCATCGACGAAGGCGGCGGCACGGAAAGCGGCCGCATCACCAGCCTCAATCCGGCAGCGAAGAAAAAGGCGTGACGCCCGACATCGACGGCGGCGCTTCCGTTATCTTGGTTTTGCAGAGGGGATTGGAATGGGCAAGGCGTTAGACGGAGTCAAGATTCTCGATTTCACTCACGTGCAGTCGGGTCCGACCTGCACTCAGCTGTTGGCGTGGTTCGGGGCCGACGTGATCAAGGTAGAGCGCGCCGGCGAAGGAGACATCACCCGCGGGCAGCTTCGCGATGTTCCGGACGCCGACAGTCTCTATTTCACGATGTTGAATCACAACAAGCGCTCCATCACCGTCGATGCGAAGAATCCCAAGGGCAAGAAAGTCCTCGAGGCGCTCGTCAAGAAATGCGACGTGCTGGTCGAGAACTTCGCCCCTGGCGCGCTCGACCGCATGGGCTTCACGTGGGAGCGCATCAATGAGCTCAACCCGCAGATGATCGTGGCGTCGGTCAAGGGCTTCGGTCCCGGACCCTACGAGGATTGCAAGGTGTACGAGAACGTCGCGCAATGCGCCGGCGGATCGGCATCGACCACGGGCTTCGACGACGGTCCGCCGCTTGTCACCGGGGCGCAAATCGGCGACTCGGGCACGGGTCTGCATTTGGCGCTGGGCATCGTCGCCGCGCTGTATCAGCGCAAGACCACGGGGCGCGGCCAGAAAGTGTTGGCGGCAATGCAGGACGGGGTGCTCAACCTTTGCCGCGTCAAGCTTCGCGATCAGCAACGCCTCGACCGCACCAAGGTCATGGAGGAATATCCGCAATATCCAAACGGCAAATTCGGCGATGCCGTGCCGCGCGCGGGCAATGCATCCGGCGGCGGTCAGCCCGGATGGATCTTGAAGTGCAAGGGCTGGGAGACGGATCCCAACGCTTACATCTACTTCATCACGCAGGCACCAGTGTGGAAGGATATCTGCGAAGTCATCGGCCGACCCGAATGGCTGGCCGATCCGCGCTATGCAACGCCGAAAGCGAGACTTCCGCATCTCATGGAGATCTTCGGCCAGATCGAGGAATGGACGAAGACCAAGACCAAGTTCGAGGCAATGGAGATACTGAACAAGCACGACATCCCCTGCGGCCCGATCTTGTCGATGAAGGAGCTCGCCGACGAGCCGTCGCTGCGCAAGACGGGGACGATCGTCGAGGTCGATCACCCGAAGCGTGGCAAGTATCTGACGGTCGGCAATCCGATCAAGCTGTCCGACAGCCCGACCGACGTCGTGCGTTCGCCGCTCTTGGGCGAGCACACCGATGAAGTGTTGGCGGAGCTCGGCTACGGCAAAGACGAGATCGAGGCGCTGCGCGCCGAAAAAGTCATCTAGGGCCTGTCGACACAGGTCCTTTAGATCCCACCAACGCTTGGGCGCAAACGGCGGCGGTCGACCGAGTCGATCGCCGCACGCCAGGCACATCCAGAGGAATGACGATGGCGAACAACAATACCGAAGTCCGGCGGATCCTGGACCAGGTGAAGTCAGAAGGCCGCACGTCGCTGACCGCGCCGGAAGGCAAGCTCGTGTGCGACGCCTACGGCATCCCCGTGCCGAAGGAAGGCGTCGCGACATCGGCGACCGACGCCGCGGATCTAGCTTCGAAGATGGGATTTCCCGTCGTGCTGAAGATCGTCTCGCCGCAAATCCTGCACAAGACCGAAGCAGGCGGCGTGCTCGTGGGCGTGAAGACCGCCGACGACGTCACGAAGGGCTACGCGACGATCATGGCCAACGCCAAGAAGTACGACGCGAGCGCGACGCTCCTGGGCGTGCAAGTGCAGCAGATGCTGGCTGGGGGCCAAGAAGTGATCGTGGGCGCCGTCACCGATCCCGTGTTCGGCAAGCTCGTCGCATTCGGCTTGGGCGGCGTCCTGGTCGAAGTGCTGAAGGACATCACGTTCCGCCTCGCCCCCGCCACGAGCGACGATGCATTATCGATGCTCGACGGCATCGCGGCGGCGCAGATCCTGAAAGGGGTGCGCGGCAGCGACCCGGTGAACCGCGAGGCGCTCGCGGCGATCATCGAGAACGTCTCGCGGCTCGTGAGCGATTTCCCCGAGATCACCGAGATGGACCTGAACCCGGTCTTCGCCACGAACAACGGGGCCACCGCGGCGGATGTACGGATCGTCGTCGACTTCGCGCCGCAACCGGCGCGCTATCGCCCGAGCCAGGAAGCGATCGTCCGCCAGATGAATCGCATCATGAAGCCCAATGCGGTCGCGGTGATCGGCGCGTCGGCCGAAGACGGCAAGATCGGCAATTCGGTGATGAAGAATTTGATCAACGGCGGCTACCAGGGGGCGATCTATCCGATCCACCCCAAGGCCGACGAGATCATGGGCAAGAAAGCATACAAGAGCGTCAAGGACGTTCCGGGCGACATCGACGTCGCCGTGTTCGCGATTCCAGCGAAGTTCGTTGCCGGAGCGTTGACCGAAGTCGGCGAGAAGAAGATCCCCGGCGCGATTCTGATTCCCTCGGGCTTCGCCGAGACCGGCAACATGGAAGGACAGAACGAGCTGGTGGAGATCGCGCGCAAGTACGACGTGCGCCTCATGGGACCGAACATCTACGGCTACTACTACACGCCCAAGAATCTTTGCGCGACGTTCTGCACGCCTTACGACGTGAAGGGCAAGGCAGCGCTTTCATCGCAATCGGGCGGCATCGGTATGGCCATTATCGGCTTCTCGCGATCCGCCAAGATGGGCGTCTCGGCCATCGTCGGTCTCGGCAACAAGTCGGACATCGACGAGGACGATCTCCTGACATTCTTCGAGCAAGACGACAACACGGAGATCATCGCCCAGCACTGCGAAGATCTCAAGGATGGACGCGCGTTCGCCGAGGTTGCGAAGCGCGTATCGAAGAAGAAGCCGGTCGTCGTGCTCAAGGCAGGTCGTACGAGCCTGGGCGCGCGCGCAGCGAGCTCGCACACCGGAGCGCTCGCCGGCAACGACAAGATCTACGACGACGTGCTTCGACAGTCGGGCGTCATTCGCGCGAAATCGCTGCGCGATCTCCTCGACTTCGCGCGCGGAGTTCCGTTGCTCGCAACGCCGAAGGGCGAAAACGTCGTGATCATCACGGGCGCCGGCGGTTCGGGCGTGCTGCTTTCCGATGCATGTGTGGACAACAAGTTATCGCTCATGGCAATGCCGCCCGATCTCGACGCGGCATTCCGCAAGTTCATCCCGCCCTTCGGGGCGGCTGGAAATCCGGTAGATATTACGGGCGGTGAGCCGCCCAAGACGTATCAGAACACCATCCGTCTCGGCCTCGAGGACGATCGCATCCACGCGCTGATTCTGGGCTACTGGCATACGATCATCACGCCGCCGATGGTGTTTGCGAAGCTCGTCGTCGAAGTCGTCGAAGAGATGAAGGCGAAGGGAATCGTCAAGCCCATCGTCGCCTCGCTGGCCGGTGACGTGCAGGTGGAAGAAGCCGCGGATCACCTGTATCAACACGGCATTCCCGCGTACGCCTATTCGACGGAAATCCCGGTCGCGGTGCTGGGCGCGAAGTACCAGTGGGCGCGCGGCGCCGGGCTCATCTAGGCATCTATCCCATTAGCGGCGCGCGCTTTCCGGCTCGCGCCGTTTGCTTTTCGGAGCCGTAACGGGCTCGCTTGCGCTTGCCCCCTTTTGCGGCAAAATTTGGGGATGTAGGCACGCCGGCGTGTTTCCGGCCGCATATTGTTGTAATGTTCGCCCTGTTCCTGTCTCCATCCAACGACATGGCCAACTCTCGCGGATGAACGCCAACCTCTACGCGATTCTGCGCGGTCATTTCCCCGCCAATTCAAATCAACCGTGTCTGCTCATTCCCGATGGGCCGGTTATTCACTACGACGGACTCGACGAAATGTCGGCGCGCATGGCAAATGCGCTGCTCGGTGCGGGCGCCCGCCCCGGGGACCGGATAGCGGTGCAGGTGGAAAAGTGCTGGGAAGCGCTTGCGCTCTACTTGGCCTGCGTGCGCGCGGGCTTCGTCTTCCTGCCGCTCAACACGGGCTACATCAAGAACGAAGTGGGCTACGTGTTCAGCGATGCCGAACCGTCGGTCATCGTATGCGGACCTGATAGCGTAGATCGCATCGCACCGCTGCGGCCCCAGGCCGAAGTGCTGACGCTCGCGAGCGAACGGGGGACGCTGCTCGATCGCGCATCGCGCTGTAAGCCGCATCACGAGATCGCGATGTCGAAGCCGGACGATCTGGTGGCGATCCTCTATACCTCCGGCACCACCGGGCGCCCGAAAGGCGCGATGCTGACGCACCGCAATCTCGCGAGCAACGCGCTGACGCTCGTCGACTGCTGGGGCTTCACCGGCGACGACGTGCTCTTGCACGCCCTGCCGATCTTCCATGTGCACGGGCTTTTCGTCGCGTGCCACTGCGCGCTTCTCGCCGGCGCTCGCATGCTGTGGCTCGCGAAGTTCGATCCCGCTGAAGTGCGCGCCCAATTGCCTCGCGCGTCCGTGATGATGGGCGTCCCCACGTTCTATCGGCGGCTTTTGGGCGAAGCGGCCTTCGGCGAGCGCGACTGCAGCTCGATGCGGCTTTTCATTTCCGGATCGGCGCCGCTCTTGCCGGAAACGTTCGAGGAATTCAAGGCGCGTACCGGTCATACCATCCTCGAGCGCTACGGTATGACTGAGACGGGAATGCTCACATCCAATCCACTCGTCGGCGATCGCATCGCCGGCAGCGTCGGGCCGCCGCTTCCGCACGTCTCCCTCCGCGTAACGGGACCTGACGGGCAATTGCTCGGGCCGGATCAAGTCGGGTCGATCGAGGTCAAGGGGCCCAACGTGTTTTGCGGCTACTGGGGCATGCCCGAAAAGACCCGCGAAGAATTCACGGCCGACGGCTATTTCCGCACCGGTGACTTAGGCGCGCTCCTTCCCAACGGCTATGTGCATCTCTCGGGCCGGGCGAAGGATCTGATCATCACCGGCGGGCTCAACGTTTATCCGCTCGAGATCGAGGAAAAGATCGACGCATTGCCCGACGTGCTCGAATCAGCCGTGATCGGCGTACCGGATCACGACTTCGGCGAAGCGGTGACAGCGGTTGTGGTCGTGAAACCCGGCCACCGTATTTCCGAGCGCGGAATGATCGCCACGCTGAAGACGGAGATCGCCGGGTTCAAGGTCCCCAAACGCGTCCATTTCGTGAACGAGCTTCCGCGCAATACCATGGGGAAAGTGCAGAAGAACATCCTGCGCGATCGTTTCTCTTCGCCCCCTTGAGGCGATAGCGGTCTTCTCGTTGCACCCCGGCCGGTTGCGTCGGCATTCGTCGGGTGCGGCCCGGCAAATCGTCAGCGGTTGCGCTTCGCGAGCTTCACCACGAAGTCCCATTCGGCGGGGTCCACCGGCGTGATCGAGAGCCGATTACCTCGCTGAAGAATGCGCATCTGCGCAAGCTCCTTATGCTCGCGGAGCTCCGCGAGCGGCACGAGCGGCAACTTTTCGACGAACTTCACGTCGACGTTGACCCAGCGCGGCGCATCTTCCGTCGACTTGGCGTCGTAATACGGGCTCTTGCGATCGAACTGGGTCGCATCCGGATAAGCCTGTGCGCAGATCTCCGCGATGCCCGCGACTCCGGGCTCGGGGCAGCTCGAATGACAGAAGAACGCACGGTCGCCGAGGCGCATTTGATCGCGCATGAAGTTGCGCGCCTGATAATTGCGAACGCCGAACCAGGGCGTGGTGCGATTTTTAGCTGCCGCGAGATCGTCGATCGAGAACTCGTCGGGTTCGGATTTCATGAGCCAGTAGCGCATCGGTATCCACACTCCATACTGAGCGAGCTTTCATTATCTAGAGCGGAATGTAACAGTCAAATCAGTGGTCAGCTCGTGCGATCGGTCGTGGGCGAGGCGCGAGACGCGCCATGGTTCGTACTTGGCGACGACCACCATCGATGCCGCGGCGGCCGAGGGGTCAGCAAAATACTATCGAATGGGCCGGTGCCGGTCATTAGGGGGGCGTGGCCCCGTCAATGCCGCCTCATAAACGCGTCTTCGTTTTCACGCCCGCCGCTTTGTCCCACTCTTCCGAGGTCATTCGCTGCACCGTCTGGCCGAACGACCAGATGTGACCTTCGGGATCGACCGCGCGATAGGTGCGGTCGCCATAGAATTGCGTCGTCGGTTCCATCGCAATCCTCGCGCCGGCCTTGCGCGCCCGTTCGCAGTGCGCGTCGATATCGGTGGTGATCTGGACGTGCACGGTTTGGGTGTTGAGGCCTTCGATCGACACCGGGCTCTTGTGCATCGGACTCCATTCGGAGCCGACCATGACGAGGCCGTCTTCGAAACGCATTTCCGAATGCAGCAGCTCGTCATTGGGCCCGAGGACGACCATCGACGGCACGAAGCCGAACGCGTTCTCGAGCCAGCGCAGCGCCTTTTTCGGATCCTTGTAGCAGAGGACGGAGGAGACCGACGGACGAGATTCCATGCTATCCACGATGCACTCCGTTGTTCAACGAGTTCGGTGGCTCGACGGACATATCGAGTCGCTATTCGCGCTACGGCGGACGGTTAGGCTATCGAATTCGCCCGCCGTTCGCGCTGCCCTGGTCAGCGGCGAGCCGCTCGCGCGACGGCGATCGTTGTTTAGCCGATTTGGGAGTTTTCACCCGCTCAGTAGTTGCCGTGTCGACGTGAGCTTGCCCCATCAAGCTTCGGCAATCGACGTCTGACTGACCGCCGAAGTCGATGAGCGGCAACAACGCGAGCGGCGGGGCCACGAAGCCGAGCCCCACCGCCGCGCCGACACGCGCCGCCACCGGACCGGGAGCGGGGCCCACGGTCGGCCGCTTGAACGTGCCGCCGATCTGAATCGGGCCGCGCAATGCGAGGAGGCTGAAGTGCTTCGACTTCGACGTGAGCGCCAGATCGTATTTCTCCTCCCGAAGATCGACGTTGCCGTCGCCGTTGATCACCACGGCCGACGTATCGATCACGAAGAAGCTCGGGGTGACGACGCCGTCCTTGGCATGAACGGCGGCGACTGCGCACCTTATGTCCGCGGTTTGATCTCCTTGCAGCATGAGCGCCGCGGCACGTGCGAGATCGAGGTTGGTGAGGACCAGCTGAAGCGTGCTCGCTTCACCGCCGCGCATGATGACGGCGGCGTCGCCGTTCACCGCAGCGAACATTGCCGCCACCGAGTTCCCTTGCGTCTTGAAATGCGCACGTCCACCGAAACGGCCGGTGGTGCCGCGCGGCGATGCCAGGCTCGGAAATAACCGCTTGAGCTCGACGTTCCGCGCTTCGAACTCGCCTTGAGCGACGGCTGCGCCGCCGGTGGCGTCGAGCGTAACGTTGGCGACGATGTGACCGTTGGCAATGCCGAAGTCGAGCGGCTCGAAGCGCAACACGCCATTGTTGAGCGTGAGATGCGCCTCCAGATTGTCCATCGGTATCGCGCTCCACTTGACGCTCGTCCCCTGAAACCTAACCTCGGCGTCATGCGCACGCAGCTTCTCGAGATCGAGTGGCTTGTTGGGCAGCACTCGATATGAGCGCTCGCGTTTTTGCTCCTCCTTTTGCTGCTCGGGGGTGGGCTTTCCTTGCGTTCTTTCGGTGGGCGGCAGTCCGATGAATCCGCCGAGGTCCTTCGAATCGAAGCGAGCCGATGTGAGATCGGCTTTCATCAGGCTCCGCGGCTTGGAGACGTCGATTCGAACGTCCCCTTTGAGATCGCTGTCGCCTACCGTTCCTTTCATTCCCCGAAGGTCCCAGGTGTGGGCCGTGTGCGTCAGCTGGCCGCTCAGCTTGTACGGTGGCGTCCATGGTAGCGGGGCCGGCACGATGGGATAGAGGAGCGACAAGTCCGGACCTTGCAGCCGCAGCGCGCCCTTGAGGTTCTCCACATCCGACGGAACGACCGTGCCATCGAAGCTGACGACGGTGCGGCCGGCACGTGCTTCGAGCACCAAACGATACGGATCGTTGATATCCTGGAGCTGCCCGAGCCCAGCGCTACTTCCCTGTACTTGAAGCGGCGCGTCGTGCAGCGTTCCTTTTCCGGTGAATCGAAGCCCGGGACGGGCATCGTCGTCGGATGGGTCGCTCTGCAGATCGAGCGTCACATCCGAACGCGTCTTCGCATCGACGATGCGCATGGTGCTTCGATCGACGTCGATGCGTCCTATCCGGGGCGTCGGCACGTCGCTGCCGAAATGCCAATTGTCGTCCCCGTCGGCGTTCCTTTCCAGGCGCACGTTGGTTTCGACAAACCGCGCTCGAACCGGCTCGCCGCGAAGTAGCGACCGAAGCGTGAACCAAAGCACGATGCGCTTCGAAGCCACCATCGGCTGCGCGGTCGACCAGCCGACGTTGGCGATCGATACGCCGTCGACCTGCACCCGCGTGATCCTCCCGAGATCGACATCCAAATCGCCTTCGATCGCAACCGGTCGTTCGAGCCGATGGCTCACGTAGGTCGCGAGCGGCGCCCGTAGGAGATTCCACGGGAAAAAGAGCGCAAGCAAGAATAGCGCGGCCACGACGCTCGCGCCCAGGACCCCATACCGCAGCGCTCGATTCGAATGAGACATGCTCGCCCTTCGCCGGTACGCTCTCGCGAGCTTAGCCGCAATATTCACGTCGAACGGTCAGCGGACAGGAGCTCATCGTGTCGGCGCATGTCCTACACGATCGTTGCCACGACGCTTCGGCGTGCCGATACTTGTGGCTCAACCGGACATAGGATGGGGGTCGGCCACATGCCGCGGCATGGCATCTCACCTGCCCGGTCACCACAATTCGGAGAACGAGACATGGTCACAAAGCTCACGTCGCCGCTGAGACGGGAACTGCCGATCGGCAAGATCGCCTACGTCGTCACCATCGATCCCGACGGAATGAAGCTCGTCCCCAAAGGCAGGCGCAAAGGATTCGAGCTCGCATGGCGCGATCTCGTGAGCGGAGATGCCGCGATGGCCATTGCGTTGCGGGCGTCGCTCAGCTTGCCGAAGACCGATGCCAAACGGCGGCCAAAATCGGCGTCGAAAAAAGACTCTGCTCCGGCAGCGCAGACCCCCGCGCCCAAGCCCCGCACTGCCAAACAAGCAACGCATCCGCGCGCCCGCTAGATGCCGCGGCATCGTTCAACAAGACGGCCTCCGGCACGCTATCCGCCGGAGGCCATCGATGAGCGTCAGGCCGTCTAGATACTTTGCGCGAGCACCAAGTTGCGCAGCGTGTTGGCTTGGTCGGTGAGGAGCGCAGCGGTTTCCGGCTTCGTATAGCCGAGGTCGAGAATGAGGCGCAGATTCGTGATGTATCTCTGCAAGTGCGAGGCGGCCAGCACAAACTGCTGCTTTCCATCCGGCGTACCCGTGCCGAGCGTGTACCCCTGCGCGATCGCCAGCGTCGCGGCATCGAGCGAAGGCAGAAGTTTCGTGTCGGCGCCCTTGATGAGCAGGAACGCGGTCTGATTCCGAAGCAGGATCGACGACGGGTTGAGCGGGAATTGCCGCACATCGGCGCACAGCGGCCCGCATTCGAGCCCCATCCCCCAGATCGACGCCTTAGCCCGATCGATCTCGTCCTGCGCATCGGCCAACAGCACGAAGCCTTTCGCCACCGAGTCCAACGCCGCGAGCGTCACCTTGTTCACGTAATCATCATGCGACGTGTAGAGCGTCTTGAGGACGGACGTCGTGAAGGGCACGTGGGTGCCGCCGAGACCGCAGGTGTCGGCCGCTTCCTTCGCGACGGGGACGTCGATCTCGGCGGAACGGATTGCGGCGAGCGCGTTGCCGAAGGTATCGCGCGCAACGCCCACGGCCGGCGCATTCGTGAGAATGAACCGATCCGCGATCGGCGGAGGCGTGCCGAAGCGGACCCATTTGACCATCGCGTCCATCGACGATGCATAGAAGTAGCGTGTCTCGACCCGCGAGCGTGCCGGCGTGGCGCAAGTATCTTGCGCGGGCAGACCAAGATCGCGCTGCAGGAGCGCAGCGCGCGACAGCAGCGAATATTGATCCGAATGGGACATCCCGGCTACGGGCCACATGCGGAACTTGTCGGTATCGGGCTGCAGCGTCGAAATCTCGTTTGTCTGGCCCGCAAATTCCGTCTCGCTCAGCACCTTCATCGCGGGCGTCGCGCCGTTGTTGCAGATGATCTCGCCGCCTTCGGACATGATGATCCCGTTGTAAATCGGATCGCGAGAATGAATGGCGTTCACATATACGCCCAGGCGTCCCGCGGATTGCGATTCCCCGACGCCGATGACCACCTGGGCGTGCAAACCGCCCAGTACCGCGGGAACATTCTTCACGGCCGCGGCGGCCTGTGAAAAGATGTCGTACGACAGCACGTCGTTGCCCTGAGCGCCACCGCCGTTCACGTTGAGCGAGCCGTAGCGCGTGGGACTCCAGAGCCGAAGACCGTTGGGCGAGTTGTTGAGGCCCGCGTTCTGCGCCGATACTTCCACGTACGCGTAACCCTCGCGAAGGTAGAACGCCTTGGGCTTCAGCCACCACACGGGCGTGTCGTAACCGTTGGTGACATTGGTCCACTCGATGACGACGTTGCCGTTGAACTTGGCGGGGTCCGTCGGTCGGATCACGCGCATTCGCGACTTGTAGGGAATGTTGGGCGTCACGATGTTGGCGATCGGCGAGCAGCGCGCAGCATTCCCCACGCCGCCTGACGGCGCGGCCGCGTCGTAGCGATTGGCCGTCCCTTCGAAGAAGAATTCTTCTTCCACATACCCGAAATTCTTGAGCACGATGTCGGTGGCCCAGAACGTGTAGTTGTGTCCGGCGGTTCCCGGCGTGTCGCCCGGAATCGGACCGGTGACAATCGGCGTGGGAATCACCGCTTGGGCGACCGATGCGAAGACCGCGGCCGCGGCGAGCAGCGCGCGTCCATTGCGCGAGACGCGCGGACGTCGGATTGATCGATGCATTGAAACCTCCTGAGTGAGTTGGAGCCTGTTGACAGCTCCCGAGCGGCCGAACATTCGTTGGCGTGTTCGAGTCCGCGAAGAGAGTGGACGTTGTGCGTTTCGCGACGGACCAAGCCTTCGCTCCCCTGCGCGAAGCCCTCCCCACCAACGCAGCGCGAATGCACGCGCCGCCGGGTCGACGAAAATAGAACGTCGTATCGTTTCAGCGAACGCCGTGCCATCTTCACTTGGTTCGCCGTGAGTGTCAACGGCGAATGCAACGATAGCCGTGGACGGTCGGCGCCGGGCCGAGGTTTCCGGAGTCGTTCCCGCTCATGGACGTTCGACCATCGGGGTCGACCGGCCGCTCGGCGCAGAATTGGCTGCGAGTACTGTGCGAGCTGTCCGACGATCGGTCGCCGAGCGCGCACCGGCGACGCGCTGCCGCGCTGTGACGCTATCGAGATCCGCGACGTCGAATCGACGCGCGCGGCACGGCGATCTTCGCGCGCTCGCCCGCTCGTCGATATGAAAAGGGAGTTCCCCGCCTGTGCCGTGCCGCCCTCATCTTGAACCTGAGTTCAAGATGGTCGCCTGCCGGAGCCTTTAGGCGCTTCCGCGTAGGAGCGCACACCAGCTCGCAAATGGCTCGGCAACCTCGCTATATAGCATTGGTTCAAAGAATATACGGACAGCTCGAACACCGCAGGGAACATTGAGAAGGTACGCTACCGAACAGACAATCGGCACACGATTGCAGAAGAAGTGCTGCGTGTCGCTAGAGGAGCTTCTCCTGCGCCGACAACACTGCATCGATCGCAGACCGCATGCCCGCGATTCTACGCTGCGCTGCGGCGCCGTCAATGTTCGACGGCGCCGCGGAAGGTTGCGGCGAATTGCGCTCGCGCAAGTATTCATGCGCGAGGTTGAGCGCAGCCATCACCGCGATGCGCTCGGTGGAATTCGATTTTCCGGTCTCGCGTATCTCGCGCATTCGCTGATCGAGAAATGCCACGGCTTCCTGCAATTCGCTTTCCTCACCGGGCTTGCATGCGAATTTGTATTCACGCCCGAGAATGGAGACGTCGATCGTGACACTGCCGGTCGGCGTTGCTTTCGTGTTCATTCCGCAGGCTCGGAAAGGCGCGCGAGCAGCGCATCGATGCGCCGCTTGGCCTTCGTCACGCGCTCGGCCAATGCTTGGTTGCGCGATTCCGCGGCTGCGAGATCACGGCGCAGCGATTCGTTGGCAGCGCCGAGCGTTTCCGCGTGCGCGATCAAGAGGTTGATCCGCTCTTCCAGAACGGCGAGATCCTGCGACAACGCTTCGTTCGCTGTGGGCCGCGGGGGCGCATTGGGAACCGTCATCGAGGCACTCTAGCTTTTGGATGCGCGTCGCGTCAACCGGGCTCGGCGCCGGTATCGAGCGGTGCGTAGCGCACATCGACGATGTCGATGTCTTCGACGCCCGCGGGCGTGCGCAACGCGACGGTGTCTCCCTGCCGAGCTTTTAAGAGCGCACGAGCCATCGGTGAGACCCAGCTGATGTATCCGCGCGCCGTGTCGATCTCGTCCACGCCGACGATCGCGAGCGTGCGCAATTCGCCGCGCGCATTGGAAATAGTGACGGTCGCGCCGAAGAATACCTGTTGGGCGGTATCGTCGTCGCGCGGCGCCGCGGGATCTACCACTTGCGCAGCGTCGAGACGCTTGATCAAGAAGCGAATGCGGCGATCGATTTCGCGCAGCCGCTTCTTCCCGTAGATGTAATCGCCGTTTTCCGAGCGATCGCCGTTGCCGGCAGCCCAGGCGACGGTCGAGACGAGCGCAGGGCGCTCCTTTTGCACGAGATGCTCGAGCTCGGCGCCGAGGCGCGCGAAGCCTCCTGGTGTCATGTAGTTCCGTACGCCGACCGGCAACGGAGCAGCGGCTTCGACGCCATCATCGTCGTCGTCGGCAGCGGATTCGCGCGTGAACGCCTTGCTCATCCTGCACCCTTGTTCACAGTCATGGTTCGAATTATAAATCCGCGCGCGCCATCGACCGCTTCCGATACCGCGACGGCCGGTTTCGAGGCGGAATCGCTCGGCGCAAAGTTGGACTGCGGCGCCTCTATAATCGACCGCGCGAGCGCCATGGCGCGATCTCGCGACCGACGAGCTCTTCGATGCGCGCTTCGCTTCATGCAGGCTTCGCCACCCCTGTGCGCACCCTCGCGATTCTGGGGGCGCTGGCCGCGTTCGCGGTCGTGACGCTGGCGCTGGCGCTCACCGTGGGCAGCATCTCGGTGGGAGCCCCCGCCATCGTCGCCGCGTTGACCGGCGACGCGAGCGATACGAGGGCGGCGATCGTACGCGAGCTGCGTCTTCCGCGCGCATTGGCGGCGTTTGCGGTCGGCGGATTGCTGTCGCTGGCCGGCGCCCTCATGCAGGTGCTGCTGCGGAATCCACTTGCGGATCCCTACATCCTCGGCATTTCCGGCGGCGCTGCCGTGGGTGCGCTCAGTGCCATCCTGCTGGGCGCGACGGCGCTCACGACACCGGCAGCGTTCGGGGGCGCGCTCGCTTCGACACTGATCGTATTCGGACTCTCGCGTGCAGGCGCCGACCGTGTGCCCTGGACGATGACGCGACTGCTGCTGACGGGCGTGGTCGTGGCGGCGGGATGGGGCGCGGTCGTCGCGCTTCTGCTGACGCTCGCCCCCGATGCGCAGATCAAAGGAATGCTGTTTTGGCTGATCGGCGATCTCGGGGGGACGACCTATGCGGCGCCAGCGCTTGCAGTGCTGCTGGTTGCGCTCGCGATCGCGCTCGCCTTCGCGCGGGATCTCAACATGCTCGCTCGCGGAGAGGAATCGGCAGCGGCCCTTGGTGTCGCAGTTGCGCGGACTACATTCGGGCTGTCGGCGCTGGCCGCCCTCGCGACCGCCGCGGCGGTGACGACGGCAGGCAGTGTCGGCTTCGTGGGCCTCATCGTCCCACACATGCTGCGGCTCGTGGTCGGCAACGATCAGCGCGTGCTATTGCCGGCGAGCGCGCTGGGCGGCGGGGCCCTCGTCGTCCTTGCGGATACCGTCGCGCGAAGCATCGCGGCCCCGATCCAGCTTCCGGTCGGCGTCGTCACCGCCCTGATCGGCGTGCCGATCTTCCTCGCGCTGCTCGCGAAGGGGCGGTCATGAGCGACGAACGACCCTGCGCGGTCGAGAATGCGCCGCGCCTTTCGTGTCGCGGATTGGCGATATCCGTGGCGGGGCGCTCGCTCGCAAGCGACATCGACATCGACGTGCGAAAGGGCGAGTGCTGGGTGATTGTCGGCCCCAATGGCGCGGGAAAGACGACGCTGATCGCAACGCTCGCCGGCTTGCGCGCACCGGCGGCTGGCGAGATCGCGTACGACGGCGTGCGGCTCGCCGAGTTGAGCATGCGCGACCGTGCGATCAAGCGCGGCTTCCTTTCTCAGGACAGCACCGATTTCTTTCCAGCGACCGTCCTGGAGACGGCGCTCGTCGGCCGGCACCCTCATCTGTCGCGATGGCAATGGGAATCATCGGCCGACGTGGACCGCGCACGATCCGCGCTGGCGGCCTTCGGTCTCGCCGGCCTCGATGCGCGCGATGCACGCTCGCTATCCGGCGGCGAGCGGCGGCGGTTGTCGCTTGCCGCACTCGTCGCGCAAGACCCGTCGTTGATGCTCCTCGACGAGCCGTCGTCGCATCTCGATCTCGGTGCCCAGATCTCCGCGCTCGGTACACTGATCGACCTCGCGCGCACGCACTCGAAAGCCATCGTAATGGTGCTGCACGATCTCCATCTCGCGCTTCGCTACGCCGATCACGCGATAGCGCTCGGAAGGGGACGCGCAAGCGCAGGCTTGGCCCATCGCATCCTGACGCCCGATGCTCTGTCGGAGCTCTTCGGTCACCGGCTGATAGCGGTCGGTGACGGGTCCACCGCTACCTTTCTTCCGGCTTAGAAGCCGCGGCGCGCCAAGCGAAATCGGCGTTCACGTCGATCGGTCGATTTCGCCGACGCCGCGGTTTGCGGTGGGGGTTTTTGTCGTCGACCTCGGCAGCGCTCGCACCGCTCCGAGCGGGCGCCTATCGGCATTTCGGCCGATTGATCGACCGCACGGATGGAGGTTTCATTGCGAGTCGCGCCCATGCCGCGGAGCTTTTCTTTCTTACCCCTTTCTTTCTTACCCCTTTCTTTCTTACCCCTTTCTTTCTTACCGCTTTTCCTATTCTCGACTTGTTCCGTCGCTCCTATTGCCTCGACTCGTTCCGCTTTTGCGTATCCGCTTCGCCTGTTTAGCCTTGCTCCTCGGTTCTCTCCACACCTCATTCGTCGCTCATGCTCAAGCGTTTTCCCGACGACCTGCCGCTCTTCGGCGCACTGCTGGCCTCACTAGGCTATCTCGCGTTCGGGTACTCGGCGGTCTACGCGACACTGCATTTCGGCCGTCCGTACTCGCTGATCGGTCTCGCCATGTACTTCATCCCCGTTTGGGCCGGTATGTACGGCATCGCCGGTGGTCTCTCGGGTCTCCTCGTACGCAAGCTTCTCGCTCGAAATCCAAAATTCGTTGCGGACCGATTTTCACTGTCGCGGCGATGGATGCCGCTCGCGCTGATCGGAGGCATTTGCGTCGGATGCGTGCTCGGGGCGCTGACGGTCCTCGTCAACGAGCGTCGCGCGCGACCGGCGCTTCTTGTCGACGATGGCAGCATCCGACAGCGATTGGGAGGCGGCGACGATCGATGGGTGCGAAGCGCGCTGCCGGTATTCGACGGAAAGACCGCGAGCGCGTCGACCGTTTGGGGCACGAACGATTCGATGATTCTGTTCTACGACCGCGTCGTCCAATTTTCCGATCGCTTCCGCGCGCGCTACGCGGATCTCGATATCAGCGGCCTCGACTACATCACTCGAATCGATGCCGCGCCGCTCATCGTCGATGGGCCCGACAAGCCCTGGCTCGTCGTTGTCGCTTCGGGACGCGCAACCGGTCGCCGCGCGATCATCGCGGTGCTGGCGCCGGATTACGGCGTCGCCTATCAACGGCGCGTCGAAAGATTCTGGGGCTTGAGCCCGCCGCCGCTCGAGATTCGATCCGATCGCACCACGGGACGCGAGATCGCGGTGATCGGCCGCGGCCGCGAGCAATCGCTGGTCCTCGGCGGTCATGAAGCGATTCGCTAACGGATATGCGCACGGGCCTCGTCGAGCGCTGCGCACAATTGCTCAATGCCTTCGACAAAGCGCGGCCCCGCCCGATGCAACAGATTGGCGTCCACGGTGTAAAGGCTGCCGTTCGCCACGGCGGGCAGTGTCGTCCACTTTTTCCATCCATCCAGCCATGGCGGTCGAACCGCGCCATCCGCGCCCGCAATGATCGCCTCCGGGCGCGCAGCCAGCACGGCTTCGACGCTGACACTCGGAGCGGGCAGCACCAGCGATGCGAATACGTTTTCTCCGCCGCAGACGCGGATCGCTTCGGAGATGAGATGCTTGCCGCCGATCGTGTAGAGCGGCGTGTTCCAAATCTCGTAGAAGGTGCGAACTTTGTGCACGCCCGTTCGGGCCGTAGAGAGTCGAGCCACCTGCTCGCGAAACTGCGCTGCTCGTGGCGATGCGACGGTCTCTGTACCTGCCAACGCGCCCAAACGCTCGAGATCCGTCGCGATACCCGCTATCGTCGTCGGATGCGTGATGAAGACCGGGACGCCGCGCGCCCGAAGCAGCGCTACCTCCTCGGGCGCCGAATAGGGCCATGTGACCACGAGATCGGGGGCGAGCGCGAAGATACGCTCCATATCGAGCGCATGCGCATCGCCCACTTTCGGTTTCGAGCGAGCTTCACGCGGCCAGTCGGACGTCGCGAGCACGCCGACGACGCGCTCGCCCGCACCCGCCGCATACAGAAGCTCGGTCGCATGCGGCGCGAGGCTCACGATGCGGGCAGCCGGCGCCACCAGCGTGACCGCAGCCCCTTCGTCGTCTTTAACGGAGACGACCGCACCGCTGACCGTTGCCGCGAGCAAAGCGGTAACAGCCCACGCTCCAGTCGCCTCTGTGCGCATCAGAGTCGCCAGCGAAGTCCCACGAATACCGTGGCGCCACCGGTGGAGTAGTCGACGGCGAGCTGATAGTTTCGATCGAACACGTTGTTGGCGCGGAAGAATGCGGTCCATTCCTTGGCGAACGCCCATTCCGCGGTCAAATTGAGGATGCCGTAGCCCGCGAGGCGAATCGTATTGGCGGCATTGTCGTATCGGTACGACGACGCGACCACCTCTGCGCCGAGACGCAGCGGACCGATCATCTGTCCCACCGACAGTGCACCGTGCTGCCGGGCGCGCCGAGGCAACAACCGGCCCGTCGTCTCATCCTCGGGCTTTTGCAGATCGACCGAGGCAGCGACCGTGGTTGCATCCCATCGTGCATCGAGCCCCAGCGTCACGCCTTCGAGCAGCGCACGAGCGACGTTCTCGGGCGGAATGCAGTTGAACGACGAGTCGCACTGTACGACGATGAGTTGACTGACCTTGTTGCGATAGCCGATGGCGCGGAGCTCCCACGTCCCACCGTCGGTTGTGCCATACCAATACGCGCCGATCTCGCCATTGCGCGACGTCTCCGGCTTGAGCTGGTCGTTGGCAAAGCCGGGGTAGTAAAGATCATTGAACGAGGGCGCCTTGAAGCCCGTGCTTCCGCCGATGGTAAGGCGCAGCGACGGTAACACGCGATAGCCGTACGCGACGGCGCCCGTCGTCTTGCTCCCGTATTGGCTCGAATCGTCGTAGCGGAGATTCATTTGGAGAGCCTGCGGCCCCTCCCGAAACTGGTAGATGCCGAACACGGAATCGGTTGTCCGTGAATCGACCGCGAAGCCCGGGTCGCTGGAAACATGCTCCTCGCGCCGCTCGTAGCCCGCTGTCAACAGCCCCATTGGAAGGGTGAACTCGTTCTGCCATGCGTATTGGCGCTGATCCGTGTGAAACGGCAGAGTTCCGAACGTCCCCTTGGTGACGCTGTCGTCGCTGCCCACGCCGCCCGAAAGCTGCGATACCCAGAAAGATGCCAATCGGTTGCGGCTGGTGACGAGCCAGGTCTCGTCGGTGGTGATCGTCCGATCGTCGACGCCGGGGCCGCTGTCGAATTGCGCATTGAGCCGGCTTCGAAAGAATTGCGCGGTCAGTTCTTGGCCGTCCGCCCATGGCAGCGCTACGTAGGCAGAGCCGTTGCGGTTCGAATATCCGTCGGGATCATCGTTGTAGAGGAAGCTCGACGGGTTGACGACAGCGTTGAAGCCCGTGCTTTGGGTGCCGCCCGCCTGCACCGTGAATCGCAGCGGCCCCGCATTGCCGGACACGCCGCCGCTCAGCGTCCCGGTCGAATAGGTACCGTAGCCTCCGCTCAGGTTTGCGGAGAAGTCCCGGCCGCCGCGGCGCGTGAAGATCTGGACGACGCCGCCGATCGCATCCGCGCCATAGAGGCTCGATGCCGGGCCACGCAAAATCTCTATTCGATCGATGAGATCGAGGGGTATGGCCTCGAGCGACGTGGCGCCGGTAGTCGACGAGGCGATGCGCACACCGTCGATCAGCACCAACGTCTGCCCGGCATTCGCGCCGCGCAGGAACAAGCCGGAGACCGATGCCGGTCCGCCGTTTTGCGTGATCTCGACGCCGGGTTGCCGCTGCATGAGCTCGGCGAGACTTTGCACGCCGGAGCGCGCGATCTCGTCTCGTCCGATCACCGTCACATCGGCGAGAACATCGACGACGGGCGAGAAGCCTCGGGTGGCGGTGACCGACACCGGATCGAACGTCGTAGGGCGGGCGTCGCGAGTTTGGCCCGAGACCGCGGCCGACAGGGTAGCCAGCGTCAACGTGGCCGCTGCGGCAGCGTAAGAGCGAGGGATGTGAAACATGCGAACTCTCCGAATTCGCCGTGCGACCCCGCACGGCAGTGGGCGACTGCAGCACGGAGAGAAGGCGGCGGACGGGGGCACGCCTACGCGTGCGATAGCGGAAAGCGAGCCATCGAAGCCATCGGCAGTCCGTCGACCACAGCGATGCTCCCCGCGCTGCGTTTCGTGACCAACCCCTAGACGCGGATGAGCGTCGCCGGGCCGGATGCAGGCCGGTCTCCGGGCTCGCGAGTCTTGATCGCCCGCCTTCCCGTCGCCGGCGCCTCACGTTCCAGCGCTCCCGACAGTGGCCTGATAGGCGACCCGCACTTGCTTACCGTTGCGGGGGCAGCCGCGGGTTGGCGCCATTGCCTCCGGCGCGTCACCGCATTCCCGTTTCACCCGTCGCGAGGCACTCGCGACGGACACCTGCGCGCGTATTCTAGTGGACTGTCGAGTCCGCAGGCGCGAAATCGCCTCCAGCCGATCGGCGGCGCCGTCCGTCGGAACTGAGGCACGCGACAGCCCCCCGGCTCGATGAGCTTGCGATATACTTTCTGCCCATTTTTTAATCAGCGCATCGCTCTTCGCGACGCTGTCCCGGCGGCCTCTTGTCCCAAAAGCTTTATATCCGTTCGTTCGGTTGCCAGATGAACGAGTACGACTCGGACAAGATGGCCGACGTACTCTCCGCTTCGGACGGATTGACGCTGACCGATCGCCCCGAAGACGCGGACGTCATTCTGTTCAATACGTGCTCGGTGCGCGAAAAAGCGCAAGAGCGCGTATTCCACGATCTTGGACGCGTGCGCGCCCTGAAGGCGGAACGTCCCGATCTCGTCATCGGCGTCGGCGGATGCGTCGCCAGCCAGGAGGGCGCCGCCATCATCGGCCGCGCGCCGTATGTCGACCTCGTGTTCGGCCCGCAGACGTTGCATCGCCTCCCTGCGATGCTCCGGGAGCGGCGCGCGACCGGCAAGCCGCAGGTCGACATCTCGTTTCCCTCGATCGAAAAGTTCGACTACCTGCCGCCGCCGCGCGTCGAGGGCGTTTCGGCCTTCGTGTCGATCATGGAGGGATGCAGTAAATATTGCTCATTCTGCGTAGTGCCCTATACGCGGGGGGACGAAGTATCCCGGCCCTTCGACGATGTCCTCACCGAAATCGCGGATCTCGCCGACCAGGGCGTGGTTGAAATCACGCTGCTCGGACAGAATGTCAACGCCTACCGCGGAACGATGGGCGACTCTGCCGAGATCGCGGACCTCGCGACGCTGATCGAATACATCGACGAGATTCCCGGCATCGAGCGTATCCGCTACACCACATCCCATCCCAAAGAGATGTCGCCGCGGCTCATCAAGACCTACGGCAGCGTCGGGAAACTCGTCTCCCATCTTCACCTGCCGGTGCAGTCGGGTTCCGATCGCGTCCTCGCGGCGATGAAACGGGGCTATACGGCCCTCGAATACAAGTCGATCGTGAGGAAGCTCCGCTCCGAGCGTCCCCAACTTTCGCTCACGTCGGACTTCATCGTCGGTTTTCCGGGGGAGACCGACGATGATTTCGCTCAGACGCTGAAGCTCGTCGAGGATATCAACTTCGACGGCGGCTTCAACTTCGCGTACAGCCCGCGTCCGGGCACGCCGGCCGCGGCGCTCCACGATCAAGTGCCGCCGCCGGTCAAGCAGACTCGCCTCAAGGCCGTCCAGACTCGCCTCGAGGCTCAATACGCCGCTTACAGCCAAGCGATGGTGGGCACGCGTCAGCGCGTTCTGGCCACGGGTCGATCCGCCAAGGACGCCCGCGAGGTCCAAGCGCGCACCGAGAACAACCGGGTGGTGAACTTCGCCGGCGACCCCGCTTGCATCGGGACGTATGTCGGCGTCGCCATCACCGCCGCGCTGCCACACTCGCTGCGCGGCGAAATTGCCGAATAGCTGGAGTAATCCCCCGCTAAATTATGTGCGGCCGCGCGAACTCCCGCGGCGCCGGCATGTCAGTAGACATCGTTCCCCGACCGAGGCTTTCCATGCAGATTCGCACCGTCCCGTTGTTCCCCGCGGCCATCTCCAAGAGCGGTGCAGCGCTCGCGCTATTCGCAACGCTGCTGACTCTGGGCGGATGCGCCACGACGTCCACGGCAACTCACGCGGGGACAGACGCTGGAACAGCAACGGGAACCGCTGCGGCAACTGCGTCCGCGACACCCGCAGCGAGCGCGACGACACCCGCCGGAGCAACGGCGAGCGCCGCCGCCGCGGCTGCGGCGCCGCAGCCGGGGCAGCCGAAGGCCTTTGCCGAAGTCGTCAAGGATGCGAAGGAATCGCCGGGCCTCATTCGCACATGGCAGAAGGACGAGAAGATCTGGATCGAGCTCTCGCCCGACCAGTTCGACAAGATGTACTTCTTCTCGACGAGCTTGAGCCGCGGTCTCGGCGAAAAGTGGTTCTTCGGCGGCCTCATGTGGGATGACAACGTCGTCGTGTTCCACAAGGCCGGCACCTCCGTTCAGCTGATCGCCAAGAACCAGCGCTACTTCGCAGCGCAGGGAACGCCCGAAGCGCGCGCCGTCGAGGAAGCGTTTGCCGATAGCCTGCTCGCATCGGCGCCGATCGTCTCGCAGCCGCATCCCGACCGCAAATCGATACTGATCGAAGCCAACGCGCTCTTCATGAGCGACCTGCCGGGCGCAAACGCGCTTCTCGAGCGCCAGTTCCGCCAATCGTATTCGTTCGATTCGCGGAGCTCGTACATCACCAACATCCGGCAGACGCCGGACCAGACGAGCGTCAACGTTTCCGCGAACTACACGCTCGGCCGGGTGGCGCAGCCGCCCGCAAATCCGGGAGCCACGCCATTCACGCCGCCGCCGTCCACGGTGCCCGACGTGCGCAGTCTTCTGCTCGGCTTTTACTACAACTTCACGAAGCTGCCCGATCAGCCGATGCATCCGCGCCTCGCGGACGATCGCGTCGGCTATTTCACCACGACGCGCTTCGACTACAGCACTGACACCACGCTCACGCCACGATTGAATTACGTCAACCGATGGCGCCTGCAAAAGAAGGATCCGTCGGCGGCGCTATCGGAGCCCGTGCAGCCCATCGTGTTCTGGCTCGACCGCAACATTCCCGTTCGCTATCGACCCACGGTGATCGCCGGCATTCTCGAATGGAACAAAGCGTTCGAGCGGATCGGCTACAAGAACGCCATCGAAGCGAAGATCCAGCCCGAGGACGCGGATTGGGACACGCTCGACACGCGGCATGCGTCGGTGCGCTGGATGCTGTCGGCGCGGCCGATGTTCGGTGGCATCGGCCCATCGGTTGTCGATCCCCGCACGGGTGAAATTCTCGATGCCGATGTCGGCATCGATCCCGTGCGCATCCGCAATCGCCGCATGCAACGCGTCGAGATGGCGTCCGAGACGTCGGCGCCGCCGGTGTTCGGATCGACGCGCCGCGCCTACGTTTGCGAGCGCGCCGAGTTCGGAGCGATGGAAACGGGCTTCGCGCTCGACCTTTTGGAGGCTCGCGGAGAGATCGAACCCGACAGCCCCCAAGCCGAGGAATTCGCGCTCGCCGATCTCAAGGAGACGGTGATGCACGAGATCGGCCACGTGCTGGGCCTCACGCACAACTTCCGCGCGTCGACCGTGTACACGCAATCGCAGCTGATGGACGTCGAATTCACCAAGGCCAACGGCATCGCCGGCTCGGTGATGGAGTACAACCCCGCCAATATCGCGCTCGCGACCGAAAAACAGGGCTCGTTCACGATGGCGACGCTGGGGCCCTATGACTATTGGGCGGTCGAGTACGGCTACAAGGAAATGCCGGAAGCCCAAGAAAATGCCGAGCTCAAGCGCATCGCGGCCCGAAGCTCGGAACCGTTGCTCGCTTTCGCGCAGGACGACGAGACCTCCGCGGGCATCGATCCCGCCGCATCGCAGGGCGACCTCGGCACCGATCCGTTGTTGTTCGCATCGCGGCGCTTGGCACTTGCGCAGGAGCTATGGGAGCGCTGGCAGACGCGGACGCTGAAGGACGGCGAATCCTATGCATCGCTCCGCCGCAATATCACGCGCGGTCTCGAGCAAGTGAAATCGGCGAGCACGATCGCAGCGAAATACATCGGCGGCGTATCGGTGCTGCGTGACCACGCGGGTTCACCCCGCGCGCCGCTCACACCGGTGCCGATGGAACGGCAGCGTGCCGCGCTCAAGATGATCGAGACCGGTGTGTTCGCCGCCGAGAGCTTCCGCTTCCAACCTGTGTTCCTTCGGCGGATGTCGATCGATTATCTCGATCGCCAAGACAACGAATTCAACGGGGGCCTCGATTCCGTGCCGCGCAACTACGATTACTCGCTGCCCAGTCAAATCCTCACCGTGCAGCGCGACATCCTCAATCGGCTGATGAGCGACGGCGTTGCGCAACGCCTGCTCGACAGCGAAGCGAAGCTCGACGATCCGACGCAGGCGCTCCAGCTTTCCGAGCTCTACGGCACGCTGCATCAGGCCATATGGATCGAGCTCAAGACCGGCAAGGACATCCCGCTTCTGCGCCGCAATCTGCAACGCGAGCATGCGAACAAGCTGGCGGCGGCGCTCCTGCGTCCTTCGGCGTCGATGCCCGCCGATGCGCGCGCCATTCTCCGCGCCGACGCAAAGACGTTGCGCACGGAGCTCGTGGCGGCCGGCTCGCGCAGCAGCTTCTCGCCTGCGGCCAAGGCTCACATCGCGGAAATGACGGCGACGCTCGACGAGGCGCTCAAGGCGCCCATGATGCGCCAAGGTGTCTGACAACAGGCTCTGCCGGGTTGGGAGGCCCGGCACAGCATAAGAACCGCAGGGAGCGGGGATGACAAGCCGACGCGAGCGTGAAGAGATCGCGCTGACGCCGCTCGACAATCGTGCGCTCGCCAATTTGTGCGGTCCGGTCGATGCCAATCTTCGGCAGATCGAAGCAGCGCTCGACGTGGCGATCGCGCATCGCGGCGGAGATTTCACGATCACCGGCGCTCGGGCGCAAACGCGCCTCGCCGCGGAAGGCTTGCGGCGCTTCTACGCCATTGCATCCAATCCGCTGTCGGTCGACGATATCCAGCTCGGGCTGATCGAGCTCACATCGCCCCACGGCGGCCCGCAAACGGCCTCGTCGCCCGAAGATCAGGAGACCCGCCTTCGCACGCGGCGCGCCGATCTCCATGGACGGACGCCGAATCAGACGCTCTATCTCAAGAACATCCAAGAGCACGACATCACGTTCGGCATCGGTCCGGCGGGCACGGGGAAGACGTATCTCGCGGTCGCATGCGCGGTCGATGCGCTGGAGCGCGACGCGGTCAAGCGCCTCGTGCTCGTTCGGCCGGCGGTGGAAGCCGGCGAGCGTCTCGGCTTTCTGCCCGGCGATCTCGCGCAAAAGGTCGATCCTTACTTACGGCCGCTCTACGACGCGCTCTACGATCTCATGGGCTTCGATAAGACCGGCAAGCTTTTCGAGCGGGGCACGATCGAGATCGCGCCGCTCGCGTACATGCGCGGCCGCACGCTCAATCATTCGTTCATCATTCTCGACGAAGCGCAGAACACCACGCCCGAGCAGATGAAGATGTTCCTGACGCGGGTCGGGTTCGGCACCAAATCGGTGATCACCGGCGACGTGACGCAGATCGACCTCGGCCGCGGACAGAAGAGCGGCTTGGTCGAGGCCGATCGCATTCTCGCGGGAGTCCGCGGGATCGCGTTCACCCGCTTCACGAGCACCGATGTCGTGCGCCATCCGCTCGTGCAGAAGATCATCAACGCCTACGAGCGCGATAGCGAGGCAAAGAAAGGGGACGCATGACCGCGGCGGGCGTAGCCAACGTGCGGTGTCGCCCCAAGCTTCGATTCGCCGTGCAGTACGCGGTCTCCGCCACAACGCTGCCGCCGCCCGCGGCGGTCCGCCGCTGGGCGCGTGCCGCCGTCGAGCGCGACGCCAACGTCACCCTTCGCTTCGTCGGCACGCGAGAGGGACGGACACTCAACGAGCTCTATCGCGGTAAAGCGCATGCCACGAACGTGCTCGCCTTCGTGTACGATAAAGCGACGCCGGTTTCTGGGGATTTGGTCGTCTGCGCACCTGTGCTGCGCCAAGAAGCCCGCACCCAGCGCAAGCCGCTCGCCGACCACTGCGCACATCTCGTCGTTCACGGCATGTTGCATCTGCAGGGATACGATCACACGACCGAGCGCACCGCGCGTGCGATGGAAGCGCGCGAGGTGGTTATCCTCGCCGCATTGGGGTTTCCCGATCCGTACTCTCCGCCCGTCCGGCGCGCCTAGCCCCCCTCTCTCATGAACGATGCGCGCAATGGAAAGCCGGATAAGCCCACGCTGCTCGAGCGCCTCTCGGCCTTCCTGACACGTGAGCCCGAGGATCGGGAGGAGCTCCTCGAGCTTCTGCACGGCGCGTTCGAGCACAAACTGCTCGACGCCGACGCGCTATCGATGATCGAAGGCGTGTTGCAGGTGTCGGAGCTCACGGTGCGCGAGATCATGATTCCGCGGGCGCAAATGGACGTCGTGTCGATCGACGACGATCCCGAGGACTTTCTTCCGCTGGTGCTCGAGACCAATCACTCGCGATTTCCGGTGATCGGCGAGAACAAGGACGACGTCGTCGGGATCCTGCTCGCGAAAGAGCTTCTGAACTTCTATCGCAGCCCCGACAAGTTCAGCCTTCGCGACACGCTGCGGCCCGCGGTGTTCGTGCCGGAGTCGAAGCGCCTCAACGTGCTGTTGCGCGACTTCCGCGCCAACCGTAATCACATCGCGATCGTCGTCGACGAATACGGCGGGGTGTCCGGCCTCGTGACCATCGAGGACGTGCTCGAGCAGATCGTCGGCGATATCGAGGACGAATACGACTTCGACGAGAGCGAAGACAACATCATTGCCGAAGCCAACGGTCGCTATCGCATCAAGGCGCAGACCGAGATCGCCGACTTCAACGCTCATTTCGGCACCGATTTTGCGGACGACGAATTCGACACCGTGGGCGGCCTCGTGCTGCAGGCCTTCGGACGGCTGCCCAAGCGCGGGGAGACCACCACGATCGGCGATTTCCGCATTCGCGTCGTACGTGCCGACAGCCGGCGTCTCTATACGCTGCAAGTCGAGCCCGCCGGCAGCAGCGCGACAACGGCGAAGGTCTCGGAACCGCCCAATCGGTGAAGCGCGCCGGCTTCATTCGCCTCGCGTTCGCGTTCATAGCGGGTATCGCAACCGTATTCGGCTTCGCGCCCTTCGGGCTTTTTGCGCTGCCGGTCGTAACGGTTGCGCTCTACATCCTCCTTGTGCAGGATGCCGCGTCGCCAAGAGCCGCTGGATGGACCGGCTTCGCCTTTGCCATCGGGCTATTCGGCGCCGGCGGTTCGTGGGTATTCATAGCGCTCAACACCTTCGGCGGCATGCCGTGGCCGCTGGCCGCGGGCGGCACCGCCGCGTTCTGCGCCTACATCTCGCTCTACAGCGCGGCGGCCGCATGGATCGCCGTGCGATGGACGCCGCGCTCCTCTTGGCAGCGCGCGCTTGCCGTCGCCGCCACCTGGACGATCGCCGAGTGGGCGCACAGCATCGGCTTCGCAAGCTTTCCGTGGCTCGCATTAGGCTACGCCGAGATCACTCAGACGTCGGTATCGCCGCTCGCCGGATGGGCACCGATGGGCGGCGTATTCTCCGTGACGCTCGCCATCGCGATGGCCGGCGCAATGCTTGCCATCGGCGTCGATGCGTTCGTCGCGGCGGCGTATCGACGCGTGGCATCGTGTGCCGTCGGCTTCGTGCTCATCGTCGTTCTCGGCATGGCCGCGGGACGCATCGAGTGGACAACGCCAACCGGTGCGCCGGTGGCCGTCTCCTTGATCCAGGGCAACGTGCAGCAGGACGAGAAATTCGATCCCGAACGACGCGATGCCACCTTCGATCTCTATCTTCGGCTCCTCGACGCAAGCCGCGGCCGGCTCGTGGTGCTGCCGGAAAGCGCATTTCCCGTGTTCGCGGACGAAGTGCCCGACGCGATTTGGCGTCGACTTGCGGCGTCGATGCGCGAGCGGAATGGCGACGTGCTGGTCGGCATGTTCACCATCGATCCGCCGCTCGTGGCCGACGGCGAACCGCGCTATTACAACAGCGTCGTGAGCGTAGGCACCGCGAAGCTGCAGCTCTATCGAAAGCGCCATCTCGTGCCCTTCGGCGAGACCATACCGTTCGAGCCCGTGGTCGGATGGTTCATTCGGCAGGTGCTTGCGATTCCGCTCGCCAATCAAACGCCGGGCACCGACGCGCAGCCTGCGTTCGCAATCGCGGGTCAAAGGGTCGCCGTGGACATCTGCTATGAGGACGCCTTCGGGGCCGACATTCGGCCGCAGGCGGAAACGGCGACGCTGCTGGTCAACGTGACCAACGATGCCTGGTACGGACGCTCGCTTGCAGCGCCGCAGCACAATCAGATAGCGTCGATGCGGGCGCTGGAGACGGGTCGGCCGTTGCTGCGAGCGACGAATACCGGAATCACGTCGGCGATCGATTACAACGGCATCGAGCTCGCCAGGCTGCCCTGGTTTCGCGAGGCAACGCTCGAGATCGAGGTCACCGGACGCACCGGCCTCACGCCGTTCGTTCGAGTCGGCAACGCGCCCGTCGTCCTGATCGCGCTCGTGCTGTTCGCTGCGGTTGCGTTCCTTTCCCCCGATCGTCTCAGGCGCTGACGGGCTCGCACAAGCGATCGAATTCGGCCCCGACGCATGCGCGCGGCTCGGCGCCCCTTCGGCGAACGTGTCGGTTGCCGGGTAAAATGCACGCTTTTGTCTTCGCCGCCGGAAATGCAGACGTTTCAACAGATCATCATGCGGCTCCAAGAGTATTGGGACCGGCAACATTGCGCTCTGCTTCAGCCCTACGATCTCGAGGTGGGCGCCGGCACGTCGCATACCGCGACGTTTCTACGCGCGCTCGGCCCGGAGCCGTGGCGGGCGGCGTACGTGCAGCCGTCGCGGCGGCCCAAAGATGGACGCTACGGCGAGAACCCTAACCGGCTGCAGCACTACTATCAGTATCAGGTCGTCCTCAAGCCTTCGCCGCCCGAAATCTTGGATCTGTACCTGGGATCGCTCGAGGCGCTCGGTTTCGATCTCAAACGCAACGATATCCGCTTCGTCGAAGACAACTGGGAGAATCCGACGCTCGGTGCGTGGGGTCTCGGTTGGGAAGTGTGGCTGAACGGGATGGAAGTGACGCAGTTCACCTACTTTCAACAAGTGGGCGGCCTCGATTGCAATCCAATCACCGGCGAGATCACGTACGGACTCGAGCGCCTGGCCATGTACCTTCAACGCAAGGAGAACGTGTTCGACCTCGTGTGGACCGAATGGCCGGACAACGGGTCGACGCGGCGTTTGACCTATCGCGACGTCTATCATCAGAACGAGGTCGAGCAATCGACGTACAACTTCAAGCACTCGAATTCGGCGAAGCTCTTCGAGCTCTTCGCGTTCTACGAGGGCGAGGCGAAGCGGCTGCTCGAAGCGAAGCTGCCGCTGCCCGGCTACGAGATGATTCTCAAGTCCGCGCACACCTTCAATCTGCTCGACGCGCGCGGCGTCATCTCGGTCACGGAGCGGGACGGCTACATCGGCCGCATCCGAGCGCTGTCTCGGCTCGTCGCGCAGACCTATCTCGATTCACGCGAAGCGCTCGGATTCCCGATGCTTCCAGCCCGCGTCGAAGCGCACGCCCAATGAATTGCGCTGAGCGGAGCACGAGCAATGAGTGAGATGGCAACACTCGTCGTCGAGCTGCTGACGGAGGAGTTGCCGCCGAGAGCGCTCAAGAGCCTCGGCGAGGCGTTCGCAAGCGGCATCGCTCGAAAGCTCAACGAGGCCGGCTTTCTTTCTACGGACAGCATGGTCGTGCCATTCGCCACGCCTCGCCGGCTGGCCGTCTCGATCACGTCCGTGCGCGCGAAGTCGCCGGACGAGCCGTTCAAGCAGAAGCTGATGCCGGCTTCCGTTGCGCTCGACGCGACGAATCGCCCGACGATTGCATTGCGGCGTAAGCTCGAATCGACCGGTCGAGGCCACCTCGCCGATCGTTGGCCGGAGGCCGTTTCCGGCGCCGATCGATTAGTCGTCGAAAGCGACGGCAAGGCCGACGTCGTGTTCTTGCAATCCGTGGCGATGGGGTCTCCGCTCGTCACGGGTCTCATGCAAGCGCTCGACGCCGCCGTCGCCGGCCTTCCGATCCCGAAAGTGATGAGCTACGCGCGTCGCGGCAGCTACTACAACGACGTCAAATTCGTGCGGCCCGCGCACCGTCTCCTCGTGCTCCATGGCCCTGACGTGATACCGGTCTCTGCGCTGGGCCTCGAGGCGGGACGCACCACCGCCGGCCATCGCTTCCTATCGCGACCCGATATCGAGATCGCCGCGGCGGATGCCTACGAGGAGGCGCTGCGGGCTGAAGGCAAGGTGATCGCGAGCTTCGCGGAGCGCCGTGCTGCGATTGTCGAGGACCTCGGCACCGTGGCGGAAGGTGCGACGGTGATCATGCCCGATGCGCTGCTCGACGAAGTGACGGGCCTCGTCGAGTGGCCGATCGTGTATGCGGGCAACTTCGACCCCGCGTTCCTAGCGGTCCCGCAGGAATGCCTGATTCTGACGATGCAGCAGAACCAGAAGTATTTTGCGCTTGCCGACGCCGACGGAAAGCTCCTGTCGCGCTTCCTCGTGGTGAGCAACATCGCGGTCGCCGACCCCGGCGCGATCATCGAAGGCAACGAGCGCGTGCTGCGCGCGCGGCTCGCCGATGCGCGCTTTTTCTACGACCAGGATCGCAAGACGCCCCTCGCCGATCGGGTGGGCAAGCTCGCCACAGTCGTGTTCCACAACAAGCTCGGCACGCAGCTCGATCGCATCGCGCGACTGGAAAAGCTGACGGCGTCCATCGCCGAGATGATCGGCGCCGAACGCGATCTCGCGGTACGGGCGGCGCATCTCGCGAAGGCGGACCTCACGACCGACATGGTCGGCGAGTTTCCCGAGCTTCAGGGATTGATGGGCCGGTATTACGCCGAGCACGACGGCGAGCGCAACGAAGTGGCTTCGGCGATCGAGCAGCACTACTGGCCGCGCTTCGCGGGCGATGCATTGCCGTCGGATCCCGTGGCGCAAGCGGTGGCGCTTGCAGAAAAACTCGAGATGCTCGCCGCCATGTTTGGATTGCACGAGCAGCCCACCGGCGACAAAGACCCGCGCGGCCTTCGCCGATATGCGATCGGCGTGATCCGCATATTGATCGAGAAGAAGCTGCCGATCGCGCTGTCGGAGCTCATTGCGGCAGGGTTCCGATCGCTCGAGGGCATCGCCGCCGTCGACGATGCGCGCGCTGACCTCGCCAATTTCGTCTACGAGCGGCTGCGCGGCTATCTGCGCGACGCGGGATATTCGGCGAACGAAGCCGAGGCCGTGTTGAGCCAGCGGCCGGATCGCATCGATCTCGTGCCGGCGCAGACCGCCGCGGTCAAAGCGTTCGGCGCGCTCCCCGAAGCCGACACACTCGCAACCGCGAACAAGCGAATCGTCAACATCCTGCGCAAGTCCGGCGCCGAAGCCGCGCCGGCAGTCGATCGCGCGCGGCTCGCGGACGGGGCGGAGCGCGATCTCTTTGTCGCGTTCGAGAAGCTTGCTCCGATGGTGGCTACCCGCTGCGCCGAGGGCGATTTTTCCGGTGCGCTCAACGCACTCGCGACGGTCAAGCCGGCGGTCGACCGATTCTTCGACGACGTGCTCGTGATGACGGACGATCCGGCGATTCGCGCCAACCGGCTCGCGCTCCTGCGCAGCGTCGCCCAGACGATGAATCGCGTCGCCGACATTTCGAAGCTCGCCGCGTGACGCGCCGAGCCTGGAACGATCGCCGCCACGCCATCGCATGATCCAACTCGCCTCCGAAGCTGTGGCCCCGACCCGCGCCGTCAAGCTGATCGTGCTGGACCGCGATGGCGTCATCAACCACGATAGCGCGCAGTTCATCAAATCTCCGGACGAGTGGCGACCGATTCCGGGAAGCCTGGAAGCGATCGCGCGCCTCAATCACGCGGGATATCGCGTCGTCATCGCCACCAATCAATCCGGCATCGGCCGCGGCCTTTTCGATATGGCGACGCTCAACGCCATCCACGAAAAGATGCACAAGGCGCTCGCTAGCGTGGGCGGTCGGATCGATGCGCTCTTCTATTGCCCGCATACCGCCGATTCGAAATGCGACTGCCGCAAGCCGAACACGGCGATGCTCAAGGAGATCGGCCTTCGCTTCGGCGTCGATCTCGGCAACGTGCCTTGCATCGGCGACTCGTTGCGAGATCTGCAGGCGGCGGATGCCGTGGGCGCATTGCCGATGCTGGTTCTGACCGGCAAAGGGGAAAAAACGCTGCGCGAGGGCGGCTTTCCCAAGAACACGGTCATCTTTCCCGACCTGGCGTTCGCGGTATCGGCTCTGTTGTCGGGCGAATAGACGACGATGTCGGCGCTGCGCTCGATCGCCTTCCTCTTGTTCCAGGCGGTCGTCACCCCGGTGTACGCGGCCATCATGCTATCGACGTTTTGGCTGCCGCGAGTGCCCATGTATCGGATCGCGGCGTCGTGGTGCCGCGTGCATTTGTGGGCCGCGAAATGGATCTGCGGCATTCGCCATCAGATGATCGGCGCGGACAACATTCCCGACACGCCGCACATCGTCATGTCGAAGCACAGCTCAACGTGGGAAACGCTGGCGCTCACGCAGTTCTTTCCGCCGCTTGCCTACGTGGCGAAGAAGGAGCTGCTGTCGATACCGTTCTTCGGATGGGGCTTCGCGCTCGCCTCGCCGATCACGATCGATCGCAAAGCCGGCGTGGACGCGATGCAGCAGATGGCGAAGCAAGGGCGCGAGAGATTTTCGCAAGGCTTCTGGATCGTGATCTATCCCGAAGGCACGCGCATCCGTGCCGGCACGCGGGCGAAATACAAAACGGGTGGAGCCCGCCTCGCGATCGAAATGCGGACGCCAATCCTTCCCGTCGCGCACAACGCCGGCTATCTCTGGCCCAAAGGCATTCTGGGCAAGAAGGCGGGCACGCTGACGGTGTCGATCGGAAAGCCCATCGATCCCGATGCAAAGGACGTACAAGAGCTGACACGCGAAGTGGAGGCATGGATCGAGACGGAGGTGGCGCGTCTCGGCGTACCCGGCGAACCAAAGGCCGCCGCGGGCCAATGAGCCCGCATTCGACGATGCGCATCGCTTATCGCAAGCTCCGCGATTTCCTCGGCGGCACGCAGCGGCGCAAGGACGACGTATCGCTCGACGGCCAGTTGCGTCGCATCGCACTCGACGGCAACGACATCGACTACCGGCTCTTTCGCGTGCGGCGGCGCTCGATCGGGATGCAGATCAGCGTATCCGGCCTCACGGTTCGCGCGCCTCGCTGGGCCACGATTCGCGATATCGAAGCAACGCTCCAGGGCCGCGCCGCCTGGATCGTGCGGACGCTCGCCGAATGGCGTGCGCGACGGCGCGATGTTCTGCCTCGAGAGTGGAGAACCGGCGCACCGATTCTCTACCTCGGCAACGAGCTCAAGCTCGCGGTCCTGCCGGGGCGCGTCAAAACGATCGAAGCGGACCTCTTCAATCTCACGGTGCTCCACCCGGCGGCCGACGACGAAGCGCAGATCGCCGCTTTCGTGACGCGATGGCTGCGCGACGAGGCGTTGCGTCTGTACGTGCCGCACGCCGTGGAGCTCGCATCCCGAATCACGCCAAAAGTGCCGACGGTAAAACTTTCCAACGCGCGCTCGGAGTGGGGAAGCTGCAACCATCGCGGCGTGATTCGGTTGAGCTGGCGTCTCGTGCAGCTGCCGCCCGATCTCGCGCTCTATGTCGTCGCGCACGAGGTCGCGCATCTCGTGGAGCTCAACCACTCGCCGCGCTTCTGGAATGTCGCCGAGGGACTCTTCCCAGGCAGCAGCGGCGCTCGGCGGGCGCTCGACGAGTGGACGGCGCTGCTCGAAGCATGACGCCCTTGCGAACGGTCGGAGCTCGCTGAGACAGCGACGCTGCAAGCGTCGAAAGCGCGACTGCGGGCCCTCCGCGCAACCGCCGCAGAGCACCGCATCACAGGCTGGGGGCGACCAGTGGCGGCAACACGAGATCGACGGACGCCGTGTCGCGAATGATGCCCTGGAGCGCCGACGCGAGCTCCACATCGGAGCGGGTGTCCCGCCAAACGCCGCCGCTCGGCTTGAAGTGAAACCCGCCCGAGCGCGTTGCGATCCAGATCTCGCGATTCGGCAGATGACGATTGACGATCACCTTCCCGCCGTTCGGCGTCTCGATCTCCAGTATCCCGTCGTTGAGGCTCCAGTCGAGATCGACGTCGGAGCTCTGCAAAGCGCCGTCGAGTGCTGCGCCCAATGCCGCGAGCGTGCGCTCGGCGGCGGCGATGAAGTCGCTATCGGTGATCATGGCTTTCTCTGACGAGCGAATGTGGCGAGGCTTCGCGAAGGCGAAGCCCGGATGTGCTCATGTTACGATCGTTGCACGATGTTAGGGAACTTCCATTTGCGCACCCATAGCTTGGTCGTTTCGCTTGCACTCGGCGTCGCGATCGGCTCGAGCGGCTGCGGCGTCAAGGGCCCGCTCAGGTTGCCCCAGCAGCCCGCAGCGACACCGTCGAGCACGTTACCGACGCAGCCGCCGCCGTTGGATATGGGGCCGCCCGCTCCGCCGGCATCCGCTGCACCGACCGACCGCAAACCGTGAACGGATTCGCGCGTATCGGCGGCGAGCTCTATGCCGAGGGCGTGCCGCTCGCGGCGATCGCCGCGCAGTTCGGCACGCCGTGCTACGTCTACTCGCGCCGCGTGCTCGAGGATCGCTTTCGCGCATTCGACGACGCATTCAAGGGCGTGCCGCATCTCGTCTGCTATGCGATGAAGGCGAACTCGAACTTGGCCGTGCTGAACGTTCTGGCGCGGCTCGGCAGCGGCTTCGATATCGTGTCGGGCGGCGAGCTTGCGCGCGTCACTGCTGCAGGCGGCAATGCCGGAAAGACCGTCTTCTCCGGCGTCGGCAAGACGACGGCCGAGATGGAGCAAGCGCTCGCCGCCGACATCTACTGCTTCAACGTCGAATCGGCATCGGAGCTCGAGACGTTGAACGCGATCGCCGGGGGCGCGGGGAAGATCGCGCCCATCTCGTTTCGCGTAAATCCCGACGTTGATCCCAAGACGCATCCGTACATCGCGACCGGCCTCAAGGAGACGAAGTTCGGCATCGCATACGCCGAGGCGCCCGCGCTCTACCAGCACGCCGCTCGCCTTCCGCATGTGGCGGTGACGGGAATCGACTGTCATATCGGCTCGCAGATCGTCGATCTCTCCGTCTATGTCGAGACGGCGACGAAGATGTTCGCCCTTGTCGACTACATCGAGAGCGAAGGCGTCGAGCTTCGACACATCGATCTGGGTGGCGGCCTCGGCATTCGCTATCGCGACGAAACGTCCATCGATCCCGCCGCGTACGCGTACGCGGTTCGGCAAGCGCTTGGCTCGCGCCACCACGAGCTCGTGTTCGAGCCGGGGCGGTTTCTCGTCGCCGATGCCGGCGTGCTGTTGACGCGAGTGATCTATCTCAAGCCGGGCGAGACGCAGAACTACGCGATCGTCGATGCGGCCATGAACGATCTCATCCGTCCGGCGCTCTACGATGCATGGCACGATGTCGAAGCGGTGACGACAGCGGCACAATCCTCCTCTCGGTGGCAGATCGTGGGGCCCGTCTGCGAGAGCGGCGACTTCTTGGCGCATGATCGCGACCTAGCGATTGCGGCGGGCGACCTTCTCGCCGTGCGTGCAGCGGGCGCGTACGGATTCGTGATGAGCTCGAACTACAACTCGCGTCCTCGCGCGTGCGAGATCGTCGTCGATGGCGAACGCGTTCATCTCGCGCGCCGACGAGAGCGCGTGAGCGAACTCTTCAGCGACGAATCGACACTCGATTGAAGCGCTCACACTGCGATTTCACGTGTGCGAAATCGCAACACTCAAACATGCAAGGCTTGGAATCACTGAAGAAATCTTGCAATTCAATAAAATGTGGCTAGAATTCAGGCAGCAGGTAGTAGTGGATTTGTCAAGAGGTTGCGTGGAGATTTGGTGTCTTGGTCCTCACGAGCCAAGCGCTACGAGCCCATCGAGAGATCCAGCGCCGCCTGCGCCGAAGTGGAAGCACCATAACAGTTACAGCAACTCAGACAGGAGAAATGAAAATGGCTGACATGATGTCGATGATGACGCCGGCAGCGGCGACCCCCGCGCCGAAGAAGGCGGCAAAGAAGAAGACTGCCAAGAAGACAGCGAAGAAGGCCGCCCCTAAGAAGGCAGCCAAGAAGACGGCTAAGAAAGCGGCAAAGAAGACGGCGAAGAAGAAGACCGCAAAGAAATCGGCAAAGAAGACTGCGAAGAAGAAGGCTGCCCCTAAGAAGGCGGCAAAGAAGTCGGCGAAGAAGAAGGCTGGCCCGAAGAAGGCGGCAAAGAAGACGGCGAAGAAGGCCGCAAAGAAGACGGGCAAGAAAAAGGCGGGCGCCAAGAAAGCGGCCAAGAAGAAGTAGCCTTCTCCCCGAAGCCGATCCGCAGTCGTGATAGCGGATCACAAGACAGGCGACGCACATTGCGCCGCCTGTTTTCATTTGCGCGTCCGCCTGCGACGAAACGGGTTACGGGGTTACGGGCTCGCCGATGCAGCGGCCTCACCTGAACCAGCGACGCGGCAGACCCTTTCGATTCGCGATGCACACGCAAAGGATTCGCCGCCACGAGGCTGATCGCGATCGATCTGCCACGAGCTCCCCGTTAATGACGGCGATCCGGCGGCCGTCGTCTATCGCTGAAGCGTCGGCTGGGGAACTGCCGACGCGCGGGCCGTTCCGATTTGCCGATGCGTGCTGTTATTGGTTCGCCGACGCCGCGGCGAAGTGACCCTGCCCTGCGACTTGTCCCTTCCGGCGATTCTGCGACTTCGCAAGGCTCGTGTCCCGCACGCCGCCGCCCGCCTTTGCGGAACTCGCAGATGACGCCGTGCCCGTCGCCTTCGCCGATCCGTTGGCTTTTGTCGACGTCGCCGTCTTCGAACCGGTCGCGGACTTCGCGGTAGACACTGACTTCGGGGCGCTTGTTGGTTTGAGCGATCCCGCAACCTTGGCCGGACTCGCCGCTTTCGGCGAGCTTCCCTTCTTTGCCGGGCGCGGCGCGTCGTCGTGGGATGTTATCGATGCGTTCTTGGCGTTTGGCTTGGGATTTGCCGCCGCGACGCGCTTTCCCGCGGCGCGCTTGCCGCGATCCGCGTTCGGCGAAAGATCGCTCGTGATCCGCAGCGTCTGACCGGCTTTCAGCGAGCTCTGCGATAGTCCATTCCATCGCCGCAGGTCGGCTGTCGTCACGTCGTAGCGCGAAGCGATCGTCGCCAGCGTGTCGTTGCGATTGACGCGGTAGTAGAAGGTTCGTCCCTGGGGCACCGTTGTGAATACCGCCTGCGCCAGCGTATCTTCCGCTGCATCCGCGGGCCCTTGAGCCGGCACGAGCAGCATGTACCCCGCGGGCACCTTGGAGCGAGAGCCAATCCCATTGATCGCGCGCAGCGCTTCCATCTCGATGTTGAACTTGGCGGCTACCTGCGGCAGCGTCTCGCCGTTGCGCAATCGATAGGCTTGCCACGACACGAGCGGCTGCTCGGTGAGCTGCAGCTTCGCCGCGAACACTTCGGCCTTGTCGATCGGCAGCAGGATCGTATGCTGATCTGCGCCGGCGATCACCGGACGGTTGTGCTGCGGATTGAGAAACAGGAATTCGTCGACCGACAGCTCTGCGAGCTGCGCCGCTATCTTCACGTCGATCTTTTTCGACGTCTTCACCACGGCGAAATACGGCGCATCCGGAATATCGCCGAGCTCCACGCCATACTTTTCCGGATTGCGGACGATGTTCTTGATGGCCTGCAGCTTGGGCAAATAGTTGCGCGTCTCGTCCGGCATCGCGAGGTTCGCGTAATCCCCGGGACGATTCAGCTTCTCATTCTTGGCGACGCTCCGCGCGACGTTGCCCTCGCCCCAGTTGTACGCAGCGAGCGCGAGCTGCCAATCGTTGAAGTCGCCGTGGAGCTTCTCCAGGTAGGTCAACGCGCCATCGGTGGCGGCAACGATATCGCGGCGAGAGTCGACCCAGAAGTTTTGCTTGAGACCGTAATGCGTTCCCGTCGACGGCATGAATTGCCAGATTCCCGATGCGCGGCTTACCGACATCGCGTTCGGATTGAACGCGCTCTCGACCATCGGCAAGAGCGCGATCTCGAGCGGCATGCCTCGCTGCTCGACCTCGACGACGATGTAGTACAGGTATCGCCGGCTGCGATCGATCATTCGCGCAACGTAATCGGGCCGTTCGACGTACCACTGCTCCCATTTCTCGACGAGCTCGCCATCGATATCGGGCATGGCGTAACCGCGACGGATCCGCGCCCAGAGATCTTCAGCAGGAGGCGGCAGCGCCTCGAGCTCGGCGCGCATCGCGGCGCTGAAGGGATCGGACACAGAAGCGGGTGCCGCGGGTTCCGCGACGACTTTCGGCGGCTCGGGGGGGCCGACGGTGATATCGATGTTCTGCGGTAGAGGCTGGGGGGTCGGTGCGGGACCCGTCGATGCGCAAGCCGCAACGAGGATCGCGAGCACCGCGGCACAGATGGTGGGGGAAAGTTGGGAAGCTAAGCGCAATTCGATGACCTTGTCGGAAGCGCTATGCCGGCTCGCCACTCATCGCTTAGGCGGCATCGCGCGCAGCAGCGCGAGGCGCGAGCCGCAGTTGTCGGTAAGCGCGGGGATGGGGATAATCGCCGGCATGGACGCATCTTCCGGAGTGGAGGGCGGCGTGTCAACGACGACGCTTGCCCGCTGGTTCGAAACGCCTCTCGGTCGCTATGTCGTCGCCCGTGAGCAAGCGTGGTTCGATCGAACTGTCGCCGACATCTTCGGCTTTCACGCGATACAGCTTGGACTGCCCACGAGTCCGCTGCTCGCGCAGAGCCGCATTCCCGCTCGATGGACCGTTGCAGCCGACGGGCCCGCACAGATTCGAGCCGATCCGCACTGGCTGCCGTTCTCCGAAAATTCTCTCGACCTCATCGTGCTGCCGCATGCGCTCGAGTTCACGAGCGATCCGCATCAGCTTCTGCGCGAGGTCTATCGCACGACGCGCTCCGAAGGCCAGATTCTGATATCGGGCTTCAACCCGTTCAGCCTGTTCGGGGCGAAGCGGTATTTCGGTCGCGCGCAGACGCCTCCGTGGAATGGCAGCTTCATCGCCCTCTACCGGCTCAAGGATTGGCTCGCGCTGCTGGGCTTCGAAGTGACGGGCGGCGGCCTCGATTGCTACGTGCCGCCGTTCGCAAGCGAGAAGTGGCGCGCGCGTGCGGGCTTCTTCGAGGCGGCCGGGGATCGATGGTGGCCCATCGGCGGCGGCATCTACTATCTCCGAGCGACCAAGAAAGTGCTTGGCATGCGGATCATCATGCCGGCTTGGGATCGCCGCAAGAACGGATTGGCCACCGCACCGCGGCAGGCGCGCCAGTGCATCGAGCGCGTCGAATGACGGACCGCGTCCTGATCTATACCGACGGCGCCTGCAAAGGGAATCCCGGCCCGGGAGGCTGGGGCGCTCTGCTCGTTTGGGGCGATCACGAAAAAGAGATCTTCGGCGGCGATCGCGCGACCACCAACAATCGAATGGAGCTGATGGCCGTGATTCGCGCGCTCGAATCGCTGAAGCGCGGCTGCGCCGTCGATCTCCATACCGATTCGCAGTACGTGAAAAACGGCATCGAGAGCTGGATCGGCCGGTGGAAGAGAAACGGCTGGAAGACCGCCGACAATAAACCGGTCAAGAATGCCGAGCTCTGGCAAGAGCTCGAGCGCGCGGCCGCGCGGCACGATATGCGCTGGTATTGGGTCAAGGGGCACAACGACCATCCGGGCAACGATCGCGCCGACGCGCTCGCCAATCGTGGCGTCGATTCGATCTTGTCGACGCTCTAACGGCAGGTGACGGACCCGAGAAGGATGGGCGCAGTCAAGGCGCCTTGGCGCCAAGGCGCTTCGCGAAGACGCGCATCTCACGCTCGGCTTGCTTGTCGCCGCGCGCGATCGCAACCGCGATCCCTTGGTCGAACGCGGCCTTGGCCTCGTCATCGCGGCCCGCCGCAGCAAGCGCCTTTGCATAGAGCTTCCAGGCGGCGGTGTATTTCGGATCGAGCTCGACCGCGCGCGCGAATTGGTCCGCGGCCTGCGCCGAGTCGCCGGCCTTCAGATATTCGTTGCCGATCGAGAACCGCAGCAGCGCGGATTCCTTGCCCTCCGCCAGCATCCTCTCGAAGGCCGCAAGGGCCGCTGATACCGCACCACTCATGAATGGGCTACCGCAAGATGTGCTCGCCCGACTCGCAACCGATGCGCCGCATCGGATACACCACCTGGCGATCGGCGCCGCCGACCTTGCCCTCGACGGTGGCGTAGAGCCAGCCTTCGGAGGCGCGGCGGTAGACGATCCGCTGCGGAAACTCCGATCCTCCGCTCGCAAACGTGAAGATATGGTCGTTGCGGTCGTTCTCGCGATCCACCGTCTCTTCGACGAAGCGGAATGCCGATTCGGCCTTCCCGGCCGGGGCCGCGACATAGTAGATGCCGTCGGCACGCGGTTCGATCCGTAGATATTCGAAGTCCTGGGTCTTGCTGCCGGATACGGTCTGGCTCATGCCCACCATGAGATTCCCGCGAAGCGGCATCCACTGCTCGCGGTAGTCGCGCTGGTTGACGCTGCCGCGCCAGCACCCTTCGAGCCACGCGAAGACGGCGAGGGGGCTCGCCTCGGCGGTCGCCGGCTGCGTTGCCTGCGTCTCTCTCCCGCTGGGGACGATAGCGGGTTGAGGCGTTTGCGCCGATGCCACGAGCGCCGCAAAAGCCGGCGCGATGCACGCAAGCGTCGTTCCGAAGGTTTCGAGCAATCTCGCGTTCGTGCCGCGCCTTCGCATCATTGCGGTCGAGCCAGTGGCAAGTTGAGCAACAGATTCTGTGGTTTGAGCCTGAGACGGCCCTCCTCGTCCATCGACATCGCCATATAGACGGGGCGCCCCGCTATCGCCGGCCGCATATCGGCTGGATTCTTGAATGAGAGCTCGAAGAGGCACAACAGCCGCTCCATCCGGTCATCGTCGATGTCGCCGCGATTGTACAGGTCGTTCAAGACCGAGCTCGCTTCGGCGTCCAAGCCCACATGCCATACCCACCGCTCATCGTCGATCGCGCTCGTCGATTGGATCGTTACCGCGACACCCAAGAAATGAGCGATCCATTTTTCGAGGACGCGGCAGAGGCGATCCAATGCGGGCTGTCCCCGATTGAGGCTCACCGCGAGGTCGTGACGCTCGTCGCGATCCCAATAGCGGTCCGCATTCGACGCGTCCAGCGTGTCGAGATCGACCGTGCGGAGCGGCGTTCGATTCTGCTGCAGCAACTCGCCCAGGCTGCCGAATCCGCCCGTGGATGCATACAACTCGACGGTCGCGAGATCGGCAGCCATGACGGCGCCCTGCTCGGTGACGGCGATTTTTTGCGGCCGGAACAGCATCTCCGCCGCGCGCGCCTCCAAGGGATCGGGAGCATCGCCCAGAATGTGCCGCACGAGAATCTCGGTCAGCTGACGGACGAACACGGGCGCGACATCGACCCCGTCCTTGAACATGCCGACGTACGCGCCTTCGATCGATGCGTCGGCGGTCAATCGCTCGCGAAATCGGAGCCAAACTCCGTAGTTCTCGCGCGCGTCCACGTCGGCGATCCCGTCGATCTCCGCTTGGGCGACGGCGTCGCGCGGCGAGCTCAGAAGCCGTTCATGGAGGGCAAGCTCCGCAGTGCACGATTCGGGCACCGGCGCGAGCTCGGGACGGAGGAGCGTCGAGCGCAGAAAATCGTCCGTGAGCGTCAACCGATTGCCCGCACCGATCGCCAGCAATCGATAGCCGCACGAGCGCCAGAAATCTCTTGCGACGGCCATCAACCTCCCAGCATCGCCTTCTTGAGGTCGGCTTGCACCGGCTTGTCGCCGAGCCAGATCTTGGTGAGCGCGCGATTGAATGCCTCGCCTGCGATCGATCCGGCCTTATTGCCTTTGAACCCCACGACGGTCGAGCCATCGACGAAGTCGAGGGTGATCACGTCGCCTTCCTTCGCATCGCCGAACGATTTCATGATCGTCATGAGCTCGCCAATCTGCGTCTTGATGGCCGCGAGCTCGGCATCGCTGTTGTTGTCGCGCAACCCGTCATTCAACGAATCCGTCAGTTGATCGGCCGTGATGTTGCGGAGAAGGTTGAGCTGAATGCGCCGCGGCGCCTTGGATAGCGCCGCTGCCGCGTCGGCAGCCTTGGCTGGGAGGTAGAGACTCGCCACATATACCTTGAACACGACCTTGGTGCGGACGCCGCCGCCGTTCAATACCAGCTCTTGTCCCCCCACCGATGCCTTGTCATCGAGCCTCACCCCACCGATGTCGGCAGCACGCGCGGTCGCGGCAACGCAAAGCGCGACCGCTACGAGCGCCACCGTCTTCATAGACAGAATTTCGCGCATGAGGTTGCCTCCGAAAAGTGAGTCGCTCAGTGTCGGCCCGGTCGCCGGCACTATACACGCCGACGCCTTGCAGTTCTCGAGAATGCGCGGGTATGAAAAAAGCGGCCGGGGATCGACCCGGCCGCCTTATTCGGCAATGACAGCGCTCGAAGACGCGATTCGACTCGTCTCGGGTACCGCTCAGAACGAATAGGTCAGCTGCCCCGAGAAGATCGTCACATACGAGTCGTAGTGGCCTTTGATGAGGCCGCTCGCCGCCGTGCTGCCCGCGTTTTGATTGATGTCGGGCTGGTCGATCCAGATGTAGGTGGCCCCGACATCGAGCGCGAGCTGCGGCGTGAACTTGTACTGCACGCCGCCCGAAAGCCATGTGCGATTGTTGTCGGGCAAGCGCGGTGTGCGGTCGGTGGTGTTCACCGGGCTCTGATCGTAAGCGACGCCCATGCGGAACATCGTCGTATTGCTGTAGCGGTAGTTCGCGCCGACCGAGCCTCGCCACGTGTTGCGGAAGTTCTCGGGCGTGACACTCAGCGTCGCACCCGACGTCCGCGTGAAGCGGAGCTCGGAGATCTTCGACCAATTCGTGTATTGAACGTCGGCCATCACGTCCCACTGATCGTTGAGGCGGCTGAAGATCGACACGTTGGAGATCGACGGCAATTCGATGTTGGACGTGATGCCGCCGTTGGCGAGGTTGGCGTTCACCGCCGCCGCGAGGGCCCCCACCACTGGCGCAAGCGCCGGCGGAATCGTCGTCGGCAGGGCCGGATTGGTGAAGCTTGCCGTGCCCGAGATGTCGTACTTGAAGCCGGACCGATAGGCCGCCCCGATCCGAGTGTTGGGATCGAGCTCGAACAGGACGCCGATGTTCCATCCCCACGCGTAGTCGTCGCCATCGATGTTCACATACGAATCCAATGCTGGCGTGGCCGCAGCGATTTGCGCTTGCGTCGCGGGAGGAAGGCCGCCCGCCTGAGCCGCTTGCAGCAATGCGGCAGAATAGTTGACGTTGCTCGAGAAGGTGGCCTTGATGTTCTGATAGTCGGCGCCGAGACCGAGCGTAACGCCGTTGGCGATCTTCCACGACAAGGCCGGGTTGACGTTGATCGTCTTGACGTCGGATTTCAACGCTTGATAGCGGCCCAGCCAGCCGCCGTCGTATTCGGTGACGAGGCCGAACGGCACATTGACGCCCAGGCCGAATGCCCACTGCGGATTGATCGGAATTACCGCGTACACATTGGGCACGACATTCGTGCCGCCGGCGTCGCCGCCCGTGCCGCCCAGCGGCTGATTCAACGCCGGCAGAGAGCCGTCGTTTTGAAACTTGGACGACGGCGTGATGAGATGAATTGCGCCGGCCACCTGATTGGTACCGATTCGCGACATTCCGGCCGGATTGGCCCAGACCGTGCTTGCATCCTCGGCCGATGCCGCACCGCCGGCAAACGCATTGCCGAGCCCGCTGCCGGAATTCTCCTGCAGCGCGAACGCGGCGCCCAACGCTTGTCCCGCGCCCGCTGCGAATGCGAGACCGGCGAGCGCGGCGGCGATGGAAGTTCGACGGAATGGTCGCATCATGGTGATCTCCTCGAGTTGGACATTTCGCGGCGCGCGAGCACGCGATGACCGCTGCTTTCGGTATAGCGCTTCCGAAGGTGGCGCTTTCGCACCCGCGCCGACGCTGAGCCGGTCGGCGGCAGGGAAAATCTCGTGCGACTATACACGCGCGGTCGAGGCGCCGCACGCTTCGTTGGCGCGCACGACCTCGCTTCGCATCCGCGGTGTTGTATTTGAGGCAACGCTACTCGGGCGGAAGAGGACGCGAACGCCGATCGGGCCCGACCGCGACATAGGTGAGACTTGCCTCCGTAACCTTCACGCAGATGACATCGGTCGGATTGCGCTGCGCGTAGACTTCCACGTCGACCGTGATCGAAGAGCGGCCTATGCGCGTGATCTCCGCATAAAAGCTCACGACATCGCCGATCAACACCGGCTCTTTGAAGACGAATGAATTGACGGCAACGGTCGCGACTCGACCTCGCGCGCGCCTAGCGGCGGGAATGGCTCCTGCTATGTCGACCTGCGACATGACCCAACCGCCGAAGATATCGCCATTTTGATTGACGTCCGCAGGCATCGGCACGACCCTGAGGGCGGGTTCCTTCTCCGGAAGCTTCACACTTTCGCTGGCCGCACCCACGCTCAGCCCGCCTTTCTGCGCGCTTCGTCTCGAAGCTCGCGTCGCAGAATCTTGCCGACGTTGGACTTGGGCAGCTCTTTCCTGAACTCCACTTCGCGCGGCATCTTGTAACCGGTGAGCTGCTCGCGGCAATGCTTCAACAGATCGTCCGCTGTCAGACCCTCGTCCTTTTTCACGACGAAGAGCTTCACGGCCTCGCCCGATTTGACGTCGGGCACGCCCACCGCGGCCGATTCGAGCACGCCGGGATGCATCGCGACCACGCCCTCGATCTCATTCGGATAGACATTGAAGCCCGAGACCAGGATCATGTCCTTCTTGCGATCGACGATCCGGACGTAGCCTTGTTCGTCCATGACGCCGATGTCGCCCGTCATGAAGAAGCCGTCCGGCGTCATCACCTTCGCCGTCTCGTCGGGACGGTTCCAATAGCCTGCCATCACTTGCGGCCCGCGAATGCAGATTTCGCCGGGCCGTCCGAGCGGAACGTCCTTGCCCAGATCGTCGCGCAACGCCACCTCCGTCGAGGAGATCGGAAGGCCGATCGTGCCGTTGTACGCGGGCAAGTTGAGCGGATTGATGGTGGCGGCCGGCGATGTTTCGGTGAGGCCGTAGGCCTCGATCAATGCACATCCGGTCAGCGCTTTCCACTTCACCGCGACGGCTTCCTGCACGGCCATTCCGCCGCCCAGCGTGAGATGCAACGTCGAAAAATCGAGCTTTGCGAACTCGGGATTGTTGACGAGCGCGTTGAACAGCGTATTGACGCCGGTGAACGCCGTGAACTTGATCTTGCGCAGTTCTTTGACGAAGCCCGCGATATCGCGTGGATTGGGGATGAGCACGTTCTCGCCGCCGAGCGTCATGAACGTGAGGCAGTTCGCCGTCAACGAAAAGATGTGATAGAGCGGCAGCGGCGTCACGATAGTCTCGCGCTCGCTCATGAACGGATGGATCCACGCGCGCGATTGCAGGAGATTGGCGACGATATTTCGGTGGAGGAGCACCGCGCCCTTGGCTACGCCGGTAGTGCCGCCCGTGTATTGGAGGAACGCAACATCGTCGTGGCCGAGCGGAACGCGGTCGATCTTGCCTCCGCGACCCGCCGCAAGCGCATCGGAGAGCCGAACGGCATCGGGAAGATGCCATTGCGGAATCATCTTCTTCACCCGCCGCAAAACGAGGTCGACGACGATGCCCTTGAAGCCGAGCAGCTCGCCGATGCTCGTCACGATCACGCGCCGCAGCTGCGTACGCTTGACGACCTCCGCGACCGTTGCCGCGAAGTTTTCCACGACGACAATCATCTCGGCGCCGGAATCGGCGAGTTGATGCTCGAGCTCGCGTGCGGTGTAGAGTGGATTGACGTTCACCACCGTGCAACCCGATCGCAAGATACCGAAGAGGCAGATCGGGTACTGCAGGATGTTGGGCATCATCAGCGCGATGCGCGCGCCCTTCTTGCAGCCGTTGGCCTGAAGGTATGCGCCGAACGCCGCCGACAGTGTATCCAGCTCGCCGAACGTGATTGTCTTGCCCATGCAGGTGTATGCAGGGCGCGTCGCGAACTTCGCAACGCTCTCTTCGAACACGTCGCGAACCGACGCGTACTCGTTGACGTCGATCTCGGCCGGTACGCCTTTCGGGTATTGCCCGAGCCAGATTTTTTCCACGCGTCCCCACCTCCCTAAGACCGTCGAAGCAGGCTTGTCCTGCGGCACATCCATGTCCGGCGAGGTGCCCCTTTGCCTCGCGCGGGACGGCCGCCTCATGCGGTGCGGATCTGTGCGAGGGATGCTACACCAGATGCGGCGTCGTTCGCTCTCGCGGCGCCCTACGACGCTTGGCTATTCGACCTTACGATGGCGGCAACGCCGAGGTCGACGGACGCACCGCGTTGGTGTCGGCGCGAGCGTAATGAAGCGGGCCGCCGCGAAAAGGCGCAAATCCGGTTCCGAAGATCGCACCCGCATCGACGAGATCGGCATCCGCGACGATGCCTTCTTCGAGCGCTTTCTTCGCTTCCGTGACCAACGGCTGAATGAGCCGCTCGCCGAGTCCCGGCGGCACCGCGCCGGGCGCATTTTTGGCGGGCTTCCCGCTCGAGTAATCGTAGAAACCGCGCTTGGTCTTGCGTCCGAGATGTCCTTCCGCGACGAGCTTGCTCAGCTTTTTCGGCGGCTCCGCTTGCGGTGCGAGCATCTTGCCGACCGCAACGCAGATGTCGAGACCGACAGTGTCCGCGAGCTCGATCGGACCCATCGGCATGCCGAAGGCGAGCGCCGCTTCATCGACCGTTTCGGGTGCGATTCCTTCGTCGACGCATCGCATCGCCGTGATGAGGTACGGTGCGAGCACGCGATTGACGAGAAATCCCGGCGCGCTTTTCACCGGCAACGGCAGCTTGTCGATCTGCCGAACGAACGCCGCCGCGAGCGCCATCGTATCCGGACGGGTGGTCTTGCTCCGCACGATCTCCACCAGCATCATCTTCGGCACGGGATTGAAGAAGTGCAGGCCGACGAGCCGCGCGGGGTCTTTCATCGCCGACGCGATGTCCTCGAGCGGTATCGACGACGTATTCGTCGCCAGAATCGCACCGGGCTTCGCCTTCGCTTCGAGGGTGGCGAACAAGTTGCGCTTCGCCTCCAGATTTTCAAAGATCGCTTCGATGATGACGTCGGCGCGGGCAATGCCGTCGCCGGCAACGTCCGGAATCAGGTGATCGTTCGCATCACGCACTCGGCGCAGATCGCGCAGGCGGTCGCTGAAGAGCTTGGCCGCGCGACCCATCGCGGGTCCGAGTCGCTCGGCGTTCTGGTCCTGCAGCGTCACGATGAGGCCACGCAGCGCGCACCACGCAGCGATATCGCCGCCCATCGTGCCTGCTCCGACGACGTGGACGCGGGTCGCTTCGAACGTCTGCTCCTTGCCGAGCGCCTTGAGTCGTTCCTGCAACTGAAAGACGCGGATGAGATTGCTGGCGGTCGGCGTGTTCACGAGGGACGGTATCGAAAACGGCTCCGAACGAGGGACCGCCAGCGCGTCGCCGTCGAAGCGGGACCAGATCTCGAGGATCGCGTAGGGCGCCGGATAGTGCTCGCGGCGTGCCCGCTTGGCGACTTCCGTCGCCGCACGGCCGGCGATGATTTTCCGGGCGAGCGAATTCAGCGTGAGCGAGAGAGGAAAGGGCAACCGGCGCTTCGGCGGCAGCGTCGCGAGGACGCCGCGTGCCGTGTTCTCCATGATCCGCGGAGGCACGCATTCGTCGGCGATGCCGAGCTTCTTTGCGCGGCGAGCATCGATGGTTTTGCCCGTCAGCATGAGATCGAGTGCCGCCGGCGCACCGGCAACTTCGGGCAGCCGCTTCATCCCGCCCCATCCGGGCACGATTCCGAGCATTACCTCCGGAAGGCCGAGCCGTGTCTTGGGTTCGTCGACGACCACGCGATAGCGGCAAGCGAGCGCGAGCTCCATGCCTCCGCCCAAGCAAAAGCCGCGAATGAGCGCGAGCGTGGGATACGACACCGAAGCGAGGCGCATGAAGGTGTCCCAGCCGCGCTTCACGAGGGCGACGGCGCCGTCTTCTGTTTGCAGCTCGCTGAACTCGTCGATATCGGCACCGGCGATGAATCCGCTCGATTTTCCCGACGCGATGATGAGCCCGCGCGGCGGATCTCGCTCCAGGGTGTCCAGCACTTGATTGAGCTCGGCCAGCACCGCCTTGCCGAGCGTGTTGGTGGAGGCGTTGGCGCAATCGAGCGTAAGCCGCGCGAGGCCGTCGGCCTCGCGGACAAGCACCCAATGCACGAGAGCCGTCGGCGACATCGCCATCGCCGTCTTGGCGAGCGTCGAAGGCACATTGCGCGCCGTTGCGGTCGCAGTGGTGTTCATTGTCAGATCCGTTCGATTTTCCAGCACAGTGGGATCCGAAGCTTGGAATTCACGTGACTTGAAGTCGCGGCC
>JADMIO010888853.1_pt1 | contig 83655 bp, 72 predicted proteins | sample 8958161 | NCBI WGS metagenome assembly JADMIO01 (sample SAMN16585339, study PRJNA669376) | soil metagenome | isolation source: Crop rotation soil | place: USA: Cullars Rotation, Alabama | collected 2011 | reverse complement strand
ACAACTTGTCCACGTGGAATTCTAAGCTTAGGATCCCAATGTGCTGGAAAGCGGCAAAACACTTGTCTGCGCCGCCGGCGGGCGGCTGAGCGTCTGGGACGTGTCTTCGGGCAAACAGCGTCACCTGCTTCGCCTCACGGGCATCGCGTTCGATCATCTTGTCTTCCTGCCCGACAGCCGCACGGTCGCGGCCGGCAATGGCAACGGCGTCGTCCAACTGTACGACGCGCTGGAGGGCAAGCTGCTCACCGACGCCAGCCAACCGACAGCCGCGGTGCGCCGCATTGCCACCTGCGCCGATGGCCGCACGCTTGCCGTTGTTCATGACGATTACCGCCTGCGTTTCTGGGATCGAAGCAGGGGAGAGGCCACCGGCACGCTCGGCGACCTTTCTTCGCTCAGCTCGCTTGCGTTTGCGCCCATACCGATCCACGACCGGCCCGCGCTGCTTCTGAGCAAGGGCCGCGTGACCGTGATCGATGTCCCAGCCGGCAAGCCGCTGCTGGAATACGGGAGGGAAATCGCGAACGTCGGCCGGATCTTCAAATGCGCATGCTTGAGCCCCGACGGAGATGCCGTGGCAGCCGTGTGTGACGACGGGTTGCTTTACCTTTGGGATCGCGCGACGGGCAAGATCACGGCAAACATCAAGAACGCCTGGAGTCCTTCGAGCCTCGATTTCAGTGCGGACGGCAAGACGCTTGCGATGGGCACGACCAATGGAGACGTCGTTCTCTTCGATCGCGCCGCAGCGAAAGAGGCATGGCGGACACGCGTGGAGACGCCCGTCTACTTCACCGACATCCGCGTCCGCTTCATCGCCGGCGGCCGCCTCATCGCCGCGGAGGGCGGCAACATCAAGCTCGCCTTGCTCGAGTCCGACACCGGCAAGATCAGTTACCTCGCGCCCCTGCTGGACCAACCCGGGGACCACTTCGCGTTCTCGCCGGATGGCCGCATGATCGCGAGCAACGATCCATACCTCTCCGCCAAGGGCATCGTCCGCATCTACGAGCGCGTCACCGGCAAGACGCGGCTGGAACTGAAGGGGCATCGAGCGCAGGTCTATGCCGTCGCCTTCTCTCCCGATGGCGATGAGTTGCTCTCCGGCGGCTCCGATACGACAGTTTTGGCCTGGGACATGACCGGCCGCGTACGCTTCGGTAAGGAGGATTGGGACGACAAGGAACTCGCGATCATGGCCAAGGAACTGGGGCAGGCGGATGCGGCGAAGGCGTATCAGAGCATCCTCCGGCTGGCTTTGTCGGGACGCAGCGCCGCGGCGCTGCGTCCTCATATCGTTCGCCTGGACGCCAAGCGGTTCCGAGCCATCATCGCCCGCCTGGCCGACGACGAGGAGATGGAACGGCAGCGAGCGGAAGCGGAGTTGATCGAACTGGGCGCGGTCGTCCTTCCCGCGCTGGAAGCCGCCGAAAAAGAGAGGTATCCATCGGCCGAGGGAGCCGAGAGGGCGCGCGACATCGCCAAGCGAATTCGGGCGGGACACAAGGCGCCGCCGACCGCGGCCCGGTTGCAGATGCTGCGCGCCATCGAGGCGCTCGAGCGCGATGGCAGCGCAGCGGCTCACGCTCTGCTCCGCGACTTGGCTGCCGGCATGCCTGAGATCGAAGCGACGCGCGAGGCGGCGGACGCGCTGACGCGGCTCGAAAAGCGGCGTCCGCGTGGCTTTCCGGTCACCAAGAAGTAAATTGTCTTGGTTGCCGCACCCGTTCTTCCTGCGCCGAAAAGCCTCGTTATGCAGCCGACCGTCGAAAATCTGTGCAACCAGCTGGCCAAGCACCGCCTTCTGGAGGTTGATGTCATCAAGAACCTGCGCACGCGCTGGCGCAGCGAAGCGGGCGCCAAGGGGGACAGCGTTCCCGAGTTTCGCAAGTGGCTGATCGCCAACAGCAGCCTCACCGACTTCCAATTCGAGATGCTCGATCGCGGCTTCGCCGATTTCCTCCATTTCGGCGAGTACAACCTGATCGAGCGCATCGCCAATGGCCGGATGGCGGGCATCTACAAGGCGCTGCATCCGCTCGGGCAGGTCGTCGCGATCAAGGTGTTGCCGCCGAGCAAGGCGAAGCATGCGCAGATCCTGGCCCGTTTCCAGCGCGAGGCGCGGCTGGCGGTGCAGCTTGATCACGACAACATCGTCCGCACCTTCCAGCCGGGTCAAACCAAGGAAGGAATGCACTACCTCGTCATGGAGTATCTCGAAGGCGAGACGCTCGAAGACGTGCTCAAGCGGCGCGGCAAGCTGCCGGCGAGCGAGGCGGCAGCACTCCTGGCGCAGGCGCTCAACGCGCTGGAGCATTTGCAAGAACTGGGCATGGTGCACAGAGACCTGAAGCCCGGCAACCTCATGCTGGTAGCGCAGGAGGGAGCGAACCTGGAGAAGAGCACCGCCAAGTGCGTGGTCAAACTGCTCGACATTGGCATGGGCAAGGCGCTCTTCGACGAAGGCGGCGCGGACGACGGAGGCGAGCTGACCACCGAGGGAACGCTGCTCGGCACCCTCGCCTACATGGCCCCCGAGCAGGCGCGCGACGCCTCCAGCGCCGACATCCGCTCCGACCTCTACAGCCTCGGCTGCATCGCCTACGAGATGCTGACCGGCAAGCCTCCCTTCGTCGACTCCAACTTCATCAACCAGATGCGAAGACATGCCGAGGAGCCGCCTAAGCCGATCGCAGCGCAAGCGCCCGGGGTTCCACCGGCGCTGGAAGGCATCGTGATGCGGCTGCTGGCGAAGGACCCCGCGCTTCGCTTTGCGACACCGGGACAGGCGCTCAAGGAACTCAAGGCGGCCATGAGTTCCGCCCCGCCTCCACCACCGGCGCCCAAGCCGCTCAAGTCCTACATGACGTGGCTCGAAGGCCAGCGGAGGCAGGAAAATGGGGCGGCCGAGCCGGCAGCCCTGAACAGCGCCCCCCTTCCGCCCATGGCGCCGCCCGCGCGTGCTCCCGGCCCGGCGGCGCCGCCTGTTGTCGCGACAAAACCGGTAGCGCCTCCGCCGGACGTGTCGGCGGTCAGGAAACCCGCCCCTGGCCCCATCGCGGCGCCCGCGCCGGTTTCCTCGGTTCTTGCCGCGCCGACGAGCAAGCCGACAAAGCCCGGCAACTTCTCCAACTTCTTGCAAACCGCGCGCGACTGGGCTGCCTTCGGCGTCGGCGGCGCCTTCGTCCTCCTCATTGTCCTCATTTATGCCCTGATCCGCCTGGCAACAGGCTAAGCTTGAATGACGAATGCCGAGGCCGGAATGACGAATGACGAAGCACGAATGACGAAAGAATGACGAAGCTTTGAACTCCGAATTATTCGACCTTTGATCTTCGTCATTCTTTCGTCATTCGTGCTTCGTCATTCGTCATTGCACCACGCCCGCGTTACAATCCAGCGACGCCATGGACGCGCCTGATGTTTCTTGAGCTGCAAAACGTCTCGCATTTCTACGGTAAACTGCAAGCGCTGCGCGATGTCTCTGTCCGCCTCGACAAGGGCCGCGTCGGCCTGCTCGGGCCCAACGGGGCGGGCAAATCCACTCTCCTCAAGATCATTCTGGGCCTTTTGCCCCCCTCCTCCGGTTCCGGCGCCATCCTGGGCCACGACATTCGCACGGCCGGGGCGGCTCTGCGCCGGGCGGTCGGGTTCGTCTCCGAGGCGGACGCTTTTGTTCCCGGCATGCGCGGCGTCTCGTATGTCGCTCTGGCGGGCGAACTCTACGGCATGGCACGCAAACAGGCGCTGCGCCGCGCTCACGAGGTGCTTACCTACCTCGACCTCGGCGAAGCACGCTACCGGGCCGTCGAAGAATACTCGACCGGCATGAAGCAGCGCCTCAAGCTCGCGCAGGCCCTGGTCCACGACCCGCCCGCCCTCTTGCTCGATGAGCCCACCAGCGGTCTGGATCCCGCCGGCCGCCGAACCATGCTCGACCTGCTGCTCACGCTCGGCCGCGACCTCGGCAAGTCCCTTCTGATCAGTACCCATCTGCTGGGCGACGTGGAGCGGACCTGCGAGGCGGTCATCATTCTTCACCAGGGCCGCGCCCTTTGCCATGGCGAACTCAAGCAACTGTTCCAGAACCGGCCCAACCGTTACAGATTGACTCTTCAGCAAGAAACGCAGGCTTTACTCGATGACCTGAAACTTGAAGGGGTCCAAGTGCTCGACGACAATGGCAGGGGCGAATACCGCGTCCGCGTGCCCGACGGTTTCGCCACCCGCGGCTTCTTCATCCTGGCCGACCATCACCGCGCCACCGTGCGCGGCCTGGTCCCCGACGAAGAGAACCTGGAGGAACTGTTCCACCGTATGATCGAACGTGAAGCCCCGGCGCGGCCTTGAAGCGTGCGAGACCATGAACTCGGGCCGCGGTCAGAGTAGTCCGCTCGCTCCGCGAGCGGACGCTTTACTGTCAGAAAGCGACGCCGTTGACAGCATTCGTCCGCTCGCTGAGACCATGTGAGCAAACGCGCGGTCAGAGTGGTCCGCTCGCTCCGCGAGCGGACGAAGCCCCTCGCAAAACCATGCGGTTTTAGTCAGCACCCGTCCGCTCGCGGAGCGAGCGGACTACTCTGATCGCCGCGTGCAAGACGGAGTCGTTCTCAACAATACATGTCTAGTCTCCTTCATTACCGCTCCTGGCAAGGTAGCTTTCGTTCCAGCGTCTGGAGCATCTGGCCGATCACGCGCGTCGCTTTGGGCGCCGTTTTGCGGCGGCGTCTCTTCTGGGCCCTCTATGCGTTCGGGCTTCTGCTCTGTCTGATGTTTTTCTTCGGCGGCTTCCTGCTCGACTGGATCGAAGTGCAGCTCTCCAGCGGGGCGATGCAGGTGCGCGATTCGCAACGACTGCTCGACAACATCCGCCGCACCATCCGCGTGCTCAGCGGCGGACAGGATACGTTCGCTTACTTTTTTCTTTACCAGGGCGTGATCCTCATGATCGTGCTCGCCCTGGCCGGATCGCTTCTTGTCGGCGCCGATTTCGTCCAGCGCAGCGCCACCTTCTATCTCGCCAAGCCGATCCAGCGCTGGCACTACATCCTCGGCAAATGTGTCGCGACGGGCGTCGTCGTCAACCTGCTCACGACGCTCCCCGCTCTGCTCCTCTATCTCCAGCATGGCTTCGGCGACTGGGAGTATTTCGTCGACGTCAACTACCTGGTGGAGCACAACCTCGGCCGTGGTCCGGCGAGCTGGCGTTTGCTGCTGGGGATTCTCGGCTTCGGCGCGGTCTTGACTGTCTTCCTTAGCATTACGCTGGTGGCGGTCGCCGCCTGGATGAAGCGGACCATGCCGATCATCATGGTGTGGACCTCGCTGTTCATGTTCGTGCGCATGCTGGTGCAGGTGCTGGTTGACCGCATGCACTACAATGCGGCGTGGCGTCTGCTCGATCTTTGGAACAGCGCCTGCTTGCTTGGCTTTGCCTGCCTGGGCTTTCGGGTCGAAGACATTCAGCCGGAGCCGCAGCCGCCCTACTGGCAGGCGGGATTGAGCCTCCTTGGAGTTTGCATCGTATGCCTGATTTATCTGGACCGCCGGATGCGGAGCGTCGAGATCGTGAGCTGAACGGTCCCGCTCTTGCCGAGTCCGGCCTGGACGCCGAGCGCCGCCGCCTTGCCGACCACGTCAACTCGCTCGTCGTGCCGAGCGAGCGCGTCGGCGCTTCGCGCGTTGCCGTTGCTATCGACCCGACCCTTCTCTTCGAACGCGTCTCCAAGTGGTATGGCCCAGTCATCGGCGTCAATCAGGTCACGCTCGAACTCCGGCCCGGCATCACGGGCCTGGTCGGTCACAACGGCGCGGGCAAGAGCACGCTGATGCGCCTCGCCGCGGGCATGGTGCGCCCGGAAATCGGAACCGTCACGGTCGCCGGCATCGACACCTGGTCCTGGGAAGCCAAACAGCATCTGGGCTACTGTCCCGATCTCGATGTCTTTTACGAGGAGATGCCCGGCCGACGCTTCGTGCAGGTGATGGCGCGGCTGAGCGGCTTTGCAAAGGCTGACGCCAAGGAACGCACCGAAGAAGTCCTCGAGCAGGTTGGCATGCGCAGCCGGGCGGACTTGCCTCTCGCGGGTTACTCCAAGGGCATGCGGCAGCGGATCAAGCTGGCGCAGGCCCTCGTGCACGACCCGAAGGTGCTGCTGCTCGATGAACCGCTGGCCGGCATTGACCCCGTCGGCCGGCGCGAGATGATCGCCATCTTTCTTGGGCTCGCTCAGGCGGGCAAAACGCTCCTCGTTTCCAGCCATGAGCTGGACGCTCTCGAACGCCTCACCGATCACGTCGCGATCATGGCCGCCGGCCGCATCGCCGCGGTGGGCACGCTGCCCCAGGTGCGCGAGCTGCTCGCCGATCATCCGCTCTCCATCCGTCTCTCCTGCGACCGCAACAAGCACCTGGCGTCGCTGCTCTTGCAGATGGAAGAGATCGTCGGCATCGAACGCCCCGAGGGCGACGCCTACCTGATTGTCCAGGCGACGCATCCGCAGTCCTTCTTCACGAAGCTCAATCACCTCGTGATCGAAGAGCAACTGGAGATGCAGCACATGGAAACCCTCGACGAGTCGACGGAAGACATCCTGAGTTACTTGCTGGGGGCGGGGATTCGGGGGTCTTGATTCTCGTCGAGGCAGCTCGTTCTAGCACGGAAAGAACGGAACACACGGAACGAGGAGAGAGAGGAATGCATACCACGCGCCGACTCCCTGTTACAATGACGCCATGATCTGGTTCTCCTGCAAACAATGCGGCAAGGTGCACGGGCGATCGGAAAACTCGATCGGCACCATGATTTTTTGCGACTGCGGCACGGGGCTCACCGTCCCATGGGAGAGCACGGCCGCCGAGCCGGAGAAGCGGCCGGAGGCGCCGGCGTTTCCCGGGCCGGTGCTCAAGCCGATGGTTTTTGACTCGGGCCCGCCGCCGCTGCCGGCCCGTTCGGAACGGATCGAGCGCACCGAACCGCTTGACCGCCCGCTTGACCGGCCCCTGGAGCGCTCTGAACGCGACCGGGGCGAGCGTTGGGAGCGCGAGCGTCCCGCGCCGCGCCGTGATCGGCGCGGCCCGCGCGATCCCAATTCGTGCCTCAATCATGAAGGCCGCATCAAGCAGAATACCTGCGCCCTTTGCAACGAAGGGTTCTGCGCCTGGTGCGTCGTCTCGTTCGAAGGCAAGATGATGTGCGGGCCATGCAAGAACCTTCAGGCGCGTCTGCTGCAGAAGCCCTTGCGCGTCTCGTCGTACGCGTGGGTTAGCGTTCTGCTCGCCTTCGCCCTCGGGCCGCTGACGCTCTTCCTTCCGCTCGGCGCCTGGTCCTGGGCGGTGCTCTGGGTCTTCCTCGCCTTGCTGCCGCAAGCCGCCGCCGTCTTGTTCGGCGCCCTCGCCTGGCGTCAGGTCGAAGAGAACCCCAATGTCGGCGGCCGCGGCATGGCGTTCGGCGGCATGCTGGGAGGAGCGGTCGTCGCGCTATTGCTCGTCGTCATGAACATCTACGCGACGCGCTGGCATGGATGACGCGAATCGCGACCTAAGCTAAGGCTGCAAACGGATCGCACCTGACAGTGACAAGCCAGGGATTGACATGATACCGGTCATCGAATGCCGTTTTTGTCGCGAGCGTTATGAGAACGTCCTTCCCGAGGAGATCGGGGCGCGCTGCAAGAATTGCCGTATGCCACTCTTCGAGCGTCCGCCGCGCCGCCGGCCCGGTTATGACCTCGGGCCCTGTGCGGTACACGCCGATGTGGAGGCTTATGGCAAGTGCCGCGCCTGCGGCAAGCTGATGTGCAATGTCTGCCGTACGCGCTGGCACGATCAGCTGCTCTGTCCCACATGCCTGAGCGGCATCCTCGACGGCTCGGAAGCGAACCCGCGCGATCAGAACGCGTCTGGCCGGATGGCGACCTGGAGCGCGACGTTCAGCTTCGCCGGCTGGCTGATGCTCCTGTGCGCCTTGATTCCGCTCGGCGTCATGTACAGCCGGGCCGCCTCGACGGGCCTGCGCACCTTCGGCGCCGTCCTCTTTCTCGGCAGCGTCATCCCCGCGTGTCTGGCGATCGGCCAGGCGATCGGCGTGATCCGCCAGCGCTCGGAGCGCATGAAGCTGGCGCTGGGCAGCCTCGCCTGCTCGGGGGCGCAGGTGGGGATCGTCGTCGGGATTCTCGTGCTGAATCTCTGGTTCAACTAGCCTCGATATAGCATTCGCGCCGTCTCTGCTTCATAATGCTTCCTATGCCGAAGCTGCAGTTACAGCTCGTGGAGAACGGCCGGGTGCTCGGCAAGTGTCCGTTCGAGGGGACGGTCGAGCTGGGCCGGCAGGATCAGGGCGAGCCGACGCCGGGCGACGAGAATGCGCTGCCCCTGGTGGACCGCGGCGCCCAACCGCGCCGCGTCATCATCGCGCCTTCGGCCGAAAAGCGCATCTCACGCAAGCATGTGCAGATCGATTTGCTGGATGGCAACCGCATACGGCTGACCAACCGCAGCGACACCCGCTCGGTCCGGCTGCAGACGGGCGAGGAATTGCCCAAGCAGGGGGACGTGCTCGAGGTGCGCCTGCCGGTGACGCTCCTCTTCGGCAATCGCGCGATCAAGGTGCATCAGGCGGGCGTCGAGACCGAAGACAATCTGATGAGCCTCTCGGGCATGACGGTCGCGCCCGGCGGCAATGATTTCGGCGGCATCATGACTCTTTCCCAGGCGACACGCGGCGCCTGGGAGGGGGACATGGAAACCCTCGTCCGCTGGATCCAGGCGGCGATGAGCGTCTTGCACTCCGCCGCTTCCTCCGACGACTTCTTCCAGCGGGCCGCGCGCGCTGTCGTCGAGCTGGTCGGGCTCGACACGGGCCGCGTCCTCCTGCGCGATTCGAGCGGCGAGTGGAAGGTCGAGGCGTTACAACGCTCGGTCAGGGCGCAGCGGGTCGAGCAATGGGAGCCGAGCCGGCATATCCTGGCCCGGCTCGTGGAGGAGAAGCGGACGTTCTGGCGACCGTTGCCGACCGGCTCGGCGATGGAAAGCCTGATGTTCGTGGAGACGATCGTCGCAGCGCCGATCCTCGATCGCAAAGGCGAGACGATCGGCGCGCTCTATGGCGATCGCCAACGTGCGATGACGGGCGTGCCGAAGCCGATCACGCGCGTGGAGGCGTTGCTGGTGGAGTTGCTCGCCGGTGGTGTGGCGGCCGGCCTGGCGCGTCTGACGCAGGAGAAGGCGGCGCTGCGCGCCCAGGTGCAGCTCGAGAATTCGTTCACGCCGCGCATCGCCCGCGTGCTCGCCGAGCAGCCGGAACTGCTGGAAGGGCGCGATGCGGACGTTACCGTGCTCGTCTGCGACATTCGCGGCTTCAGCCGCTTCAGCGAGAAGCTCGGGCCGGCGGTCAGCGTCAACTGGATCAACACCGTGATGACGGCGCTGACGGAATGCGTGCTCAACGAAGAGGGCGTGGTCGTCGATTATGTCGGCGACGAGTTGATGGCGATGTGGGGCGCACCTTTCGACCAACCGGACCAGGCGCTACGCGCTTGCCGGGCCGGGCGGGAGATGATGAAGCGCCTGCCGGACGTCAATCGCCTCTGGGCCAGCCAGCTGCAAGGCCCGACCGAAGTCGGCATCGGCATTCACACCGGCCCGGCGCGCGTGGGCAACGTCGGGTCCAAGATGAAGTTCAAGTACGGTCCGCTTGGCAACACGGTGAACATGGCGAGCCGGGTGCAGGGCGTGAACAAGTATTTGACCACGCAAATGCTGATCACGCGCAAGACGTTTGAAAGCCTGGGCGAGACGCGCTTCCCCGCCCGCCGCATCGGCAGGGTGCGGGTGCACAACATCCAGGAGCCGGTCGAGTTATTCGAGCCGCTGCCCGATGACCAGGCGGCGCTGCAAACGACTTACGAGCAAGCGCTCTCTCTGTTCGAGCAGAAAGCTTTCCCGCAGGCGGCAGGGATTCTGGGCCGGATGCTTTCGGAGTATCCCAACGACGGCCCGACGCTGCTGCTCCTGTCGCGCACCGTGCAAAGCCTGGTGAGCGGCGCGGAAGAGGACCATCCCGTCTGGGTGCTGCGCAACAAGTGATGCGCTCTAATCCCTGATCAGGATATTGCGAAACTCCACGCGATCGGTATGGCTCTGCAAGCCGATCTTGCCGCTTGCGCGCGCTATGCCCGGGTGCTCCTTGGCGATGGCCGGGTCGGCGAGGTATTTCTCGAGGTTGGCGTTAACGATGTTCTTGCCGTTGAGGTCGACGCGGATCTGCTTGCCCTTGGCGCGGATGACCATCTGGTTCCACTCGCCGGCCGGCCGGCTGACGCGTTGGCTGGGCCCGACGATGTGGTAGACCGAGCCGGTGTATTGATAGTTGTTGAGCTTGGCGTAGCGCGGGTGGTCGTCGTCGAGGATCTGGATCTCGATGCCGGCGCGGCTGATGTGGCCGGTTTCCGGAGCGCGAATGTAGACGCCGCTATTGCCGCCCGGCTTGAGGCGATATTCAAGACGCAACTCGAAGTCGCCGTAGTCTTTCTCGGTGCCGAGCCAACCGCCGTCGTCGCCGGTGCAAACGAGCATTCCCTTCTCGACGATCCACATCCCCTCCTTGCCGGCGTATTGCTTCCAGCCTTTGAAGTCCTTGCCGTTGAAGAGAGGGACGCAGCCCTCCTCCTTCTTTTCACCGGAGAGAACCGGCGCGACGAGGAGGAGGGGAGCACAGAGGAGAAAGCGTGTCATGGGGAGGCATGGGGTAGGAGGGAGGAGGGAACCACGGACCATTCTAACGCTGTCGCGTCCGCTCGCCGAGAGCCTGGCTTTTAGTCAGCACCCGTCCGCTCGCAGAGCGTGTGAAGCAATCGGTGATCAGAGTAGTCCGCTCGCTCCGCGAGTGGACGATTACTGCCGGAAGACAACGCCGCTGACAGCATTCGTCCGCTCGCGGAGCGAGCGGACTACTCTGATCGCGGCTCGCGGAGTAGGTCTCGGCTAGCGTTTCCCTTCATGCTGGATGCTAAGCGAGGTTGCCGCTGAGCGACGCGAGGGGCAGATCGGCCTCCATCTCCGGGCCGGCATCCTGGCCGTGGTGATCGCCGCCGAGGAGACTGCCGATTAGCCCGGCGATCTGCTTGTCGGGGATCTTTGACAGGAGCGAAGTGAGTTGGTCCTGCACGCTCGGGCTATTGGCGATCTGCGGCGAGGAGAAGACGCTGTTGATGGCGGATCCGAACGAGCCAAGATCGCTGAAGACTGCATCATTTGCCGACGTCTTCGACGTCTTGGCGGCCGCGCTGGTTGTGAAGTAAAGGGTCCAGTTGTCGAGTTTGCCGCCGTCGAGGCGGTAGTTGTCGCGGATCTCCAGCTTCCATGTGCCATTTAGGCTCTTGCCGTTGAGAGCGCTCAAGGCCTGGATGGGCTTGAAGCTGCCGGTGAAGGGCGCGGCGCCGCTGCTGATGGACGTGGAGGCCTGATCGTCGAACATGGCGCCGAGCAGGTTGTCGCCGCTGCCGCCGTTGCGGTTGAACAGGACGATGCGCTGGCCGTTGGGCCCGATCAGGGTGATCTGCAGGTCGCTGTCGTAGGTGTGGTAGATGTTGACGCCGATATTGACGTCCTGAATCGTTCCCGTGAAGCCCGAGAGCCTGATGCTCGACGTGATGATGGACGTCTTGTTGTTCGGGATGGTGACGTCGGTGTTGCTGGTGAAGGAGCGCGTGTTCGGCGGGGCAGCCACGCTGATGGACGCGGTGGCGGAGGCCGTGCCGCCCTGGCCGTCGCTGATGGAGTAGGTGAACGAACCCGTGCCGCTGAAGCCGGCCGTCGGGGTGAAGATCACCGCGCCGTTGGAGATGACCGCCGTGCCGCCCTGGACATTGTCAACGCTTGTAATGGTGAGCGGGTCGCCGTCCGGATCGCTGTCGTTGGCGAGGACATTGACGGTGACCGGGACGCCGGCCGTGGTGGAGGCCGAGTCGTTGTTGGCGAGCGGCGGATTGTTGACCGTGCCGCCTCCTCCTCCCCCGCCGCCGGTGTAAGCCTGCAGAGTGCCGGTGATGCGGTAGTTGCCGAGGCTGGCGTAGTTGGAGAAGCCTGTCGTGGCCGGATCGCCCTTGCCGGCGCCTACGACCTTGAGGAAGTATTGCCCGCTGCCGGGAAGCGTGAAGTTCAATGCGGCGTTGAGGGCGCCGGGGGTGTTGACGACCTGCAGCAATTGACCGGCGGAGTTATAGAGGTCCGCTTCGATGGCCAGGTTGGGGCCGAGGTTTGCGGGGTCGACATTGATGCTGACCGCGCCGCCGTCCGACCAGAATGAGAACCAGTCGGAGTCTGTGTTGCGTTCGATCTTGCCGTAAACCGCGCTGATCTGGGACGAGCCCTGAGACAGGAGTGCGAAAGCGCCGGCTTGGCTGTTGGCGTAATCGTCGGAGACGTAGGTAAGGCCGTTTTGCGAGGTGATGATGGCGAGGTCGTCTTCCTTGTTGTTGGCGCCGTTGTATTCGCCCTTGCTGAATTGCGTGACGTTGACGTTGTACGAGGCGCCCATGATGGGGCCCCAGGAGGTGACGCCGCTGCCCTGGCCGGAGTAGTAACCGAGCGCGGCGGTGCCGTCGTGATTGAGGCCCAGGGAGTGTCCAACCTCGTGGCTGGCCGCTTCGGCGATGCCCTTCTCGGCCGAGTTGAAGACGTAAACCGGCGTGCCGTCGCTGAAGTCGAAGGAGCCGATATAGGCGACGCCGCCGGAGCCGGGCGCCGGCGCGTCGTTGGGCGTGATGACGACGCGGATGCCATAGGCATTGTCGGAAGCGCTCGTCTTGCGCAGGGCTTCGAAGCCCGGGTCTTGCGTGGTTACGTCGATGTCGAAGGGGGCATAGTCTTCGGCGACGCGCGCCCAGACACGCTGGATGATCTGCTGCTCGGTGGTGGTGAAGCTGGTGCCGTTGCCCGAATAGTCCCAGGCGGGGCTGGTGAGGTTGTCCCAGCTCGTGCCGGTGACATTGCCGGTGGTGTAGCCGTCGAAATCGAGGTAGATCTTGTGGGTGGAGTTTGGGTTGCTATGGAGGGCGAAGGTCTGGCTGAGGTCGTAGACGCCGCTGCCGATTTGCCAGAGTTGGGCGGCGGACATGACCTGGCGGGCTTCGAGCAGTTCGAGTTCGAGGCGAGCTTTGTGCGGGCGCACTTTGCGCGCGGCAAGACGGCTGGGGAACATGGGACCCTCCCTGCGAAAGAGCACACGACTGGGAGGGGGTCCAGCCACCGAGATAGTGAGACGGAGGAAGGACGGACTTCATCCGTATACTTGGAGCATAGGTCGCGTTTTCACAGGATGTGAAACGCAAAACAACTTTTTCTGGAACCAGCTCCTTCTCACTCTAAAGCCAGCCACGCACATGAAACTCGGCTTCGTCAGCGCCATCTTTCCGGACTTCACCCTCGAAGAAGTCTTCCACTTCGCGGCCGACGAGGGCTTCGGCTGCGTGGAACTCATGTGCTGGCCGGCGGGGAAGGCCGACCGTCGTTATGCGGGCGTGACGCACCTGGATGTTGTCGCGTTGAACGAGGAGCGGATCGGCCAGGTGCAGGAGTTGGTGCGGACGAGCGGCGTGACGATTTCCGGTCTGGGCTACTATCCCAATCCGCTGCATCCCGATGCCGAGCAGCGCGGGCGGGTGATTGAGCACTTGAAACATGTCATCAGGGCGGGGCCGAGAGTGGGTGTGCGCACGGTGAACACGTTCGTGGGGCGAGACCCGAAGAAATCAGTCCGCGACAATTGGCCTGTGTTCCTATCGACCTGGCCGGCGATCGTGGAGCATGCCGAGAAGGAGGGCGTCAACCTGGGCATCGAGAACTGCCCGATGCTCTTCAGCGAGGACGAATGGCCCGGCGGCGCGAACCTGGCAACGACGCCCGCCATCTGGCAGGCGATGTTCGACGCCATCCCCAGCCCGCACTTCGGCCTCAACTTCGATCCTTCGCACCTGGTTTGGCAACACATCGACGAGGCGCGGGCCGTGCGCGACTTCGGTAAGAAGATCGTGCACTTCCATGCCAAGGACACCCGCATCGATGCCGACCGCATCTATGCCGACGGCATCATGGGCCTCGGCTGGCACACGCCGAAGCTGCCCGGCCTCGGCGATGTGCGCTGGGGACCGCTCTTTTCGGCGTTGACGGATGCGGGCTACAACGGCCCGGTCTGCATCGAGGTGGAGGATCGGGCCTACGAGGGATCGATCGAGGAGCGCAAGCGATCGCTACGGCAGAGCAAGCGGTTTTTGGAGCAATTCGTAGGCTGAAAGCCTCAATCCGGGTTCTGGCTGAAGATGCGTTCGAACTGACCGGCGGAGTGGAGGAAGACCTTCAGGAGGCCGGGGTCGAACTGTTTGCCGGCGCCATCGCCGATCACCTGAAGCGCGGCGTTGTGGGAGAGGGCGGGTTTGTAGACGCGGCGGCAGCGCAGCGCGTCGTAGACGTCGCAGATGGCGACGATGCGGGCGGCGAGCGGGATGTCTTCGCCGGCAAGGCGGTCCGGGTAGCCCGTGCCGTCGAAGCGTTCGTGATGATGGCGGGCGATGTCGATGGCCATTTGCAAAAAGGCCTGGGCGGAGGCGCTTTGCTTGGCGACGGCGGCGAGCGTCTCGGCGCCGATGATCGTGTGCGCCTGCATGATGACGCGTTCATCGCCGTCCAGCTTGCCCGGCTTGAGGAGGATATGGTCGGGAAGGCCGACCTTGCCGATGTCGTGCAGCGGCACGCAGCATTCGAGCAGGTCGATGAAAGCCTCATCGATCTGCGAGGCGAACTGCGTGAGGCGGCTTGCTTCGTCGGCGAGGGCGCGGACGAACTGCTGCATGCGGACGAGGTGCTGGCCGGTCTCGCTGGCGCGGTGTTCGACGAGCTTGGCCAGAGCGAGGACCAGGGCGTTGCGGGCGTCGACCAGGTCGCTGTCGCGCGCCGAGAGGCCGCGTTCGAGTTCATGGTTGACGTGGATCAGGTGTTGCTTGAGCGAGTCGGAGCGGTCCTGCGCTTCCTTTAGGCGAAGGACGGCTTTGACGCGCGACTTGAGCTGCACCACGCTGAAGGGCTTGGTGATGAAGTCGTCCGCGCCGGCGAGCAGCATCTGCGCCATCACGTCGGTGTTGTTGTTGCCCGAGACCATGATGACCTTGAGGTTCGGCGAGGGCGGATTCTCGCGCAGCCGGCGGCAGACCTCGGTTCCCTCCAGGTCGGGCATGTTGATGTCGAGGACGACGAGGTCATAGTTGCGGGCATGAACCGCGGCGAGAGCGACATTGCCATTTTCCGCTTCGTCGCAGTGCATGCCTTCGGCCTGGAGGACGAACTTGCAGAAGGTGCGGATGCCGGCTTCATCGTCGACGAGGAGGATATTGTGGCGGGCGGCGCCTGGGCCGGGGCCGTTGCTGGAGAGCGCGCTGGCCATCTGGTATTCGCGCATCTCCGGCCTGAGAAAAGGCAGGAGGGCGCGCATGACGGCTTGCGGCGTCTGGAAGCGCTCCTCGACGCTGAGCGCCATCATCTTTTGAATGATCTGCTCCAACTCGGCCGGGACTTCGGGCCGCCGGGTGCGCACTGCGGGCGGCTGCTGCGACATGCGCGAGGCGAGTTCTTGAACGAAGTTGCCCTTGGAAGGGAAAGGCGGCTGACCGGTGAGACACCAGTAGAGGACGCCGCCCACACCGTAGATGTCCGCGCGGATGTCGACCAGGTGGGCGTTTTGCACCTGCTCGGGGGCCATGTAGTCGAGGGTGCCCAGGAGGGTGCCGGGTTCGGTGACGCCGCTTGGGATGGTGAAGGTGCGGGCGAGGCCGAAGTCCAGGAGCTTGGCCTGGCCTTCGGGGGTGATGAGGATGTTCGAGGGTTTGATGTCGCGGTGGACGAGGGTGTGTTTGTTGGCTTCGGCGAGCGCGGAGGCGACCTGGTGGATCAGGTCGCAAGCCTTGGTGACGCTCATCGGTCCGTTGGTGCGGACGTAGTCCTCAAGATCGAGGCCGGGGACGTACTCCATGACGAAGAAATGGAGCACCTGGGTATGGTCGGGCGAGTCGACTTTGCCGGCGTCGATGGCGGCGACGATGTTGGGATGTTGTAGCTGAGAGACGGCGCGGATCTCGGTGAGGAAGCGGCGCAGCATGCGCGGGTCGTGGTCCGGGCTGAAAGGGAGCACCTTGATCGCAACCAGGCGGCGCATGACCACGTGCTCGGCGCGGAAGACGACGCCCATGGCGCCCGCGCCAAGGCGATCGAGCACGCGATAGTTGCCGAGGACCAGGCCGAAGGAGGTGCCGGCATCGAGGCGGCCGGCCTGATAATCGGTGAGCAGGCCGAAGTCTTGCAGAAAGCGGATCATCTCGCCGGTGTCGGCGCAGTCGGCCAGGTCGTTGCGGCTGGAAAGAGGAATCGCTTCGAGGTCTTCGGCGAGGATCAGGTTGTTCGTGATCAGGTCGTCGAGGAGAGAGCGCCCGTCGGTATGCGGGCGGGCGATGCCATTGCGGCGGATGGCGGGGAGGGAGAGCAAACCAGAGTCTTTCATGTCGGAACCCGTGCGGACGGAGGCAGGGGCGGAAGGCAATCGAGGGGCGATCGCGTTCCGGGGACCAGACAAAGATAGGTCACGCTCGGGAAGAGGGCAAAAAAGGAAGCCGCACCAGGGGCGATCTACACAATAACAGGCCGCCGGGGTAAGTGAGAAATGGTAGAGGGCGTGGACGCGGCAGCCGGCCGGCAGTGAGGCAGGGGGAAAGGGCGTGGGCCTCGTGGGGTTAGCAAGTAAAATTGTGGAACACTAATCGCCACTCATCGACACTAATCGGTCAGGCCATGCTAGGGATTAGTGTTGATGAATGACGATTAGTGTTCCACTCACTTTTCTTCAGCTCGAGGTCGAGTGTGTTTTAGATGGAGTAATCGGGAGCGAACACGCGTACACGCTTGGGCGACAGAAAGACGCGCTTGCCCACCTGGAGGTTGAGTTCCTGATACCGTTCAGGCGGGAGTTCCACCTGGATGAGCGCGCCTGAGTCCTCGGCGGCGAGTTGAATCTTGGCGATCGCGCCGGCGCGGTTGGCGTGCAGCACCTTGGCGCGGATGCTGCCCTCCGCCTGGGCGCTGACATGAACGTCAAGCTCATGCGGGCGAACATAGAAGGCGGGCGCGGCGCCGGAGGCCAGGGGGGCGCCGCCTAGGTGAGGCACGCCGTCCTGCAGCCGGCCATGGAAGACGTTGACGTTGCCGAGGAAGTCCATGACGAAGGCGTTGGCCGGGTGTTCGAAGACCTCGTCGGGCGTGCCCGTTTGTTCAATCTTGCCGCCGCGCATGACGACAACCTGGTCGGCGACTTCGAAGGCTTCCTCCTGATCGTGAGTGACGAAGATGCTGGTGACGTGCACCTCGTCGTGCAGGCGACGAAGCCATTGCCGGAGTTCCTGGCGGACCTTGGCGTCTAGCGCGCCGAAGGGCTCATCGAGGAGCAGGACGCGCGGCTGAGCGGCGAGGGCGCGGGCGAGCGCGACCCGCTGCCGCTGACCGCCGGAGAGCTGGGCGGGATAGCGGTCGCCGAGGTTTTCGAGGCGGATGAGATGCAATAGCTCGTTGACGCGTTCGCGAATCTTCGCTTCGGTCCACTTGCGCACGCGCGGGCCGAAAGCGATGTTCTCGAAGACGGTCATGTGGCGGAACAGCGCGTAGTGCTGAAAGACGAAGCCGACGTTGCGCTCGCGCGCGGACTGCCGGGTGACGTCTTCGTTCTGATAGCTGACGACCCCGGAGTCGGCGACCTCGATGCCGGCGATGATGCGGAGGAGCGTGGTCTTTCCTGAACCGGAAGGGCCGAGCAGTGCGACGAGAGTCCCCTCCGGAACGTTCACGTTCACGTTATCCAGGGCGACAAACCCGCCGAAGCGCTTGCTCACATTGCGGATTTCGATGCTCATTTTTGGGACTCCTTTTGGACACGTCGTTGCAAGGCGACCTTGAGCAGCAGGGTGACGAGGGCGAGCAGGGTCAAGACCGAGGCGAGGGCGAAGGAGGCGGACATCTTGTAGTCCTGGAACAGTTTTTCGACGCGCAGGGGCATGGTGTCGGTCTGGCCGGCGATGTGCCCGGAGACGACGTAGACGGCGCCGAACTCGCCCATGGCGCGGGCGTTGCAAAGGATGACGCCATAGAGGACGCCCCACTTGATGTTGGGGAGCGTGATGCGGCAGAACATCTGCCAGCCGCTGGCGCCGAGGCTGATGGCGGCCAGTTCTTCGTCGGGCCCGATTGCCTCCATGACCGGGATCAACTCGCGGGCGATGAAGGGGAAGGTGACGAAGCAGGTGGCGAGCACGAGGCCGGGCCAGGCGAAGATGATTTGGATATTGTGCTCGCGCAGCCAGGGGCCGAGGTAGCCTTGCAGGCCAAAGAGCAGGACAAACACCAGGCCGGCGACGACCGGCGAGACGGAGAAGGGGAGATCGATGAAGGTGGTGAGCAGCGTGCGGCCGGGGAAGCGATAGCGAGCGATGGCCCAGGCGGCGGCGACGCCAAAGACCAGGTTCAGGCCGACCGCGACGGGTGCGATGGTGAGGGTGAGCAAGATGGCGTGTCGGGTGTCGGGGTCTTGGAGAAGTGCGGCGAAGTAAGCGCCGATGCCGTTGGAGAAAGCCTGCGCGAAGACATGGACGACCGGGACGATGATCAGGAAGCCGAGGACCCCGAGGGCGAGGAGCGTGAGCGCCCAGCGGACGAGCGGCGGGTCGGTGGTGAGTCGTCGTTTGCCCGTCTGCTCCATGCGCGGCTTGGGCGGCGTTTCTGCTTCCACGAGGGGTTGGGTCGCTTGCATGGGTGTGGGCGTGTAAGGGGCGGTGTAGGGGGGCGTATCAACCAGCATGGCGGCGACTCCAGCGTTCGAGAATGTTCACCAGGGCCAGCATGACGAAGGAGATCGCGAGCAGGACGATGGCGATGGCCGTGGCCTCCGCATAAGCGAAGGACTCGAGGCGGGCGACGATGAGGATCGGGGCGATCTCGGTTTCGAACGGCATGTTGCCGGCGATGAAGACGACCGAGCCGTATTCGCCCAGGGCGCGGGCGAAGGCGAGGGCGAAGCCGGTAAGGATGGCGGGGAGCAGGACCGGGAAGATTATGCGGCGAAACGTTTGCCAGCGGCCCGCGCCGAGGATTGCGGCCGCCTCCTCGCCTTCGACATCGAGCGACTCGAGGACAGGCTGCACCGTGCGCACGACGAAGGGGAAGCCGGTGAAGACGAGGACGAGGACGATGCCCAGACGCGAGTAGGCGCCCTGGATGCCGAGGGGCACGAGGTATTGGCCGATCCAGCCGTTTTCCACATAGAGGCTGGCGAAGACCAGCCCGGCGACGGCAGTGGGAAGGGCGAACGGGAGATCGACGAGGGCGTCGAAGAAGCGGCGGAAGGGGAAGTCGTAGCGGACGAGCACCCAGGCAACGAGCAGGCCGAGGACCGCATTGATCAGTGCCGCGATGAGGGCGGCGCCGAAGGTGAGCTTGTAGGCGGCGAGGGCGCGGGGGGAGGCGGCGGCGGCCCAGAACTCGTCCCAGGAGAGAGACGAGGCCTTGAGGAAGCAGGCGCCCAGGGGGATCAGGACGATCGCGCTGAGGTAGAAGACGGTGTAGCCCAGGCTGAGGCCGAAGCCGGGGAGGACTTTTTGATTGACCGTGGCCATTGCTCGCTCGGATGAGGGATGACGGTTTTTGTCTGTGCTCACGGGCAACACGTTTGCCCGTGGCACGTTTTGAACGGGTGTCACCTTTTCAGCGGGTGCTCACGGGCAAACAAGTTGCCCGTGGCACGTATTTGCCCGTGGTACGTCTTGCTTTGATTCCGGTCACTTGGCGTAGATCTGGTCGAAGATGGCGTCGGCGGCGAAGAAGCGGGTCTGGGCGTCGTTCCAGTCGCGGGTCACGGCGGTGATGGGGAAAAGTTCGAGCTTGCCGAACTTTTCCGCGTGTTTCTGGAGGATGGTTTCGTTGGTGGGGCGGTAATAGTGGCGGGCGACGATGTCCTGGCCTTCGTCGGTATAGAGGAACTTGAGATAGGCCTCGGCGGCGGCGCGGGTGCCCCTGCGGTCCACGTTGGCGTCGACGACGGCGACGTGGGGTTCGGCGCGGATGCTGCGCGGCGGGTAGACGATTTCCAGCGTGCCCTTCGCTTCTTCAAGCTCGAGATAAGCTTCGTTTTCCCAGGTCAGGTGCACGTCGCCGATCTTCTTCTGCGCGAAGGTCGTGGTGGAACCGCGGGCGCCGGCATCGAGAACGGGCACGCGACGATAGAGTTCGCTGACGAACTTGCGGGCGTCGGCGTCCGAGCCGCCGGTCGTCACGACCGAGCCCCAGGCGGCGAGGAAGGAGAGCTTGCCGTTGCCGGAGGTTTTGGGGCTGGGCGTGATCACTTTGACATCGCCGCGAACGAGGTCGGGCCAGTCCTTGATGTTCTTGGGGTTGCCTTTGCGGACGACGAAGACGATCGTCGAGATATAGGGGAGGGACTTGTTCGGCAGGCGATCTTCCCAGCCGGGCTTGATGAGGTTCTTCTGGCGGATCTCGTCGATATCGGACCAGAGGGCGAGGGTGACGATGTCGGCTTCGAGGCCGTCGATCACGGAGCGCGCCTGGCTGGAAGAGCCGCCATGCGATTGCTTGATTTCCAGGAGCTTGCCGGTTTCTTTCTCGTGGGCGGCGATGAAGGCTTGATTGAGGTCGCGGTAGAGTTCGCGGGTCGGGTCATAGGAGACATTGAGCAGGACCTGGTCGCTGCGGCTGCCGCCGCCCGCGAGCAACCAAACGGCGGCCCCGCCGAGGACGACGATCACGGTGGCGATTAGAGCGTTTCGCATGGCTACCCCTTCGCTGACTGCACCAAGTTTATCATCATTATTATTTATCGCCATTACCTAATAAAAGCAACAATAAAAGTCATGTTTTCGGGCGTTTTGACATAAAAGACTACCTATTAAGGAATTATGCTTCTGAATGGTCGGTGGTAATCAAAAGTCCGACTCGCCTGCTTCTGGTGCGGGTGAATCCTCTTGGGGGGCGTCGTGAAGACGGAGTTTGGTTTGCAAGAGGGGGGTGTGTGTAGGGTCTTGCAACGCAACGAATTAAATAACTGTGGCGTCGCTATTTACGACGTGTGTCCGAAAAATAGACGTGCAACGAAACGGATGGGGGGGGTCTCGGCAACAGGAGGCGCGCCAAGCGACGCGACAGTGCGTCTGAGCGAGTCGAAGGGGCAAAAGCTGAGATGCTTGACCCGTCTGCGACCCTTCTGCTATAGGTGGGGACGGGCCCGGCGTTTTTTTACCATCGGGCCTACTTCGCTAAACCATGGATGGTGAGCCATGCGAACAGCACTGATTACGGGAATCACGGGACAGGATGGCTCGCACCTGGCCGAGCTGCTGCTTTCCAAAGGCTACGAAGTGCACGGCATGGTCCGCCGAGCCAGCAGCGACAACCTGGAACGGATCGAGGCGATTCGAGAACGGCTGTCGCTGCATCAGGGCGATCTGCTCGATCAGACCTCGGTGACGCGCATCCTTGAACAGGTTCAGCCGGACGAGATCTATAACTTGGCGGCGCAGTCTTTCGTTCCTGCCAGCTGGTCACAACCGGTGTTGACGGCGGAGTTCACGGCCATCGGAGTGACGCGTTTGCTCGATGCGATGCGGCAGATTTGCCCGAGGGCGAGGTTTTACCAGGCGTCGAGCAGCGAGATGTTCGGCAAGGTGCAGGAGACGCCGCAGCGCGAGTCGACGCCGTTTTATCCGCGCAGCCCCTATGGCGTGGCGAAGGTGTATGGCCACTACATCACCGTGAACTACCGCGAAAGCTACGACCTCTTCGCCTGCTCCGGCATCCTTTTCAACCACGAGGGGCCGCGGCGCGGGCTTGAATTTGTTACGCGGAAGATCACGCACACGGTCGCCAAGATCAAGCTGGGCATGGCGCACGAGCTGCGGCTGGGCAATCTCGCCGCGAAGCGCGATTGGGGCTATGCCGGAGATTACGTGCGGGCGATGTGGATGATGCTGCAGCAGGACATAGCCGACGACTACGTGATTGGGACCGGCGAGACGCACAGCGTGCAGGAGTTCGTCGAGATCGCGTTCGACCACATCGACATGGACTGGAAGAGTTATGTGATCGTCGATCCGCAGTTTTACCGGCCGGCGGAGGTCGACGTGTTGCTCGCCGATCCGTCGAAGGCTCGTCGGACGCTGTCCTGGGAACCCGAGGTGTCCTTCCCGGAACTGGTGCGCATGATGGTGGACTCGGACCTGGTCTTGTTGCAGAATCGAATGCAGCAGGAGCGAATGGCGCGGCCGAACTTGCGGCTGGTTGCCTGAGCCTGCGGCGGTCGCCTTGCCGTCTTTTTAAAACCTGTCATGACTTTGCTGCATGAACCTCTGCGCTTCGAGCCGTTCCTCAAACCGGTGGTATGGGGCGGTCGAAAGCTGGGCGAGGTGTTGCACAAGCGTCTGCCTTCCGCGGAAAACTACGGCGAATCCTGGGAGATCAGCGCCCATCCGGCGGGCCTCACCCGCGTGGCGGAGGGGCCGTTCACGGGTATCGACCTGGCCGCACTGATGCGTGAGCGGCGGGATGAGCTGCTGGGAGCGGTTGGCGAGCGACATGCGGTTTTTCCATGGCTCATCAAGTTTCTGGATGCTCGGGACTTGCTCTCCCTTCAAGTTCATCCGAGCGACCACAACGCGGCAATGCTGGCGCCCGGCGAACGAGGCAAGACCGAAGCGTGGTTCGTGCTCGCCGCCGATCCTGGTTCGCGCATCTGGTCAGGACTGAAGCCGGGCGTGGCGCCCGAGGCGTTTCGAACGGCGCTCGAGGAGGGGCGTGCGGCCGAATGCCTGCACTCGTTTGAGCCGAGAGCGGGGCAATGCGTGTTCATCCCGGCTGGGACGGTGCATGCGGTCGGCGGCGGGGTGCTGATGGCTGAGATCCAGCAGACGAGCGACGCGACTTTTCGCCTTTTCGACTGGAACCGTGTGGATGAGCGGGGGAAGTCGAGGCAGTTGCACGTGAGCGAAGGGCTGGCGGCGATCGACTGGACACGCGAGCCGGCGCGGCCGATCACCGTGCCGAACTTCCCGGGGCCCGGCGCCGGGCAATGGCATGTGTGCGAGCGACGCTTGCTGCTAGCTGATTGTCCGTTTTTCCGGCTGCATTACAGGGAGAGCGATCGGCCGCTCTCGCTTGAACCGGAGGGGCGGCTGCGCGCGCTCATCGTCGCGGCGGGGAAGGGCCGTTTTTCTTCGGGCGGCGAGTTGTCGATGGGGCAGGCGTGGCTTGTGCCGGCCACCTGTCGAGGGTTGACGGTGGTTCCGGAACCGGGCATCGCTTTTCTGGAAGCCGTTCTGCCGTAGAGGAAACATGCGGACCGAAAACGAAAAAACCCACGACGAGCGTGGGTTTTTCTGTTTTCGCCTGCTTTGGCAGCGGTTAGCGCTTGGAGAACTGGAAGCTCTTGCGTGCGCCCTTGCGGCCGTATTTCTTGCGTTCCTTCATGCGGCTATCGCGCGTGAGGAAGCCGGAGTCGCGGAGCTTCTTGGCCATGCCGCCGCCCTCGGCCTCCTCGGCTTCGGTGGGGACGCCGAACATGGTCTTGAGAGCGCGGGCGATGCCCTGGCAGATGGCCCCGCCTTGACCGGTGAAGCCGCCGCCGCGGGCGAGGATGACCACATCGAGGCGGTTGCGCATCTCGGTGAGGTTGAGGGGGCCGAGGACCGAGCTGCGGTCCTTTTCTTCGGTGAAATACTGGTCGAGGGGCCGGCCGTTGATGGTCAACTTGCCGCTGCCCTCGGCAATGCGGACGCGGGCGACGGCGGTTTTGCGCCGGCCCGTGCCCCGATACCACTGTTTTTTGGCTGTCGCTTCCGCCACGGCTATTCCTCGCTTACTATCCTGGTTTTCTGCTGATGGACCGGTTTACTGTCTGGGCCGGGTGGACAAGCCGGCCGTCTGTGCACTGGCAGCTCGCTGCCAGCGGCACTGATCCTCGTCTGTGCACTGGCAGCGAGCTGCCAGTGGCACGTCACCGCACGCACGTCACCGGTTACGAGCCGAGTTTGAGTTCCTTGACGTTCTGCGCCTGGTGGGGGTGTTCGGCGCCGGCGTAAATCTTGAGTTTCTGCATCTGCTTGCGGCCGAGCTTGGTGCGGGGGACCATGCGTTGCACGGCCAGTTCGAGGATGCGTTCGGGGCGTTTCTGCATCAACTCGGCCGCGGTCTGGATTTTGAGGCCGCCGGGGTAGTGGGAATACGCTTGATACGTCTTCTGCTCGAGCTTCTTGCCGGTGAAGCGCATCTTGGACGCATTGATGACGACAACGAACTCGCCGGTGTCGACATGCGGCGTATAGAGAGGGCGGTGCTTGCCCCGGACGATGTTGGCGATGGTGACGGCGAGGCGGCCGACAACCTGGTTGGAAGCGTCGATCAGGTGCCAGCCCTGCTCAACCTTTCCCTTCGCCGGCATAGTGGTGGACATAGTAGACAATTCCGCAAATGGCTTTCAAATGGAAACAATCATCTTAAGAGGGCTTGTGGAAGCGTCAAGGGGGATTGGAGGGAGGTCAGGTGTCAGGTGTCAGGTGTCAGGTGTCGGCAACCGGATTCAGAACGAAGGCGTTAGATGGCGCAACTGTGACCCTAACGGCTGCCCTCCTAATCTCTGACTCCTGACACCTGATTCCTGATTCCTGATTCCTGATTCCTGATTCCTGATTCCTGATTCCTGATTCCTGACTCCTGCCCCCCCCGCGTGTTATCGGCGTTCGCCGTCGGCGGGGCTGGCCTGGAGGAAGAGGATGCGGGAGCGGTCGGGGGTGAGGACGGCGCCCAGGAGCATGCCGGGCTGGACGTCTTCGAGCGTCGCCTCGCGCTTGCCGGCGACGAAGACTTTTGCTTCCTTGTCCACGTTGTAGGTGGTTTCGCCGGCGCTGATGGTGCCCTTGGCGGCGTCGACGGCTTTGACCACGGCGCGGAACATGGGAAGCTGGACGGCGAGACGGCTGATCGTTTTCTTGTCTTCGGCCAGATTGAAAGAGACGCGTGTTGCCCTGGCGAGATTGGCGGCGGTCACCTCGTAGCTGAAGCGCCCCGCGTGGGCTTCGCTTTTGAAGTCCTTGGGAAGCTGGAATGTCTTGATCCAGGGATCGGCCTCGCCGCCCCCGACGACCTCGATCGTGCCGGCCTTGGCATCAACATTGATGATGACGCCGCTCATCTCAAGGCGATCGCCGCCGCGGCGCGGATCGGGATCGCGGCGCGGATCGCCGTCGCGCGGCCGCTCGCCATCGCGGCGCGGGTCGCCATCGCGGCGCGGGTCGCCATCGCGACGCGGATCGCCATCGCGACGCGGATCGCCGTCGCGGCGCGGATCGCCGTCGCGGCGCGGATCGCCGTCGCGGCGCGCGCCGCCGTGCATGGCGATGACGGTGGCGCGGTCGAAGTCGAGGACGATCTCGGCGCGTGTGCCGGGTTTGAAGTCGGCGAGCTTGGCGGGTTTGCCGTCGATGAGGAGCTTGGCCTTTTCGGCGACTTTCAAGGTGCGATCTTCGCGCTCGTTGCCGACGGTCAGGGTCGACTTCTCCGGGTCGAGATTCTTGAGGGCGACGACCGCACTGGGATGGATCACCTGGATTTCGGCCACGTCCTCCAGGTCGTTGAGGGTCAGGACCACCTGCGTGCCTTTCTCAAGAACGGCGGGGGCGACTTTATCGCCCAGGTTGGAGACGAACGCAACCTCCTTCTTGGCGAGGTGGAAGGCGCGCTCTTCGCGCGAGCGCTCGCCGCCGACGGTTAGCGTGATGAGGCCCTTGGCCTCGTCGAAGGCGACGAAGCCGCCGCGGACCACGTTTTTCTTCGGCGCTCGCTCCTCGCGGCCCTGGAGGAAACTGACGGCGAAGGCATCGAGGGGGGAAGGCGAAACGGCGGGTCGGGCTTCAGCGGCAAACGTTTGCTGAGTAAGCCAGTGGGCGCCAAGGCCGAGGAAGCCGGCGGCGAGCAGGACCAGGGCGGAGATCTTTAGTTTCGCGACGAACATGGCGTTGAGGACTCCTTGTGCGAGTACGGTGATCGAAGGGGGCAGAACGGCCGGCGTCAGGCCGATGAAGGCGAGGCCGGCGTGTGTCGTGGCGGCAATCAGCGCGGCGGGGGCTTTGGGGGCGAGCAGGCCGGCGCAGAGTAGGGCGGCGAGAGGGATGCCGCGGCGCGTGAGGCGTTCGCGCAGCAGCTCGCGGCCGCGTTCGAGGCGTCCCTTGATGCTGCCGGGCGAGCAGCCGAGCTGTTCGGCGGCTTCGTCGCGGGTGCAGCCTTCGAGGCAGCAGAGGATAAGCGGGGCCCGATAGTGAGCGGGAAGGCGGGCGACTTCGTCGTCGAGGGCGCGGGCGACATCGCTCCATTGGTCGGGCGGCGCGGCCTGAGGTCTGGCAGCGGCGGCCCGTTCCTCCTCGTGCCGCTTCATCAACCGGCGGTGGGTTTTGAGGCAGACGCGGCGAGCGACGCCGTGCAGCCAGTTCTTGATCGACTCATGCCAGGCGACGCGGGCGGCTTTGCGAGCGAGCACGAGAAACGTGGCCTGAAAGGCGTCTTCGGCGTCTTGATGGGAGCCGAGGGCGCGGCGGCAAACGCCCATGACCAGGTCGGCATGGCGCTTGACGAGCTGCGCGAAGGCGGCCTCGTCGCCAGCGCGAGAGAAGCGTGCGAGGAGTTCGCGGTCGGTGGGTTCGCGGGCGTCGCCATGCTCGGCGAGGCGGCGCAGGCGGAGAACGGTCTTTTCGAACAAGACGGCCATGCTTTTCTCCTCGCTACATAATCCCTCAAGGGGGAGGCCATGGCACGCTTTTTTTGACAGAAGGCGATAGCCGAGGACGGGCGGGCTTCGCTACGATCAATGTCATGTCGCGACCGCCGCCCTTCCAGCCTTTGCCGCCGCCGAAAACGCCGCCGGTGCCGCCGCCCGGGGCGGTCGCTCCGCCGCGTCCGCCGGGCCGCAAGACGAGCGGGAAGTTCGTGCCGCTGAGCCGGCCGCTGATGAGCGACTACCTGCTGATGCTGCTGGGGTTTTCGCTGTCGCTTTACCTTGGTTTATTGAGCGGATTGCAGCCTGATTTTCGGGCGGCGGAAAGCCAGTTCGCGCTGGCGCTGCGCGGCGTATTGCCGCTGTTGATCTTCTTGCCGATCGGCGTGGTGCTGCTGTGGCCTATCTTCTTCATCTTTGGCAAGTTCGCGGGGCGGACGCAAGGGTTGGCGCTGGGCGAATGGCTCTGGGGCCTGGCCTGGCTGGTGTCGCTGTTTGTCGCGGGGTGGATTTGCTGGAAGGGATCGGGGTCGATTCCGGAGGGGATGGCGTCGGAGGATTTCAAGCATACGTTCTTCGTTGCCTACGTGGTTTACTTGCTGGCAATGGGCGGGGTTGCTTTTGTGGTGTGGGGGATCTGTCTGTTCTCGTCGAAGCTTTATCCATGGACGCATACGTTCGCCCTGGCGGTGCTGTTCTGGCCGGTCGTGCCGCTGGTGTTGACGCTGCTACTGAAGTGGGAGATGCGGTTTTTGTAATGCAGGCGTGAGACGAATCGGACATATGACACCGAGCGGCGGCATATTAGGGCTGGACATTGGCGGGGCGAACCTGAAGGCGGCGCATAGCGGAGGGGGGGCGCGGTGCGCATCGTTTCCCTTGTGGCGCGATCCTTCGGGATTGGAGCGTGCGCTTGCCGATCTCCTTCAGCAGTTTCCCGCCTTTGCCCGAGTGGCGCTCACGATGACGGGCGAATTGTGCGATTGCTTCGCCAGCCAGGCGGAGGGGGTGCGGTTCATTCTGGAGGCGGCGCGGCGGGCGGCGGGGGATGTCGAGACGCGAGTGTGGGGGTTCGGCGAAGCACGAGAAGGTGGCGTCTTTTTGAGCTGGGATGAAGCGGCGTCGAGCCCCGCGCGGGTGGCGGCGGCGAACTGGCTGGCGCAGGCGACCTTCGCGGGGCGACTGGCGCCTGGAGCCGCCGCGCTGCTCATCGACATGGGGTCGACGACGACGGACATCGTGCCGCTCTGGGAGGGCCGGCCCGTGCCGGGGGCGAAAGCCGACCCCGATCGGCTGGCGAAACGGGAGCTGGTTTACACCGGGGCGAGCCGCACGCCCGTTTGCGCGGTGCTGGGCGAAGAGGTGGCGGCGGAGTTCTTCGCGACCATGGCGGATGTCTATCAGGTGCTTGGCGAGCGCGAGCCGGCGGGCGACGAGTCGACGGCGGACGGGCGAGGGGTCGGCATCGACAACGCGCATGCCCGGCTGGCGCGGATGCTGTGCGGGGACCCGGCGACCATGCCGCGCGAGCGAACGATGGAGCTGGCGCGGGCGGCGCGGGATCGACAGGAGGGGATGTTGCGGGAAGCGGTTGCCGCCGTTGGTCGAAGCCTGCCGGAAAAGCCGACGGCCGTGTTGATTTCGGGGTCGGGCGCTTTTGTGCTGCGGCGATTGTTGAGGGGACTTATGGCGGAAGGCAGCCGCAAGTGCATCGATTTGGTTGAGGAATGGGGGGAAGACTTGGCTGGATGCGGGTGTGCATGGGCGGTGGCGCAGCTTTTGTCAGTTGCGGAGAATGACGGAGGTCGCTAGCGTCCATGGCTCTGCCTTTTCTTGCCTGGCCGACCTACGACGTCTTTCCGCCGGCCGATCCGCCGTATTATCGCGTCCGTTACGGGCAGGGCTTCGTCTTGCGAGGCGAGAGACGCTGATCGCCGACAGTGCACTGGCAGCAAGCTGCCAGTGGCACGACCCCGGCACACGAACTGTCCGCGTCGCGCCTCGCACCGTCACTCCGCCGCCGCAGCGTATTCCCCGAGCCATTCGTACTTCGGGTTCTTGTCGAAGAAAAAGAACTCGAGCAGGATCCCCACCGACCAGCGGCGGCGAACCACCTGCTTGCGCTCCCGGTTGGCTATCTTTTCGCGCGCAAAATAGGCCTTGGTCGACAGCTCTTCTACCGGCTCGATCTCGAGCGTCTTCACCATCTTCTTGCGCATCTTCAGGTGATGAGCCATAAGGTTGTCGGGGTCCTGATTCGGCAGGCTTCGCCAAACGGCGCGCGGGCGACGCATCAGGTAGTTTTCCTTTGATGCCGCGCGGTTGCCCGTCTGCAGCGACCAGCTGTCGTCGAAATGCGTGGCAATCATGCAGCGCATCGGCACTGCGTCGCCCGCCGCGGTGAACCCCTGGTTGATCTCGGCGTAGCACTTGTCTCCCGTATTGACGAAGAGCCGAGCGAAGCCTTTCGGGAAATTCTCTAGTTCCGTAACGACCGTGTAATCCATCGCCTGCTCGAAGCCAAGTTCCTCGAAGGCCTCCGTGAGGCGCTGCAACTCGTCGGTGTCGAGATCGGGGAACTTCGACATCCTGGCCGGGCGGAAATCAAGTTCGTCCGGCATGGCGCCCAGGATCGCGCTCTTGGTGCTGACCAGGATCCAAAGGCCGACCGGGATGAGGAAGACCCCCGCGGTGATGCCGATGGCGAGCAAGGGCGGGATGCCGTTTTGCTCGAGCTTCTCCTGGATGAAGTCCATGAGCCAGCGCGGGCCGCGGCCGGAGATGATCAGGACGAAAAGTGCGAGGAAGAGAACGGCGCCCAGGCTGCCGATGACACCCGAGATCATGACGAGCAGGCCGCCTTGGCGCCGCTTGGTCCTATGCGTTCCCTCGTCCTCCTCATCGAAGTCGTCTTCGTTGAAGTCGTCGACCGGCCGGCGCTTCTTCTTGGCGTCGTCCTCCTCAGCCCGCTTCTTGGCTGGACGTCGGCTCTCCTCATCCTCGTCAACCAGCTCCTCCTCCTCGATGTTCTCCGGCGCCGCGGCCTTTTTCTTGAGCGGGCGCTGCGACTCTTCCTCCTCATGCACCGGCCGTTTCGGCGCGCCGGCCTTGACCGCCCCCGAAACGCCGGCCGGCTTCTTAAGCGGCACGCGAATCTTCTGACGGCATGTGGGACAGGTGACGACCATCCCGCGCTCCCCCTCGCTGACCGAGAGGGAATGCTTGCACCCGGGACAAGCGAAACGGGGCATAAGCAACTCCGTGTGTAGATTAGAACCGCGGTCCCTCCTCAAGCGCGCGGGCAACGCCGAGAAGAGCGAATGGGCAACCTGTTCTAACATTTTTTACAGTCGTTCGCCAGCGTGGGCCGTATGGAGAATAGAAGTGGAGGATCGCCCCATGGCTGATCAGAGCGGGAAGGTCGACACACCGCCCGATGGCGAAAAAGTGTTTCTGCGGCGGCTGATGATCGTGACGTTCGCGCTGCTGCTGATCGTCCTGCTCATCTATTTCTTGCGCGAGTTCAGGGCGTTTCTGCAGCCCCTCTTCGTGGCCGTCTTCGTCAGTTACGTGGTCCTTCCCGCCCATCATTTCCTGGTCCGGCGCGGCCTCTCCTCGCTGTTCGCCTATATCCTCTTGCTCGCCTTGCTGCTCGGCTGCTTGATCGGCCTGGGGACCCTGCTTTACAACAACCTGCAGCAACTCATCGCCCGCCTGCCCTTCTACGAAGAACGCTTCCAGCAACTCATCGATGAGCTGCTCACGACCGTCGGCGTCCATGGGCAGGAGCGGCGCGAAGCGATTCACGACCTCTTCCGCATCAACAACGCCAGCACCGAGGAGACCGTCGGCCAGATTCGCTCCTGGCTCGGCTCCTTCCTGGATTTCTTCAGCGCCCTCGCGGTGACCGCCGTTTACTTCATCTTCGTCATCGCAGAGCGCGCCTCGTTCACCAGGCGCATCGCAGCGGCCCTCACTCCGGGTAACGCCGAGCGCGTGTTGCGGATCGCCGTCAACATCAACGAAGCCATCAGCGGTTATCTCGCCGTCAAGACCTTCGTCAGCTTCCTGGGCGGATTGTTCACGGTGCTCATCCTCGCCCTGTTCCGCATCGACTTCTTCATCACCTGGGGCATCCTCGCCTTTCTCTTCAACTTCATCCCTTATCTCGGCAGCCTGGTCGCCACCGTCGTCCCGATCTTTCTGGCCCTGGTCCAACTCGGCTGGTGGCCGGCGATCTTCGTCGCCGTGCTCCTGATCGCGATGCAACAGGCGATCGGCGTGCTCATTGAGCCGCGCATGGCGGGTCAGCGCCTAAATGTCAGCCCGCTTCTGATTCTGCTCTCGCTCTCCTTCTGGGGGCTGGTGTGGGGCATAGTCGGCATGATCCTCGCCGTGCCGCTGCTGGTGATTATCAAGATCGTGCTCGACAACATCGAGGAAACTCGGCCCATCGCGGCCCTGATGGTGAACGTCGATGCCAAGGCGGAGGGGTGATCCGTCAGGCCGGCGGCAAAGCGATGGAGCCGTTCATCGCCGCCAGTTCCGCACGGAGCCTCTGCAAGACGGCGCGCGAGCGGTTGAGATCGCGGCCATCGCGCACCCGGGTTGCGAACTCCTCGATCAGGCTCTGGGCGATCTGTCCTCGCTGGTCGCCTGCGAAGCGCGAATAGGCCAGTGCCTCGAGGTAAATGGGATAGTAAACCGAGCAGTATTCCTGCACCTCTGTCACGACGTCAACGAGCGAACGTCCGGCCTCGAGTTCCTTCTCCCAGCGCGAGATCTCGTTCGCGAACGCGTCGCGCTCACGCTGCTTGCGTGATAGCTCAGGGTTCTCAGCCGGCGTTTCCTCGTCTTCGCCCAACAAGAGGCCGTAAGCCGAGAACAAACCGAGGACCATAATCGAACACGCGCAGATGCGAAACATCTTCCTCTCCCGCTAGCGATTGCCGAGGCGAGGCCTGGAACCACGCCAAGAGGAAGACGCCGCTCAGGGCGAAATAGAGCGCTAAAGTTCGATGAGAGAAACGCGGGGAGCGGGATCTCTAATGAGCCCGCCCTCCCGATCATTTAGAAAGGCATTGCGGACGCCAAGACAGGTCGACGGCGTCAGCCGGGGTGCTCATGCGTGCGCCGATGAGTTAACATTTTCCGCAACACGATCCCGCCCGCGACCGCTCCTAATCCAAGGGCTGCCAGCTTCAACAGAGTTGGGTCCCAGACTGAGGAGGGCACCGACACCACTCCCCCTTCGTCCATCAACGCAGGTCGATTCACATATCGCCCGTGCGCGGGGACCGCGACCTTGCTCCAGTCGTGCACCAGTTGATTCAACTCGCTCCTCATCTCCTCGCCATACATCGGCACGCCATGCCCCGTCGCCGCGATCTCCGGCCGCAGCTGAGCAAGGAGGGCGACCGAACGATAAGCGGCTTCCCAGTCGGGCGTGAAGTAAGCCGGTGGACGCCGCACGCCCGGCGCCTGCGTGAGCACCCCGATCATCGACTCCTGCTTCTGCGTGACGAACGCGTCACCGACGATCAGGGCACGATCCGAATCGCGGAAGAGCGAGACATGACCCGGCGCATGCCCAGGCGTATGTACCCAGCGCCAGCCCGGCATGCCGGGGACCGTGCCGTCCTCCGGCAGCGGATGGATGCGCGGCCTGAAGTCATAGGGCCCACGCGGGTAAAGGCGCGAGAGGAAAGCCATCGCGCCGCCGCCGACCGCCGGATCAGGCGGCGGATAAGCGGAACGGCCGGTCAGGTAAGGCAGTTCGAGCTTGTGCGCGAAGATGGGCGCCTGCCAGTAATCCGCCAAGTAGGGCAGCGCGCCGACGTGATCGAAGTGGCCATGTGTCAGGATGATGGCGGCGGGGCGCGCGCTGCCAAAGCGGCTTTCGGCGGCGGAGCGAATGGTGTTGGCGGAGAAGACCAGCCCAGCATCGATCAGCGCCCAGCCGCGATCGGCGGCATTCTCTTGTCCATACATGTAGACGTTGACGAGGGAGAGCGGCAGGCAGGCGAGATCGGAGGTCACCTCGAGCAGCCCGCCGCTCAAGCGGACGGCCTGCTCATGCATCAGACTCGTGTGCGAGGTCTCAAGAAGCTGCTGGGCCATGGAAGAAAACTCCTTGGTTTTTAGACGAGGGACACCAGGCGAGAGGAGCAAAGTGGATGCCAGGCTGGTCGGCGGGGTCGGGAGACCCGCGCCGAGCGCCGGGAGAGCCGCGACTCTCCCTGCATCTCGACATAGTGGTGAAAGGACGGCTCACCCGTTCGGCTTGAGCACAACCTTCATGCAGTTGTCCATCTTGTCGCGAAACAGCTTGTAACCCATCGGCGCTTCATCTATTTTCAGCCGGTGGGTGATGATGAAGCTCGGGTCGATGTCGCCCTTCATGATCCGCTCCAGCAGCGGCCGCATGTATTTCTGCACATGGGTCTGACCCGTCCTGATCGTAAGCGACCGGTTCATGATCGCGCCCATCGGCACCTTGTCAATCAAACCACCATAGACCCCAGGCACGGAGAGCGTGCCGCCGCTGCGGCAAGCCATCGCCATCTCGCGCAGAACATAAGGACGGTCCGTCTCCATCATCGCCATGGTCTTGATCCGGTCATAGGCGCCGTGCAAGCCATGCGCGTGCGCCTCCATGCCCACCGCATCGATGCAATGATCCGGTCCGCGTCCCCCGGTCATGTTGGCGAGCGCCTCCAGCGTGTTCTCCTTGCTGTAATCGATCACCTCGGCGCCCGCGCGCTCCCGGGCCATCCGCAGGCGATACTCGAAGCGATCGATGCCGATGACGCGCTCCGCGCCCAGCAGGAACGCGCTGCGCATCGTGAGCTGCCCCACCGGCCCGCAACCCCACACCGCCACGGTGTCGCCTGACCGTATGTTGCATTGCTCCGCCGCCATGTAACCCGTCGGAAAGATGTCCGAGAGGAACAGCACCTGCTCGTCGCTCAGGTTCTCCGGCACCTTCAGCAGGTTGAAGTCTGCCAGCGCCACCCGTGCATACTGCGCCTGCCCGCCCGCGTAACCGCCGGTGAGATGCGAGTAGCCGTAGATGCCGGCCGTGGTATGCCCCCACATCTTCTCCGCCAGCCAGGCGTTCGGGTTAGTGTTCTCGCAAAGCGAGTAGAGTTCCTCCTTGCACAACAAGCACTTGCCGCACGCGATCGGAAACGGATTGACCACCCGATCGCCCACCTTGATGTTCCTCACCTCGGGCCCAACCTCGACCACGATGCCCATGAACTCATGGCCGAGAATGTCGCCCTTCTCCATGGTCGGGACGAAGCCGTCGGCCAGGTGCAGGTCGGAGCCGCAGATCGCGCTGGACGTGATGCGGAGGATGGCATCGCGCGGGTTGATGATGGTGGGATCCGGCACTTCTTCAACGGTCAGTTTGTTCGTGCCCTGCCAGCATAACGCCTTCATGTTTGAGTTCCCTTTAATGTTCAAACGTATTTTTCCGCCGCCACCGGGCTTTCCCCGGTGGAGCGACGACTGATTGGCTAGACGGCGACGGCCTTTGTCTCCCGCCGCCACTCGGGCTCGCCCCGGTGGAGCGACGACTGCTCAGCTAGACGCGCCGCCTCTGTTCATCCGCCCCGCCTTGCCGTCAACCAAGCCCGCCGCCTCTTGCGGGTCGCGGCTGAGTTCCAGGCTCGCGAGCAGGTCCATGACCGTCACGCCGAGGACCGCCGCAATCGCCCCGATGATGCGACCCGGCTCGGCATCGCGCTGCTTCATCGCAGCGAGCAGAAGTGAGATATCCATGACATCCCCGGCCACCCGTCCCCAGAGCCAGCCGGCCGGACGCTTGCCCATCAGAATGCCAATGCCCGTCGTGATCTCCCGCGCCCCCAGCGCGGGCAGCATCACGGGATGGCGTCCCACGCCAATCATCTTGCCCAGCCCATTGGGCACGAGCACCTCGGCCAGGCCCAAACCGATGCTGAAGTAACCGAGGAAACGCGAGATGCGGTCTTCCAGCACCATGATCCCCGTCTGCTGCCATGACTCGCGCCCCCGACCGCTCGGCTGTCCCAGCGTCGAAGGAATCTCGCCCGCTTCGAGCATGCGTTTCAGGCGGCGCAAATCCTCTTTCACCTGCTGATCGCCCGATTGCCCGAACAGCCAGGCCACCGCCGCACCGATTTTCCCCGCCGGCGGCGCATAGCGCATGATCACATGCACGACCGTGCCACGGTTGCCGGTCGCCCGCTGAAAGCGCACCACGCCCGCCGTATCGACCATCGATCCGGGCACCGAGCGCCAGGAGATCGACTCGTTCGGCACTTCATCGACGATGTCCGCGTCCCACTCGACGCGTCCGGCCATCGGCGCCTGAGCGACCCAGTGCGAGCGATTGCCGCCCGTCTCGGTCACCGACTGTAAATGTCCCATGAACTTGGGCAGGTTCTCTACCCGCCGCCAGAAGCGATAAAGCTCTTCGGGTGATTTGTGGATGGTGACCACTCGCTCCACCATCACGCCTCGGTTCGCCGCGCTATCGTTCCCCGCGGTGTTCATGCCCAGCGCTGAATAGAGTTCACACTTGCCGGTCGCGCCGCGCTTGAGCAGAAAGCCGCCCAGCGCCGCCAACCCCAGCCCCGCCAGCGAGCCGCGTGACAGGCCAAACGCCGCAAGCGCTCCGCCGCCGACGAGCGAGGCCCAGCGCTCCGTCTTCCCAACATTGCCGGTGCTTGTTCCCATTGACGCTTGTTGTCCGGACACCTGGTTGCCAGCCTGTCCTGTCGGCTGATTCGCCTGCGTCGCCGAACGCGAGCCGGCCATGGTTGTCGCCATCTTGTTTCTCCTTCTCCTCAACCTCAAGGAACGGGAATGAACGTGGGGCGAGGAAACAGCCGTATGGCGGCAAATGAAGTGCCCAAACCGGAGGGCGTTCCCTTTTGAGGACGGCTCGATCGACTTCCATAGGTCCCTTCCACCTCTGCCCGTGTGAAGGCGACGGAAGAGCGCGCGCCCCTAACTTGGGGGATAGGGTTGGCCCAGCTTTTGAGATTTAACCACCTGAGATTTAAGAGCTTGAAACATTCCGATTACTAATTCCCACGCTTTGTGTGCCTCCCTAGGCCTCTACTACCTATTTTCTGCGTAAGCGTGCCCCCATGAAGCGCACAACTCCGTGCATTTCTCATCTTTTTGCCCACCATTTTTCTACGTTCAGAACCCCTGCTCGCTTTGGTCCGCCTCCCGATATTGCCCCTAGCGAAAAAAATGTAGAAAAAATTTGACATTCGCCGCAACCTGAAATACACTTTCGCCTCAACAGCGCGCCGGCGCCGCCCTGCTATGGTTGTCGTTGTCTTACCTGGCTCAAAAAGGATCGCCTGATCGTCAAAGGCTCTTCTCGCGCGATGGCTCCCCCTCGTCCATCATCGCGCTAGCCGTTTCATTCATCCTCCCCTTCAACGACGCCCGCATGGCCCAAAGGCCACTCGCGTGGAAAGTACGCACCTTGAGTTGGAGTAACCGCACATGAGTTTCACCAAGATGATTCAAAAGTCCTTTCGCCGGTGGCTAGGCGGCTCTTGCAAACCAATTAACAATCGGGATAAGAAAGCCAAGTGCGCGGTCGAGCTTCTTGAAGATCGCGTGACTCCAACCGCTCTGGGCGGCTCCTGGACGGATCTCGCCGCGAGCGGCGGGCCTACACGCACGGGCATGTCGGCCATGCTTCTTTCCGACGGCCGCATTGCGATCCAGCAAGAGGTCGCAAATGGCGCTCCAACGAGCGGGTGGTTCGCACTTAGTCCGGACACCAACGGAAACATCAACAGCTATATCAACGGCTCATTCTCAACGCTCGACGGGATGGATGTTTCCCGCCGCTTCGCCACCACTGCCCTGCTGCCGGACGGCCGTATCTTCATCGTCGGCGGTGAGTACTCTACGCCATTCGACTTCACAAACGCCGTGGAAATCTACGATCCAGTCACCGACCTTTGGACCAGCAAAGCCCCTGTCCCGACGCCCAACACGCAGGTCGGCTCCAATCCTCCCCCAACGGCGAGATCCCAGTTCGGCGATGACCCCATTCAGGTTTTGGCGCCTGACGCTGCACATCCTCAAGGGCAGATCTTGGCCGGGTATTTCAACGGCGCCACAACCTATCGCTACGATGTGGCAACCGACACCTGGACGACGACGGCCGGCGCCAAGCTGCGCGGTGATAGCAGTGACGAAGAGACATGGGTCAAACTCCCTGATGGCAGCATCCTCTCCTACGACATCTTCGCGAGCATCAGCTCGGGCGTTTTCCAAGCGCAGCGCTATGTACCATCCTCGGACATGTGGGTCGACGCGAGCAATACGAGCGGGACGGTCCCCTTGCTCAGCGACGGACCGCCGGCAGCCAGCGGCGCTTTCCCCTCCCCTGGCAACCTGGAAGGCGCTGAACTCGGCCCGGCCTTTATGATGACCAACGGCAAGGCCATTTTCTTCGGCGGCAACGGCAACACCGCCATTTACGACCCCGCAACCGACACCTGGACCGCCGGCCCCACCCAGCCCACCCGGCCTAATAGCGCCGCGATCACCGGCGCCACCAATGTGCAGGGGACCGTCACTACGGCCAGCAACGGCACCCCGATTGTCATCACGACCACGAGCACAACGGGCCTGAATCCGGGCGATCTGGTCACGGTGAGCGGCGTTACCGGCAACGCCAACGCCAACGGCAACTTCTTGGCCGCCAACGTGACGCCCACCACGTTCCAGCTGACCGACCTCCAAGGCAATAACATTGTCGGAAGCGGCTCCGGCACCGGTGGAACCTGGTTCGCCGGCATCACAATCACGGCCGCCAACACCACAGGCCTGAGCAATGGTCAGTACGTGACCATCGCCAACGTGAATGGCAACAGCGCTGCAAATGGCTCTTGGACCATCTTCAACCTCACCGGGACAACGTTTCAACTCGTTGGTCCCAAACCCAACGGCAACTTCAGCGCTAGCCCAAGCGCCACCTGGTCCACCGGCCAGCTCGTCATGTCGGATGCGCCCGGTGCGGTCCTGCCCAACGGACATATCCTGCTCGCGTACTCGCCCATGGGCGGCCTCGCTCCGGGCAACGGCTATTCCTTCCCCGCGCCGTCCTTTATTTATGAGTTCGACCCCACCGACAATACGTTCACCGATGTCTCTCCCGGCATCGGTGGCATTGTGACCGGCGGCCACACCCTCACTCCCGACGCTTTTCAACTGAACATGCTTCTGCTGCCCACCGGGCAGGTGCTGCTCGGCGACGAGTCAAGCACCAACATTCAGGTCTTCACACCCAACGGCGGCCCGGACGATAGCTGGCGGCCCGTCATCACCAACGTCGCCGCCACTGCCACCGCGGGCACTTACCTTCTTGTCGGCCAGCGTCTCAACGGCCTTTCCGAAGGCGCCACGTATGGCGACGACATGGAGCAGTCGAGCAACTATCCCATCCTCCAGTTCACGGATGCCGGCGGAACGTTCTACGCCAAGACCTTCAACTGGAGCAGCGTCGGTGTCCAAACGGCCGGGGATACGGCCCGGCAGACAGTTAACTTCACCCTGCCAAGCGGCCACCCTCTTAGCGGCATCACCAACGTCACCGTCATAGCCAACGGCATCCCTTCCAAGACAGTCAACTTGAAGGGCAACGATACGCTGGACAGCGCAACTGTCCTTGGCTCGGACCCAAAGATCATACGCTACGGCGAGATCGACTCCGAAGACGACGTCGATTTCTACAAGTACACCGCCGAAGACACAGGGAAGGTGATCGCCAACACCTTCTACAGCAACGTGGATGGCCAGACCCTGGAAATGCGCGTGTGGGACGCGGACGGCAACATCATCGCCACCGGGACTCTCACGAGCGTTACGCCGGGCATGGACCGAGTGGGCGTCGTCATCCCGGTGGTCGCTCAGAAAGATTACTTCATCGAGGTCTTCAGCAGCGACGGCAACACCAACTCCTACAGCCTCGAAATAGAGAACATCCCCGCTCCCATCCCCAACCTCGTCGATCTCGACCCGAGCACCGACACCGGCACGAACGACACTGACAACAACACCTTCGGCGATCCCACCAACGCCAACCGCAACGCCCACATCTATATCCAGGCCGACCTGGGCGACTTCGCCGCCGAAGGCATCACGATCATCGCCGATCCCACCGTCGCCGCCAATCGCGTGAATGGCGCCGCCGTGGAAGTGTTGGTCAACGGAGTCTCGGTGGGATTTGCCACGCCCATCAGCGGCACGGACAACACACTCTACGAGTTCAACCTGACCCCTGACCAGCTTAACGACCGCTTCCCCATCACCCCGCCCGCCGGGCCCGCCCGCGGTTGGCTCAATCAGGTGACCGCCGCCGTTCGCATCTTCGATAATCGGGGAGACGCGGAAGGCGACCCCGCCCCGGCCTCGGGCCGCACGCAGCTATCCGTCCCGCTGCAGCTCACGTTCGATCCCACCGCCCCCGTCGCCCCCACCGCCCCCGACCTGCTCGCCTCCAGCGACAGCGCCGGCTGCCCCGGCACCACCGACACCGATAACATCACCAACGTCAGCTCGCCGACCTTCGCCGGCACCGGCGAAATGAACACCATCGTCCGCATCTATGCCACCAAGGTCGTTGGCGGCAACCCGGTCGGCGGCGCCCTGCTGGTCGGTCAGGGCAAGGTTGGCTCCGACAATACCGACGGCGTCACCGGCAACGGCATCGGCGCGTGGGCCGTCACGGTCGGACCTCTCACGGACGGCGTCTACAACATCACCGCCACCCTCGAGGACCTGGCCGGCAACATCAGCCCCGCCTCCACCGCGCTTCAGATCACGATCGACACCGAACCCCCGCAGCGGCCCACCCTCGATCTCGCCGACATCTCCGATAGCGGCCGCAACAACAAGGACAACATCACCAACAACCTCAATACCACGCTGCCCGGCTTCCTGCGCTTCCGCGTAACCTCCGATCCGGGCACCTGGGTCATCATCAAGGACGGCAACACCGTCATTGATGGCCCCTTCCTCATGCCGGCCGCCGGCTTCGTCTTCCGCGACATTGCCGCCGCCCAATTCCCCACCGATCGCGACTACCTGCTCAGCGCCGAAGCGAGCGATCTCGCCTGCAACATCAGCGCTCAGTCCGAGGAGTTGATCGTCGAAGTGGACCGGACCGCCCCCGGCGCACCGACCGTCAACTTGCACCCCAACAGCGACTCCGGCGTGAGCATCGATCCACCGACCCTGGTGGACTTCGTCACCAACAGGACCACGCCGGAACTCTTCGGTACCGCTGAGGCCGATGCCATCATTCACGTTTCCGCGAGTCTGAGCGACGCAAGCACGAGCCTCGGATTGACCGTGGCCATCCCGCTGGACGGCAACCAGGCCTTCCCCAATGGGCAGTGGAACCTCGTCAGCACCCGCAATCTGAACGATCCCAACTTCTTCGCCTTGGACGGCACGCGCGACATCCGCGCCACTGCCGAGGACCGCGCCGGCAACGTCTCCCAGCAAGGGCAGGCGTTCATCTTCATCGACACGCAGGGGCCGCAGGTCACCAACGTGCAGATCACCGGTAGCCCGGCCTTCAATCTCTTCGGCGTCAAGGCAGGCAACCTGGCGCAGGGACCGACCCCGCTGGTCAACTCCCTTACCCTTTCCTTCCGGGATCTGCCGGACCGCGACGCCACGAACTTCCCCAATCACGTCGCACTCGACGCCTTGTTGGCGCAGGCAAGCTCCTACTCCATCAAGGGAGACTTGAGCGGCTACATCACCATTCAGCAGATCATCGTCACGAACGACCCGGTCGTCGACGGCCAGCCGGCCACCGCAACGGTGCAGCTCATCTTCGCCGCCCCGCTCCCCGACGACCGCTTCACCCTCACCATCAGCGACCATATCGCCGATCCAGCGGGCAACGCCCTGGACGGCGAAAGCAACGCCGCCGAGCCTCAAGGCGCTCCGACTTTCCCGTCGGGCGACGGCGTCCCCGGCGGTTCCTTCACCGCTCGCTTCACCGTCGACAGCCGCCCCGAGATCGGGGTTTATGATCACGGTCAGACCCGCGCCGACATCAACGGCAACGGCGTTTGGGATCCCCTCGGCGTCGGCGACGCCGCCAACCACGACCTGGCCTTCATCTTCGGCCTTTACACCGACGCCCTGTTTGCCGGCAACCTGGGGACCGCGAACGACTTCGACAAGCTCGGCGCTTACGGCAAGGACCTGGTCAACGGCGTGAATGTCTTCCGCTTCCTGCTCGACCTCAACGGCGACGGCAAGTTCAGCGAGGCCGACGGCGATTTGCTCGTCGTACCCACGCGCCAGATCAACGGCTTACCGGTCGCCGGCGAGTTCATCGACGACCCCACCAACCCGGCGCACCCCGATCAGCAGATCGGCCTTTTCGATGGGACCGCCTGGTACCTCGATACCAACGGCAATAATGACATCGACTTCGGCGACACCGTCGTCGTCAATGGCCTGCGCGGCTTCCCGATCGTCGGCGATTTCGACGGCGATGGCCTTGTGGACCTGGCCACCTACCAGCCCGACAACAACATCTTCCAGTTCGACCTGCAGTTCAACGGTTTTGGCCAGATCGACGACACCATCAGTGTCGACGGAAAGGTCAATGCCCCCGCCGTCGCCGAGCGCCCGGTGGCGGCCGACATCAATCAGGACGGCATCACCGATATCGGTCTCTACTTGCCGCAAGGCCTCGATGCGCAGCATCCGGTGTCCGCCAACTGGTACTTCCTCGTCTCCGATCGCGCCGTGCAGCGGGAACTGGCGATCGGCTCCGCGGACCTGCTCGACCACGTGTTCAACCAGACGCCCTTCACCCAAGACGTCGCGTACTCCTTCGGCAACGGTTTCGAGCTGCCGATCATCGGCAACTTCGATCCCCCGGTTTCCGGCGCCTCCCCCGGGGAGGGCGACTCCACCGGCGGAACCGGCACGGTGACGCCGCCGGCCAACCAGGCGCCCACCGTCGCAACCGCGGCCTCCGCGACCGCCGCGGTGTTCACGGGAAGTTCGACGACCCTGCGGGTGCTCGGCGCCGACGATGCCGGCGAGTCGAGCCTCTCCTACACCTGGAGCAGCACGGGACCGGCGGCCGTTGCGTTCTCTTCGAACGGCGACAACGGGGCGAAGAACACAAACGTGACATTCACGGCGTCCGGAACTTACAAGTTCACTGTGACGATTCGTGATGCGGCGGGGCTGACGACAACCAGCCAGGTAAGCGTGACCGTCACCGTGCCGCCGCCCAACAAGGCGCCGACTGTCAAGACGGCCGCCAAGGCGACCCTCGCTACGACAGGCCGAACCGCAGCTTTGACCGTTACAGGCGCCGACGACGGCGGCACTACGAACCTGACCTACACCTGGTCGGCCCGCGTCAAGCCGGCCGGCGCGGCCGATCCGACCTTCAGTGCCAACTTCACCAACGCGGCGCGCAGCTCGACCGTGACCTTCTACCAGGCGGGCACCTACACGTTTGATGTGGTCATCCGCGACAAGCAAGGCGCGAGCGTCACCAGCAGCGTGACGGTCAGGGTGCTGCAGAAAACCTCGGCCATCTACCTGACGCCCGGCTCGGCCTCCATCGGCCTTGGCCAGACGGTGCAGTTCCGGGCCACCGCCATGGATCAGTTCGGGGTGGCGATGGCCGTACAGCCTGCCATTAAATGGTCGAAGTCCGGGCCGGGCACGCTCACGTCGACGGGCCTGTACAAGGCATCGACAAGCCCCGGCCGAATCACGGTCACCGCGAGCGCTGGCACGGTGAAGGCCTCGGCAATCGTGAACGTGCTGACGACTCTCTAGGCCAAAACGGCTGCATTGTGGAGAAATATTGCAAGGTCCGTGGCGCAAGTCACGGACCTTGATTATTGACGGACCTACTTCCGCGCTGCCAGTTCCCGGCTCTGCCAGGCGGCGAGCAAGAACCAGCGTCGCTGCGCGAAGTTGTCCTCCGTCGCCTTCTTCAGGTCCTGCCAGGCGACGAAGGCCTTCGCCTTGTCCCCATCCTTCTCGCCGGCGAGCGCTTCCAGGGCCAGTCCTTCGTTCTTGTCTGCCTTGTCAATCAGCGTTTTGACGTCGTCTTCCCTGTCGACCCGTGCCTTCAGGGTCTCGTATAGCTGCCTGACCGCTTCGTTGTCCTTGGAGTAGTTTTCGCCCAGGATGCCCCAACCGCGCAGCGTCGGATTGTCGTCGTCCTTGAGTTTCGTCAGCTCCTGCCAGACGCTCGCCGCCTTCTCGAGCTTGCCGCCGTCTTCGTAGTCCAGCGCCTCCCAGGCCAGCTCTTCCTGCTTGTTTTCCGCGCGCATCTTGGCGTTGCGGCGATTGTGCGTCGTGTGCTCGGTCTCCTCGAACTGCAGCCGATCGCGATAGGAACGGACCAGCTTGGCGCGCGAGTCGCCCGAATGCCAGCGCAGGAACTGCTCGGCCATCGGCATCCCTCGCTGCCGGTCGTGATAGTCCTTCGCCTCCATCTGCAGATCAAGCCGGTGAAAAAGGGCGTCGGGATCGGGCGGCTTGAAGAAGAGGACATAGCCGCCGTAACCCAGGCCGCCCAGCGCCAGAGCGACGACCAGCAGCGTGAACCAGCCCTTGCGGAAGAAGGGCAGCGGCTTCTTCTTTTTCTTCTTGCGACCGAGCAGCTCGCGGGCGATGTCCTTGTCGGTCTCGTCAAACTTCGCCTCGACTCCGACCTTATCGATCTTCCGCCTGGTCGCCGCGTCGATTCCCGCGCTTTGCTGCGCCAGCACCTTCTCCTGCACCAGCTGCAGCGATTGCGCCACCAGGTTGGCGTTGAGCGGCCGCTTCTCCGGCTCCTTCTCCAGGAGCTGGCAGACGAGCGTATCGAGCCAGACCGGGATATCGAGCACGATGCGCGACGGCCGCTCGAACGTCCCCTTCGTGTGCAGCTTGAACATCTCGATGATATTGTCGGCCACGAAAGGCTTGCGGCCCGTGAGCAGTTCGTAGAACATCACGCCCATCGAGTAGAGGTCGCTCTTGGCGCTCAGCTCGCGCAGGCCGCGGCACTGCTCGGGCGACATGTAGGCGGCGGTGCCGACGGTGGAGTTGTCGGCGGTGAGGGCAGTGACATCGGTGTCCTTGGCGATGCCGAAGTCCGTCAGCTTGATGGCGCCATTTTTGAGCACCATGAGGTTGGAGGGTTTCAGGTCGCGATGGATGATGCCGCGCTCGTGAGCATGCTGCAGGGCGGCGCAGAGCTGCGTGCCGATGGTGACGACTTCCTCCCAGGTGAGCCGGCCGCGCCGCGCCAGGACCTTATCGAGCGACTCGCCCTCGACATACTCCATGACATAGAGCGGGGCGCCATGGTATTTGCCGGAGCGGAAGATCCTGGCGATATGGGGATGGTCGAGCTGCTTGAGGATGCTGATCTCGCGCTCGAAGCGGCGCAGGGCGTTTTCGTTGGCGATCAGGCCCGGCGCAATGATCTTGATGGCGACGCGCTCGTCCGTATCGGCGTTGCGGCCGCGGTAGACCGAGCCCATGGCGCCGGCCCCGACTTCCTTCTCCACGACATAAGGGCCGAGTTGTTTCCCTGCGAGCATGATGTGATCGAGTCCGATTACTTGCGGTCGCGGTAGCCGCGCGGATGGGACTGGTGCCATTTCCAGGCGCTGGCAACGATGGAGCGGAGATCATTGTAGCGCGGTTTCCAGCCGAGTTCGCGCTGGATTTTCTCAGAAGAGGCGACCAGGACGGGTGGATCGCCGGCGCGGCGCGGCCCCACCTTCACCGGCGCCTTCTTGCCGGTCACCTCTTCCACCGCGGCGATCACCTCGCGCACGCTGTAGCCTCTGCCGATGCCCAGGTTGTAATGCAGGGCCGAGCCGTTGCTGAGCTTCTCCAGCGCGAGCAAGTGCGCGGAGGCCAGGTCATCAACGTGGATGTAGTCGCGGATGCAGGTCCCATCGGGTGTCGGGTAGTCGTCGCCGAAGATCTCGATGTGCGGCCGTTGCCCGACGGCGGCCTGGATGACGAGCGGGATCAGGTGCGTCTCGGGATCATGGTCCTCGCCGATGCTGGCGTCTTCGGTTGCGCCGGAGGCGTTGAAGTAGCGCAGCGCCGCAAAGCCCCAGCCATAGGCGTGCGCGTAATCGGCAAGCGTCTTCTCGACCGCCAGCTTCGATTGCCCGTAGGGGTTGATCGGATGCTGCGGCGTTGCCTCGGTTATCGGCATCTGCTCGGGCACGCCGAAGGTGGCGGCCGTCGAGGAGAAGACAAAGCGGCCGATGCCCTGCCGCCGCATGCAGTCCATCAGGCCGAAGGTGTTGATGAAGTTGTTCTGCCAGTACTTGGCCGGCTCCTTCACCGATTCGCCGACAAAGCAGAAGGCGGCGAAATGCACCACCGCCTCGATGCGCTTCTCGAGCAAAAGCTGGTCGAGACGATGCACATCCTTGAGATCGGCGACGATCAGCCGGTCCGCGGGCACGGCGGCGCGATGGCCGAAGCAGAGATTGTCATAGACCCAGACATCATGCCCGCGGCTGAGGAAGAGCTTGACGGCATGAGAACCGATATATCCGGCGCCGCCGGTGACAAGAATACGCATCGTTACCCCAAGGATGGCGATCTGAAAGACATCATCTCTAGTGTAGCCGAGGCCGGATGGGCTAAACACCTCGGCTGTCTATCGGGATCGCTCGAAGCGAGCCCGGTAGACCTCCTGATCCCGCTCGAGCGCCTTTCGCTCGAAGTTCGTCTGTAACTCGGCGTCCGCCTCAGCAGGCATTTCGCATAGCCCTGCCAGCCCGCGAAGCATCCCAACGCTCATCTCGAAATACTCTTTCACGTCGGTTGCGAAGTGAAGGACGCCGCAGGGTTGGAGCACTTGCACGAGGCGAGCGGCGAACTCCTCGTTGAAGAGTCGCCGCTTGTGATGCCGCTTCTTCCACCAGGGATCGGGGAAGTAGATGTGCAGGGCATGAACGCTTGCCTCGGCGATCCACTCCTTGAGCAGCCAGCGCGCGTCCGCGGAGATCAGGCGGACGTTGCCGCGCTGCCGCTTGGCGATGCGGGTGGCGGTGAAGAGGGTATAAGCCCGCTCCTTCTCGATGCCGAGGAAGTTGCGATTGGACCGAGCAGCGCTGGCGTTGAGCAGAAAGAGGCCTTTGCCAAAGCCGATTTCAATTTCGACAGGGCGATCATTGCCGAAGACTTCGGGCCAGTCGAGCGGTTGCTTGCCGGTGTAGGAGGCGGTGGCGGTCTCGTGCGGCGGCGGAGCGGGATCGTCTCCCGCAGCTTGCGGCGAGCGGACCATTCGCGGAGCGGGAATCTCAAGCAGGTAGGGCGCGAGGACTTCGAGCGGCAGCCGGCTTGACTTGCGCACCGTCAGCCCTCTTTGCGGCGCATCGGCACGCCGATGATGTCGCCGTGAAAGACCATCGTTTCGTTCACGAAACCTTGCACGTTGAAGACGGTCTGCCGGCGATGAAACTTGGTCCCCTTGCCAACGAGGATAAGCCGCTCGCCCGGGTGAACGGTGCCGCGAAAGCGGACGTTTTCCATGCCGCCGAAGCCCATGAAGTCCCCGGCCTGAGAATAGCCGGTCTTGATGATATAGAAGCTGCAAAGTTGCGCCGCCGCCTCACACATCAAAACACCCGGCAGCAGCGGATAACCGGGCATGTGGCCGCGCACCCAGAATTCATCGTCGCGCACGTCCTTGTAGCCAACGATAACCTGGTTCGCCGTGTCCAGGAGGACGATGCCGTCGAGTTGCTCCATGGTCTCGCGTTGAGGATTGATGGCGCGGATATCCTCCTTGCCGAAAAGGACCTTGCTGGTGTCGATATTGCCGAGTTCGTAATGGAGTTCCGGCGGCATGTGTTTCTCGATTTCAGGAAGACGGCATTATCATATCGGCCACCTGAGAGAGTTCCGTCAGTAAAGCGTCGGGTCGGGTTTGCGGATCTTTGACCTGCTCGCGCGTAGCTTCCAGAGATTCCTTGTCTCCGGCATAAAGGGCCGTTCGCATGCCGAGCCGCTTGGCGGGAATGATGTCCTTCTCCATGCGCGAGCCGATGTGCAAAACCTGATGCGGGGCGATTCCCTGCTTCTCGGCCGCGGCGAGGAAATGGCGAAAGAGCCGCTCGGAGGGTTTGCGGCCGCGCTGCTCATACGACAAGGCGCGCAAATCCTTGGCGAAGGCCTCCTCGATCGAGAGCGAGGACCCCTCATGCTTGATGGCCCGCTGGAGCTGCGTCAGCGTAAAGCATTGAGCGTCGGCGATGCAGCCCTGCAGCACGCCGCACGACTGGATGTGCTCGAGCGCCCGGGCCGCGCCTTCATTGGCCCGCACGCCCTGCAGGCTTGCGTGAAAGAAGTAGGCGATCTTACGGCTGTATTCGTTAAGGGAGCCGAAAAAGCCGGCGTCGAACTTGTAATCCTTCTGCAGCAGCTTCTTGACGATCGCTTCCCAGATCTTGTCGGCGTGCAGTTCCGGGTATTTCTCGCCCGGCGAGGGGGCCATCTTCTGCTCGCTCAACACCCGGTCGTAAATCTGCCCCATGTATTCGGAGGGCTGCCCCGGCTTGCGGCTCATCGAACCCCACATCTTGAATTCCTGCACGGTCTTCTCAAGCGCCGTCTCCATCACGAACTTGTTGGGGTGTACGAACAGGAGTTCACCGCTTGAGATCGACAGCAGCGTGCCGTAGATGCTCCAGCTCACCGCGCGAATCTCGGGCTTGGGCGCCACATGCGCCTTTGCCTTGGCCGGCTGCGCTTCGGGCGCCGTCGGCCAAGGCAAGTCGCGCGTATCCAGATAGTCGGCATACTGATCGAGCGTCAAGGGCATAAGAGTTCAACCTACCAAGAGGCCGATGACGCTTCAATCGTTAAGCTACTTCGCTTCCTTGTTGTCCTTCTCGGTGATGATCCAGAGATGGAGTTCGTACTTCTCGCCGCCGACCTCGATGGTTCGGCTTTCGTTCGGCTTCCAGTCGCCCATGAGGAAGCGGTGGGAGACGACGCGTGAGCCGGGCTTCAAGGTGCCGCGGAGCATGGGACGCATGGCGAGGTTGAGGTCCTGGCCCATGTAGAGCGTGACGACGCTGGCCTCGGCGGCGCTTTTCATCTTCAGTGCGTCGGCGACCTTGAACTCAACCTTGTCGGAAACGCCCCACTTCTTGGCGATCTCGTTAGATTCCTCCACGCGGGCCGGGTCGATGTCGAAGCCCTTGCCGCTCTTGGCGCCGAACTCCTTGACGGCGGTATTGACAAACCGCCCATCACCGCAGCCAATGTCCCAGACGACATCTCCCTTGCCGACCTTGGCCATCTTCAGCATCTCGACGGCGACCTCTTGCGGCGTGGCCACATAGCGGACGATGATGTCGTCGCGCTCTTTCGGATCGGCTTTGCGCAGGTCGACGGTCAGGCTATCGCCGCCCTTGAAGGTGACGACCTTGGTGCGGGTGAAGCGCGTATAGTTGTTCGGCTCCCACTGCGCCTTGAAGGTCATCACATATTCGCCGCCCGCTTCCAGGCCGGGGATATCGAACTTGCGCGTCGATCCGGATTGCTTGGTGGATTTGCCGTCGATCCAGAGCTTGGCGTCATCTTCAACGAGGTGGACGGTGATCTTGGTGGTGGACTTGTCGCCCGCTACGCCACGGGGCAGGGCGACGAACAGACAGAGGGCGGACGCGACGACGAGGACGCCCGCGCAGCGATGCAGCCTGAACACGGTTCTCTCCTTAGCAGGGTATCAGAAGCTAGCTGTCATCGTAGGAACTGCGCGGGCGGCCGGGCAGGACAGAAAAGCGGATGTCGCCCAGATCGGCTTGCTGGCTTTCGATACGCGCACGAACCTCGTTGCCCGTTTGCTCCCGCCGAGCGAGATACGCTTCCACTTCATCACGATGGCGCAAGAAGTAGGTAACGGCCGCATAGGCATCGGGAAGCGACAGGGTGGAGTATCGCTGCACAATGACTTCGGGCGTGGCGCCATCCTGGAACGCTCGGATGACCAGTTCCAGCAAGACGCGTGAGTCGCCGACGCGAACAGCGCCGTCGGCATCCTAGCGAAGAGGGGGCGTTTCAGCCTGAGCGGAGAATGCAAGATACTAGTCTCGTGGGCGATGGAAGACATCTGCCAAAGTCAGACGCCATTATTCTAACGCAAGGCGGAGGGGAGCATTTGTCAATCCAGGCGGTTAGTGAAGGGCAGTCTGTGAAGGTCCGCGCCATTTTCCTCGAACGGAGAACGCCGCGGCAACAATGGTTCTAGAAATAACCGCACCGTCGCAATCGCACCTCCGACCAAACTTCCAACCCAAACCCACGATTCTGAAACGTACGAAAACGCATCTCCATCCCTTATCTTTATGACTGAAGGCAGTACCACCTCCGACGCGGCGCCGCCGGCATAGCCACCAACCAACACCGTCACCACAAATAGAGCCAGCGTCCGGGTAGTCTTTTCTAGGAAAATGAGTCCTACCGATCCGATAAGGGCGCCGACCAGAAAGGCGTGGAGCATGTCAAACTTGAATCGGCCGTTGCCAAAAAGACTGGAATAGACTTGAAGCGAGAAGCAAGCTTCAATGGCGATCGCTCCTCCGAGGCACGCTCCAGCAGCGGGTTTGAGTAGGCGATTGAGGCTCGGACTCCGAGGTCGCATGGTGGTGCCTTCGGGAGCATTGGGAAGCATCAGCCCGCTCATTCTACCCAACCTTGTCGCCTTAAGGCATGCTGCTCGCGTTCTGCGTCGCCTCTTCCGCCGCGACGTCCGGCTTCGGTGTCGTCTCGTTCGGCAACTTTAGCGGCGCCGCGCGCATCTCTTCTTCACGCCAGAAGCGGGCAAGGGCGATCTGGGCGCATCTTTCCTGAAACTGGGCGGGCGTTTCCTTCAAATCCGGGTAGCGGTCGATGAAGGCGAGGACTTCGACGAGGTCTTCAGGGTATTCGCCGAGGATGCGCTCCCCGAGACGCTTCTTGTCGGCCGTCTCCATGTAGCCCAGTTCGACGGCCTTGTCGAGGCGGCCGGGGCGGGTCGAGATGAACTCGGTGCGGCCATCGGGGAGCGAGCGCGGCTGGCCGAGGGCGGGGTCGATCTTGCTCATGTCGTTGGTCGTGATGATCGTGAAGACGCCATCGGCTTTCTCCACGCCGTCGAGGCAGTTGAGGACGCAGTCGAATGTGAGCAGGCTGCCGCCCGGGCGGGCCGGCGTTGCTTCGCCTTCTTCCTTGTTGGCTGGCTGGGCCATCATCATGGAGAGCAGGCCGGACTGGCGGACGACGTTATTGCGCCCATGGAAGACGTTGTCGAAGTCCTCCCAGAGGGCGACGCAGGGGACGGACTTCTGCATGTCGCTCCAGGCCTTCATCAGCTCATGGTTGGACAGTTCGGCGAGGTTGAAGACGAAGATCGGCAGGTTGAGGTCCTGGGCGAAGGCGCGGGCGAGGGCCGTCTTGCCGGTGCCGGGCGGGCCGTAGAGGAGCCAGCCGCGCTTCCAGGGAATGCCGCGCTGGCGATACCAGTCGCGGCTGTTGCGCCAGAGTTCGACCTCGCGGATCAGGCTCTTGACGCGCTCGGGGAAGATCAGGTGGTCGAGCGCTTTGCCCTGATGCGTGGGGCCGCGGCCAAGATCGCCGGGGCGATGGCCGACGAGGCGATAGAGAGGTTGGTGATACCAGGGGAGACCGGCGGGGCCGTGGTTGCCCATCTGCGCCTCTTCCTTGCTGCGGCTGGGGATGTAGTGGATGGCGAAGCGGTTGCGTTCGTTTTCCTCGTGAGCGTTGTCCCAGGTCAGGCGGTCGTTGAAGGAGCAGGCTTCGCGCAGGAGGCCCTCGACGTCGAGCATGCCGCGGATGTGCGTGATCGTCGAATGGATCTTCATGCCGCCGGGCTGCTGGCCTTCCTTGGCGGTGGCGGCGCGGGCCTCGGTTTCATTGCGGAAGAAGAAGGGCCGCCAGCCATGCCAGAAGAACATCGTGCGGCAGCCGAAGGTTTCATACGGGACGAGGGTGTAGCGGCCGTCGCGGCGGTACTCGTGCCAGGCGCCGAACATGCGGTCGTAGAGGCCGGAGCGGCGATAGCGGGCGACAAGGAAGGAGACGAGGGCGTTATGGGCCTGGTCGCTATTGATCTCGACGCGCTGAATAAAAAGATTGGCGAAGCGCCAGAGGAACGCTTTGATATGGCTCCAGAACCCGGCGATGAAGCCGAGCAGGGCGCCGCCGGCGATAAGTTTAGTCCAGTCCATGAGGTCTCCTGCAAGACACGCGGCGAAGCGGAAGGTTCACGGGAAGCGCGTGTGACGGGACAGCGGGAGGGCGAAATCTCTTCTCGCCGCGGATTTTTTGGCAGAGAATTTAGCCGCGGATGGCGCGGATGAACGCGGATATTGACGGTAGCCTGTCTCAGCCTTTGGACGATGGGAGTCGGTGGATTATTGAGGGCAAAAATCGATGACGGAAAATAGTCGTTAGACGGAGGAGAGAGCAAGTATGGATTCTCCGCTTGCGCATGCGGATCTGCTGGAGGTCGAGCGAACGTTGTGGGTGTTAACCGCAGGAGAGCGGGTACAGCGGAGTGTCGCCGTTGGGTTGTGGCAACGAGTTTGTGAGATCGAGCGGGAGGTGGCGGCTGCATTGCGGCAACGCTAATTTCGGCCAATAGTCCCAGTCGGGAAAGAGTGCGAGCACGATCTCATCAAACGAATTCCAGTCCGACGTCAAGACACGCGGCAAAGCGGAAGGTTTACGGGAAGCGCGTCTCACGATCACTGGACGCAATACCCCTTAAAAGCAATTTTGATGCGGACCGCATTTCCGAGCGCGCACACCTCAGCCCTTGCCATCATCACCTCCCCCGTGCTACAGAGAGAAGATCGACTACCCACGCCACGACTCCCCTCATGCTCATCGCTCACCTCTCCGACGCCCACCTTGGCCGCAAGTCCCCCGGCGATCCCGAAGGCGCGGGCCGGCTCAACTCGTTCCGCCAGGCCCTCGCCGCCCTCGCCGCTTTCGATCCCGACGCCGTCCTCGTCGCTGGCGACACCTTTGACTCCATCAAGACCGATGCCGCCGTCATCCATGAGGCTGCCCACAGCCTGCTAAACCTTCGCACCAACGCCGGCCACCCGATCCCCGCCGTGATCATCCCCGGCAACCATGACCCGGCCGACGCCACCTCCCTCTGGACCGCCTTTCGCCAAGCACTCGGCGGCGTGACCAACGTGAACCTTCTACTCACGGCCGAATCGGTGGAGTTGCTCGACGGCAAACTCGTCGTCGAAGCCTATCCCTGCCCCACGCGCTTCAGCCAGGAACCGCCCTGGGAGGTCCGCTTGCCGCGCCGACCCGGCGCTACGCGCGTCATCCTCGCGCACGGCACCCTCCAGGGCGGCCCTGTCCCCGAAGGCGAAACCGACGCCTATCCCTTCACCGAGCGCGATCTGCAGGCGCTCGAAGCCGACTACGTCGCCCTTGGCCATTTCCACGGCCTCTATCCGCCCTGGGGCGAGGGCGACGAATGCCGCCGCGCCTTCTGTTATTGCGGGACGCACGAGCCGGACCAGTTCACCGGCGAGGCGGGCTACGCGCTCCTTGCCACAGTCCAAGCCGGCCAGACGCCCTCCCTCCGCCGCATCAAGACCGGCAAGCGCGACTGGCGTCAGTTCGTCCTGCGCGGCGCCGCCGATCTCGACAAGGTCGAACGCCTCCGCGAAGAGATCAAGGCCAGCCCCGACCCCAGCCGCTATGTTGTCCGCCTCAAGGTCCGCGGCGGGTCGGACTGGGCCGGCGCTGCCGACCGCCTCGACCGCCTCGAAGCCGCCCTCCGCGCCCTCGGCGTCCATGTGGAGCGCCGCGGCGCCATCCGCCCCTCGGTCAACCTCGCCGACCTCGACCTGCAGGCCCTCGCCTCCGGCGCCATCAAGGAAGCCCTCCTCGACCTCGCCAAGGAGATGGAGCAGACACCCGACGAGGAGCGCCGCTCTCTGCTCGCGGTCGCCTTGCAGCTCGGTCGCGAAAAGATCCGGGACGGGGAGGCTTTGTAGAAAAGGTGTCTGACCCCTTCAGGAAGCGACCGAGATCGTCGAGCAAAAACGGAGAAGCCGAAGCCTCCAAGAGGGGGTCAGACACCTTTTCTACAAAGCCGGAGGAGGAAGCATGAGGATCCATAGCGTCGAGCTGCGGCACGTGCGCCGGATCGAGTCGCTCACGCTCGATCTCAGCGCCCCGCTCACCGTCATCGCCGCCCCCAATGGCGCCGGCAAGTCGACCCTCCAGCAAGCCATCCTCGCCGCCCTCTTCTTCAGCCCCAAGGAAGTCCGCGACAGCTTCGTCTCCGAGTTCGCCGCCGAGAGCGTCCCGACCGTCATCCTCGGCCTCTCCTCCGGCGCGGACGCCCCCACCATCTCCCTCAAGCGCTACCTCACCGACGACAAGGGCGAATGGACCGAAGACGGGACCACCCTCAAGGGCAAGAAGAAGGCCCTCGACAAGGTCCAGGAAACCCTCCCCATCACCGCCGAAGCCGCCGCCCTCCTCCTCTGGGGCCGCCAAGACGAGATGCACCTCGTCATCGAAAGCTTCCCCTCCGACGGCCACTCCCTCCTCACCGCCGCCACCATCCGCGGCGCCGGCCCCGATCCCAAGCGCATCGTCAAGGACCTCCAAAGGGACCATGACGCCGCCCGCAAAGGCGACCACGGCGGCCAGGTGAAGGGCGCGTTCACCCAAGCCCGGGACCGCGTCGAAGAATTACAAGAGGAGTTGAACGGCGCGTCCGCCATCGAGCAAGCCACCACCCGGCAACGCCAGCAGCTCGACGACGCCCGCAAACGCCGCGACGAGATCAAGGAACGCGAGCGAAACCTCCAGGCCGAGATCGACAACCTCGACCGCCTCGAAAAACTCCTCGCCCCCGCCGTTCAGACGGCCGCCACGCGCGACGACATGGCCAAGAAGCAGGCCGAATGGGCTCAGCTCGACGCCGACATGGCCGCCTTCGCCAAGGACATCGAGACCAAGCAGCGCGAACGCGACGGGCTGCTCTCGCAATACCGCTTCGCCCGGGACGAGGAGCTGACGCGCAAGATCAACGACCTGCGCCAAACCGCCGAGGCCGCAGCCAAGGCCCAGGAAGGATACGCCGCCGCCGAAGCGAACTTCACCGCCAAAAAACGCCCCGACCCCGCCGACGTCAACGCCTTCAACCAGTTCCAGGCCCAGATCAAGGCCGCCAACGACAAGATCGAGGCGACCGGCGTCCGCTTCGAGCTGACCGCCGATTCGTCGCCCCGCCTCCTCCGCGTCGCCGAGGACGGCCAGCCCGAACGCGAGATCCAACTGAAGCCCGGCCAGTCCCACCAGGGGATCGCCGGCAAAGTCACGGTCGTCGCGGACGGCCTCACCTTCACCGCCGCCGGCAAGACCGACGTCCTCCCCCTCAAGGCCGCCGCCCAGACCGCCGAGGAGAAAAGCGACAAGCTCCTCGCCAAGTTCGACGTGAAGACCAAGGCCGCCTTCCTCGCCGCCGCCGAGGAGAAGGTGCAGCTCCACCGCGACCTCAATGACAAGAAGACCCGCCTCCGCGAGCTGCTCGGCAGCCGCACGGTCGACGCCGTCCAAGCCGAATTGCAGCTACTCCTCGCCGCCCAGGCCGAGAACAAGCTCACGCTCGCCGACAAGGAAGCGTGGACCGGCAAACGCCTCCCCGCCGCCGCCGACCTCAAAACCTGGAGCGACCAGAAGCAGGGTGAAATCCAGCAGGCGAGGGATAACCTGCGCGCCCTCGACGAGCGCCGCCCAAGCGACGCCGAGCGCAGCGTGCAAAAACGCGCCCTCGAAGGCACCCGCAACAAGGCCGCCGACCTCGCCGCCGCCTTCACCAGCGCCGACGATGCGGCCCGCGAGCCCAGCCCCGCCCTGCAAACGCAACTCCGCTCCACCCTCGCCGCCAAACGCCAGGAACTAACTCGCATCGCCGCCCAGCTCCTCGAAGCCGAGAAGAAAGTCGCCGACTGGAGCGGCCAGCTCAAGCAGGTCCAGCCGCACCGCTCCCTCGAATCGATCCAGGACGACCTCGACGACGCCGCCGAGGCCTTCAAACGCGAGACGCTCCTGCAAGATGCCCGCCTGCTCCTCAAGGAACGCATCGAAGACAAGATGCAGGCCCTCGCCGCCCACGTCCCCGTCGACCTCGGCAAAAAGGTCACCGAGCACCTCGCCGCCCTCACCAGCGTCCCCGGCGGCGAAGTCGTCCTCGGCCCCAACCTCACCGTCACCCAGATCAAGGAAAGCGGCCTCGCCAAACCCTGGTCCCCCGCCCAGCTCTCCTACGGCGAACTCCACCAGGCCGCCCTCGCCGTCAAGGTCGCCGTCGGCCGCGCCCTCGCGGAAACCTCCGGCCCCGTCTTCGTGATGCTCGACGACAGCCTGGTCGCCTTCGACCCCGCCCGCCGCGCCGCCACCGAAAACTTCCTCCTCGACCTCACCCGCGACCGCAAACTGCAAATCATCCTCCTCACCTGCCACACCGACTGGGCCGCCGACTGGAAACGCCGCCGCCCCAACGAAGTCGCCCACATCCCCCTCTGCGACCACGCCCAATACTACCGCCCGCTCGCCCAACCCACCTGCAAAACTGCAGGCCCACTCGCCACTCGCCACTCGCCAACGCCCCCCCCTCCCCACAACCAAGCTGGAAAACTCTTCTAACCACGTTCCGCGCACGGGCCTGACCCGCTGACCCCTGATTCCTGATTCCTGACTCCTGCTACCTGCCCCCCTGACGCCTGACTTTCGGCCCCCACATTCATTTCATTCCTTTCACCGTTGCACGCGGCTTACGCCCCGAGACGTCGCCAAGAAACGTGAGCGGGCAGGGACGGGGTAAGGCGAAGTAAAGCCGTGGCGTCTGGTCCCAAAGGAGGTAGGCGCTCCCGCGTGCGGGATTGAACTCGCGCTTGGCGCGAAAGCCCTGACGCCCCGGCGCGATGACCTCGAGGCCGGTATTTGGGCTCGGGCTCACAGCACGCCACGGCACGGCTAGCATAACCTGTCCAAGGCCGCGCGTCGCGGTGGCCGGTAGGTTGTTGGCGCCTTGTGCCCGAGTTTCACTATGGTCCCGGGAGCTTGCGTTGACGACATTGGCGGCACGCTCGTGGCGTGTCCCCGTTTGGGACGCTGACTCCTTTTGCGCACTCCCGCGCCCGCGGCCTTCTTTATGGAGGCTGTCATGCCCAGGCGTAAGCAAGCCAGTCCGTTGGCGGCGAAGACTCCGTCCGCCGCCAAAACGAAGCCGGTCAAGGCCAAGCCATCCAAGGACGCATCGGCGCGACGGAATGAGTCGTTGCGGATCACGCACCCACACGCGGCGGGGATCGATGTGCATGCGACCGTGCATGTCGTGTGTGTGCCGGCCCAGGACGCACCGCCGCCGCCCGAGAATCAACCGCCGAACGTGCCGAGCAACGTGCGTCACTTCGGCGCCTGCACCGCCGACCTGGAGATGCTGGCCGACTGGCTGCAAGCCTGCGGCGTCACCAGCGTGGCCATGGAATCGACGGGCGTCTACTGGGTGCCGCTCTTTGAGCTGCTGGAGCGACGCGGCTTCGAGGTTTTGCTGGTCGACCCGTGCCAGACCAAACACGTGCCCGGACGACCCAAGAGCGACGTGCTTGATTGCCAGTGGATTCAGCGTCTGCACAGCTACGGGCTATTGGCGGCGGCGTTTCGGCCGTGCGACCAGGTTGTGGTGCTGCGCGGCTATCTGCGTCAGCGACAGATGCTGATCGCCTACGCCAGCCATCACATTCAGCACATGCAGAAGGCGCTGGAGCAGATGAACGTCAAGCTGCCCGAGGTGGTTGCCGACGTGACCGGTTTGACCGGCATGAAGATCATCAAGGCGATCTTGGCCGGCCAACGCGATCCGCTCGAACTGGCCAAGCACAGGCACGAGAGGTGCAAACGCACGGAAGCCGAGATTGCGCGAGCTCTCTACGGCAATTGGCGTGCGGAGCATCTGTTCGCGCTCAAGCAAGCGGTGGAACTTTTTGAGTTCTATCAAACGAAGCTGCGCGAGTGCGATGACCAGTTGCAGGCCCAGTTGCAGACTTTTGCGGACAAGAGCGCCGGCCAAACGTTGAAGCCACGCAAACAAGGGAACGTGCCCAACAAGCCTCGTTTCGACGTACGTACGTCGCTGCTGCGAATGAGCGGCGTGGACGTGACCGTGCTGGAGGGAATTGAGGAGTCAACGGCCCTTGTGCTGCTAAGCGAAACGGGCACGGATATGTCCAAATGGCCCACGGAAAAGCACTTCACAGCCTGGCTGGGGTTATGTCCCCAGCACAAGGGCTCAGCAGGGAAGATCAAAAGCCGCCGGATCCGGCGCGGCGCCAACCGGGCGGCCCGAGCCTTTCGCATGGCGGCTCAGGGCAGCCATCACGCCAAGAATGCCATGGGTGCTTTCTACCGCCGCATTCAGGCCCGCTCCGGCGGCGGCAAAGCTCTGATCGCTACCGCACGCAAGATTGCCTGCCGCTACTATCGCCTGCTCAAGTACGGCCAGCAGTACGTGCGTCAAGATATGGCGGCCTATGAAGAGCTCTATCGACTCCGCTTAGTCAAAGGCCTGGCACGCAAAGCCGCAGAGCTGGGCTATCAACTGCTCCCCACAACCAAGGCCTGACCCTTGCCCCGGCGGCAGACGAGCTCCGCAGCCAGCCCTGATTCAGGACGCCTCCCTTGCCTCAGCGCCTCCCTCCGCCGAGAGACTGGGGCACCATGCGCTTTAACGCTACACAGCAAATTGGCTCGTTCACTGATTTCCGGAATGTTTCTTGGGACACCTCCGTAGTTACTGAAACGCTCGCGTCCATGCCCCACGGCTGTGCGTGGGCATGCTTCCCCTCCGTGCAAAGGCCGCTTGGCACGCTGATGAGAATCGCAAGACCAACCCAAGCAACGATTTAGACTACAGAGAAAAGTTGTGTGCCAACCTGCCAGACCCACCCCCTCCCTGACCGGTAATCCGGACTCCCGACCCCCTCCAGCGAGATCACTTCACGCCTTTCCACCGCGTACAACGCCGCGTGCGGCCCCCACATGATCGTTGAAAAGCGAGTCACAGTTACTACCATCTCCTTAACTCCGGACTCCGTGCGGAGTTAGCGTTGCCGCGCGTGCATCGAGTCAATCATGGCCGAAAAAAGCAAACGAGACGTCGGCGTCATCATTGCTCTGAGAGAGGAGTTTCGCGTATTCCATGAGTTCTTCAAAGGTGGCATCGAACCCGTTCAGGACCAGGAAAGAGGGGAAACGTATTATCATGTCACCTATCCTTCCTCCAAGGGGCCCTGCTCTTTGGTTGCGACCTTTGTAGGTGACATGGGAGAGACCCCCGCGACTCGTGCTACCGATAGGCTAATTGCTGAATATCACCCTCGCGCCATCGTTGTTCTGGGAATTGCGGGGGGAATCGACAAGGAAACGAAGCTATGCGATGTGGTCGTGGCAACTACTGTGCAAAGCTATCTGGACAAAAGCAAAGCTGTACCGGGTCAACGGAAAGAGACCTTCGAGTTCAGTCTCGCGGGCGAGTCATACCGCACCTCGAAGACATTGAGAGACGCCATTGATAACGCGGAATTCGCAAATCATATGGTCTTCAAACGATGGGTTGAAGACTGTTCACTTGATTTGCAGCAAAGCATGCTGGAGATCGGGCCTTGGAAAGAAAAGGATCTAGTACGACAAGAGCCGCAACTTATTTGCGGCCCGATTGCGAGCGGCCCCGTTGTCGGCGCCGCCGAGGCCTTCGTTCAGTTCCTGAAGAGCCACGATCGCAAGTTTCTCGCGCTTGAGATGGAGTCAGGCGGCGTTCTCGGCGCAACAGACGACCAGCGGGTGCCCCTTCCCTGTCTTGTTATTCGTGGCATATCGGATTTCGGGGACAACCGTAAGGCGGAATTTGATTTGGTCGGTGCCGGTGCTTTTCGTCGGTTGGCAATGCGGAACGCCATTCGCCTTTTCCGTTGCGCAATGGACATGGGATTGTTCCACACCAGCGACAAGCCTTCGCTTGAGTTGGGCTCGATCAACCCGCCAACAACACCGTCGCCGGCTCAGTCCTCGCAGAATACGCCGATGGGAGGATGCTCGCACACTTCCGTTGCGTTGCGAGTCGAATCCCTCTCTGACATAATCGACGCTTTGAAAGACCACTTCGGTTTTGAATGGGAGCCCGCATCCTATCGAAGGGGCAACACGCCCATTATCTTCTGGCCCGTTCGCCTTAGAGCACCTACGCCAATTCATGCCGCACAAACCTTCGCAGCTGCCGCATTACAGAAGCATGGGGCGCATGTCATCCTTTGCCTCGACGATCTCGGGAACTGCGAACACACGCCCGAGCATTTCTTCGCCACGGTGCACAGATGGTGCCGATGCGTAGGATTGAACGACAGGTTTGATGAACGCCGCTTTTCTCAGCTACTTGGGCAGCAGACCGACCCGTTAAACGCTTGGCCGATTGTTCAGAAATGGTTAGGATTCACCGAAGAGAGAATGCTTGAGGTAATGCGAATTTGCAAGATACTTCGGTCTGAGGATGCAGATGACTCCCCATTGAGCGTGTTAGCTTCTCGGCGGCCGCGCCGCTTACTGACACCAGCGGTGATCTGGACTTGTTTGGCTCAGATTCGATCGGTCTTTCGTGATAACCCAATTATCACGTTGGGAGGCGCCGATGAACGTCGACTCTGGAGAGCATGGAGGGAACGTATAAGAGAGGGACACGCTGATGTAGGCCACCTTTACAACGCGAGTCTTGGCCCAGATCTGCACATGAGTTCGATTAACCTGGCATGGGACAGTCACTCCGATATTGTCAACTCGCTGACCCAGGACACGGCTCAATCCCATCTCGATTGGGCGAAAGGCAATCGAATGATTCCTTGGTGCCTCACGACATGCGTGGCGCTCCCTGACTTTGTTCGCAGCGGTTGCTCGCATATCGCTCATGTTAAGCTCCGCGATGACATAGAGCCGTCGACCCTGATTCTCGACCTTGCTAAAGCGCTGGAAAGCCGCCTCCTGAGCCATGCGTAAGTCGGCCTCCAACAAACGTGTTTCCCACGAAGTCGCACTGCCCTTTTTCAGTCGCGCATACGGCGGCTTCACACGCGAGCAACAAGAATACCTTCGCACGCAAATTGGAAGGCCGGCAGGCAAGCGCATATTTGACCCCATGGCAGGCCAAGCTTTTTCGCTTTCACGGCTAGCTTTGGAGGGCGCTCACGTCGACTTAGGTGACCACAATCCCGCACCGCTCCTGCTGGCATTTCTTCGCAGTCCGACCGTAATACGCGACGCCGACAGGTTAGCTGATTGGTTTCTTGGCGTAGTTGATGGTATTCGTAACCGAAGAAAGCCACGAAAGGATCGCTTTGTTCCGAATTGGCTTGCACCTGAAATAGCTGGTCAACTGCATGAATTTGGCCTTTCCGTAGGCCTGGGCCTCTTTGCAAACCCATTTTCATCCACTTCTGAATTCTGGAACAGCGATGACCGACTGCGCTTTGCCGCCGCCCTTGTTGTGATGGCCGCGCGTCGCCTGGTGTGCTGTCGCAAAACCGACAATGTAACGTGGCTAAGGCCGGGTGGTTTCTCTCGGAAGAAAGACATCACGTCAGTTCTTCGTACAACATTAAAGGAATGGCTCTGCTTTGCAGAAGAGTCTCAGGGTGCCCTCAAAGAGCACGGCTTGGGTTCCTTAAATCTGCACCTTTTGGATTTGCAAGTGACTTTGCCACCTATCCCGAAGCCAGATTGGATAGTAACCTCTCCTCCGTACGCCAATCGCCTTGACTATACGCGGCTTTGGGCACCTGAAATGAGTGTCCTTGCAGCTGTTTGCAACACGACAGCGCCGGCGATAACCGAAAGAATGATTGGAACAAATGTTGTCCACGGAATTGACTTTTCCCCAGAGGAAGAACGACGGCTGCCCAAAGAAATCAGAACTGCTCTGGCTCAGATTCAGCAAGACCCCGCGAAGTATAGCGCCAACTACTACTACCCGTTTTTTCGCAATTACGCTGTATCTCTTGCGTGCGCCATGCGTCACCTGGCCGACGTTGTGGCCACTCATACTAGCGTTCTTGTATTTGTGCGTGACACGGTTCGGAAGGATATACTTTTCCCCACTGCCAATCTTGTCAAGCGCATTTTAACAAGCAAGCAGTGCGGTCTTAAATGCATCGGGGCAGAAAAAACGATTATCCGTCACCATATAGGCTTTCTGCGCAAAGCCTCTTCTCGCGGCGTCTTTGGCCTTGCTCAGGTTGAGTGGTGGCTTTCATTTCAGCGGCCGAACAATGGAAAAGAGAGCAACAAGAATGGACGCGCGCCTTAGCTCTCGGACGCTTCATCGGCGGGATCACTTTGGCGGAGTCTGTTACGTCCCCCATCGTGACGACTTCTTTGCACTCGACAAGCCTACATATTCCTTGGTCCAACAATTGGACCGAGAATGGAAGCCGGTTGCGAAAGAGTTACAAAAAGCCATCGCGTGCCTGGCGAGACTCGGCATCTGCGAAACACGCAAGCCTGCAACACGGGAGCTTGCCTATTCCGGTCCATCATTCATAGGCGACTTCAAGGAAATCGCGACAGTGGCTGACCCATTAGTTGTCAACTGCTTCTGCACGTCCTTTTGTCCCCTAAAATGCGTCTATTGCCACGCTGATGATCTAATGCAGGAGCACCGCAAAGGCGAAGAGTCGTATGACATCGAGAACGTCGCTGCGACCGCGTCCTTGATTCCAGCGATGGTGGCGGTCATCACCGGAGGAGATCCTCTTACCCGTCCGGAACGAGCACATCGGCTAATCGAAAGGCTGGCCGGGCAAAAGCAACTGGTATTGGACACGTCCGGAGTGGGCGACATTTCCACACTCCTTCCAATCATCAAGCAGCATCATGTCCATGTTCGCGTGTCTCTTGACGCCATATCTGAAATCAACAACAAGCTGAGGCCGATCAACACCGCGGTTGCCAACGATCGCACTGGGTCGCTTGCAAAAGCGCAGGAGACGGTACATAGATGTTTGCGCGAGGGTGTAGGTACGACGGTGCAGACCGTCGTTACTTCCCTCAACAGCGGCTATGAAGAACTTCGTGACACTCGTGACTGGCTATTGGCGTCCGGTGTGCAGCACTGGGTCTTGCACGTCTGCGTAGAAGGGGGCAGCGCGCGGCGCATAGAAGATGCTGCCAGGAAGCATGAGCGGCGACAAGGAATATTGCCCAGCAACGATGTTTATCGAGTTATTAAGCGTCTCATAGATGAGACCACTGAAGCAAAGCATCGCTTAGATATTCGGTGCACTGATACTGGAAATACGCCTAACTCGGTCCTCTTAGTCAGTGGCAACGGCGACCTTTACACAGAAGGGCTTGCACACAAAGGAAAAGTCAAGCTCTTTGCCGCCTCGGACTCTCGACCAGATAGAATTAAAGATCTTTGGTCGTATGTGGATCATTTTGGTCATGCAAGGCGCTATCTAAACTGGAACCGATGGTTTTATCCTCGCCAGAGCTTTGAGGACATCGTATACCCCATTCCAAAGACCGACACTAACGCGACCAGCGGAATTGTCGAAATTGAATCTAAATATCGAGTGAGCGACCTCACGCTGCTGATCTCTCTTTTGACGAAGCACGCTGAGGCAGTTGCCCAATGTCAGTTGCAGCGGGACGAATACTTCGACACGGGTGGCTCGGCGTTGAAAGCGAACGATTTTGTCGTGCGCGTCCGTTACGTAGATGGAAAGGTAGACTTGTGCCTGAAAGGGCCCCGATTTCACAGCAATTCAGGATCTTATTCCCGTGTCGAACTCGAGTTTGAACCTCGATCCGAGGAAGCCCTTCGCGATGAACTTCGATCCCATGGTTTGGTGTGCACATGGTATTTTGAGAAGCGGCGACAGGATTATCGATGGAGGAACAAAGACATTATCGTGTCCGTCGATGAAATCCCGGAGATGGGCTACTACTGCGAGATCGAAGGTGACCTAGCTGATATTGAGTCAGTCGCTCAAGTACTTCGGCCTAGCCTGGGCATGCCAGAAACGCGAAATTACAGCGAATTGTTTGTCGCCTATAGAAAGAATCTCGGCATTGGAAACGTTTCGGGTGCTGCTTTTGGTGACGTAGAGAGTGGCCGGAAGTCTTAAAGCCGGGCGCCCGCCTTCATGCCGGCCGATGCCTCCACCTTCGGCCACCCCTCCCTCTGCCAAACGTCTCTTCCTTCCTCGTCGCGAACATCACTTTCTCACCACCGTCGCCCGCTGACAAGCGATTGTTTGCAGCCACCCCGCTGCTCGTCTAATCCTCAAAGCCCCGTAGGATCCCATGCTCGATCTCCCCACCCTCTTCCTCGCTCTCTCCCCCTTCACCCTCCTCGAAGCAACCATCGACCCGAACGTCTTTCCGAAAGAAGCCCCCTACTGGGAACGCATCGGCCTCTTCCAACTCAAAGACGGTGACAAGGACCGCTTCGTGCTCCTTTACGCCGCAGACAGCGACTTCGTGTCCGAAAAGATGTGGGGTTCTCCCACCCGAAGGACGCCAAACCTCCTGGAACTCCATGCCCTCTATCCAATGGAAGATGGACGATGGGTGCACGCCAAACCCCTCTCCGGCACCCGCAGTCGCTTCGGAAAGGTCGTCAGCGCGACCAACACAAACATCGTCGTCGAAATCCGTGGCAACTTTCCCGTTCGACTGGACCTCAGGGGCGACCTGAAAAAACAACTAGAACGCGCCCGCGAGATCAATCGTCCCTTCATCGCCTCCATCCACTTCAAGGACGGCCGCCTGACGGCGAAATGAACAGCGCCACGGCATCCACCCCCCCACCTGGTCTTTTGGGCAACGGCGAGCGTCGAGGCGTGAGCCCGACGTGTCAGCGCGGCGCCGGCACGCCCCACAAATCTGGGCGCATCTGCGAAAACTGTGGATCTCTGCTCTGCCTTCGGCCGCCCGATGCACGGGCACTTTACGCCATGGGCGGCGACTTCGTATTCGAGAAGATGACGGGGCATGACCAATGGCCCAAGTTGCGATTGCGAAGGTATGCTAAATAAGGCATAATCGAATGGCAACAACGGATGAAACCGAGCAACCGGGTCCGAAGCCGGTTTTCTGGATAGCGTCGAGCAGGAAGGATCTGAAGAAGTTCCCAAAGGTTGTCCGTCAGACCTTCGGGCAAGCCTTGTTTGACGCCCAGACAGGAGGCAAGCACCCCGATGCCAAGCCGCTCAAAGGCTTTCACGGGGCCGGTGTCCTGGAGGTCGTCGAGGATGACGACGGCAGCACCTACCGGGCGGTCTATACGGTCAGGTTCGCCGGCGCAGTCTATGTCCTGCACGCTTTTCAGAAGAAGTCGAAGAGCGGCGTAAGGACGCCGGCGGAAGAGATCGCGAAGGTAAAGATTCGATTACGACAGGCCGAGAAGCACCATGCGGAATGGGAAGAGCAACAAAAAAACGAAGATCAAGGACGCCCCTGAGCAACCCACGCAAGTCGAGCGGGGGAGCGGAAACGTGTTTGCGGACCTCGGATTCGCCAATCCGGACCTGGCCCTTGCCAAGGCCGAACTCGTTCAATGCATCCGGGAAATTATCCAGGAACGAAAACTCACCCAGACGAAGGCCGCAAACCTTCTCGGGCTCGATCAACCGAAAGTATCCGCCTTGGTGCGTGGCCGCGTCGAAGGCTACACCATCGACCGTCTCGTTCGGTTTTTGACCGCCCTCGGCCAACGAGTCGAGATCAGGGTACGTCCAAGTGCCGACAAAGGTGAGACACGTGCGGTCGTCGTGATCTAAGGGGACGTTGCGGCCGGGCGACCCAGGCGCCATGCTCGATCTCCCATCCTCTTCTTCTCTCTCCCTTTGCCCGCGGAAAGATGGACAATGAGTGCATGTGGACCATGCATTCGTCATCCGAAGGCTGAGTCGTGAAGAACGCAACTCCTCGTCCCGACCCCATGACATCCGTCCTGTCAACCTATCGCAACCCAGAGGCGACTGACTTCGCCGATGCCTGGGTCGGCATGGAGCCGACTTTTCAGACGGCGAAGTCGGTCCGCAAGTGGGCGAAGATGGCGGCCCAGCCGGGTGGGGAGGATGCCTACTTCCTTGACGACTACATGCTCAAGACCCAGCGCAAGGTCGCCAGGCGGATCAAGAAGAGCTACCAGGCCCAGCGCGAGAAGGGGTTGCCGCATTGCATGTTCGCGCGGGTCGAGTTGGACGACGACCTCGATCAGTGGAAGGTGCGCCGGCAGAATCTTCTGTTTTTCTGGGAGCACGACGGACTGGAGCCTTTCGAGGTCCGCTTCTCGCTCGACCCGGAGACGTTCGAATACAGCATCAAGCCCGTGCCGCTGGTCTGGTTCTACGATGAGCGCTTCGTGCGCTTCCTCCAGATCCTCTGGGACGTGCCCTACAAGCTGGGGCTTTCCGCCTCGATCGCTCACGGCGGGGCGCAGTTCTCGCTTTCGGCCAAGACCTTTCTCACGGGCAGTCTGCTCGCCGACGACATCGCCTACAAGGCAAGCCATCCGGAGCTGGCGTCGTGGATCATGGACTGGCCCAACCCCGACGACCGCGCCTTCCGCGCCACCAAGAAACGGCTGGCCGCCTTTCAGAAGGTCTTGAAGCATTACTGGGCCGGCCACTTCCATCCGCGTGCGCTCGGCCTCTTGACGGCCGAGAACGCCTACCTCGATCGCGGCTTCGAGCCGGCGGCCACGGCGCCGAAAGGGCTGATGAGTTCGCGCGGCGGCCCGGCCGGGGACGCGCGTGAGGTCTTTCAAACCAACTTCGCCTTTGGCAGGGCCGTGCGGCTGCAAGCGCAGAACGTGCATCCGGGCTACTGGCAGTCGACTCATCCGGACGAGGACGGCTACCGTCCCGACCAGATCATGCGCTACAGCGAAGGCAATCTGAACCGCCTGCAAATCGTGGGCGAGCTGCACGTGAAGAGCGGCAAGGTGCTGGAAGCGGACAAGGCCCCGGAGCTGGACGCGCCGCTGGAACCGGGCCTGCTGACGACCGAAGCGAGTTGGGAAAACCGCGGCCAGATGAGCCGCACCAGCGCCCGGGACTTCGTCGAGGCGCTGCTGCTCGATGTTCATCACGCCCAGTACCTTCAGGCCCATCCCCACCTGTCGATCAAGGATTCGCTGCTTCAAGACCAGATCTTGGGCGACGCCGAGGAGACACTCAAACGCCACGGCGGCGCCGAGACTCTCGCCGGCCTCCACCGCGACGCCCGCAAGCTGAACCTGGAAGCCTCCCGCGGCCGCATGAAGACCGACTGGATCGAGCCGGAGACGCTCTTCTGGGCAGCTTGGCACGTCCTGCCCGCCGGCGAGAAGGCCGCGCTGGCCCGCGAAGCGATCGGCGGCTTCATGGACCGCGTGGACCAGGCCACGGCGATGGACCCGCGGCCGGAGGCGAAGGACGACCCGATGGAGTGGCAGCGTCATCGCATTCATCCGCTGCTGTGGGAGGCGCTGGAAGAAGCAGACGAAGGAAAAGGCAATGATCCGGTGAGCAAGGAACTCAAGGCCTGGCAGGCCCGCAAGGAGGAATACCTGGCGCGGCGGCCGCAGTGGTCCCCGGTGGAAGGGCAGGGGGCGCCGTGGGAAGAGGCTTGAGAACGGATAGTGATGCGTGTTCGCTGGGCATGGCACCCAATTGGGACAACGACATGGCTCGGCCTACGCCAAAGGCGTTACATCCCAAAGCCCAGGGTTGCGAAGCTAGGCCCATGAAGTGCGTCCGCGCTCATCCCCGTAGCAACCAACCGATTCCTTCGCACGCTGCGCGGATTGTCGTCGGGTCAGCACCTCTACCACGGAAAGAACGGACACGGAAAGTGAAAGGGACACACTTCAAATCACTTTCCGTGTCTTCCGTGTTTTCCGTGGTAAAGAGTTAGGTTGGTTTCGGCTCATCGCGCCGCTTCGCCCGTTGCGCGGCATTAACTGCCTCATCCAGCCGGGATAGGAACCGCGACCGGTCTTTCGCGGTCATGGCGGACGGGCCGCCGCTGGCTTGGCCGGTCGCGCGCAACTCCTCCATCAGGTCGCGATGAGCGACCGCCGCGCCGATTGTGTCGTCGGTCAGCACCCGCCCCTTGGGGTCCAGCACGACCGCGTCCTTTGCCACGCAGCGCGCGGCCAGCGGAACGTCGGCCGTGATGCAGATGTCGTGCTTGCCAATCTGATCCGCAATCCAATCGTCCGCGGCGCCGAAGCCCGGCTGTACGATCAGCTCGAACAGCTCATCGGCGGGAACGCGCATGGTGCTGTTGGCCACAAGGAACACTTTTATCCCGTAGCGCCGCGCAACCTTGTATACCTCGTCCTTCACGGGGCATGCGTCAGCGTCGATGTAGATGGCGAGCATGGGCTCTCCTCGCGGCGGCTTCTCCTGTCCGCCCCGGTTCTTTGAACCAGGGCTAAACAACGGGTGCGCTCTTACGTCCTATCCAGGAGATGAAACACCTCCTCCGCCGCCAGGATCTGCCGGCCCACGTCGATCAACTTCTTGTTCTGATCGTTCGCCAGCCGCCGCAACCTTCGAAAGGATTCTTCTTCGTCGATCTTGAGCCGCTTCATCAAGATCCCTTTCGCCTTCTCGATGATCTTGCGGTCCTCCAGGGCCTGCTTGAGGTCCTGCGTCTCCTTGACCAGCGCACAGAAATGGTTGAAGCGCACCATGGCCAGCGCGATGGCGGTCTTGAGGTCGGCCTCGTTCACCGGCTTGACCAGGTAGCCCATGATATGGTCCGAGCCGATGCGCGTGAGCGTCTCCGCGTCGTGATGCGCGGAGACGAGGATGACCGGAATCTGCTTCTCCTGGTTGACCGCAATCGACATTTCGATCCCGTCCATGTCGGGCATCTTGATGTCGGTGATGACCAGGTCCGGCCCGGCCTTGGAAACCATCTCCGCGAGTTGCCGGCCCGTCTCGGCGACAGCAACCACTTCATGCCCCAGGCGCGGCAGCACTTCGGTCAGGTATTCGCGCGTGTCCCGATCGTCGTCGGCCAGTGCGATTCGCAGCTTCTTCATGGCGCCTCCCTCGGCAGAGTGAGGATGATTTCCGCGCCTCCTTGCGGTGAATCGCTTGCAGTAATCGTGCCGCCGTGGGCTTCGACGATGCGTTTGGAGATGGCCATGCCCAGACCGATGCCGCGCGTCTTCGTCGTGTAGAACGCCTCGAAGACGCGGTTGGCCTCCTCGGGCGAGAAGCCGGGACCGTTGTCGCGCACCGACACCCGCAGTGCGGCAAGGGCCCCGAGAATGCGTTCCCCCGCGCTGATCGTTATATGCACCGGATCGGGACAGGCGGCCATCGAGTTTTCAAAGATGTTGCGAAACACCTGGGCGAGGCGGTCCGCGTCGACGTAACACCCGAGATCGATTCCCGCCGGCTCTTCATGCAGGTAGCAGGCTTTGCGGTTCTCGGCGTCGCATGCCTGCGTCCAGGCCTCGCGCCAGACCCTCTCCAGTCGTGTTCGTTGCCGCTCCAGCACCAATTCGGCGGCATAGTTACGCACGTCCTCGAAATGCCGCCGCATCTCGATGTTGGCGCTGCTGCGTCGAAACGCTGTTCGGCTCCGTCATGATGCGCGTTTCGCCTCGCCTTGCTGACGAAGCAGGTAGGTGGTGATCAGTTCGCCATAGCGATCGGCCAGCTTCGCCTCTTCCTCGAAGCGGTCGGCGTTTCTCTCCTCGCCGCGCTCCGCTTCACTACGCGCCAGCTGGCGGGCCAGCACGGCCTTCTCCTTGAACGTGCGAACGGCAGTCCAAAGAGCAGCCTCCAGCTGCTCGGCCTGCTCGTCGAAGACGTTCGGCGAGGTGAACAAGCTCCTCGCTGTCCCATTTTACGCTCTGGGGCGTGGCAGAGCGCTTGTCATACCTCTTCTTCGTCGGCCGCTCGGCAGTCAGGTCGAGAATGCCTTCATCTCTTGCTTTTGGCTGCTTGGCTCTTCGGCGCGATCTGCCGGTTCAGCCGACCGTCCACTTTAGAGCCGTGAGTTCCTTGACGATCGTCTGCTTCTGCAGTGTCCAGAGTTCGACCTGGAGGACGAGCGGATCGCCGAACCAGTGGGCGAGCTGCGAGGCGACGATCTCCTTGCGCTCCTCGCTCTTTTCGATGACGTCGGCGTTGCCCAGCTTGAGCGTGCCGGTGAAGGGGAGCAGGACGGTGTGGGAGGCGGGGAGGTTGATGGGCATCGCGCTGGCCGTGAAGGGCCGCTCGTCCCAGCCGCCTTCCGCTTTGCGCCAGCGTAGGACGGCTTTGAGGATCGAGTTGGGCAGGACACTGCAATTGGCGGCGATGACCTCCATGCGGAAATGGATGAAGCGATCGTCGCCCCGGCGGGTGCTTAGATCAAAGGTGCAGTTGGAGAGGAACAGACGCACCCTGGGCCGTTCGTTGCGCACACGCACCAGCCAGAAATAAGCGGTGAACGCGGCCGAGCAGACCGAGCCGGCGAGACTGACGGCAGGCAAGAAATGCTGAGCGTCCATGCCTTTGACCCCGAGCGGCGTCCTTGACGAATGCCCGATTTTGCTCTTTTCGGGGTTTTGGGTCCAGAGCAGCGTGTCGTTAGCCGACCCCTAACCCTCAATTCGATACTTGTGGATCAGGCGATAGAGGGCGCGGCGGCTGATGCCAAGGGTTTTCGCGGCATGGACCTTGTTGCCCTTCTCTTGCCTCAGCACGTCCTGCACGTGCCGCTTCTCCACGTCGCGCAGTCTGTGTCCCCCATCTTGCGATCCGTCCCCGGCATCGAGAGGCGCGGCCTCGACGATTGTGTCAGGGAGGTCATCGAGCGTGATGCATTGGTTCTCGGCAAGAATTTGTGCCCGCTCCAGGACGTTGGCCAGTTCGCGGATGTTGCCCGGCCAGGCGTACTGCACGAGGACCTTTTGCGCCTCGGGATCTACGGTGAACCGCTGGTTGCCGATCTGCCGCGTCGAGAGGAAGTGCTCGACGAGGGCGGGGATGTCGCCCCGGCGTTCGCGCAGCGGCGGCAGATCGATGCTGACGACGTTGAGGCGGTAGAAGAGGTCTTCGCGAAACTTGCCCTCCTTGATCTCCTCCTCCAACGGGCGGTTGGTGGCGGCGACCACGCGCACGTCCGCATGGTTCTCATGAACGCTGCCGACGCGGCGGAAATGGCCGTCTTCCAGCACGCGCAGCAGCTTCGCCTGCAAGCCCGCTGCCATCTCGCCGATCTCGTCGATGAAGAGCGTGCCCCCCTCGGCGACTTCCACCAGCCCGGCCTTCGTCTGCGTCGCCCCCGTGAAGGCGCCTTTCTCGTGGCCGAACAATTCGCTCTCGAGCAGTGTCTCTTGCAAGGCGGCGCAGTTGATCGTCACCATCGGCCGCTGGTGACGCCGGCTGTTGTAATGGATGGCGCGGGCGACCAGTTCCTTGCCGGTGCCGCTCGGGCCGCGGATGAGGACGGTGCTGTCGGTAGGAGCTACCTTCTGGATCAACCCGAGGACGCGCTGGATCGACGCGGACGAGCCGACGAGCTTGTAGCGGGTCGATTCGTATTCGAGATGATCCGCCCATTGCCGTTCTCGGCGGGCGAGGCGGACCTTCTCGTAAGCCTTCTGGATATGGATTTCAAGCTCGGGAAGATGAAAGGGCTTGGTAAGGTAATCGTAGGCCCCCTTCTTCATCGCCTGGATGGCCGTTTCGATGCTGCCGTGGCCGGTTAGGACGATGGCTTCGAGTTCGGGCTGAAGCTGCTTGAGTTTCTCCAGGAGTTCCAGCCCGCTCATGCCGGGCATATTGAGGTCGAGGAGAGCGACATCGCAGGGAGCGGGGTCGGCCAGGGCCAGCGCGGGCTCGGCGGCCGCTCGGACCTCCATGCCCTGCTTTTCAAAACGCCGCTTGAGCGTTTCGCGCAGCGTTTCATCATCGTCGACAATCAGCAGACGGATGCGGTCGGGGCGTTGAGACATGCGTGAATCTTACAGCAGGCCGGGGAAAAAGGCATGATCAAGATCGACGGAGCGACAGGCGAAGGGGGCGGGCAAATGCTGCGCTCGAGCCTGGCCCTGTCTCTGCTTACCGGGCAGCCGTTTGAGATGGTAAACGTCCGCGCCCGCCGCTCCAAGCCAGGGCTCCAACCGCAGCACTTGATGAGCGTGAAGGCCGCGGCCGAGATCAGCGCTTCGAAGGTGCGCGGGGCCGAGCTGCGCAGCCAGCACCTCGTCTTTGAACCGGGGACGGTGCGGGCGGGCGAGTATCGCTTTCCGATCGGCACCGCCGGCGCGACCAGCCTCATCCTGCACACCATCTACCTGCCGCTCGCCCTGACCGGGCAGGAGAGTCGCGTCGTCATCGAAGGCGGCACGCATGTTCCGCATAGCCCCTCCTTCCATTTCCTCGACACCACCTGGCGCGCTTACATGGCCGCCATCGGCCTCAACATCGACCTCGCCATGCCGCGCCCCGGCTTCTATCCGCGCGGCGGCGGGCGGATCGAGGCCGTTATCCATGGCATCGGGCGCGATGAACTACATCCGTTGAACATCGAGAAATACGAGCTGTCCGAGCATGTCGAAGGCTTCAGCGCGGTCGCTGGTTTACCCGAGAGCATCGCGGAAAGGCAGGCCGGCCGGGCACGCGAGCGGCTGGAGCGGTCGGGTTTCGGCGTCGAGTTGAGACTGGAGCAATGGCGCGGCGGACCGGGGACGGTCATCGGCCTTTCCGTTGCCACGTCGCCCGCGCCGACGCTCTTCTTCGCCATCGGTGAAAGAGGCAAGCGGGCCGAGACGGTAGCCGAGGAAGCGGTCGAGCAGATGGTGCGCTTTCTCAATTGCGAAAAGCCGGGAGTCGATCCGCACAGCGCCGACCAGCTTCTCCTGCCACTCGTGTTTTGCCGCGCCCCGTCGCGCTTTCCGGCCGCCGAGTTAACGCAGCACGTGTTCACCAACCGCGATGTCCTTGCTCTGTTCCTGCCCCGCGTCATTCAACTCGTGGGACAAGTCGACGAGCCGGGGATCGTGCGGATAGAAGTGGCATGAAGGCCATCTACTCCTTCCCCTTCTCCGGCGGCGCGGCTTTCCTCTTCTTGTGCTTTCCCAGCGCATAGGTCCGCTCCCGCAAGAACTCCAACTGCGCCTCCGCGTCTCCCTGCGCCAGCACCTCCTCGGCATTGAGCGCCTGGCCGACTTCCAGCCGCACGCGCCGGCCGCGCTGACGCACGATTTCCCGCAAGAGCAGGAAGAGAGCGACCTGCGGCAGCACCTGCCGCACCGCTTGGATGAGCAGGCTGGGCCGGCCATGCACGAAGATCGGCAACACCTGTGCGCCGCTCTTCTTGATGAGCAGGCTGGTGCCCTTGAGCCACGGGCCGTCGACCGGATAATGCGGCCGCTCCGAGGGGACGCAGCTTCCCTGGCCGGCGGGAAAGAGGACGACAACGTGGCCTGCCTTGAGCCACTCGATGGCCTCGCGCGTCGACTCCGAGCGACTGCGGGCGCTGGGGCCCGCACTCTCGTTGACGAAGATGCCGTGCTCCGCCATGCCGGGGATGCCGTCGAAGGTGGAAGTGAGCATGACCTTCACGTCGTCGCGCACGTGGGAGAGCATGTGGGCGATGGCCAGGCCGTCGATGCCGTGCAGCGGATGATTGGCCACGACGACGAGCGGCCCGCTCTTGGGGATGCGTTCAAGGACGCCCTTGCGATAGCGCACCTTGACCCGGAAGGCGTCGATCGCCTTCTGGAAGAAGCCGATCTCGCGCCGGTCCGCCTCCAATATTTGAAAGATCTTCTGCGCCTTCTTCACGCCCAGCGTGCGGCCAAAGAAGAGCGGGATGAGGTCCAGCGCCTTCGCCCCGGGCGCTTTGGGATCGACCAGTTGCACCTCCAGACGGCCGTCCTTGATGCGGAAGCGAGGGTCGATGGTGGTGTTGACGCCGTGGAAGAGGGTGGTTTTCATGGGGTTGATCAAGTCTGGGAGAGGTTCAGGCGGTCAGAAAGACAGAGAAAGAGCAGGAGAAAGAGTATGAGAAGGAATAGGATTAAGAGAAGGAGAACGAGAAAGAGAAGGATCGGTCCTGCTCATACTCTTGCTCTTGCTCGTACTCATCTTCCTACTCCTTATCGTTCTCTTTCTCGGGACCCATCCTTTACGGCGCCGGCGCTACGTATTCCCCCCTCATGAATCCCGAGTCCTTCGGCGGATCGTAGGAAATATCCAGCTCCGGTGTCTCGATGCGGCGAGAATCGTTGACGCGAGACTCCAGCGCCACGTCGAGGATGCCACCCGTCAGCATCGTGCGCTCGACCGGATAGGGCGGGCGGCCCGTATCCAGGAAGATCTCGATCTTCGACGTCAACGCCTCGAGAAACGCCGCGCCGGGCGGCGGCGGCAAGGTCAACTGACAGGACACCGGCCGCCTTTCATCCACCAGTCGGGCGGCGAAGTTGACGTCGCCGATATGGCCTTGCAGCATCAGGATCGTGCCGCGCAGGCCGTCGCGGTATTCGATGAGGAAGGCAGTCGGGCCCACGAAGGTGCGCTTGCCGACCTGCTCGCGGTAGACCTTGCAGTTGCGGCGGATGTCGCCCGAGTTGCGCGAGTTGGAGCGGCCGACGGCGTGCTCGAGCAGCTCCCAGGACCATTGCCCCGCGTCCCCCGCTTTCCAGACCGCCTCGCCCGTGAGGCATTGCACGGCCCGCACCCCCTGCTGGCCGCGGCGGCGGCGCTCGACCATGCACTGCAGCGATTCGAGCGCATGGAAACCGTAGATTTCCGAATGCGAATAGGAGGCGATGAGGGCCTCCTGGATGCGCGCCCCGATCGGCAGTTCCAGCTCGGGTCGACGCCACGTCACGGGCAGGCTCGACCCGGCCATGAGCGGGAAGCCTATCTTGCGGGCGATGTCCACCATCTCGAAGCCGCGGCGGCGGTTGTAGCTCAGGTGCTTGTCGACAAAGACCGGGACCGAGCGGCCGGACCGGCGAAAGACATCGACGATCTGCTGAAACATCTCGTAACGCGGGTAGAGGATCTGCCCCTTGTCGTTGCGCGGATAGTCTCCATGCTCGCAGATGAGCAGCACGGCATCGACCGCCAGCTTGTCGCCGCCGAGAGTGAGCGCGCCGGCGATGGTGTCGTGAAGCGAGAAACCGTGTTCTTTGGAGTATTCGCGGCTCAGGTCGATCGGGTCCTTCGGCTGATCGACATGCATGCTCGCGATCTGCCAGTCGGGATAGTGCATGGCACCGGCGCGGAGGTAACCGTCGAGAAAGCGCAGGCCGATGTGATAGGAGTGGGAAAGATAGCGGAAGACGGAAGTGATGATGGCCAGGCGATGGCGCGGCCGGCGCGGATTGCGCGGCGGCTTCACGCGCAGAAGCGGCGCATCGGCGGCGGGTTTTTCCCGTTCCCCGGCCGAGGTGCGGGACGCGGCCAGCGAAGCGGCGGCGGTGGAGGTGGAGGTGGCGAGGAAGTCGCGGCGGTTGATGGGCATGCGAGGGACTCCAGCTTCGCGCGAGGGCTCTGCCATGTTATAGCCGCTGTGGCTTGCCAAGGCGTAGCGGAAAAGCGACGAGGACGCCGGTTTTTAGAAGCGACCAAGGGGGTCGGCCGTTGTCCGTTGCAAAGCTTGGAAATGAGATTGTCTAACTCAATGTGCGCGATTTCGGCAGTAAGTGTAGCTGAACTCGTGAGAGTTCAGAGGTCCATCGGAAGTCTCACGACTTCCGCTACAGCAGAATCGCGCACATCGATTTAGCTGTTGAAGCGAAAGAAGCCGTCCCATGCTTCATCCAGGCGGCGAAGGGCTTCCTGGATCGGGATCGTTCGGTAGCGGTCGCCGTCCTGTTCCACCAGGTTAAGGCGCTTCAGCTTGGCGAGCGCGTCGTCGGCTTCGAAGTCGAACTGGATGCCGGCGCCGGCGGCGAGGTCCGTTTCGACGGCCGCGTCGAGTTCTTCAAGCGTCATGCCCTCCGCGGCGCCGCGCGACAGATGGAACCAGGCGAGGAGGGCTTCGCGGTTCTCCTGCTCTTCCGCCTCGTCAAGAAGATGGTGAACGACGCCGAGGTTGGTGCCGAGCATCTGGTAGTAGAGGCTCTGCGTGAGGCGCAGGCTGAACTGGTCCTTGGTGGTTTTGTAGCCGTAGTATTGGCGGTAGCCGTAGCCGAATAGGGCGGCGAGAGGAACCCAGAGGGCATAGATGCTGAGGACGAGGCCGGCGGTGAGGATGGTCTTGAGGACGGAATAGACGACGTAGATCAGGCCCGAGATGAAGGAGCCGCCCATCTTGAGGCGGGCAAGGCCGGGCATCACCATGCGGGCGCCGGGCAGGAGCATCTCGGCGTCCATCTTGGGCACGTCCTTGAAGAGCTTGATGAAGAGGTCGCTGGTATCCACATCGCTCGGCAGACGCGGGCTGGGCCTGAGCTTGACGAGCAGGACGAGGCGGCTGAAGACCGGCAGGTCGACCATTTCTTGGCGCAGCAAGCGGCGCCAGCGGCGGCGCGTGCGGCGCGAGATCTTGTCGCCGCCGCGATAGTAGACGTCGAGGCGCTCGAAGAGGTTGAAGTCAACGTCCATGTGCAGGCCCCAGTCGCTCACCTGTCTGGTGACTTCCTGGATCGCCGCCTTGTCGAGATGGATGAAGTTGGCGCGCTGCAGCAGTTGCGCGAAGCCGGTGCAGAAGCGGTCCAGGCGTGCGTCTCGCTCGCCCTCCGAGAGCAGAGTGGGCGGATTGCCGATGGCGTCCGGATCGAAGGGAGCGTAGCAGTCCTTGAGTTCTTCGAGGAGGCGCTGGCCTTCGAAATGAAAATGAGCGGCGAGCAACTCGGCCAGTTGGCGGAAGGAAGTTGCTGTCTCGGCAGGCAGGTCCTTGACGAGCGATTCGAGCAGATCGCGGCGGCGCAGCGGCAGATAGTGCTCGGGCTGATCAGGCAGCGGACTGGTGCGCGCGGGGTTCACGGGGGTATTTTAGGCAAGGCGATGCATAACATGGCGACTCCAACAATCGGTCACCTGAGCCCACGCCTCGCCTCTCCCCCGCCTCGGGGCAGAGAGGAGAAACGACGCGTGCGGCGAGAGGATGACGGTGAGTTTTGGGACGAGTGATCAAGTCGATCGTTCATCACGATTACGCCTTGTCCTACGCCGAAGGCGTTACATACCAAAGCCCAGGGTTGCGAACCCTTGTTCTTCAAAATGTCCGCAGCGTTTCAAGGACCGCGAACCGCACCCCGTCGTAGTGAATCCCATGACGACGAAGCAGATCGGCCAGCCGGGGGCAGGCAGAGCGGACGGAGGCCATCAGCAGGTGCTCCGTGCCGACCCAGTCATTTCCTAGCCCCAGCGCCTCGTGCTCCGCTTGTTCCAACAGTGGCTTACGCGGTCCTTCGGTGTCGACAGCCGCCGCGCGGCGTCCTGACGGAAGAACGACGACGCGTGTTCCGTCTGGCCGGCGTGCCAGCCGGCCCTCCTCGTCGATGGCCGCGTCCAGTTCCCTGGCGAGAACATCGCTGTCCACGCCCATCTTCTCCAGCGCGGCAAGGCCGCCTTTTCGTTCCCAGCGCAGCAATGATAAGAGAGCCAGCATTCCGGCAGTAGCCTCCGTCAACTCGCCGGACACCATTCCCCTGTCCAGAGCCCGGTCGGCGATATGGCCGACGAGTCGCTGTGCGGCTTCGGTGAAGTGCCGTGCGCTTAATGGCGGATCCCACATTCTCATGCCTCTGGAGGAACCAACATGCGAAGTGGTCCTTTTCAGCTCTCTCCATCCTGAACAGGGCGTTCAAGCTCCGTGTTGTCGAAACATGGGTAGACGAGCTTGTCGCCGCGTTTTTTAACAGTCCCGGGCGCCTTCCGTCGAGCCACAACGAAGTCGTCGATCAAGACATATTCGTTCGCTCGCGCCTCGAAGACGAGGATTCGCGATTTACGTGTTCTTGGGATCTCAACACTGAAAAAAGCCACGATCGACCCGTCGTCCTGCGGCAATGTACGTTGAATACTGAGACCGGACCGCGGGCGCTTCAGAGCCCAGACCGCGTAGAACATGTCCCTCTGGGTTGAAAACCGCGTGGAGACCGGCGCCATCGGATCCCCCCACGGATTTACCCAAGGAAAGGGGCCGTCGTCAGCCATTTTGTCCGCCTCAAAGTTGAGGTGCCGATGATGTGCGAGCATCGCGCCTGTTGTTAGCCGTTCCAAGCCGATCCCTGTCGCGCCGGTTGCACTACCAACCTACCAGCACAGCCTCGTTCATGGTAATCTCAAGAAAAGTAAACGCTACCTCCCATTCCAATTCTCGGTTCTCCGTTCTCGGTTCCTTTTCTTCCCTCGTTCATTCTTCATTCGCTCGTCCTTCATTCTGCATTCTTCATTGCCGCCGCCACCCCCGCCCGGTTCCGCGAACCAGCACCCACCTTTCACCCCCTCATCCCCATGCTCTCCCTCCTCCGCCGCCTGTTCCGCAAATCCGCGCGCCCGCGCCCGCCGGCGTCCGCGTCGTCCCTCCTCGACGCCTTCCGCCGCCCGTCCGTCCCCACGCCCTACGAACTCCTCGCCCAGCTCAAGAACACCGCCTGGACCTGCGCCTCCATCAACGCCGCCATCTGCGCCTCCCATCCCCCGCGCCTCTTCGTCGCCACCAACCCCGGCCACGCCCCCACCCGCCTGCCAACGCGCTCCCTCTCGCCGAACGAGCGCCTCCTCCTCTCGCCGAAATTGAAAAGTGCCAATCGTCCGATGGCAGTTGTCAATTCAACCGATCCTCATTCTGCATTCTCAAATCTGCAATCTGCAATTCCCCCGGAGCCGCCCCTCAACCAGAAAGCAGCGCGCATCGAAGAGGTCACCTCCCACCCGCTGCTGACCCTTCTCGAACAGGTCAACCCGGCTCACAACCAGCACGACCTCCTCGAACTCACCCAGCTCTATCTCGAAGTCCACGGCGCCGCCTTCTGGCTGCTCGACTTCGATCCGGTCCTCGCCCTGCCGGTTCGCATCTGGCCGCTGCCCTCTCACCTCGTCTCGCCGCGCCGCGAGCCGGGCAGCCCGCGCCTCGTCGATTACTACGAATACCGCGGCGAGACGACCGAGCGCTTCCCGCCCGAGCGCATCATTCACTTCCGCTTCCCCGACCCGCGCGACCCCTTCACCGCCGGCCTCTCGCCCCTGCGCGCCTGCTTCGAGCAAGCCGCCCTCGCCAGCGAATACGCCGCCCTCAAACGCTCCCTCTACGAAAACGCTGGCCTTCCCAGCGCGATCATCACGCCGGGGGAAGGAGGCGTCGGCACGGACGAGCACAAGCGAGTCGAAAGCGAATGGCGGCAAAAGTTCCAGCACGGCGGCCGCGGTCAGGTCCTGATCACCGACAGCACTTTCAAGGTCACGCTCCTCTCGCAAAGCCTCGGCGACCTGGCCGCCCTCGCCGATCTCAAGGCGACGAAGGAAGACATCGCCAACGCCTTCCACGTCCCGCTACCCTTCCTCTCCGGCGACACCAACCTCGCCAACATGCAGGCGGCGGATCATCTGCACAAAACCCTCGCCATCCTGCCGCGTCTGCGCCGCCGCGATGAGAAACTCAACGAGCAACTCATCCCCCTCTTCGACCCCACTGGCCGCCTCTTCTTCGCCACGGACGATCCGACGCCGCAGAACCAGGACTTTGTCCTCAAGCAGGAAGCGAGCGATGTTCGTCTCGGCGTGCGAACGATCAACGAAGTGCGAGCGACGCGCGGCCTGCCGCCCGTGTCCTGGGCCAATGAACCGCCATCCCGCGCCGCGTAGACTCATTCCTCTTTCTTCTTCTCGCGGCGGAACTCGACCTTATCCCCGCCTTCGGCGGGTTGAATCACGAGCGTGTCGGCCGTCAGTTTCTCGATCGTGCCCATCTTCGTCTCCTTCTTGCCGTCTTTTTCAAAGGAGAGGGTGATCATGTCCTTGCTCACCTCGTAGGCGCCGTTGATGGTCGCGTCCTTGGTTCGGACGTGAAGCTTGCCGTCCTTGGTGAACTCGACGGCCCCCGCCGCAACATCCTTCTTCTGCAGTGTCCACCGGCCCACGATCTTCTTGGCATCGATGTCCCCGGCCCATGCCGCATAAGCGAGCGCTAGAAAAACGCCGCCCACCCCAATTACCCGTCGCATGGTTGGCCTCCTGAAAAAAACTCTCAAAAAGAACGACCGCGGAGAAGTTCCCCGCGGTCGATCGGATCAGACAAAAAATCGCTTCAGCGGCGCCGCTATTCCGCTTTCTTCTTCGCACGATGGAACTCCATCTTTTCCCCCTCGGACGACTCAATGATTAGCGTATCTGCCGTGAGCTTCTCGATCGTCCCCATCTTCGTTTCCTTCTTGCCGTCCTTCTCGAAGTGAACGGTGATCTTGTCCTTGCTAATCTCGTAGGTCCCGTCCATCTTGATTTCCTTGCCGTCCTTGGAGTGGGTGATGTGCAGCTTGCCGTCCTTGGTGAACTCGACGTGACCCGTGTCTTCGCCCTTCTTCATTGTCCACTTGCCCACGACTTTCTTGCCATCGACGTCGCCGGCCATTGCCGTGAACGCCAGCGCCAGAAAGACGCAACCGACCGCAACTAATTGACGCATGGTCAAACTCCTGAAAGGAAAGATTGGCTTCCTTGAAACCTCTTGGTTGCGAATCACCGCCCGACGTGTCGCCCAATTCTACGCAGGTCTAAGGATTTGGCAATCTCCTTGATAAAAACTTCTCGAATTGCAAAGACGGCTGCAAATCCGCTACTTTTTCCGCTGCCATGGGCCGCTTTCGAGCGCCTTGGAGCGACCCTCGGCGGCGTCTTTGACTTTCGTGAAGTGCAACGCGTCCCCCTTGAGCACCCACTTGTAGGTACCGGTTTTGTCCTTGTCCTTGTCTGTATAGGCCAGCTTGCCCGACTCATCCGTGATCTCCACCTCGTCCTTGGTCACCTTGTACTTCCCCTCGACCACCTGCTCCTTGCCCATGAACACCTTGAACTTCCCCTTGCCGTCCAGATCGATCGACCAGACGTCCTCGCCGAGCTTGCGGGTGAAGGTTCCTTGCAGCCCCTTCGCCGCGTCCCCGGCTGCCGAGACAACGCCCAACGCCCCGAACAAAACGAAAACCGACAAGGCCTTTCGCATTACCGTTCTCCTTCGTTCAAAACACCATTGAGCCGCCACAACCAACATGGCGTCACGCACGCCCCACGGTAAAAATAAGACAGGACGGCTCACAGGCAATCCTCGTCTTTTTAACCTGACGCCAACCGCGGCAACTTTCTTCATTCTGCATTCTGAATTCTGAATTCTGAAATCTGAAATCTGAAATCTGAAATCTGCAATCTGCAATTTGCAATCTCAAATCTGCAATCCCTCACCTTGAAGTTCGCATCCGTTCTCAATCCCGAGGCCCTCATGTCTCCCGGCCCGTTCCTCCTGCCCATGACCGACCGCCAGGCCTTCTCCCTCGAAACGCGCCTCAAAGCGCTGCCGCGCGACTTCGAGCCGCGCCGCCTCTCGCTCGCCGCTGCGCCGGCGCCGCAGCCCGAAGGCCGCTCCGACATTTCCTGGATCACCACCGAGACGCCCGACCGCCAGGGCGACATCGTCCTCGCCGCCGGCATGGATGACTCGCACTTCCGCCTCAACCCGATCGTCACCCTCAATCACGATTACTCGCGGCCACCCGTCGGCCGCTCCCTCTGGCGCAAGCTCACGAGCGAAAACGGCCGCGTCGGCGTCAAAGCCAAGACCTACTACCCGCCGCGGCCCGCCGACTGGTCCGCCGGACCCTGGCTGCCCGACCTGGCCTACGGTCTCTTGCAAGCCGGCCTGCTCAACGCCAAGTCGATCGGCTTCCTCCCGCTCAAAGTCCGCTCCCCGACGAGTGAAGAAGTCCGCGCCAACCCTCAGTTCGCCAGCGTCCGCGCCATTATCGAACGCTGGCTCCTCCTCGAATACGCTTGCTGCTACCTGCCGATGCAGCCGGAAGCCGTCGTCGAGGAATCTGCAGCTGCAGTCGGCCGTCAGCTGCAACACTCTCTACGACCCCTGACGCCGCAGTTGTTGTCGCCGATCGCTTCTGTCCGCGGCCCTTCCGGCGCCTCTCCCATCACGGATGTTATTGCCTTTCTTGGCTCTCCCTCTTCCACTCCACTCATCACAGAACATCTGCAACGGACATATCAAAAACATATCGGTCTAGTTTAAGATAAAGAAGTACAAAAGAGAGCACTAAACGAACAAACGACAAATGACTCGCCATCACATCCACTGACTGCTACCCGCCCCGCTCGTCTCGATCGTCACGTCCGCCCGGCTTCTGGGAAGCGGGGCTAAACATAATCCGGAATCTTCAATCCGCAATCTGCAATCTGCATTCTCCATTTCGCAATCTGCATTTGCATCAACCCCCGAGAGCACCCATGACTCCCCTCACCACCGACCCCGTTCCCGTCCCCGCCGCCGACTGGCTCCCCGCCCTGACGCAGGCGCTCGACAACTCGCTGGAACGCGCCTTCGCCAACCTCAAGTCTCCCCGCGCCGGCGCCTGGCAGCCCGCTATCGTGGCCGCCGGCAGCGATCCCCGCGCCGGCTTCAAGAACCTCGGCGACTTCGCCCTTGCCGTCAAGGACGCCTGCCAGCCCGGCAAGCGGCCCGACGATCGCCTCATCGCTCACAAGGCCGCGGCAGGCATGGGTGAAGCCTTCGGCTCCGACGGCGGCTTCCTCGTCCCGCCCGAGTTCGTCGACAAGATCCTGCAGCGCGTCTATGCCGACACCTCCCTGCTCGGCATGACCGACTCCTACACCATCGCCGGCAACTCCATCTCCTTCCCGCGCAACGCGGAGACCAGCCGCGCCAACGGCTCGCGCTGGGGCGGCGTCCGCGCCTACTGGCGCGAAGAAGGCGACCAGGCCAGCGCCTCCAAGCCAACCTTCGGCCGGCTCCAGCTCAACCTGCACAAGCTCTTTGTGCTCATCCACGCCTCCGACGAGCTGCTCTCCGACGTGCAGGGCCTCGCACTGGAGCAGCATCTCCTGCGCGTCGCTTCCGAGGAGATCAACTTCGTCGTCGGCGACTCGATCATCAACGGCGCCGGCGCCGGCCAGCCCCTCGGCATCCTCAACTCCGGCTGCCTCGTCACGGTGAGCAAGGAATCGGGCCAGGCCGCGGCCACCGTGCTCGCCCAGAACATCGTCAACATGTGGGCCCGGCTCTGGGCGCCTTGCCGGGCCAATGCCGTCTGGCTCATTAACCAGGACGTCGAGAGCCAGCTCCACACCATGACCGTCGGCTCCGGCTCCGCCGCCACCCTCGGCTACCTCCCGCCCGGCGGCCTCTCGACCAAGCCCTACGCCACGCTGCTCGGCCGGCCCGTCCTTCCGGTCGAATGGTGCCCGACGCTCGGCACCATCGGCGACATCCTCCTCGTCGATCTCAAGCACTACGTCACCATCAACCGCGGCATCGACTCCAAGATGTCGATCCACCTCCGCTTCGACTACGACGAGTCGACCTTCCGCTTCATCTTCCGCGTGGACGGCCAACCCTGGTGGTCCGCGGCCCTGACACCGTACAAGGGGTCGAATACGCAAAGCTGCTTTGTGGCGCTGCAGAGCCGCTGAGCGGAAAATCCAATTTCCAAAAGCCAAATTCCAAACAAAGTCCAAGTTCCAAACCAGAAGACATGCGCGAGGATTCGCCCGAAAGTTGGATCTTGGAATGTGTTTGGAATTTGGTGCTTGGAGCTTGTTTGGAATTTGGTGCTTGGAAATTGGAATGTGTTGTCCACCCGTCCTTTCCCAACCCCCCGGCGCCATAGCCGGGTCATGTCAAGCGGGGCGGTCGCTCCTCGCCACGCCTTCGGAGCCCTGCTCACCGCCCCGCTTCCACCCCCCTCGCCGCGCCGCCCGGCTCCGGCGCGCGAGGGCCATGTCTTCTGCTTCGAGGAGCCAGGAGCTAGGAGTCAGGAGTCAGATACATGCTCGTACGGTCTTGCTTCTGGCTCCCGACTCCTGACTCCTGCCTCCTGACCTCTGACTCCTGACAACTGACTTCCGACTCCTGACTCCTGACTCCTGACTCCTGACTCCTGATACAACCATGAAACTCATCGAAACCGCTCAAATCACCGCCGGCTTTGTTCCGCTCGACCTGCAGACCCAGCGCGATGGCGATTGGGTCGGCTTGCAGAACTACAACCATCTCAGTGTCATCTTCTTCAAAGGCACGGGGACCGACGGCGACGATCCGATCCTCACGCTGCAGCAGGCCAAGGACAACTCTGGGACCAGCGCCAAGGCGCTCAACTTCACCGAGATCTGGCGCAAGCAAGGCTCGGACGTGCAGACCGTCGCCCAGTTCACCAAGACCACGCAATCGGCCGCCAACACCTACACGAACACCGACGGCCACGAGCAGTGCATCTATGTCCTCGAGATCGACGCCGACATGCTCGACATCGACAACGGCTTCAAATACGTTCGCGTCACCCTGAACGACACCGGCACGAATGCACAGCTCGGCTGCATCCTCTACATCCTGAACGAGCCGCGCTTCAGCGAAGCGACCCCGCCAACCGCGCTGTAAGTCGGCGGCCCTTCTTTGTCGGTAAGCAGCGCACCGACACGCCCTCTCCCCCGTTGCGGGGGGAGAGGGACGGG